>ENA-OQDE01000088-OQDE01000088.1-human-gut-metagenome-genome-assembly--contig:-NODE-88-length-54363-cov-2.974261_pt1 | contig 54363 bp, 48 predicted proteins | sample MGYA00242768_ERZ504595 | MGnify/ENA primary metagenome ERZ504595 (study PRJEB26092, sample SAMD00036307) | human gut metagenome | host: Homo sapiens | study: EMG produced TPA metagenomics assembly of...
CGTAATGCTGAAGCACATTTGACGGACCGGATACGGACGAATGGGTACAAACGAATCCGGTGGGTCTTGCCATGATTAAGGATAACCGCAACGAGAAAATGGGTATTCGGGCAAACACCTATGCTGAAGCTACTATCATTGACGGACTGACGTTTAAAACGGAATTGTCTTTCGATTATGGGGTAACTAATACTTATAAATTTGATCCCTCATATACTTTTGGTGCGATTGAAAATACGGACCGTCAGGGGACTTTCTCCAAATCATATAATAAGTTCTGGAGTTGGAGAAATATCGTGAATTACATGAAAACTTTTGGAGTGCACAATGTGAATGCAATGATTGGCCAGGAAATGCAGGAGAGCAAATGGGAATATCTGATGGGAAGCCGTATGGGATATTTGTCCAATGCCGCAACCGACCTGACATTGGGAGATGCCGCAACAGCCAAGAATAATGGTAATAGTGGAGAAAGTTCGATTTTATCTTATTTCGGCCGTCTGTTCTATTCATACGATGACAAATATCTGTTGACATTTACTCTTCGTCGCGACGGTTCTTCCAAATTCTACAAAGATAATCGTTGGGGATGGTTCCCGTCGGCTGCTTTGGCCTGGAAGGTTTCCAATGAATCTTTTTTGAAAGACAACAATATTATTAATAATCTGAAATTGCGTTTAGGATGGGGTGTTGTAGGTAATCAGAATGTGCCTAATAATGCATATAAAGCCATTTATTCATCTGTTGCTACCGTTTGGGGAACAGGATTGCTGGCTGGCAATACTCCGAATCCCGAATTGAAATGGGAGTCTACTTATTCAAGTAATCTGGGACTTGATATTAATCTTTTCCAGAACAGGATTGAATTGATAGCCGATATTTATTATAAGAAAACAAATGATTTGTTGTTGCAAGTGCCTCTTCCTGCTTACGTGGGAACTTCAGGTCAGGGCTCTACTTCCGCACCCTGGAAGAATGTGGGTTCTTTGGAGAATAAAGGACTTGAGTTGACTTTAAATACAGTGAATATTGATAAAGGCGGATTTCAATGGAGAAGTAACGTGGTATTCTCTATGAACCGTAATAAAGTAAAATCGCTGGATACGGCAACCAGCCTGATAGATAAGAGTAATCAGACAGGCGAAACAATAACCGTACTGACACGTACATCAGTAGGAAACCCTATCGGACAGTTTTATGGTTATAAAGTGATTGGCCGCTTTGAAAAGGCTACTGACTTTTACTATAAAGATGCTTCCGGAGCAATTAAGCCGGTAGCATTGCCTGAAGGTATGTCGATTTCTAAGAATAGTATCTGGATTGGTGATTATATTTTTGAAGATGTAAACAAAGACGGTGTTATCAATGAACAGGACCGTACTTATATCGGTAATCCTGAACCGGACTTTACTTTCGGCTTCGGTAACTCTTTCTCTTATAAAGGCTTCGACTTGAGCATTAACCTGACCGGATCGGTGGGAAATGAAGTTGTAAACTGGGGGCGTCGTGAACTTGAAAATCCACGGGGCAATAATAATATCCTGAAATCGGCGTTGGATTATGCACAACTGGCTTTGATTGATCCGAATGGTCCGGATGATTATCGGAATATACAGATTGTAGGCGGTGACCCTTATGCTTGCCGTATGGCTATTGCCAAAGGGACAGATGATTCCAATTATCGTTTCAGTGACCGCTTTGTGGAAGATGGTTCTTTCCTGCGTATTCAGTCTATCTCTTTCGGCTATACGTTCCCGCGTAAATGGTTGGCACCGATTGGTATTCAGAATCTGAAACTTATTGTAACCTGCAGAATGTATATACATTCACAAAATACAAAGGGATGGACCGGAAATAGGTTCTGCCAATCAGGACGCTTTGCTTACAGCTTTGATAACTATCGTTATCCTTCTCCGCGAATTTATACATTCGGTCTGAATTTAACCTTTTAATCATTTAAAGTGACTAAATATGAAAACAAGTAAATATATATACTCTTTCATGTTGGCTGTAGCTTTGGCGTTTGCAGGATGCAGTGACTTCCTCGATTCTGAAGATAACTCCAATATCGCAGGAGATAACTTTTATCAAACGGAAGATGATTTCCGGGCAGCAACAGCTCCTTTGTATAATAAGGTGTGGTTCGACTTTAACGATAAGTTCTATTATGGACTGGGTGATGGACGCGGATTCAACCTTTGTGCGACAACCTCTAATTATATCTATCCTTTTGCCGATTTGACCGAAACCGGATTGACGGGGCCGTTAGTTTCGGCTTGGGGCTCATTATACAATATAGTACAGCAAACTAATAAGATTATTAACGGGATCAAAGGTAACTCATCCAATAGCGAAGAAGTGAAGAACCCATATATTGCTGAAGCACGGTTCATGCGTGGAGTTGCTTATTCCTATCTGGCGATGTTATGGGGAAATGTTATTATAAATGAGGATACGGATGAACTGGTGGCTAATCCAATTGTCAATACTAGCCCGGTAAGTGATGTCTATGAATTTGCGATGCGTGACTTGGAATTTGCGGCAAAATATTTGCCGGAGGTTTCTTCTGCTGCCGGACGTGTCAATAAATACAGTGCCTTTGGCATGTTGTCGCGTGTTTATCTGACGTATGCCGGTTATAGTAGTAACCCTAATAGTGCGACCCGTAATCAGGACTATCTGGATTTGGCAAAGAAAGCGGCTTTAAAAGTGATAGAAAACAGAAATTTTGACTGATGACTGATTATGCCGATTTGTTTATGATTGATAAAAATAACAACTCGGAAACACTGTTTGCTTTACAATGGGTTAGTAATGGTACGTATGGGGAATGTAATACGATACAGGACTATTTTGCTTGTGAGTCGGCTATTACCGGTAATGACCGTGCATGGGGCGGTTATGTTTTTGCACAACCGGACGTGATTTGGGAGTATGAAAAAGGAGATAAACGGCGTCAGCCGACTTGGATGGCTTATGGCGATCATTATCCTGAAATACAGAAAGCAAACGGAGGATATACTTGTGAGAAGAAAGCATCGGGTACTGTTTCCGGAATTTATTGTAAGAAATATGTTTGTGGTTCTAGCAAAGATAATGCGAAGATCACTTCCGGAAGTACTCCTATCAATACTTACATGTTGCGTCTGGCAGAAGTATATCTGATTTATGCAGAAGCTATATTGGGAAATAATCCTTCAACAGATGATGCCGATGCAATGGAATACTTTAACAAAGTGCGCAAGCGTGCCGGTTTGGAACCCCAAAATTCGATTACTTACGAAGATATTCGTCGTGAGCGTAGACTGGAACTTTGTCTGGAAGGACAGTATTGGTATGACTTGGTACGTAGAGCTTATTATAAACAACAGGAAGTACTCAATTATATCACCGGACAGGATAGGGGTACTGCTATTCCTGTAGTATGGGATGCGGATACACAGACTTTGAAGAGAGACGAGGATTCGGATGAAACGAAGCGTGCCATAGGTGACGTCGATTCCAGTATATTCCTTCTTCCTTATCCGGAATCGGAGACTGTGCAAAATCCTTTGTTGAAAGCAGATCCTGTGCCTTATGCATTTAAGGAAGACAGAATAACTGATTTGTTTAATTAAAAACGAGAATACGAATGAAAAGCTTGATATATAAAAATAGTATGAAAGCATTTGGCTTATTGGTGAGCCTGCTCATCTGCTCTTGTTCATTTGTTTCGTGTGACGACGATGACGATAATGGCGGAAGTTCTGTGATGAACATAACAGGGATCTATCTGGAAGACGCGAAGTCGAATGTTCCTGACCGTTTGGTTGATTTTGCCCGTTTGGGACAACTGATTCGAATTGAAGGTGAAGGATTCAACGGATTGAAGAAAGTGTATATTAATGGATATAACTGTTATTTTAATCCGGTTTTTGTTTCGAATAAATCTTTTTTGGTTAGTGTGAACAGTAAAGTTCCGACTACAGAAGCTGACGAGAATGTACGTAATACAATTCGTTTGGTAAAAGATGGCGGTGAATACGTTTATGATTTCCAGATTCGTGCTGCTGCACCGTCTATAACGAAAATCTCCAACTGTATGCCGAATATAGGTGAACCTATCATTGTTTACGGAAGTGGATTGACGGAAATAGCAAAAGTCGTTTTCCCCGGAAATGTGGTGGTGACAGAAGGTATTATTTCTGATCTTGACGGTGAATATTTTATGGTGGATATGCCTGCCGGAGTTTCTGAAGAGGGCGGTTCTATTTTCGTAGAAGGTTCGAATGGTGGTGCTTATTCTCCTGCCTATTTCAATTATAAGAAAGGCTTGTTGTTGAACTTCGACGGAGTGGGTGCACAAGGAGCATGGGGCGATTCTGAAAGTATGATTCAAACAACCGAACTGGAATCTGCTTCGATTGGTGAAGGTAATGTGTCGCAAGGTGCTTACTGTCGTTTGCCATTAGAAAGACAGTTGCCGGTGGCAGCAGCGAAGAATCGTTGTGCTGAAGTTTGGACAGCTGGTAATGGCACTGATCCTGACTGGTTGACGCTGGGTGTCCCTGCTGAAACTCCTGTTGCCGAATGTGCTATTCAGTTTGAAATTTATGTGCCGAACCTTGGTCTGAATCCGGATTCCTGAAGATTTGTGGTCAGAACGGATTCAACGGTGGAGAATGGGAGAGAGACTGTTATAATTACGTACCGTGGCTTGTAGACGGAAAGATTGTTCCTTTCCAGACAACCGGTTGGCAGACTGTAACTGTTCCGTTTAGTGAATTCTACAAATCGAAAGCATCCAGCGGAGCTTGGACCACTTTTGCCGATGTGGCCGCTACCCGTGCATCTGCTTCTTATGCCAACTTCGGTTTCTATTTTGAGAACTCTGATATTACATTGGATAAGATCACAGGTGCGAGCTCGGATAAAGAAACAGAGTTTCTATCCAAAGCAACTTCCGTGAAGATTTATATTGATAACTGGCGTGTCGTACCTTTGACGAAGCCGGAATATACCGATTTCCCGGACGAAGAAGAGGATGCAGAATAATAATGACTTTAAATTGAAAAGATTATGAAATACAGAAATATGCTTCCGTTTGTTGCCTTGTCGGTGCTGATATTGACATCGTGTGACGATAATAAGATGGAGTGGTATAAAGACCCTACACATGGAGCGGTTACTTCTTCCGAACTGCCTTTACAGTTGGCTGAAAAGATTTCCCGTTACAAGCCGTTGAAAGAATATTTATCCGATCCCAACTTTAAGTTGGGTATCGGAGTGGGGATGGATGAATATCTTGGTGACGAGACAACGACTACCATTGTGAATGAGAACTTTAATGATCTGACGATAGGATATGCCATGAAGCACGGTCCTATGGTCGATTCTAAAGGGAATTTGAAATTTGATAAGGTAGATCAATTGTTTACAAAGACTACAGAAGCGGGTATAAGCATTTATGGACACTGTCTGATTTGGCACACTAATCAGAATGCGAGTTATCTGAATAGTCTGATTGCACCGGAAGTTATTCCGGGACCGGCGGGCAGTAATTTGTTGGATCTGTCAGGCATTGAAGATGGAACCTTTGATGGCTGGAATCGTAAAAATGGAAGTGATGCGATGTCCATTGTGGAAGGGGAAGGACTGACAACTATTTCCAAAGCATTGAAATTTACAGTAGGATCTTCTGTAACGGCTGCTCATTCTGTGCAATTATATACTCCTGACATTTCAGCAGTAAGTGGGCATAATTATGAAATTTCATTTTTTGTCCGTTCGGATAAAGCTGGTAAAGCCCGGTTGACTTTCGCTGGGTTAGGAAATAATTATCCATATAAAGACTGGTATGCTACAGGTGGCAGTTGGACGGAAGCTTTTGAGACAACGTCTCAATGGCAGCAGGTGAAGATCACAGTGAATGATTTTGTTAGTACTACATTTCAGATTGCATTTGAATTTGGTTATTTGCCGGATGTGACTTATTATGTAGATAATATTGTTGTGACAGACAAAGATGCCGATCCTACTGTGGTTAATCTGATTTCTAACGGAGATTTTGAAAGCAAAGCTATTACTCCTTGGGGAGCTTGGAGTAGTGGAAAAGCCGCGATTTCGGAAGAAGGTGAAGGATATGGAAGTTCATATTCGATGAAGCTGACTAGTTCTGTTGACGGAGGGGCGGGCAATGCATATAAGGCACAGGCTGGATATGGCTTTGATACTCCTTTGGAAGTCGGCAAGACCTATGAGTTCTCTGCTATGATTAAAGCAAGTGTCTCAACTACTTTCCAAATTCAAATTCAGAACTCAACGAGTTATGCAGGTGAATGCTATGTAGATGGAAATGTGAGTACGACTTGGACAGAATTTAAGAAAGAATTTACAGTGTCTAAAGAGGATATGAATCGATTCTGTATCAATTTCGGAGTTAGTGCAGGCGATTATTATATAGATAATATCGTATTGTCGGAGAAAGTGGTGGAGACACGTGCAGTCACTCGCGCTTCCGGTCCTACTATCATTGAGAAGACCGACGAAGAAAAAGCCGAGATTATCAGAGATGCTATGGAAGACTGGATTTCAAAGATGGTTACCCATTGCAAACCTTATGTTCATGCATGGGACGTAGTCAATGAACCAATGGATGACGGAAAAACATCAGACATTAAGACTGGTAAAGGCAAAACTGATCTGGCTTCTGATGAATTCTACTGGCAAGATTATTTCCTGACTCCGAAAGACTATGCAGTAGAAGCTTTCAAACTTGCCCGTCAGTATGGAAATCCGGATGATAAACTATTCATCAATGATTATAATCTGGAATATAACCTCAATAAGTGTGACGGTCTGATTAAATATGTGGAATACATCGAAAGCAAAGGGGCCATAGTGGATGGTATTGGTACACAAATGCATATTGCTATTGATTCCAATAAAGACAATATTGCTCAAATGTTCCAGAAACTGGGTGCTACCGGCAAGTTGATTAAAGTATCCGAGTTGGATATTAAGGTTAACACCTCGTCGCTACTACTGAAAATCTGGCACAACAGGCAGAAATGTATCAGTATGTTATTGATATGTACAAGAAGTATATTCCGGTGGATAAACAATATGGTATTACCATCTGGGGAGTATCGGACAATGAAAAAGAACATGTGAATTGGATACCGAATGACGCTCCGAACCTTTGGGATGCTAATTATGCACGTAAACATGCTTATAAGGGAGTAGCCGATGGTTTGGCTGGTAAGGATGTCAGCGAAGACTTACCGGAGATTTGGAATAAATGATTTTATAATAATTAAAGAGGGGGAGAGTGAGGGTTACAGTAGTTGTTATCATCCTGGAGCGGATCGAATGAATAACAATAACTACTGTAATCCGCTCTTTCTAAAACTTTCGTTTTCCTCCTGTTCATCGGTGGTTTCAGCTTGAATGTAACATTACAACAAGTTTTTGTAACATACGTAAACGATGATGTAACAAGCGAGTAATGATTTGAATCAGAATTTCTGGGTAAGTGGGAAGAAACTTCCTAAGTTTGCAAAGTGGAATCCCGATGGATTTCTTCTCTTGCTAAATTATCATGAAATAAAGACATATAAAAGAAAAGACAGAATGAATAAGTATTGGTTTTATAAGGTAGGGTTAGTAGTTGTGTTCCTTTGCTTCGCCTTGTTGGGCGGAGCAAAGGTTAAACTTCCGACTCTTGTTTCCGACGGAATGGTACTTCAGCGTGGGGAACCTGTCAATATCTGGGGAACGGCTGATCCTGATGAAACCGTTGATATAACTTTCCTGAAAAAGAAATATAAGACTGTTGCTGATGTACAAGGTAACTGGAAAGTGACTTTGCCTATATTGAAAGCTGGCGGACCTTATACGATGGCCATTAATGATATCGAATTAAAGGATATTCTTATTGGTGATGTTTGGGTATGTTCGGGACAGTCGAATATGGAATTGCCTGTTTCACGGGTTACAGATCGTTTTCGCGATGAAATATCTACGGACAGTAACTATCCGATGGTACGCTATATAAAAACACCTCTGCTCTATAATTTTCATGCTCCGCAGGCAGATATTCCGGGAATTTCCTGGCAAGCGATGACTCCTGAAAATGTGATGCCTTTCTCTGCTTTGGCCTATTTCTTCGCTAAAGATGTCTATCAAAAGACAAAGGTTCCGGTAGGATCATAAATTCCAGTGTCGGAGGTTCACCGGTAGAAGCGTGGATCAGTGAGGGAGGGTTGAAGCCTTTTCCATTTTATTTGAATGAAAAGCGTATCTATGAGTCAGACGATTTGATGGAGTCGATGAAAAAAGAGGAGAGGAAGAAAAGTCATGCCTGGAATGTGGCGTTGTTTCAGGGAGATAAAGGGATGCATGAGGCTACCCCTTGGTATGCTGCCGATTATGATGATAGCAATTGGACAGAAACAGATTTGTTTACTTCCGGCTGGGCAACAAACGGACTGAATACCGTCAATGGCTCCACTGGTTCCGTAAAGACTTTCAGGTGTCTGCACAACAGGCGGGAGAGAAAGCGACTCTTCGTTTGGGATGCATCGTAGATGCAGATTCGGTCTATGTAAATGGCACATTTGTGGGGACTGTCTCTTATCAGTATCCTCCCCGTATCTACACCATTCCTGCCGGATTGTTGAAAGCCGGAAAAAATACAATAACCATACGCCTTTTCAGTTATGGCGGTCGTCCTCAATTTGTAAAGGAAAAGCCTTATAAAATCCTTTTCGGAAAAGGTCAGCCGGAAAAAGGAGAATCGGAGATCAATTTGGAGGGGAGTTGGAAATATCATCTCGGTGCTCCTATGCCCGCTGCTCCGGGACAAACGGCTTTTCATTATAAACCCACAGGACTGTATAATGCAATGATTGCTCCTTTGCTGAACTATACGGTATCTGGTGTTATCTGGTATCAGGGAGAATCGAATGTCTCACGCAGAAATGAGTATAAAGACTTGTTGACGGCTATGATTAGCGATTGGAGACAACGATGGAATAAGTCGGATATGCCTTTCTATATCATTGAGCTGGCGGATTTCCTTTCACCCACAGATAAAGGAGGACGCACTGCCTGGGCGGAATTCCGGAAAGCGCAGGCGGAAGTAGCCGATACAAATAAAAATGTTACTCTGATTAAAAATAGTGATTTAGGAGAATGGAATGATATTCATCCATTGGATAAAAAGACGCTAGGGCAACGAGTGGCAGCAGCTATCTTGATAGAAATGAATACGAAAAACAGAAAATGACCAATTTATCTATTTTATGGAGAATACAATAAAGACCAATGAAGCGAAAGGTTTCTATAAACTCTCTTGGCTTCAACGTATAGGATTCGGTTCCGGTGATTTGGCGCAAAACCTTATTTACCAGACCGTATGTATGTATCTGCTGATTTTTTATACCAATGTATATGGACTTAAACCGGAAGTGGCAGCCGTGATGTTTCTTATTGTCAGGATAGTGGATGTCCTTTGGGATCCTCTGGTGGGTGCTTTCGTCGATAAACACAATCCTAAACTAGGTAAATACCGTTCATATCTTATTTGGGGAGGAACTCCGCTGACTGGTTTTGCTATTCTTTGTTTTTGGAACGGCTTTTCGGGTTCACTGTTCTATGCCTATTTCACTTACGTTGGATTATCCATGTGTTATACATTGATTAATGTGCCTTATGGACACTGAATGCGTCACTTACCCGCGATACGAATGAAATCACGGTGTTGACGTCAGTGCGTATGTTTCTTGCCAATTTGGGTGGTTTGGCTGTGGCATACGGTATTCCGATACTGGTGAAGGTGTTGTCTCCCGATGGTAAAATCAATACTACTGCATCTGCTAACGCATGGTTTATTACGATGACTATTTATGCTGTTATCGGATTGGCGTTATTGATGTTCTGCTTTAACCAGACGAAGGAGCGTGTGGTTATGGATCAGGAGGAGACATCTAAAGTAAAAGTGTCCGACTTGTGGGTAGAATTTTGTAGAAATAAACCTTTGCGTATTTTGGCGTTCTTTTTCATTACTGCTTTTGCAATGATGGCGATTGGTAATTCTGCCGGTTCATATTATATGATTTATAATGTACGTGCACCGGAGATGTTACCTTATTTCATGGCCTTGGGCTCGATACCCGCATTCATTTTCATGCCGATGGTACCTGCATTAAACGTGCCATTGGAAAAAAGCAAATGTTTTATGTATTCCTTTCAGTCGCTATATTGGGTATGGCATTGCTGTATATTATTTCTGTGGTTCCGGTACTCAAAACGCAGATATGGTTGGTCTTTGTGGCGCAGTTCATAAAATCGACGGGAGTCATTATTGCGACAGGGTATATGTGGGCTTTGGTTCCCGAAGTAATTTCGTATGGCGAATATACTCATGGTAAACGTATTTCGGGTATAGTCAATGCTTTGACTGGTATTTTCTATAAAGCGGGAATGGCTCTTGGAGGAGTTGTACCGGGACTTGTTATGGCTTTTGTCGGATTCGACCAGACAAATGAAGTGTCACAATCACCTTTTGCCGAACAGGGAATACTGTGGCTCGTAGCCGTTATTCCGGCGTTGTTGCTTTTGGTCGCTATGTTCATTATTTCTAAATATGAATTGGAAGATAATGTGATTGACAATATAAATGAGGAGATAGAATCGCGCTGTAAAAAAGGCGAATAGATAAGATAGTAGAATGTTTATTACTCAAAAATATAACGTATGAAACTCAAACGAATAATTCTGTTATTATTGACAGTGATGTTTTCTTTTTCTTATGGAGAAGTTTTTGCGAAAGATGGAAATTCGCTGAAAAAGGCTTTGAAAAACAAGTTTTTGATTGGCGTGTCAGTGAACACACATCAAAGTTCCGGTAAGGATGTCGCAGCTGTTGAAATTGTAAAGAAGAATTTTAATTCCATCGTGGCGGAAAACTGCATGAAGTCTTCTGTCATTCATCCGAAAGAAAATAAGTATAATTTTGCGCAGGCAGATGAATTTGTCAGTTTTGGTGAGAGCAATCAAATGGCTATCATTGGTCACTGCCTGATTTGGCATTCACAATTGGCTCCTTGGTTTTGCGTAGATAAGGACGGGAATAATGTTTCTCCGGAAGTCCTGAAGAAACGGATGAAAGACCATATCACTACCATCGTGAAACGCTATAAAGGCCGTATCAAAGGCTGGGATGTAGTAAATGAAGCGATTGAAGATAATGGAGCATATCGCAAGACAAAGTTTTATGAGATTCTGGGGGAAGAATATATTCCATTGGCTTTCCAGTATGCACACGAGCTGATCCGGATGCCGAACTTTACTACAATGACTACTCAATGGCCCAACCGCAGAAGAGAAGCTGTCGTGAAGATGGTGAACGATTTGAAAAGACGTGGAATCCGTATTGATGCCGTAGGTATGCAAGGTCATATCGGTATGGACTATCCGAAAATCAGTGAATTTGAGAAGAGTATGCTGGCTTTTGCCGGAACAGGAGTGAAGATAATGATAACAGAACTGGATTTGACGGTGATACCATCACCGAATCCCAATGTAGGTGCAGAAGTTTCCGCTTCCTTTGAATATAAGAAAGAGATGAATCCTTATCCGGATGGATTACCGGAAGAGGTATCGAAAGCATGGACTGAAAGAATGAATGACTTTTTCCGTCTGTTCCTGAAACATCATAACCTCATCACCAGGGTTACTCTTTGGGGAGTAGCCGATCAGAACTCTTGGCGTAATGACTGGCCGATGAGAGGCCGCACGGATTATCCGTTACTTTTTGATCGCAATTATCAGCCGAAGCCGGTAGTCGACCTGATTATCAAAGAGGCTGAAAAAACAAAATAAGTTTCTAACAGAAAAACCGAAAAAGCATGAAAACAGAAAAAAGATATTTAGTTCCCGGTGATTATATGGCTGACCCTGCCGTACATGTATTTGATGGCAAACTGTATATTTATCCCTCGCACGATTGGGAAAGTGGTATTGCTGAAAATGATAATGGCGATCATTTCAATATGAAAGATTATCACGTGTATTCTATGGATGATGTGATGAACGGTGAAATAAAAGATCATGGAGTGGTGCTTTCCACAGAGGATATTCCTTGGGCGGGCCGTCAACTATGGGATTGTGATGTGGTTTGTAAAGATGGTAAGTACTATATGTATTTTCCATTGAAAGATCAGAATGATATATTTCGTATCGGGGTAGCTGTGAGTGATAAACCTTATGGTCCTTTTATACCGGAAGCTAATCCGATGAAAGGAAGTTACAGCATCGATCCGGCTGTATGGGATGACGGAGATGGTAACTATTATATATATTTCGGTGGATTGTGGGGTGGACAACTTCAACGTTACCGTAATAATAAAGCCTTGGAATCTGCCATTTTGCCGGAAGGAGAGGAGGAGGCAATCCCGTCGCGTGTTGCTCGTTTGAGTGAAGACATGATGGAGTTTGCCGAAGAACCCCGTGCAGTGGTAATTCTGGATGAAGACGGTAAGCCATTGACAGCAGGGGATACGGAACGCCGTTTCTTCGAAGCTTCGTGGATGCATAAATATAATGGTAAATACTATTTTTCCTATTCTACGGGAGACACTCATTTGCTCTGCTATGCAACAGGTGATAACCCTTATGGTCCGTTTACTTATCAGGGAGTCATTCTGACTCCGGTGGTAGGATGGACTACTCACCATGCTATTGTAGAGTTTAAAGATAAGTGGTATCTGTTTCATCACGATTGTGTACCATCAGAGGGAAAGACTTGGCTCCGTAGCCTAAAAGTCTGTGAACTTCAGTATGATGCAGACGGGCGAATCATTACTATTGAGGGAAAAGATGAATAATAGAATACATTAAAACAACCGCTTCTATCTGAAAAATATGCCTAGAAATATATTTGCATTGATATTCACTATCCTTTTTTGCTTTTCTTCTATTTGGGCAGAAGATGGAAGTGCCTTGTGGCTTCGTTATGCATCGGGAGCGAAAGCGGAAATTACCAGCAAGAAACAATCACCTACATTACGTATTGCGGTTTCCGAATTACAGAACTTCTGGCAGGGAGGAATCCCGGTTACTTTGGAGGTCCGGAACAATAAAGAACTTCGTGCACTTGGAAATGAGGGATATACGATTCAGACCTCCAAAGGTGGCAGTCAAATAACGATAGCTTCTTCCGGTGAACAAGGAGTACTTTATGGAACGTATCATTTACTCCGTCTGCAAGCTACCGGACAACTACCGGAATCAGCTTTGCAATCCCTCAATATCTCCGAACGACCTGATTATCGAATTCGTATCCTGAATCATTGGGATAACTTGGATGGTACAATCGAACGCGGATATGCCGGACATTCACTTTGGAAATGGGACGAACTTCCGTCTGTTGTCTCTCCCCGTTATGAAGCCTACGCTCGTGCCAATGCTTCTATCGGCATTAATGCCACTGTAATAAACAATGTCAATGCAAGTCCTAAGATACTATCTAATGATTATTTGCAGAAAGTCAAAGTCTTGGCCGACGTTTTCCGCCCTTATGGTTGAAAATATATCTTTCTATCAATTTCTCTTCTCCCGCAGCTTTAGGCGGTTTATCCACTTCCGATCCGTTGAATAAAGAAGTGATAAACTGGTGGAAGCAGAAAGCCAAAGAGATTTATTCTCTGATTCCCGATTTCGGAGGTTTTCTGGTGAAAGCGAATTCCGAAGGCAGCCCGGTCCGTGTGATTACGGACGGACTCATGCCGAAGGAGCCAATATGCTTGCCGATGTGTTGAGGTCCTATCATGCATTGTGATGTGGCGCGCTTTCGTTTATTCTCCTACCGACAGCGACCGTGCCAAACAAGCCTATCTTGAATTTGAACCTTTGGATGATAAGTTTCGGGATAATGTTATTGTGCAGATCAAGAACGGTCCGATAGATTTCCAACCCCGTGAACCATTCAGCCCGCTGTTCGGAGCCATGAAAAAGACGGCAGTTATGCCCGAATTTCAAATCACACAAGAGTATCTTGGTTTTTCCAATCATCTTGCATTCCTTGCTCCTATGTGGAAAGAGTGTTTAGACAGTGATACTTATCTGCAAGGTAAAGGCTCTACCGTTGCCCGTGTGACAGATGGTTCTTTATTCTTTCATCCGCTCACGGCTATTTCCGGAGTGGCAAACATCGGTGATGATACTAATTGGTGTGGACATCCTTTTGCTCAAGCCAACTGGTATGCTTTCGGACGATTGGCATGGAAACATTCGCTCTCTTCCGAACAGATAGGAGAAGAATGGTTGAAACAAACTTTTCTTCCCGTTACCGGTGCGCAAACCGATACTCCGGCAGGAGAAGTCATTCAAAAAGAGCAGATCGACGCTGAACTCTCCCTTCTCAACTTCCAAGTGCTTCAGAAATCGAGAGAAGCAGTAGTAGACTACATGATGCCTCTCGGCTTGCATCATATCTTTGCATGGGGACATCATTACGGACCGGAACCCTGGTGTGATATTCCCGATGCCCGCCCGGATTGGCTGCCTCCTTATTACCACCGTGCCGACAACATGGGAATAGGTTTCGACCGCAGCAGTACAGGAAGTAATGCTACCGGACAATACCATTCTCCATTATGCGAGCAACTGGACAATGTGAATACTTGTCCGGAGAATCTGCTCCTTTGGTTTCACCATGTCCCTTGGAATCATCAGATGAAGAGCGGACGTACACTTTGGGCAGAACTGTGCTACACGTATGATCGTGGTGTAAACGAAGTGAGAAACTTTCAAAAAGTGTGGGACAGGATGGAACCGTATATTGATTCCGAACGTTTTCGTGATGTGCAACACCGCCTGAAGATTCAGGCACGGGATGCTGTCTGGTGGCGGGATGCTTGTTTGCTTTACTTCCAGCAATTCAGCAGACAATCGATACCTTACGAATTGGAACGTCCCATACACGAGTTGAAAGATATGATGGAATACAAATTGGATATTACCAATTTTGAATGTCCACCTTATGGGTTTAGTAAGTAAATAAAGATATTCCTTCTACGGAACGAATAAGAATATGTTTGCAATTTGGCGTCTTTTATGATAAAATTGTTACCTTTGCGGGCAATAATAAAACAGAATAAAAGAATATGAACCAAAATACATTCTGCATGGCGGGGGGCGTAGCACGCAACCCGCTTGTGCGTTTAGCCAAACCCATCACGGCAACTATCGGAGCGAATGAACACATAGCTATTGTAGGTCCCAATGGTGGCGGTAAAAGTCTTTTTGTAGATACCCTGATCGGAAAATATCCATTGCGTGAAGGAACCGTACAATATGATTTTTCCCCCTCTGCCACCCAGACTCTTTATGATAATGTGAAATACATTGCTTTCCGTGATACCTATGGAGCTGCCGATGCCAATTACTACTACCAGCAGCGTTGGAATGCTCACGATCAGGATGAAGCTCCTGATGTTCGTGAGATGTTGGGAGAAATCAAGGACGAGCAACTACAACGCGAACTGTTTGAACTCTTCCGTATCGAACCGTTGCTCGACAAGAAAATTATTCTCCTTTCCAGCGGTGAATTACGTAAATTCCAGCTAACCAAAACCCTGTTGACTGCTCCCCGCGTGTTGATTATGGATAATCCGTTTATCGGACTGGATGCTCCTACGCGTGAACTGTTGTTTTCTTTGCTCGAACGTCTGACAAAAATGTCGTCCGTACAGATCATTCTGGTACTTTCCATGCTCGATGATATACCTTCATTCATCACTCATGTCATTCCTGTGGACAAAATGGAGGTCTTTCCTAAAATGGAACGTGAAGCCTATCTGGAAGCTTTCCGCAGTAGAGATGTGGTTACCTCTTTGGATGATTTGCAGCAACGGATTATAGATTTGCCATCTGATGGCAACAATTACGATTCGGAGGAAGTAGTAAAACTTAATAAGGTCAGTATCCGTTATGGCGACCGAACTATTCTGAAAGAACTGGACTGGACAGTCGTCGTGGTGAGAAGTGGGCGTTGAGTGGTGAGAACGGTGCTGGGAAATCGACTCTGTTGAGCCTTGTCTGTGCAGACAATCCGCAATCGTATGCCTGTGACATCAGTCTCTTCGGACGGAAAAGAGGGACGGGAGAAAGTATTTGGGAAATCAAGAAACATATTGGTTACGTAAGTCCGGAGATGCACCGTGCTTATCTTAAAAATCTGCCCGCTATTGAGATTGTAGCCAGTGGTTTGCATGACAGTATCGGTCTGTATAAACGTCCTCAACCGGAACAGATGGCTATCTGTGAGTGGTGGATGGATATATTTGGCATTGCAGATTTGAAAGATAAACCATTCCTGCAACTATCCAGTGGAGAACAACGTTTGTCCTTGTTGGCAAGAGCTTTCGTCAAAGACCCGGAACTGCTGATTCTGGATGAACCGCTTCATGGCTTGGATACTTATAATCGTCGACGGGTAAAGAAAGTGATTGAGCTTTCTGCCGACGCAAAGATAAGACGATGATTATGGTGACACATTATGAATCGGAACTTCCCAACACTATAACAGATCGTATTTTCTTAAAGAGAAACCGGTAAACATTGTTTTCTGATATTTATTTTGAATTTAGATTTTAGTTAATCGGATGCGTAAACCAGAAACAAGAACCTTTCCCCGGTTCTGATTCCACTCCGATTTGCCGCCTAACTGTGTGACGATACTTTGACAGATAGGGAGTCCCAGCCTGTGCCGGCAATAAAATTATTCAATTTCACGAATCGGGTAAAGATAGCTTCCTGCTTTTCCGGTTCGATGCCCATTCCCGTATCTTGAACCGAGAATCTGACTTCATTTCCGTTGATTCGGTAATCAATAACAATACTGCCCTCGGAAGTAAATTTCAGAGCATTCGTTACAAAATTCAGCAATACCTGATACAACCTGTTTTTGTCGCTGGTAAAAGTAAGCTCGGGCAGTTCCGGTGCTAAGAGAATCTCTACTTGCTCTGTAGCCCTTACCTGCATAGATTGTAGCAGTTCGTTGCAAAGTTGTTGTGCATCCACTTGTTCTGGGATAATGTCGAAAGTCCCTGCCTCAATCTTTGACAAGTCAAGAATATCCGAGATCAGTTGTAACAAGAGCTTGTTGTTTTCTTCAATAATCGTTGCATACAGATGTTTTTCTTCTGCATCCTCCGCTTCCTCAAGCAAACTGGAAAAGCCTACTATCGCATTGAGCGGGGTACGTATCTCATGACTCATATTCGCAAGAAAAGCAGATTTTAGCCGGTCGGCTTCTTCAGCTTTCTCTTTGGCGCCAATCAGCATCCGCTCTGTCTCTTTCAGTTCGGTAATATCAAAGTTGATACACAGCATTTCGATGATATTGTCCTGGAGCTGGTAATTCCTTACTAATACGTTAACCCGTGTCCAAGTGTAATTTCCATCTGCTCTGCGAATCCGGACATCGCGGGATAGCTTGGAACTTCTCCTTTTATCACTTTATCCAGGAAGTCGATCATCACAGCTCGATCTTCTGGATGGAAATGGGAATGAATGCCGATGATTTCCGGCAATGGGGTACCCTCTTCTTCACCTACATTCCTGTACCAGCTTCTCAAAGCATACCCATCCCGACTCAAAGCATCGAAGTGCGCGTAACCTACTTTGGCATAATCTCCTACCAGGTCGAAAAAACTCTCGAATTCCTGAATCTTATTATAAGCAATTGTATCTTCGGTCTTGTCTACATTAATTAAGAGGTAGTTGATAGGTTCGTGATTGTGATCGTATAGAGTGGTGACTTTGGTTGTTAAGTCAATGAAACCGGTTGTACTGTTAGGCTGATAATATTTGTTGATTTTGGAAAAGTCGTACCGGAATGTAAAATCTGCGTTCTCATTGTCTTTTATTTTCTGTTTTATCTCTTCCGGCAATATAGGATTCTCGAAAATGTTGACTCCCAAAATATCTTCTTTATTGGAAATACGGAACATTTCCATATCTTTTTTATTCAGGTCGACCATTTGACCGTCCTTATCATATAATTCGATGCCTACCGGAAGATTCTTATATATATTATGAAGGATCCGCTCGCTATTTTGTAGAGCCTGGTGTGCAGATGCTATATGAATTCCCTCTTGGGTTTCGGCAATTCCATATACTTTGGTGTTACCATTTTCGTCTGTTTCCTGGAAGCATGCCTTGCTACGAATCCATACATGACCTTTGGGAGTATCAAACAAGTATATTTCTTCTACAGTCTGTTGTACTTTGTCAAAAGACGGAAAAGTTGCGTATCCCTGATCTTCTTTTAGAATACGCTTGTTGAAATCTTCGAAACTGATGAGCCCGTCTTCTCCTATTCCGAGTAGTTGGGAGATAAGTTCCGAACACTTGTAAGTCTCTGCTTTCAAGTCAGCTTCCCACCATCCTATATTCGCTTTGTTCATAAGCTTTTGTAGGAATTCGCTTTCGTTTTGTTCGTTTATTTTCAAGGTATGTCTGTATTATCAGGTAGTTAGACAATAATTTGCTCGTAAAAATAATCATTTTTGTTGAATTCCACCTTAAAAAAGTAAAAGATAGTATGATTGTATCACAAGGAAAGTATGTATTACAAAGAAAATGGGCATATATGAGCAGAGTATCAATAAATTATCTTCGTGTAAAAAAGTAATCGAAGCATTCTGTACGCGTAAAGATAAAGCGAAGATTAAATCAACGTCCAGATGAATGGAAACGGCCGGATATAGTTGTGAATCGTATCTTTCTGGAGAGAAACATAGTGTCAAAATATAAAGAGTCAGACGATGGGAATAGAATATGTCTATAACAACAAATGTATTTATATGAATTATAATCTTTTTTAATAAATAGAATGTTTTTTGCTCCAATTGGTTATCTTTGCGCTCTATGAAACGCAAAAGTAACTAGAAATACATGAATGATAGTCAAAATGCTATAACTGTTATATACAGGGAACATTGGCAAAAACTCTATATTCATGCATATAATCTGCTGAATGATGAGGAAAGCGCAAAAGATGTGGTGAACGATGTCTTTTGTTCGGTGCTTGAGAGCAACGAACGGTTGACAACGGAAGAGGATCTGCTGCCGTTATTTTTCGTCATGGTGCGAAATCGTTGTATTGACCAAATACGTCATCAGAACGTGGTGCATAAAAATGCGGAAAGATATCTGGAAGAACTTTACAGTGGCTGGACTGTGAAAGAATACCGTGAGTATGAAGACAAGATAAACCGGATGCAGGAGAGTATTCGCCAGATGGCTCCACAAATGCGAACCGTAGTGGAAGAATTCTTCTTAAATGAAAAGAAATGTGCGGAAATCAGTGAAAAGTTACGTATTAGTGATAATACCGTTAGAACGCACATTGCCAGAGCTTTAAAGATACTCCGAAAACAATTAACCATTCTTTTTTAAAAAATCCTATCGGGGTGTCATCAGTTTCAGTAACCTTTACGTGTTTAATGAAACTATTGACACTATGATAGACCATTCAGATAAAAAATTAGATTATGCACTTCGTGCCATACAACATCCACAATTAAGAGAAACTGATGAATTTCTTCAGTGGATAGGTATACCTGAAAATAAAGAACTTTTCTTGGAATTAATGGCTTGTAAGGAAGCTGTGATACGTGAGAATCTGCAACGGAAACGCAAGTACAGAAAGAAAATGCGTATCTTGGCAATTGCTTCTTCTGCTGCAGCTGTCTTGATACTGGCTTTTCTGATTCCTTCTTTGCTTCCTTCCACTTCTTTACCTGTAGAACAGCCGATACGTTTTTTGCTGCGAACAACAATGATGAACATGTGGTCCTACAAATGGATGGTCGTAGTGAACAGCAGTTATTGACAGACAGTGTGATGGATGTGAAAGACTGGAAAACTGTCTCGGCAGACACTGTATGCTGTCAGACTTTGACTACACCACGTGGAAAAGATTTTCTGCTGGTACTGGCTGATGGGACTAAGGTATGGCTCAATGCTGAAAGTCGTTTGCGCTACCCTGTGGCATTTAATGGAAAAGAACGACGTGTGGAACTAGAAGGGGAGGCTTGCTTTGAAGTGGCAAAAGATGCCGAACATCCGTTTATTGTATGTGCTAATGGCATGAATACCATGGTGCTGGGAACTAAATTCAACGTGCGTTCCTATAGTGTTGAAGATCGTCATGTAACTTTGGTGAATGGTAAGGTGCAGGTCACAAACACAGTTAACAATAAGTCGGTAACATTACGTCCGGGACAGGATTTGACCTATACGGAAACCGGAGAGGAAAAAGTATCAGAAGTGAATATCGCTACATATACAGCCTGGACAGAGGGAATGTTCTACTTTGAGGATGTGCCGTTGGAAGAAATCATGGGTGCTTTGGGAAGATGGTATAATGTGAATATCGATTTTGAGCGGTGCGAACTGTACCATATCAGGTTGAACTTCTGGGCTAATAAAAATACCCATTTGGATGAAGCATTGGAACTGCTGAATAAGTTGGAGAAAGTGCAGGTGGACTATCAGGACGGGACCATTACAATCAAGCAGATTTAACTATACAAATACAACTCTTATGAAAAAGCAACAAATTACATTATTAGAAAAAAGAACTAAAAAAAAGCTTGTGTGGATGAGAACTGCCTTTCTATTGCTGGTGTTTACAGCAACAGCCTTGCAAGGATGGGCGCAGAATGCAGAAAACAGGCAGATTTCTTTAGAGATGAAAAACGAACCGCTCGGTTCGGCCTTGAAACAGTTCAGCAATGTATCTGGTTATAAGGTGAATTTTCCCAGTGAAGACGTTGCACCCTATCGTGTAACTGTGAGTATATATCAGATGGCTCCTTTTGCAGCACTTCAGAAGATTCTGGAAGGAAAGCCTTTTGAGTATGATGTGAAACAAAATTTCATCACTGTCCGTAAAGTGAAAGCTACCTCGACAACTGCTTCAGGTAAGTTCAGAAATGTTGGGGGACAGGTAGTGGATGAGGGTGGTAATCCTTTGCCGGGAGCAAATATCAAAGTGCTCAATAGTCCTTTTGGTGCTATTGCAGATGCAGAGGGAAACTTTACTTGTAAAGTTCCGGTGGATGTACATACATTGGAAGTGTCTTTCGTCGGTATGCAGTCGGAAAAGGTTTCTGTTAAAGACCGTAACAATATCCGGGTGATAATGCATGAGGACAAGCAACAATTGGGGGATGTTGTGGTGACGGGCTATCAGCGTATTAGCCGTGAACGTTCTACTGCAGCTTTCGGTTTCGTTGATTCCGAACAACTGAACAGACAGATGCACAGTGACCTGGCCTCATCTCTGGAAGGCAGATAGCAGGTTTGCGTATGAATATTAATCCGAATACGGGTGATATGAGTCCTATTCTTCGTGGAGTAGGTACGTTCTCGGATGACGTAGGAACAAATCCGCTGATCGTTGTGGACGATATGCCAACCAATTTAAGCTTGAGCGAGATAAATCCTTATAATGTGGAAAGTATCACAGTCTTGAAAGATGCTGCCGCTGCTAGTATTTATGGTGCTTTGGCAGCCAATGGTGTTATTGTAGTGACCACGAAACAAGCTCAGAAAGAAGGTGCGCACGTGAGTATTAATGCAGACTGGTTTATCACTACCAAACCAAGTTTCAAGAGCTTGAACTTAGCTTCAACAAGTGATATTATTGATTATCAAACAGCTGTTTTGATGCTAATGTAGCGGAAAAAGGAAGTGCGGCGAATTTTTTATCTTCTTTTCAGTACAATTATTATAATCCCTTGTTCCAACTCTATCTGGATCAGGCCAATGGAGATATTACCAGTAGTGAAGTAAATGCTACGTTGGGACAATGGCGTAATAATGATTATTATAAGGAATATCGTGATAATGCTTGGCGTACGGCTATAACCCAGCGCTATAATGTAACTGTATCACAGAAAGCCGGAAATAGCAATCATTTCCTTTCTTTCAATTATGAAAAGGATAGTCAGCGCGTTATTAGTGGTAAAAGCAATAAAATTTCTTTGTACTATAAATCGAATTATGCGGTCACAAACTGGTTGAATCTGAATGCCGGAGTGGACGTACGTATGGGACGTAGTCATACTCCGAATAGCAGTTATACCAGCTATACCCTGCAACAACGATATGAGCGGATATTGGATGCCGACGGTAACCATTATACTTCTCCTTATGTGAATGTAGGTGCATATCCTTCCTATAATGGGAGTGTTGTAAGAAAAGCTGAAGGTGTCTCACCTTATAGAACGTTTGGTTTCAATGTACTTGATGCATTGGAGGAAAGCATAACAAAGTCACATGATGTTAGTATTCGTCCGTTTGTAAGTTTACAGGCTCGTTTCCTGAAAATGTTCAAATACAACTTCATGTATCAATATGAATGGAATAAAGGTAAGAGTGAACTATTTGAGTCGGAAAATACTTATGCAATGCGTATGCTACATAACAGTATGGTTGATACAAATGGAAAAGCACAATTGCCGCAAGGGGGACGTTTTTCTCAGACAGAAGTTGAAAGTAAGCGTTACACGGTACGAAACCAAATAGACTTTGATAAAACTTGGAAGGACCATGCAGTAACTGCCATTGCCGGTCTGGAATTTCGTGAAAATAAGATTCCGACACCTGCCCGCCAATTGTTGTATGGCTACGATCCGCAAACATTAACTTCTGATTTTATGAATTGGCAAGCCTATCGTGACGGTGTAGGAACCAGTGCTCTTTCTGACAGAACGATTACTTTATCGGGGCTGTCTGCTACTTTGCACGAGTCACGCCATCGTTATGCGTCTTTTTATGCAAATGCAGGATATTCTTATCTGTCACGTTATAATCTTTCCGGAAGTATTCGTTGGGATCAAGCCGATTTGTTCGGGCTCGATATACGTAATCAGCGCCATCCTTTGTGGTCAGTCGGTGCGTCTTGGATTCTGTCGGAAGAATCATTCATGAAAGAGATTTCCTGGCTGGATTACCTTAAACTACGTATGACGTACGGTATTAACGGTAATGTAGATCAAGCTTCGACTACCTATTTTGTTGTAAAGAAAAAACACAGAGCAATCCCATCAAAACGACTTATTTGACTTACGAGGATGATGATCTGCCGAATCCGAAGCTTCGCTGGGAGAAAACGGCTACTTACAATATAGGATTAGATTTCCGTCTTTTCAAGAATCTGATAAGTGGAACTCTGGAGTATTATAATCGTCACTCATCTGATTTGTTGGTACGCCGATATATGGATCCGACTTTAGGAGCTGGCTCACGTGTAGTAAATAATGGTGAGATGCGTAATCGTGGTGTAGAGCTTTCCCTTTCAGCCAATATCATACGTAAGAAAGACTGGAACTTCGCTGTAGATTTTAACTTGACCATAATAAGAACAAAATGTTGAAGGTGGATCATAGTGAATCCGACAATGCGAGCCTCTTTATAAAGAGTCCGCTGAACTATTTTATGGAAGGTACTAGTTATAATACGTTATGGGCTTACCGTATAGATCGTATGGAGAATGGATATCCGGTAGCAGTGGACAAAGATGGAAATGATCTGGTGAAATTCAATGAAGATGGTACGGTAGCCAGTATCACTTCTGGTTCTTCGCTCAAAGGTACTGATGACTTGGTGAACCTTGGTTCGCTGACTCCGAAATTCAGCGGGTCAGTAGGGTTAAGATTCAACTATAAGAATTTTGATTTGAATGCATTCTTTGTGTATGCTGGTGGTAATAAACTGCGTAACAGTGTATTAAAAATGGATGACCAGTTAGGTACTCAAACCTTGAAAGGAATTGCCAACCGTTGGACTGCGGATGATTCGAATGCACAGGTACGTATGTACCTCGATATACCGGCACAGGTAAAAACTTATGCAACAACTTTCCAGGATTGGTGGCAATTTGGTGACATCAATGTGAAAGATGCAGGTTATGTGAAATTGCGTAGTTTGAGTGTAGGATATAACTTGCCGTTTATGGTTTGCCAGTACCTCCGCCTCTCTTCTCTGAAAGTGAAAGTGCAGGTAAATAATCTGTTTACCTGGTGTAAGGCAGGAAGTGATATTGATCCGGAAAGCTATGGAATGAATGACGGTACACGTGGCATCGCTTCTCCTAAGACTTACTCCATCGGATTATCAACAAGTTTCTAACCATTTAAAAGATATAAGATATGCGTAAATTACTTTATATATTGCCAGTTATTCTCATATTGGGTTTTGCAGCCTGTGAAGACTATGTGGATATTACTCCTACAGGCAAGAAAACGGTGGATTCTACTGATACTTATTATGAATTGATAGCCCTGCCCAACCGGGCCTACCATCCGGCAGCTTTTGCCTTGTTGAGCGATAATGTCTGGTCGAAAGAATCGAATATCATAGGTAATGAATTTATTTCATGGGATGGTATTAACATGACTTTTAATGAGGCAGCTAACCGGAAAGAGCTAAGTGATAACAATTTATATGAAAATTGTTATACATATATCCTACGGTCAAATATCGTAATTTCATTGGTTGATGCTAGTCTGGGTGATAAAGATGTTAAGGAATTGGCAAAAGCGGAAGCAAGATCATGCGTGCTGGGATCACTTTATTCTGATAAATACATTTGCGAAAGCATATAATCCGGAAACTGCAGCCACTGACGGTGGAGTTGCTATCATTGATAAATATGATTTGGAGGCTACTCCAACCAAATCTACGGTTGCTCAAGTATACGATTTTATTATTAAGGATATAGAAGAAGCGCTTCCTTATTTACAGGAAGAGCCGGTGAATGTATATCATCCGTCAAAAGCTTTTGGATATGCGTTGGCTGCCCGTGTTTATCTGTTCCATCGAGATTGGAAAAAAGCAAAAGAAGCTGCCGAAGAATCATTGAAGTTGAATAATACCCTGATTGATTATATTGATTTGGGAGCTAAAGGAGGTCCGACTAAGGTTACTACTTATGCCAAAGGCGGTAACCCGGAAGTGCTGAACTATGCTTATATGGGTGGTCCTACTGAAGTTTTGGCCTTTTGTTATGGTATGCTTAGCCCGGAGATGGTACAACTTTTCGGGCAGAATGATGAACGTTTGAACCAATTCTTTAAAACGAGTGACAACAGTATATACTACTTTGACGAAGGTTCAGGAGCTGCTTTGTGGAATACTTCGATTACTTATTCTAAGTTTCAGCCTATGTCTGTGGGAATGCGTACTGCCGAAGTTACCTGATTCTGGCAGAAGCGAAAGCACGGCTGAAAGATATACCGGGAGCTGTCCAAACATTGAATCAGTTGCGTGAAAAACGAATCAAGGGAGCCGAAGCTGTATTGCCGGAACCTGCTACCGAACGTGCGATGGTGCAGGCAGTCATTGATGAGCGCCGTAAGGAGTTAATCTCCGGATTTAGTCGCTTCTGGGATTTGAAACGATACAATACGGAAGCTGATTACGCAAAGACAATCACCCGTACTTTCCCGCTGGTATCTACGGATGTCGAGAAAAAGACATATACGTTGAAGCCGGATTCACGGTTGTATATCATTCCATTCCCGTTGGCTGCCCGTGAAAAAAATCCGAACCTGACAATGAACACTAACGAATAAAAAAAATAAAGAGAAAACTATGCGAAAGATTTTGATGATGGCTGTGTTGGCGTTCCTGTCCTTGCAAGGTGTGGGAGCTCGTGCCAGTGGTATATCTCTTCTGGAAAGTGGAAAGAAGAAACTGGTAGCACAGGAAGATACGGTCAAGAAAGACACTGTTAAGAAAGTAACGGCTTATGAAAAACTGTTGAAAGATGGAGGAAGTGAATGTGAGGGTATGTTTACGGTACGCCACATCAAAGATAACTGGTATTTTGAAGTGCCGGATACTCTTTTAGGACGGTTGTTGTTGGCTGTGACCCGGTTTAAAGCAGTGCCACAGGGTTTCAAAATGCTTAGCGGAGAAGAGGTGAACCGGAGTGTTGTTTATTGGGAACAGCATGATGATAAGACTCTCTTTTTACGCGAATATGTGCAATCACAGTTTGCCCGTCCGGGTGATAACATTGCCGAGGCATTGAAACAATCGACTGTAGATCCTGTAATCTATAAGTTTGATGTAATCGGTAGAAATCCGGAGACTCAGGCACAGCTCATTGATGTATCAAAACTTTTTTTAGGTGATAATAAATTGTGTGGCTTTACCTCAAGCGACCGTTCCATTCTTGGCATCGGTACTTTAGCCCAGGACCGCACATTTATGGATACGATAAAAACCTATCCTATCAACGTGGAGGCAGTGACTTTGCGTACTTATAGTATTAGTGCTGGTAGACTACCGGCTGCACAGACTGGTTCGGTGACTGTGAAACTGAATACAAGCATCGTGATGTTACCCAAAGAACCGATGCAGCCACGGTTTGCCGATGACCGGGTGGGATTTTTCCAAAACTCGTTGACCGAATTTTCGGACGACCAGCAGACTACCGATCGTGGAGCCATCATCCAGCGCTATCGGTTGGAACCGAAAGATCCGGAACGTTACCGTCGGGGACAACTCTCCGAACCGAAAAATCCCATTATCTACTACATTGATCCGGCAACACCGAAGAAGTGGATACCTTATCTTAAAGCAGGTGTCGAAGACTGGAATACAGCATTTGAAGCTGCCGGATTCAAGAACGCTATAATAGCTAAAGAATGGCCGAACGATCCCAATATGAGTTTGGACGATGCGCGTTATAGTGTGATACGTTATCTACCCTCCGAAACGGAGAATGCTTACGGTCCGCGTATTGTCGATCCGCGTAGTGGAGAAATTATGGAAAGTCATATTTGTTGGTATCACAACGTAATGAACTTACTCAAAAAGTGGTATATGGTGCAGTGCGGGCCACTGGATAAGCGCGCACGCACGATGACTTTTGACGACAAATTAATGGGCAGTCTGATTCAGTTTGTCTCTTCACATGAAGTGGGGCATAGTATCGGCTTACGGCACAATATGGCAGCCAGTTCGGCTACTCCGGTAGAGAAACTGCGTGATAAAGCTTGGGTAGAAGCCAATGGTCATACGGTATCAATCATGGATTATGCGCGGTTCAATTATGTAGCCCAACCGGAAGATCGGATTTCCGAAAAAGGATTGTTCCCTCGTATCGGTGTTTATGACAAATGGGCTATCCAATGGGGATATCGCTATCGTCCGGAATTTAAGGATCCTTATAAAGAAAAAGACGTATTACGTGCCGAAGTAACCAAAAACTGCGGGGAGATCATCGCTTGTGGTTTGTTGGTGATGAAGGAAAGGGATTTGATCCCCGTAGCCAGAGTGAGGACTTGGGCGACAATAATATGAAAGCCAATGAATACGGTATAAAGAACCTGAAAAGAGTGATGGAAAACATACTGACCTGGACAGCACAGCCTGACGGAGAGTACACTGACTTAACCACCATTTATAATTCGGTTCGTGCCCAACATCTGAAGTATACCCTGCAAGTGCAGAAGAACATAGGAGGACGCTATACCAATAATTTGCCGGATCTCAAAGTGCATGATTATCTACCACGCAGTTTGCAGAAAGAAGCTGTTGAATGGTTGGGACGCAATTTGTTTGTAGCTCCGCTCTGGCTCTATCCTGATGAAGTGGTGAGTCGTACCGGAGTCAAGCCGGTGGATGAGATTCGTGACCGCCAAAGCTCTGTTGTAGCTTTGCTACTTGCACCGGGAATGTTGTATAATATTTACTCAACCTCATTGTGTTCTTCGGAATCGTATGCACTCGATGGTTATTTGAACGATGTATTTACTGCAATATGGAAACCGTTGAATGATCCCAGTGAACTGGAGAATAATTTCCGCCGTCAGTTGCACCGGACTTATCTGGGGTTTGTCGAAGGAATGATTAAACCTAGTAGCAAAGATGGTGCCAATGCAAATCTGGCAATCAGCCGTTCTGATATTCAGCTTTTTGTAGAACAGCATTTAGATAAGATTGAAGAGTCAGTAAAAGAGCAACTTGCTGCTTCTAAGGAGGGAGATCTCAATTACCGGCATTATGCGGCATTGCTGCGCAACGTTCAGAAAATAAAAGAAGGATATTATGGAAAAGATGCTGATACGCGGTCTTCTGATAAATAGCTTTGAGGAAAACGAAGAATAGAAAAGTAGAACAGATTTTTTTGTATATATAAACTCTCTCTTTACTTTAACAGACTTACTCTTCTCTAATGATAACCTTGCTTTGATGAATCATCATCCATAATGCAAGCTTAGAATTAGAGGAGGGTATTTTTTTATATCCCTGATTACTGCATCCCGCTTCTTTGTAGAAAGAATCATTATTTCTGGGTATTGACAACTATTTATTTTCTAGTGAACTTTGTGAAGAAACAATCTGTTGTATATATAAAAAGAAGAAAGGAGAATTTTAGAAATGAAAAAGATAGTATTACTTCGTCACGGAGAGAGTGCATGGAATAAAGAAAATCGTTTTACGGGCTGGACAGATGTAGATCTGACAGAAAAGGGAGTTGCCGAAGCTGAAAAAGCCGGAGAGACATTGAAAGAATATGGTTTCAATTTTGATAAGGCTTATACTTCCTATTTGAAGCGTGCGGTGAAAACCTTGAACTGTGTTCTCGATAAGATGAATCTGGACTGGATACCTGTAGAGAAAAGCTGGCGCTTGAATGAAAAGCATTATGGTGAATTGCAGGGATTGAATAAAGCCGAGACTGCGAGAAATATGGAGAAGAACAAGTGCTAGTGTGGCGTCGTAGCTATGATATAGCTCCCCATCCTCTTTCAGAAAGTGATTTGAGAAATCCCCGTTTTGATTACCGTTATCATGAAGTACCCGATGCGGAGTTGCCTCGTACTGAATCGTTGAAAGATACCATTGAACGTATTATGCCTTATTGGGAAAGTGATATATTTCCTAGTCTGAAAACAGCTCATACGCTGTTGGTGGTCGCTCATGGCAATAGTTTGAGAGGCATCATCAAGCATCTAAAAAACATCTCCGATGAAGATATTGTCAAGCTGAATCTACCTACGGCTGTGCCTTACGTATTTGAGTTTGATGAAAACCTGAACGTTGCTAATGACTATTTCCTGGGAAACCCGGAAGAGATCAAAAAACTGATGGAAGCAGTAGCCAATCAGGGAAAGAAAAAATAGAAAAGTTACACATTAAAAAAAGAAGTTATGAGTAAAGTAGTAGAATTATTAAGAGATAAGGCCTGTTATTACCTGGACCACACTTGCGAAACCATTGATAAATCATTGATTCATGTTCCGTCTCCCGATACAATAGATAAAATCTGGATTGATTCGGACCGGAGCATCAGAGTATTGAACAGTCTGCAAACGTTGTTGGGACATGGCCGCCTGGCAAATACCGGTTATGTGTCTATACTTCCTGTCGATCAGGACATCGAACATACTGCCGGAGCATCGTTTGCCCCCAATCCGATCTATTTCGATCCGGAAAATATCGTAAAACTGGCTATTGAAGGAGGCTGTAATGGAGTAGCTTCTACCTTTGGGATTCTTGGATCCGTAGCACGTAAATATGCCCATAAAATACCTTTTATCGTTAAGTTGAATCACAATGAATTACTTTCTTATCCTAACAGTTTCGATCAAGTATTGTTTGGTACCGTTAAAGAAGCCTGGAATATGGGAGCAGTAGCGGTAGGCGCCACTATCTATTTCGGTTCGGAACAGAGTCGCCGTCAGCTCGTGGAGATAGCCGAAGCTTTTGAATATGCTCACGAACTGGGGATGGCAACCATTCTTTGGTGTTACCTGCGCAATAATGATTTCAAGAAAGGTGCTGTCGATTATCATGCTGCCGCCGACCTGACAGGACAGGCCGACCGTTTGGGAGTGACTATCAAAGCTGATATTGTGAAACAGAAACTTCCGACTAATAATGGTGGCTTCAAAGCTATCGGTTTCGGAAAGATCGACGAGCGTATGTATACCGAACTTGCTTCCGAACATCCGATTGACCTTTGCCGCTACCAGGTAGCCAACGGCTATATGGGACGCGTTGGTTTGATTAACTCCGGTGGAGAATCTCACGGTTCTTCCGATTTGCGTGATGCAGTCATTACAGCTGTAGTCAACAAACGTGCAGGAGGTATGGGATTGATTAGCGGACGTAAAGCGTTCCAGAAACCAATGAACGAAGGGGTGGAATTATTGAATACTATTCAGGATGTATATCTTGATTCGTCAATAACGATTGCATAATCAGAGATGAATGGAAATAAATTATTATCTTTGACTATTAGATCGTTAACCATTAAAAATTAAGAGTATGAAATTTTTTATTGACACAGCTAATTTGGAGCAAATTCAGGAGGCTTATGACCTCGGAGTACTTGACGGAGTGACTACCAACCCTTCGCTGATGGCGAAAGAAGGTATCAAAGGAACGCAGAATCAGCGTGAACATTATATCAAGATATGTAAGATTGTCAACGGAGATGTCAGTGCCGAAGTGATAGCAACCGATTATGAAGGAATGATTCGTGAAGGTGAAGAACTTGCCGCGCTCAATCCGCATATTGTAGTAAAAGTCCCCTGTATTGCCGATGGCATTAAAGCGATCAAACATTTCACGGAAAAGGGAATCCGTACTAACTGTACATTAGTCTTTTCAGTAGGACAGGCATTACTGGCAGCTAAAGCCGGAGCTACCTATGTTTCGCCTTTTGTTGGTCGTCTGGACGATATTTGTGAAGATGGAGTAGGGCTTGTGGGAGATATTGTACGTATGTATCGTACTTATGATTACAAGACACAAGTGCTCGCTGCTTCTATCCGCAATACGAAACATATTATCGAATGTGTGGAAGTGGGAGCGGACGTTGCTACTTGTCCGTTGAGTGCTATCAAGGTTTATTGAATCATCCGTTGACGGATTCGGGATTGAAGAAGTTTCTGGAAGACTATAAAAAAGTCAATGGTTGAGTAAGTAATGAAACTTGCAATATATTAAAATTTTTAGGCACGGATTATTTGCTCAGGTCTTAGAATTCCGTGCCTAAAGAATATTTGTTTTTTCGGGTAGCTGCTCATTACTCTTTTTTCCGTTCCTGTTTTCTCTTCTCCTTATATTGAGTTGGCGTTTCTCCTGTATATTGTTTGAAAGCCGTACTGAAATAGCGTGAAGTAGTGAAGCCGACCTTCTCGGCAATTTCCGTGAACGACATGTCCGTACTGGTGATTAATGTGATCGCTTTCTCCATCCGGAATTTATTAATGTAATCATTGGCTCCCATATCGGTCAGAGCTTTTAGCTTATTGTAAAGGGAAGCCCGGCTCATACCTATCTCCTTGCAGATAAAAGTGACGTCCAGATTGCTGCTATCCAGATGTTCCTGAATAATTTTATTCAGTTTCAGCAGAAATGTTTCATCTGCCTGGCTGAAAGTGCTCTCTTCCGGCGCAGGGACTAATCCTGTATTCAAATATCTTTTCTTGATAGATTCGCGGTTTTTCAATCGGTTGCGAATGATTTCCATTAGCATTTCTATCTCAAAGGGCTTAGTCAGATAAGCGTCCGCCCCGTTCTTGTAGCCACTCAACTGACTTTGTTTATCATCTCTTGCTGTCAGCAGAATGATAGGAATGTGACTGATCGTAATATCTTCCTTTATATTTTTGCAAAGTTCATATCCATTCATTCTCGGCATCATCACGTCACTGACGATAATATCCGGAGCATGATTTCTGGTCAGTTGAAGGGCTTCCACACCATCGGAAGCAATCACTACCCGTTTGAAATATTCTCCCAGTGACTTTTTCAGAAAATCCGTCAAATCCGGATTGTCATCCACCACTAGAATACTGTAAGGACTCGTATCGAACGTATTTTCCTCCGGTAACTGTTCTTTGCTATCATCGTTCATCAATTCGTTCAGATATGCCTTCGGCTGACAGACGATCTCTTCCGATTGTTGTCTCAAGGGTAGTTCAAAGAAGAATGTTGCACCAGCTTCCTGATTATCCCGTGCACCGATGGAGCCTCCGTGTAGTTCTACCAGAATCCTGGAATAAGATAATCCGATACCTGTGCCGCTTTGCTCTCCTGTACCTTGATAGAAACGGGTGAAGAGTTTTTGTGTATTTACTTGTTTCAATCCGTTTCCCCGGTCAATGATGGAGATACGTACGCTATTTTTCTCGGAAAGCAACTCCGATGTAATTGTTATTTCTGCATCTTGTGGACTGTGTTTCAAGGCATTGATAAGCAGATTGCTTAGAATAATCTCACACTTATCTTTATCGAAACTTACAGTATTGACCTGTGGGTCAAGCTGATAGCGGATACGGACGTTTTTAGCTTCACCTTCGCTGACGAATCTTGGGATACATGTTCAATCCATTGATTGAGAGCATACGGCTGTATCTGCAATTTACTTTCCCCAACCTCCATTTTGCGTACATCGAGTACCATATTAATAAGGTTTTTCATTCGCTGTGACTGGCGATAGATTGCTTTTATAGGTAAATATTGTGTATCTTCGGCAGAAAGCGATTTCAGTATCCGGCTAAGCGGTGCGTGTATGAGCGTTAAAGGTGTGCGCAGCTCATGACTGATATTAATAAGGAAACGTACTTTTTCTTCATATACCTGTTGTTCATGTTCCTTCATTGCCCATTTCAGTTTTTCTTCCTTACGCTTTAGAGTTCTTCGGAAAGTTTCAATAATAGCGGCAGCAGTAAGAACGGTACAGCTAAGAATAAACCACCATGTCCGATACCAGGGAGGGAGAATGGTTAGTTCCAGTACTTCCTGACTGGGAATCCAACTGCCATCTTTAGCTGTACATGAAGCCATAATCTTATAACTTCCCGGAGGAAGTGAACGTATAGCCAGTTCGGGATTGTACGATTCGATTTGCTGGTCATTCAGCCCTTCTATCTGGTATCTGTACACTTTCTGTCGGAAAATGTCCTTCTCTTTCGACATGATCCGGATAGTGATATTACTGTTCCAGGGAGCGGAGATCCCTGTTGGTCGATTGGTTAATTCGTTATTCACGGATTCTCCATTGATGATGACATCAGATAATTGGAGTTGGGGAAGTTCAGAAGTTGTTAATGGTATTTTGCAGTTAATGTGCAGTAAACCTTTTACTCCACCCATATAGACGTCTCCCTGCATACTTAACAGGCGGGGTTTGGAAAGATATTCGTTCTGGATTACGCCGTCTGATTCGCCGAATAGAACGAACTTTTTTCTTTGATAAGCCAAGCGAAAAGCATGCTGTCAGCTCCTATCCATACTTTTCCTTGCTGGTCGCATACGATCAAAGTGATTTCACTAAATAGAGAGGTCGGGATCGGAGTCTGTATTTTGGTGGCGGGATTGTAGTGTACCAATCCGTAATTGTTCCCAATCCAGAAGTTTCCCTCTTCGTCTCTTGAAACGGAGTTGATGGTCGTGTCTTTCCAGCATCTGTATAGGCTTTCAGCCGGTTTGTATGGTTGTCCAGTTCATATATGTGCTTCGTATCATTTAGATAAGTGGTGTTCCTATAATTGCCGATTGGCAGGAGAGCACCGATAATATCTTGTTCTTCCTGTTCTATAGCCGTACTGAAAGTACGTGTATTCAAATCATATATATAGATATGTTCTCCAAGGAACAGAATGCTGTGATGAGTGTTCCGGAGTAGATTTACAGCCTTGCCTCGATTGCATAAGAGTGCTGTTGTTTCAGCGTCGACAATGGTGAAAGGTTGTTTTTCTCCAGTTGCCGGATTGAAAATAAATACTCCTTGTGAGAAAATAGAAATTAATAATTTACCGGGAGTAAACTGACAGATAGAGGCAACTTTGTCTTCCCAGGTGGAAGGGTAATGAGTAAATTTCTCTGTGAGCGGATTAAAGTTGTTGATACCTCCTCCGTCCGTGCCTACCCAGATTTGATCTTGAGATTCCTGGAAAAGACTTAGAACGGTATTGTTGCTAAGTCCCCGGTCGTTGCCGGTGGTACGTCTGTATATGTTTTCATGGAAACTTCCCGGATGCTGATTAGTCCGTTGCGGATGCTGCCTGCCCATATATTGTTGTTGTAGTCGTTGTATAGGCATAAGATAGAGTTGGCGGGAAGTGAATAGTTGTCACTTCCGGGCACATGTTCCAGCAGAGAAAAATGTCCGGTTTCCGGGTCGAGAATATTAATGCCTCCTCCGTCTGTTCCAATCCAGATTTCTCCTTCCCGTTCGGCGAGACTTAGTACAACATTGTTACTTAGAGAAGAGTTGTGGGTAGTATATGTAGCCAGTAGTTTACCGTCGTGTGTCAGGCAGTTCAGCCTCCGTTGTAAGGGGCTACCCAGATTCTTTTTTGTGAGTCTATGAGTACGTTCATTATTTCCTTTCCGCAATCGAAAGGAGGACGGCGGCATTTTCCGGTATTCAGGTCGAGCAGGAGTAGTCCTTGCCAGCGACTACAACAAAGTAATGTTCGTTTATCCCATAGACTTAGCAGAGTCACATTATAATTGGGCTCTAGGTCAAACGTTTGCAGGAGGCGGAAAGTGGCATCCTGATAATTATAGAAAAAGATTTTATTTTTCGAACCGAATAACACTCCATCATCAGTCAGGCAGACGGAATAGGCGATGATATTATTTCCTGTTTCATCAGTCGGTATAAGAAAGTCATCGCTTTGCCGCTGATAACGTGCCACTCCCTTATCTGTCAGAATCCATATATTGTTTTGTACATCTTCTATCAGCTGGTAGATTAAATTGTGAGGAATGGAATGAGGGTTGTTTGACTGATGGACATACTTTTTAAGTTCATGTCCGTCATATCGTCCAGTCCGGAGCGGGTTCCAATCCATACAAAACCTTGTTCATCCGTTAAGATGCATCGTACGGTAGAAGCAGTCCGTCTTTTAGTGAGATTTGCTTATAGTAATAATGACCGGCTTGAAGAGGGGAGATGCCGATAAACAGTGCGATAAATGCGATGCATAGTAGTAAAAAGGTCTTTCTTCTCATGAGATTAGGTCAGTTAAACTAAAACAAAGATAATACATTCGGATGAATGTTTGTTGAAAAGCAAACTTATTTTGTATTCCTTCAGGTAAAAGAGTTATATATAGTTGCTTTTTTCTATTTAATTTTGTATCTTTAAAGCTTTCCGTCCTTCTAAAGATAAGTTGTCCCCTTGTAATGGGATAATAGTCATCTTATAGGGTGCTATTTATCACTTTACAAAATGATTATTGTCACCTTATAAGGGGATGACTACTCGACTGCATAAACTATTATAAATTTCTGTACTGAAAATCTTTAATCTCTGCACTGAAAATCCTTGAATACAATGAGAATTGCTAATTCTTCATCTTATATTCATAGGGAGCCATTCCAACAACTTTTTTAAATAACCGGCTTATTGGAAGTAAAGGCCTGTACACAGCAGATTAGGTAAAGTAGCCGGTTTTTATCAGCGGGAAGATAGTATTATTTAGCTAGATTCTCTATCTTTGCTCGAAAATATACGACTATGATTACCGAAGAACTACAGAAACTTTATCAGTCATATACGGGCGTTCCCGCTGAAAACATAACAGAATTACCGTCTTCCGGTTCCAACCGCCGTTATTTTCGGCTGACGGGTATAGAAACATTGATTGGAGTTTACGGAGCTTCTATCGATGAGAATGAAGCATTTCTTTATATGGCAGGACACTTCCACAAATGTGGACTGCCTGTTCCCGAAGTGCGCATCGTTTCGGAAGATAAGACCTATTATTTGCAGGAGGATTTGGGCGATACTCTGTTGTTCCATGCCATAGAGAAAGGACGTGCTACCAGCGTCTTTTCAGAAGAGGAAAAAGAGTTGCTTCGCAAAACGATTCGTTTGCTTCCTGCCATTCAGTTTGCCGGGGCCGATGGATTTGATTTTTCCCGTTGTTATCCTCAACCGGAGTTCAATCAACGCTCCATTCTGTGGGATTTGAATTACTTTAAATATTGCTTCCTGAAAGCTACCGGTATGGAGTTTCAGGAAGATAAACTGGAAGATGATTTCCAGAAAATGAGCGATGTCTTGCTTCGCAGTTCTTCCGCTACTTTCATGTATCGTGATTTTCAGAGCCGTAATGTGATGATAAAAGACGGCGAACCGTGGTTTATCGACTTCAGGGCGGACGCAAAGGCCCGTTCTATTATGACATAGCCTCTTTCCTGTGGCAAGCGAAAGCGAAATATCCCGATAGTCTTCGTAAAGAACTGCTGCAAGAGTATATGGAAGCTCTTCGCAAATACCAACCGATTGACGAATCCTATTTTTATAGCCAGCTTCGTCACTTTGTCCTTTTCCGTACGCTGCAAGTGCTGGGAGCTTATGGTTTCCGTGGTTACTTTGAAAAGAAACCGCATTTTATCCAAAGTGTTCCTTATGCCATCGAAAACCTGCGTGAATTGTTGAAAGAAGAATATCCGGAATATCCGTATCTCTGTAACGTTTTGCGAGAGCTTACCGGACTGAAACAATTTACGGACGATCTGAAAAAGCGGCAGTTAACCGTCAAAGTAATGAGTTTTGCCTATAAGAAAGGAATTCCTGATGACTCTACCGGCAATGGAGGAGGTTATGTATTCGACTGTCGCGCCGTGAATAATCCCGGTAAGTATGAGCGTTACAAACCTTTCACCGGACTGGATGAACCTGTAATCACTTTCTTGGAAGAAGATGGAGAAATACTCCGTTTCCTCGATCATGTCTATGCTTTGGTGGATGCCTCCGTGCAACGTTATATGGAACGCGGATTCAGCAATTTGTCCGTCTGCTTCGGTTGCACCGGCGGACAGCATCGTTCTGTTTATTCTGCCCAGCATCTGGCAGAGCACCTGAATCAGAAATTTGGTGTGAAAGTCGAACTGGTGCATCGGGAACAGAATATCGAACATACGTTTGAGGCAACAATCTAAGAAGAGTAAATATTAAAGAAGAAAGTAACCGAAAGAATGAAAGCAATGATATTTGCAGCCGGTTTGGGTAGCCGGCTGAAGCCGCTCACCGATACCATGCCGAAGGCTTTGGTTCCCATAGCCGGACATCCGATGTTGGAACATGTGATCTTAAAACTGAAAGCTGCCGGATTCACAGAAATAGTGATTAATATCCATCATTTTGGCGAACAAATACTTGATTTCTTAGAAGCCAATGAGAATTTTGGGCTTATCATACATATTTCCGATGAACGCGATCTGTTGCTCGACACCGGTGGGGGAATTAAGAAAGCCCGTTCTTTCTTTGAGAACTCCGATGAGCCTTTCCTGATACACAATGTCGATATTCTTTCAGACGTGAATCTGAAAGAATTATATGACTACCATTTACGAAGCGGTGCTGTTGCCACTTTACTGGCCAGCCAACGTAAAACCTCCCGCTATCTTCTTTTTGATACAGATAAGAGACTTTGCGGATGGATAAACAAGGATACGAAACAAGTGAAACCGGAAGGTTTTCAGTATGATTCTTCCCTTTATCAAGAATATGCATTCAGTGGCATCCATGTACTTTCGCCCGCCATTTTTCAATGGATGACCTCTCCCTCATGGGATGGAAAATTCTCTATCATGGATTTCTATCTTGCCACTTGCCGGCAAGTAAACTATGGTGGTTACTTGACAGAAAAGTTGCATCTGATTGATATAGGCAAACCGGAAACATTAGCGAAAGCAGAAGGCTTCTTATACCAAAATGCGAAATAAAGATACTGAAAGAGGCTAAAAGGCCTCTTTCTTTCTATGTAACAAAATATTAAAGTAACTTTGCTTGGATAAACAATCAATATTGTAATACTATACAAATTTTGCTGCATGGAACAGACTTTGGTAAATGGGATAGCTGATAACTTATTGCATAATATCTTTAATGACTTGTCTGTAGGCTTGGAATTGTATGATAAGGACGGTCTCATGATAGATGTCAATTATTCACGGTTGAGATCAATGGGGATAAAAGACAAAAAGGATATTTTGGGCTATAATCTATTCAACTACACCAGTTTCTCTGATGAAATCAAGGAACAGATCAGAAAAGGAGAAACAGTGCGTTTCATGGCAAAATATGATTTTGATGACTTGTGCCGTCTTTTTCCTACTAATCTGTCCGGTATAAAATTTTTCGAGATTACCGTTTCTTTTGTACATAATGATAAGTCTGAAATTACCAATTATATGGTGATAACTCAAGATATCACCGAACGTGTTTTGTGGCAAAACAAATATGACAATCTTTACGAAGAGGTTGTGCGTTCGAAAAAAGAACTTCTTGAGAGCGAACAAAGAATGATCCATTTGATTCGTCAGAATGAATTGGTATTGAACAATATTAATTCGGGATTGGCATATATTGCGAACGACTATATCGTACAATGGGAGAATATCTCGCTTTGTAGTAAAAGCCTTTCTTATGAGGCTTACAAAAAAGGAGAACCTTGCTATCTGACAGCCCATAATCGCACCACTCCTTGTGAGAATTGTGTGATGCAACGTGCCCGGAAATCCGGTCAGGTAGAGTCTATCTTGTTTAATCTGGATAACAAGCATGTCATAGAAGTCTTTGCTACTCCCATATTTAATGAACAGGGAGATGTTGACGGTGTCGTGATTCGTGTAGATGATGTTACCGAGCGGCAGCACATGATTGGTGAACTTGAAAAGGCAAGGAGCCGCGCTGAACAATCCGATAAGTTGAAATCCGCCTTTCTGGCAAATATGAGCCATGAAATTCGTACACCGTTAAATGCTATCGTTGGTTTTTCCGACTTATTGATGGTGACGGAAGATCAAGAAGAAAAAGAAGAATTTATTCAGATTATCAATGCCAACAATGAGTTGCTTTTGAAGCTGATTAACGACATACTGGATCTTTCGAAAATAGAAGCCGGCTCGGTAGAACTGAAATACGAAAATTTTGATTTGGCTGTTTATTTCAACGAATTAGCTGCTTCGATGCATCGTCGTGTAGTAAATCCGCAGGTTCGGTTAGTTCCCGTGAATCCTTATGAAACTTGTACCGTTCGTTTGGATAAAACCGGTTAGCGCAGATTCTCACTAACTTTGTAACTAATGCTATCAAATATACCTCCAAAGGAACTATTGAAATGGGGTATGAGAAGATAGACGAAAATATTCGTCTTTACGTTCGCGATACAGGTATCGGCATACCGGAGGATAAAAAAGATAAAGTATTTCATCGTTTTGAGAAACTGGATGAATTTGCACAGGGAACCGGATTGGGATTGTCCATTTGTAAAGCCATTGTTGAGGCTTGCAGGGGAGAGATAGGCTTTGAGTCAGAATTTGATAAAGGGTCTTTATTTTGGGCGGTTTTGCCATGCCAGTTCGAATCGGTTAACAGCGAACCGACTTCTTCACGTCGGAACAATGAGAAGGATGCGAATAAAGAAAATATTCTTGACTCCGAAGAAACAAAAAAAGTACCTAAAAGAGTACTGGTCGTTGAAGATATACAAAGTAACTTCTTTTTGGTATCTTCTATCTTGAAAAACAAATGCCAGTTGTTACACGCACCGAATGGACTGGAGGCAGTTGAGATTGTCCGTACCCAACCGGTGGATTTGGTACTGATGGATATGAAGATGCCTGTTATGGACGGACGTACTGCAACCTCGGAGATCCGGAAGTTCAATGCTGAAATTCCAATTATCGCCCTGACTGCTCATGCCTTTGATGCTGACCGGTAGCTGCGTTGAAAGCCGGTTGTGATGATTATCTGGTGAAGCCGATCAATGGCGCGAAGTTGATGCAGACTCTGAAAGAGTATGGTTGTTGAAAGGATGGGATTAGAAATGTGCTGATCTGAAAAAGGGTATATTCTATTCTTTCTGTTTTTAATATATCAGTCACTTGTTTGTGGTGAAGGAAAAAACGCTCTGCATTTTGGATGAAAGAATGTAGGATTGTTTGTTATCCTGGATAATTCCTGTCTAAAAATAAATAATTCCTCTGTATTGCTATCTATATGCTTACTGTTTGCCCGTATGTAGTTTGTTTTATCATTCTTTTTTGGTGCGTATATGATGATGAACTAGCCTATAAACAGGCTTTTCCGAGGGCTTTTATAACTTGGTCGGTGAGTATGGAAGGCTTTCTCGGTGAGGAAGGATGTGTTCCTCACCGAGGAATGGCTTATTGCTCACCGAGGAAAATCATTTATTTCTTTAAAGAAAACGCATATCATCTGAAAATATATGCTGTATTGTGGTAGTAATATGCATATATATGTGATAATATGGATGCTTTTAATTCCGGATTACCATCTTCAATAGTTTTGTTTTCTTTCTTAATCTGAAAAATAGAACATTTCTCTTGTTTGTTTGGAGGAATTGAAAGGGAGACGGCTTACTATAAAAGGCTATAAATCCGTAAAGTTTGGGATTGTTTTTTATGTTTATGGATTTAAATAGTTATCTTTGTACAAGAAAGGAGGTATATAATGACTGCTACAAAGAAAATAAAACTCGGGAAGAACTTAGAGTTGAGGTAGTGAAGAAAATTACAGCTAATAAAAGGAATGCCCAATCTTTTCTAAAAAAAGCTGGAATAGTCTCTAAATCAGGTGAACTTACCAAAATTTATAGATGAAAGAAACATTATACTCACGTCGTTCTAATCTTGTTGTTGGCTTTCATGGTTGTGATCAATCAATTGCAAATAAGATAATTGAAGGTAAAGATGATCTAATTGCAAGTACTAATGATTATGATTGGCTGGGACATGGAATCTATTTTTGGGAAAACAACGAGCTTCGTGCATTGCAATATGCAAATGATATGATGGGTAGAGCTCATTCATCTGTTAAATGCCCAGCTGTAATTGGTGCTATTATTGATTTGGGATACTGCATGGACTTGACAGATTCATTGTATTTAGGTGAATTGAAGGAATCTTATAATGTACTTGTGGAAACATGTCGTGTAACAGGGATTTCTCTTCCTACAAATTCTACAATAGGAATATCTGAAGATAAGCTATTGCGCAGATTGGATTGTGCAGTTATTGAAACGGCACATCAGATTAACAGAGAAGTATCAGGAAGAGAATTTGATTCAGTGAAAGGTGTATTTTGGGAAGGTGTTGAACTCTATCCAGACGCAGGGTTTAGAGAAAAGAATCATATTCAGATATGTGTGCGTAATCCTAATTGTATAAAGGGGTTCTTTTTGCCTCGTAAATTAGATATGAACTATATAAACCCGTAAGGAAAATTTGGAGGCTAAATTCCGTACGGATACGGTTCTTTCCGGCCGTGTATGACTGGGAAGATTGTAATCTGCATCTCCGGCAGATTTATTTGCAATTTCCTTATTTTACAAAGGACTTGTCGGACTGCCTACATTATATGATAAATTGATTTATGCACTGAAGAATATGAGCAATTGGAATAGAATGCCGGATGCTTTGAAAGAACAAGTGTTTGAACATCTGGCGAGATTGGCAGCAGTTGCCGATCTTTCGGAAGAAAATCGTATCGCTTATGATAAGGCATTAGATCGATATAGAGTCAATCAAATCGTAGAGGAGGATGAACGGCGTAAAAACGAAGAGATGCGGAGAAAAGCGGCTGAAGAAGGGATGAAAGAAGGGCTAAAGGAAGGGATAAGAGAAGGAATAAAGGAAGGAATGGAGAAAGGGATGGAGAAAGGAGAGCAAAAGAAGCAAATTGAAATTGCTCGAAAGATGAGGGAGGACGGAATATCCATTGATACAATTATCAAATACACGGGTCTTCAATCTTCTGATATAGAAAACCTATAATATATCTTCGTAGGAAAATTGTTGTAGTTATATTAGGATAAAATATAAAAGAGGCGGGAATATTCAGGAATGAATACTTCCGCTTTCTTTTTTTGATTCGTAAGATGTCCAACAATGTCTATGATGTTTAGATATATCGATGAAATGGACGATTTTAGACAAATTTGGAAGAATCGTAGCTAAAATAGAACATTCTTTGCCTTTAATATAGCCTACATTTGTGATCGTGATTGTCAAAAGGGACAGCACAATTATTAAATAAAGCTAATCTTAATTATTAAATTTATGAGAAACAAATTCCTATTTCTTTGTCTCTTCCTTTTTGGAACGTTGACAGCTTGTAAAGACACAAAATGGGTAGACGTTCCAACTGGTACTCCTCCTGAAGGTGCAATCACAGGAAAACCTGGTGAACCGGAAGAACCGGATGATCTACTGTAAAATCATTCATTAATTGCTCTTACATTCGGGGGGATTTTTTTGAAATAAACCGTATTTCGGCAGCCAGTATGGGTGCTTGTACAGATTTGATTTATTTGGCAGCGCGTCCTTATGCAAATGGTGAGGTAGCTTTTGAATTGCCGTTGAATGATGCGACGATGACAAACGTATCTCATACAGGCACTTTTCAAGGTCGTAATGGAGTGGTTAAATTTGAAGGAACAAGTTTTATGAATGGCGGTGATGGATTACTTCACTCTGCTGATGGGGCCTTTAATAAATTCACCTTTGGTACCTATATATATATAAGTGAATGGGTGGACGGAGCTTTTCTCTTTAAGAAAATGGATGGAAACTCCACGATCATTGCTTTTCAAATGGGTGCGACAGCTAATAGTTTGAAACTGTCTATTGGAAGTTCGGTTGCAACGTTACCACTCCTGATCTGGCAACAGGCTGGCACTATATTGGGCTGACTTATGAACAGGGAACGGCGAAACTTTATGTGGATACAAACAATACTGCAATAAGTTTTGTAGGTGCTCTCCCTAATGAAGTACCTAATACACGTACTGATTTTTTGATTGGAGATAAATTTAAAGGTTATTTAGATGAAACTTTTGTAAGCAGTCTGGTAGTAGGTACATCAGGTAGAAATCCTATCACCTTTGACAATTGGAATAATTCCAAAATACTTGCTTACTGGAAATACGATGATGCCACGAAACCTGGCAAGGATTCACATTCCTGGCTGGGGCGTTTGAATAATATACGTACGCTTTACAGGGACAACAGGGAGATAGAAGATTGCGCTTGGGCATTGCCGGTGGAGAATGGAAAAGATGATGCTGATGCCACTGCTCGCACAAGATTTGCTTCCGAGGTGAAGAAGATTATCGAACAATATGATTTTGATGGAGTTGATTTTGATTTTGAATGGCCTACAAATACGAATGAATTTAATAATTATAGTGCAACAGTTATCCAAATGCGTTCTACATTAGGAAAGTATGTTTACTTCACTGCGTCTTTGCATCCGGTTTCTTTTAAAATATCTCCGGAAGCTATTGATGCACTGGATTTTATCTCTTATCAATGTTATGGCCCTGCAGTGATGCGTTTTCCTTATGAGCAATTTGTAAAAGATGGAGAAATGGCTATAACATATGGAATTCCTAAGAATAAACTAGTGATGGGAGTCCCTTTCTATGGTTCTACGGGTAGTCTGATTGCTGCCTATTATGATTTCGTGAATGACGGTCTGGCTACTACGATTGAGGATACATATACATATAAAGGAAATACATATACTTTCAACAGTGTAGAAACGATTCGCAAGAAAGCGAGATATGTGTGTGAAGAAGGCTTTGCAGGTATTATGAGTTGGGATTTGGCAACGGATATTGACGTAACCAATAATAAGTCTTTGTTGAAGGCCATAAAAGAAGAGTTTGAATATTATGCGAATCCGACGGAATAAAAGAGAATCTAAATTAATCAAATACAATATTATGGAAAAAAAGAAGTTCATGCGAGTACAGAAATTTTTGATTCTGTTTCTGATACTCCTGCTATCCTTTCCTTTGAGTGCGTTGGCACAGCAACAAATGATAAAAGGACAAGTGGTAGATGATAAAGGTGAAACCATTATCGGCGCCACAGTGATGGTGAAAGGTTCTAAAGATGGGACGCTGACTGACATTGACGGTAACTTTTCCGTGAAAGGGAAAGTAGGTAACACATTGGTTATTTCTTATGTCGGTTTTACTCCCCTTGAAATAAAAGGTGGACAAAAGTCAAGAAGGACAACCGAGTTTAACGTTAAAGTAGGATACAAAAGTCTTGGATGAAGTGGTAAGTAGTAGGTATGGATAAACAGAAACGAAGCACCATTACGGCGGCGGTGGCTACTGTAGGTTCCGATGCTATTGTCAACCGTCCGGTTACTGACCTCACGAGTGCCTTCAGGGTAATGTAGCCGGTTTAAACTTCTCTTCTGATGCGGTTGCTAATGGGGTAGGCGGTGAGACCGGTGCCGAAATTAAATTCAATATTCGTGGTATCGGTTCTATCAATGGAGGCGAACCTTATGTATTGGTAGACGGAGTGGAGCAAAGTTTGCAGAATGTGAATCCTGCCGACATTGAAACCATCAGTGTTTTGAAAGATGCTTCTGCTGCTGCCGTTTATGGTGCACGTGCCGCCTATGGTGTGGTTATCGTCACTACCAAAAGTGGTAAAAAGGAAAAAACACGTATATCATACAGTGGTACTGTAGGATTCAGTTCTCCTATTAATATGCCCCAAATGATGAATTCTATTGAATTTGCCAATTATCTGAACGAACGAGATGATAACGATGGAGTAAAACACTCGATTCCTGATGCGCTCATCGAAAAGATGCAGGGCTTTATGGAGAATCCTTATTCGGAAAAGTTCCCGGGCATAGGACCTAATGCGGACGGTACCGGTTGGGCAGGTTCTAAAGATGCTGTGTATGCCAATACCGACTGGTATGATTACTACTTTAAAAAAGCTTCCATCCGTCATTCTCATAATCTGAGCGTAACGGGAGGTTCTGATAAATTTAATTATTACGTAGGTTTGGGATATATTTACCAGGAAGGATTACTGGATCAAGTGGACGATAACTTGAGTAAGTACAATGTAAACTCGAAGTTTCAGATCCGAGCCAATAAATGGTTGAAGTTTAATTTCAATAATAACCTTTCGCTGAATATACTGAAGCGTCCGATGGCTAACCAGACCATTTTTTATGGAACTATCGGAAGCAGCTTTCCGAATTCTCCTACCCATCTTCCTGTAAAGTCGGAATATAATGACAATTCCGAATACCGTTATCTGAAACAATCGCATTATGTGCAGAACAGAATTTCTGATGCGATGTCGTTTGCCACTACGATTACTCCGCTGGAAGGTTGGGATATTGTAGGTGAAATGAAAGTACGCTTCGATGTGGAAAACAATGACTTCAAACGCGGATATCCCACTGCTGAAAAGCCTGACGGAACGTTGGATATAAGTAAGGGAACCAAGCAGGGGTATCAATATCCGGGCATGAACTGGAAAAACTCTAATTGGGGCTCTTATACACGCGGTAATACTTTCAACTACTACCTGTCTCCAAACGTATCGTCATCCTACACACATGCTTGGGGCGACCACTTCTTTAAGGCGATGGCGGGTTTCCAGATGGAACTGCAAGAAAATTCGAATGGTTATACTTATAAAGACGGATTGCTGACTAGTGATATATTCTCTTTTGTGAATGCTAACGGGCAAGTATTGGCAGGTGAAGACCGGACACATTGGGCTACAATGGTATGTACGCTAAACTGAATTGGAATTACAAGGAGATTTATTTTCTGGAATTCAGTGGACGTTATGACGGTTCTTCCGTTTGTCTCCGGGGAAATCGCTGGGGATTGTTCCCTTCTTTCTCAGCCGGTTATGACATTTCTCGTACCGACTATTTCAAAGCTTTGAATCTGCCGGTTTCTCAATTGAAAGTACGTGTTTCTTACGGTCGCTTGGGTAATCAGAACGGAGCGGGACTCTACGATTACCTTGGGATTCAGAGTTTGACCTCCGATTCACCCAATGCTTGGCTGTTGCCCGGTGTGCAAGCTACTCCTCAAAAAGGAACTTTAGCCACTACGCCTAAGATGATCAGTTCGTATATTACGTGGGAGAAGGTGGATAATGCCAACTTAGGTATCGACTTGATGTTGTTGGATAACCGACTGTCTATTACTGCCGATATTTATCAGCGTACCACGCGCGACATGATTGGACCTGCTGAAGCTATTCCGAATCTCGGAGGTATTAGTACGGATGACCGTGCGAAGGTCAATAACGCTACTTTACGTAATCGTGGTTGGGAATTGTCTGTAAACTGGCAGGACCAGTTGAAATGTGGTTTTAGCTATGGCATAGGATTCAATGTATTCAATTACAAAGCTGTTGTCACCAAATATAATAATCCGGAGGGGTTGATATACAACAATCATACCGGTTTGGCAACTAATAAAGGATATTATGAAGGAATGGACGTTGGTGAGATTTGGGGATATGAAGCGAATGATCTCTTTTTGTCCAATCGTGAAGTGGATGCATACCTCAGACAAGTAGATCTTAGTTTCTTTAAGTCCGGTGACAAGTGGCAACGAGGCGACTTGAAATACATTGATTCCGACGGTGACGGTAAAGTGGATCCGGGTAAGGGTACATTGGCCGACCATGGTGATTTGAAAATTATCGGTAATGCCACTCCCAAATACAGTTTCGGTATCAATCTAAACGTAGGATATAAGGGATTTGAAATATCCACTTTGCTGCAAGGAGTTGCCAAGAGAGATTTCCCGATGGCCGCCAGTACTTACCTATTCGGTGGTAAAGAATGGTTCAAGGAGCATCTCGATTATTTCAGTCCCGAGAATCCCAATGGATATCTACCTCGACTGACGACCGATGCCCAGACAACGAATGCCAATACGGGATACAATACTACCCGCTATATGCTGAATGCGGCATATATGCGTATGAAGAACTTGACAGTATCCTATACTTTTAAGCCTCAATTGTTGAAGAATATTGGACTAAGTAACTTGAAAGTATACTTTACATGCGATAACCTGTTTACCATCAGTAAACTGCCGAATCAGTTTGATCCGGAAACCCTTAATCAGGTGAACGCGTGGGCAGGCGGAAGTAACGCGGCTGCTCCGGGACTTACCTCGGCTCAAAATCAGAATGGTAACGGAAAGGTGTATCCGATGAACCGTAATTTCGTGTTTGGACTTGATTTTACATTTTAATTAAAGAGGAACGCTATCATGAAAAATAAAATAATTATCCTGACTGTTTTTGCAGGCTTACTGTTGTCGGCGTGTTCCGATATTTGGACCGTAAACCCTATACGCAGCCTAACAATGAAGATTTCTTGAAAACCAGAGAGAATGTAGAGAGCTATATAAATAATTTGTATACTTCTCTACCGGCTCCGGCTCAATATGGTATTGGTGTCAGAGGAGAAGAGGTGAACAGTGACAATATCCTTCGGAAAAGTATGATATGCGCCTGAATGGAGAGAATAATCAATTCAGTGGTTCTGACGATTGGAATAAAGGCTATAAAACTTGCGTATGGTGAATTACTTTTCCATTATTACGCAGTTTCCGAGGTGGACGAGACGGACGAAGTGCTTTCATTGAGAGGGGAAGCGTATTTCTTCCGTGCTTATTGGCACTTCTATCTGCTCACACGTTTTGGTAATATTCCCATTATGGATGACTTCTGGGATGGCAATGCTACGTTGGGCGGTTTGCAAATTCCGGCGACAAAACGTGCGGATGCAGCCCGTTTCATCCTGAACGATTTGAAAGCGGCTATTGGGTTGATACCGGAGGCTCGTGCTAATTTACATTCCCGCAGTAAATACAGTGGATTGCGTGTCAACAGAGAAACGGCCATGATTCTGGCTATGCGAGTTGCTTTGTACGAAGGTTCGTGGGAGAAGTATCACAAAGGAACTGATTTTGCAACGGAAGATAACTCTGAAGAGTTTTTTAAGGAAGTGATGAACTGGGGAGATCAATATTTGTTCCCGGTCGGACTGACTTTGCATATGACAGCAACCAATCCGAAAGCTACCAATATAGATGACGCTTTTTCGGAGCTATTCAATTCAAACGATCTTTCCAACATTAGCGAAGTGACTTTTTGGAAAAAATATTCAATAGCTGATGGCGTGTTCAATACCGTTACTCAACAGCTTAGCGGTGGAGTAACAGATAATGTGAAGCCTTCGGGACTATCCAAGTCTTTGGTGGATAACTTTCTGAATGTGGATGGTACGCCGGTTGACCCAACCGATGAAAAGTATAAGGACTTTAATGAGGTATTTAAAGATCGTGACGGAAGACTTTTGGCCATGGTGATGCATACCGGTTGTAAGTTCAAATCTAATAGCTTGATGAATGTGAGAGCGTATGACGAGACAGGTACCGAAGAAGAACAAAAGGAAAAGAATAAAGATATTTCATCTCCGCGCTTGAATGGGGATGGTATTTACAAGAACGTGACCGGGTTCCATACTCGCCTTGGCATTGATACGACCTATGTAACCGGCAATTGTGAAACGGCTCATGTCATGTTCCGCTATGCCGAAGGATTGCTTTGTTATGCTGAAGCTGCCGCCGAATTGGGGCTGTATAACGATGGCGTGGCAGAGAAAACATTGAAGCCATTGCGTCAAAGAGCCGGTGTGGCCTATGTTACTCCGGCGGCTGATCCTCACTTCCCTTTCCAAGGCCTGCCGCCGGCAGTGCAGGAGGTACGTCGGGAAAGACGCTCAGAGCTATCTCTGCAAGGTTTTCGTTTGGATGACCTGATGCGTTGGAGGGTAGCCGGAACGTTGAAAGGTGTGGAAGGACGCGGACGTGGAGCTTATCTGGGCAAAGACGGTGTACTTTATCTGAGCTTTTCGCCTACATTGCGGAAAGAAGGACTGAATCATGTACTGACAGATAATGAAGGATGGATGGATCCGTTGAAAGAGTACTTGCCTGAAGGCTACAAGTTTAATGAAGATCGTGATTACTTGTTACCCATACCACCGGATGAAATCCAGATGGACCATGAGCTGAATCAGAATCCGGGATGGCCGACTAAGTAAGGGAACTGAATAAAATTCATTTATGATAATTAGATAGATAAAGATATGAAGAACATATTATATAAAATATTTCCGATATGCTTGTTGACCATGGGGTTGACTGGGTGTGAGGAAGAAACGAAATACCGCCCTCTGCCGGAAATCGTGCCATTAACGATGAGCATCAATGACAACGCATTTGCGATGGGAGAACACTTGAAAGTGAATATTAATGTAGAACCGGATGCTGATGGCAAGGAGGTTGTAGCAAATGAAGATTTTGATATTTACTTTACGGCGAAAGCCGGAACGGAGGATGCTTCGAATGTATTCGAACAGTTCAATGGAATCGTTACTTTTCCGAAGGGGGAGAAACAGATTCAGGTGGATTTTCCGATAAAGGCATCCGGACTGACGGGTAGTACTGCTATAAACTTTACGGCTTTTGCCCGTGGTTATAAGATGGAAGGCTCCAGTCAGGTAATTAAGGTTTCCGATTATTATCGGATAATGGCATCATTGGAGAACAATGCGGAGAATGTAGTAATGGAAGGTGGTAAGTTTGTATTAGTTGCAAAGATTGAAAAACCAAGTTCCGTACCTCTTAATATGAAAATTACTCCGAAAGAAGGGGAAGGAGATAGGTATGAAAATTTACCTTCTACATTAACAATTCCTGCAGGAAGAACTTCGGCAAAAAGTGATGCTGTGACTATTAAACAGGATTTTGAAATGACAGGGGATTTGCAACTGGTATTGAATCTGGAGAGTGATTCTCCAGCGAATCCGATGATAAATTCTACTCTGACTATAACTATGACTGATTTGGAATCTATGGGAGATCCTAATCTGTTTGATATAACGAAGGTGTATGAATTCCCGGATAGGCCGTTTATGTCTGATAAAAATAAAACTGCAATTGAAAGTTGGTTTACGGGAGATAAAATAGCTATGAATAAGAATAGCGCTCATCCCACTTCAGCTTTGAAAGATAAAGATTGGGTATTATGCAATGCGATAGAGTTCCATTATATTAATAATAGTTTTAGTGGCGGAAATAATACCCCTAATGCTTTCGGACATCGTATTTCTTGGGCCTTTTCTGATATTAATGATGCACCGTCACAGAAAATACAAGCTGTGAATAATGCAAAATGTACAAATATAACCAATGAAGGTATTTTAAATATGTGGGTGGATAAAAATGTTCAGGGGACTGGTGCCATGACTGCTACCAAGGATTACGGTGTCGCCGCATTGCAATGTTCTAAATTTGGTGGTATTTTTGCCCCACAACATACTCGGTTCTTTCCTGGTATGAGAATTGAAGTGAAGGCGCGTTTGAGAGGAATACGGACTGGTTTTGTTCCGACAATCGGACTTAAAAATCAGAAAAATTCCCTTCCGAACACGAAAGATGAGATCGATATTCTCAAGAACACTCAAGGTTCTGTAATTACTCAGGCTGTAACTGTTGATAATGAGATAGGTTCAAAGAGTGTAGCAATACCTCAAGCGAATGAATGGAATATATATTGGGTGGAACTTGTGGATGAAAATATAATCAATTTAGGAATTAATGGAGCAACCAATCTGACTGTGAATCGTACACAATCTCCTGACAGGTGGCCATTCGACAAGGCTGGAACTCCTGCTACTGCTAATCCTGATCCTGCTACTGCTGCTGGTGGCAGTGCCGGTCTCTACTTCTTTATGAGATTGGCTGAAAGCTCGGAACGGGCTGCTGGTAAAGCGCCTGAAGGTTGGGATAATGTACTGAAAAGTATTGCCAATTGTGAAACGGATGATAATACGCCTCGAATGGAAATTGATTGGATTCGTATCTATACAAATAAGAATTATGTACAGACTGATGCTGAAAAAGTCTGGGCTAATCAGTTATTTTATTAATGCTATCTCTTTCAATTAGCTTTCAATAGTGTGAAATGAATTTTATGCCGGAAGCTATCGTTAGAAGGCGATATGCTTCCGGCTATTTATTAGTCAATTATGCAGAAATGGAGATTATTGGAAATTAAATGGTAATTTGTGGAAGTTAAATAGATGGCTGTCCTCTATCTTTGCTGACACAATCTTATACAAATTAGTATTTATGGAAAAATTGCAACCAAACTTATTCTTTCCTTTAGCAGGAGTAGCAGCTGTAGCTTCCTTTGCTTCCTGTTCAAACAAGCAAAAGCCTGTGGAACAGAAACCTTTGAATATCGTCTACATTATGACAGACGATCACACAGCTCAGATGATGAGCTGTTATGACACACGCTACATGGAAACACCCAATCTCGATCGTATTGCTGCCGATGGTGTACGCTTTACTCAAAGTTTTGTAGCCAATTCATTAAGCGGTCCCAGTCGTGCCTGCATGATAACGGGTAAACATAGTTGTGCTAATAAATTCTATGATAATACCACTTGCGTATTCGACAGTTCGCAACAGACTTTTCCGAAGCTGTTGCAGAAAATCGGTTATCAGACAGCACTGGTAGGTAAATGGCATCTTGAAAGTTTGCCTTCCGGTTTTGATTACTGGCAGATTGTCCCCGGACAAGGCGACTATTACAATCCGGATTTCATCACACAGAACAATGACACTATCCAAAAACATGGATATATCACGAACCTTATCACTGACGATGCCATTGACTGGATAGAAAACAAACGCAATCCGGAGAAACCTTTCTGTCTTTTGATTCACCATAAGGCTATTCACCGTAATTGGTTGGCAGATACTTGCAACCTGGCTTTGTACGAAGATAAAACCTTCCCGCTACCGGACAATTTCTTTGACGATTACGAAGGACGCCCTGCCGCTGCCGCACAAGAGATGAGTATTATGAAAGACATGGACATGATTTATGACCTCAAAATGCTTCGTCCCGACAAAAAGACCCGTCTGAAATCCTTATATGAGAAATATATTGGTCGTATGGATGAAGCACAACGTGCTGCATGGGACAAATTCTACACCCCAATAATAGACGACTTCTATAAACAGAACCTGCAAGGCAAGGAACTAGCCAACTGGAAATTCCAGCGTTATATGCGCGATTATATGAAGACGGTGAAGTCGCTGGACGACAATGTAGGTCGTGTACTCGACTACCTGAAAGAGAAAGGATTACTGGATAACACACTTGTTGTCTATACTTCCGACCAAGGATTCTACATGGGTGAACACGGTTGGTTCGACAAACGTTTCATGTACGAAGAATCCATGCGTACACCACTCATCATGCGTCTGCCGAAAGGATTCGACCGTAGGGGCGACATCACCGAAATGGTTCAGAACATCGATTATGCACCTACCTTCCTCGAATTGGCAGGAGCAGAGATTCCTTCAGACATACAAGGTGTATCCCTCGTCCCCTTGCTGAAAGGCGAACATCCGAAAGATTGGCGGAAGGCTCTCTACTATCATTCTACGAATATCCCGCTGAACACATGGTGAAACGTCATTATGGTGTACGTACGGAACGCTATAAACTGGTTCATTTCTATAATGACATTAACTGGTGGGAACTCTACGACCTGCAGGCAGACCCGTCGGAAATGCACAACCTCTACGGACAACCTGAATATGAACCGGTAGTGAAAGAACTAAAAGAAGAAATGCTGAAACTTCAGGAGCAATACAATGATCCTGTCCGCTTCTCACCGGAGAGAGACAAGGAATAATACCAATGTACATACGCCATGAAAAATACATCTTAATCATTCTCATACTGCTTTCGCCACTGACAGCGTTTTTGCAGGCTGATAACTTAACATCCCCTTTAATTTCAATAGTACCACGCCCGACACAGATTGTGCCGGGCCGTGGTAACTTCACCTTTTCAGCCCAAACGGTGTTTGCGGTAGAAAGTCAGGAACAAGCCGTGATTGCTCGCAATTTTATTGACTTGTTTACTCGTGCTGCCGGAATAACTCCTGCTTTGAATGTCGGGCGTGAAAAGGGACAAGTCCGTTTTGTGACGGATTCTTCTTTAAAAAGTGAAGCCTACTTACTGGAGATTACGCCGGAACAGATACTCATTAAAGCTTCGGATACAAAAGGCTTTTTCTATGCCCTGCAATCTATCCGCCAACTTCTGCCGGCTGCCATAGAATCGGAACAACCGGTCCGGAATGTCGATTGGAGAGTTCCGGCAATGACGGTTCAGGATGAACCCCGTTTCGGTTTCCGCGGATTACTGTTGGATCCGGTACGTTGTTTTATCCCTAAAAAGAATGTACTGCGAATCATTGACTGTATGGCGATGCTGAAAATAAACAAACTTCATTTTCATCTGACAGACGATAACGGCTGGCGGATTGAAATAAAGAAATACCCCCGTTTGACGGAAATAGGAGCGTGGAGAGTAGACCGTACAGATGTGCCTTTCCACTCACGTCGCAACCCGGAACGGGGAGAACCTACTCCGATAGGCGGTTTCTACACGCAGGAGGACATCCGGGAAATTGTAGCTTATGCAGCCGACAGACAGATAGAAGTCATTCCCGAAATAGATGTACCGGCACACAGTAACTCTGCTCTGGCTGCTTATCCCCAGCTTGCCTGTCCGGTTGTGAAAGACTTTGTCGGTGTACTTCCCGGACTGGGAGGACGAAATTCCGAGATTATCTACTGTGCGGGAAATGATAGCGTATTTACATTCTTGCAAGATGTTTTTGACGAAATTCTAGAGCTTTTCCCTTCTCGCTATATTCATGTTGGTGGAGATGAGGCGCGAAAGACAAACTGGGAGAAATGCCCGCTTTGCCAAAAACGGATGAAAAAACAGCGTTTGGCCAATGAAGAAGATTTGCAGGGTTACTTCATGAAACGTATCAGTGATTATCTGCGTAAGAAAGGTCGTGAAGTGATTGGCTGGGATGAGTTGACAAACAGCTCTTTTCTTCCTGAAGAATCTATTATCCTAGGCTGGCAGGGAATGGGTACGCTGCTCTGAAAGCTGCCGAAAAGGGACATCGTTTTATCATGACTCCGGCGCGTGTCTTATACTTGATTCGTTATCAGGGACCGCAATGGTTTGAACCGGTAACCTATTTTGGCAACAATACCCTGAAAGATGTTTTCGATTACGAACCTGTACAGAAGGATTGGAAACCGGAATATGAGTCTTTGTTAATGGGAGTACAGGCTTGTATGTGGACAGAGTTCTGTAATAAGCCAGAAGATGTGGATTATCTTTTGTTCCCCCGCCTGGCCGCTTTAGCAGAAGTGGCATGGACGCCCGCAGGAACGAAGGACTGGTCTGGATTCTTGAAGCGGATGGACGCATACAACGCGCATATTGCGGAAAAAGGAATTGTCTATGCCCGTTCAATGTATAACATACAACAGACGGTGACATCAGTGGACGGACATTTGGAAG
>ENA-OQDE01000089-OQDE01000089.1-human-gut-metagenome-genome-assembly--contig:-NODE-89-length-54343-cov-4.913531_pt1 | contig 54343 bp, 69 predicted proteins | sample MGYA00242768_ERZ504595 | MGnify/ENA primary metagenome ERZ504595 (study PRJEB26092, sample SAMD00036307) | human gut metagenome | host: Homo sapiens | study: EMG produced TPA metagenomics assembly of...
GAAATTTACTCCGTTACTGAGAAAAAGCCTTACGTTAAGAGCCCTGTTTTTTTGAAAAATAACGGTCAATGAACAGAGAAATTTCGTATTCTCCCTGTTCTGCCCCTTTTTGCTTTCCCATCTTTTCTTTTTAGTAAACGGTACATCATCTTATGCCATTTTGCACCGCCATGCGTCGAGTCGGAAAGTTCGATATATTCGTATCCGATCCTTTTGTAGAATGGAATCATATGATCCTTGCACGTAAGAACAACGGCTTTTTTGTCACGCTCTCCTGCGCTTTTTACCATATGACGCATCAGTGCTTCTCCAATGCCCTGTTTCTGGAACTTCGGATTGACGTCCAGTCCGAAAATCATCTGATAATCGCCGTCCGGGTTGTGCAGCGTGGCGTCATGGTAGAGTGCATCCGCCAGATAATCGGTATCCGCACAGCAGCCATTGCAGAAGCCTGCGATTTCGCCGTCTTCAGTTTCCGCCACAAAAAAGCTGTTTTTGCAGGTTTTGTACCGCTCCATGAAGTCTTCATAACCTGCCGCCTCGGCAGCCGGGAAGCATAGCGCCTCCACCTCGGCTACCTTTTTCAGATCTTCCTCTTTTACCGGACGGATCGTATACTTTACTTTTCGTTTTAAATAGGGCTTCAGTCCCGCAACGACTTCTTCCACCGTTCCATCCACGAACGGATTCTTCAGTCCTGCCAGCTCCAGCAGTGCAAAATATCCCTTGCTTCCGCCTGCCTGGCAGAGACGGTAATAATCGTCCCACGCCTTTTCCGGCTCTTTTTTGGAACGCTCAAAGAACTGGAAAGCACAGATCTGTGCCAGCGCATAATCAATATAATAGAACGGGTTCACAAAGATATGCTGCTTCTGCATCCAGAAACCGCCCTCCTCGAGGAACTTGTGGCCGTCATAATTTCTCCATGGCATATAGGTCAGCTCTAACTGATGCCAGATCGCACGGCGCTCCTTGGCCGTCATGCCGATATTTTCAAATACCTTATGCTGGAACTCATCCACACATACCATGTACGGAATCACTTCCAGCGCGCTCATCAGGTGCGCATAACGGTAATCATCTGCTTTCTCTCCAAAGAATGCATTCATCCAGGGGTATGCGAAATGCTCCATTGTCATCGAGTGAATCTCCGCCACCTCGCTTGTCGGGAATACCATATCCATAAACGGAATCTGTTTTGCCGCCGTATACGCCTCGAATGCATGGCCCGCCTCATGAGTCAGAACATCAACGTCCGCGCTCGTACCATTAAAGTTGGAGAAGATGAACGGCGCCTTGAACGTATTCAGAAATGTGCAGTAACCGCCTGTCTGTTTTCCCGGCTTCGTCTCCAGGTCAAACAGCTCATGCTCCACCATAAAGTCAAAGAACTCACCCGTCTCTTTCGACAGCTCATGGTACATCTTCTGCGCCTTCGCAACCAGTTCCTCCGTCGTTCCTTCCGGAACCGCGTTTCCTTCCGGGAAAATCAGCTCCTCATCGTAATAATGCAGCCTGTCCACTCCAAGCCGTTTCTCCTGCTCCTTCCGAAGCTCCAGGCAGAGCGGTACAATCTTCTCCTTCACCTGCGCACGGAACCTTGCAACATCCTCCGCCGTATAATCGTATCTTCCATAGCTCAGGTAAATAAATTCAATGTAAGAAGAAAATCCCAGCTTCTTCGCAATTTTATCGCGCAGCGGAACCATCTTGTCATACAGCGCATCCAGCTCCCCGGAAATCTCTTCATACAAATCTCCCCATGCCGTCATCGCCTCTTTCCGCATCTGGCGGTCCGTACTCTGCATCGCCTTCAGCAATCCATAAAAATTACACGTTTCGCCCTTAAATTCCGTCGAAGCATTCGCCGTAATTTTACTGTACTGCTGCGTCAGATTCGCCTCTTCGATCAGATCCTCCACGATACAGTCGTCCGCTAATTTTTGGCCAACCTCCATATTCTTCACAAAGAATTCCCCGAACTCCTCTGCAAACTCTTTGATAAACGGAGACTCCAGAATCACCTTCTCTGCCTTTTGTATCAGCAGATGGATCGCCGGAATCGTCTCATTCCAGAACTGAACCTCTCCTTCATAAAACGAATCTCTGGTGTCCACCGTATATCTTACCTGCGCCACTTCCGCCATTGTCGTCCAGGCATCCTCGCGCGTTTTTTCTTCCATAAAAAGTCCGCGCAGCTCCTCATATGATTTTGCCTCTTTGAGCGCCTTCGTATACGCTCTTACTTTTTCCTGCTCTGCCTCCATGTCCGGCCTTACGTATTCAATTTCCGAAAACTTTTTCATCTTCTCTTACCTCCCTCTATTCCAGAACGCCCAGATTTTTCAACTCATGATAAACCCGGGACGCCGGCAGTCCCATCACATTATAATAGTCTCCCTGGATTCCTTTCACAAACTTTGTCCCAAACACCGTCTGAATTCCGTATCCTCCAGCCTTATCCGACCACACAGGAGCCTCCCCCTCTTTCTCAAGAGCAAGATACCCGTTTATCTCCTCCTCTGTCATCGCATAAAACTCTACATCTGTACGGTCACAGAACGATACCACACGCTTTGCGTCCCCCTCTGTTACCGCAATCGTAACTCCAGTATACACCTGATGCACCCTTCCCTGCAACTGCTGCATCATACTTCTGGCATGTTCTATCCCCTTCGGCTTGCCAAGGATCTCCCCTTCAAAAGCCACAACCGTATCCGCCCCGATCACAACGGCATCCCCTTCGGTAATCTCCGCAACATCCAGACATTTCAGCCTTGAAAGCTCCTCCACAACCTTCTCCGGTTCCGCAGACGTCACAACTTCTTCCGCCCCTGAAGCCTGAACCTTACACCGTATTCCCAACATCTCCATCAACTCTCTTCTTCTGGGTGACCCCGAAGCCAATATCACTTTCATCCTGCTGTCTCCTTTATTTTTTCTTTCATGACATGCATTTTTTCACACCATGCAGCGATCCGCGGGAATGTGCGGCTTGCGCCGGATGGCCGGATAAAATAAGTACGCCGGGAACGAACACAATCCACTCGTGTCCGTTCGGCGTACTTATTTTATCCAGATGCCTGAATTTCCGTCTTAAGCAAAGCAAAACGATAAGCCGGGTTATGTCGTGTGTAATCATCTATCCAATGGAACTGTCGCCAGTCCCCTTAAGCGACCCACCTGAAAACATGACGGGCAGCCATATACGTTTTCTATTCGGTCTTGCTTCGGATGGGGTTTACATGGCTTTCTCTGTTACCAGAGAAACGGTAGTCTCTTACACTGCCTTTCCACCCTTACCAGGAAAAACCTGGCGGTATCTCTCTGTTGCACTATCCCTGGAGTCACCTCCGCCGGACGTTATCCGGCACCCTGCCCTGCGAAGCCCGGACTTTCCTCACCTGGCCCCTTTCGGTCCTGCCAGCCGCGATTACATATCTTACTTTGTCAAAAACGGAACATCAGACAGTTAATAATCTTACCACAAACTCTCTTTCTTGTCCATCCCCAAATCGCAGATCCCACAAAGCCATACAAAACAGCCTTTCACACATCAAAGCAGCTTCCCCCCACAAACTCCCGCAGAATCGAGTTTTTCGGAATATCCTCAATCGGCACCCCGACAAAATAATCCAGGAACTTCAGCAGCCGCTTCGCCTCCTGATACTCCGGCTCCCCCTCCTCAATCTGGAACAAAAGCGGCTCCGCATACAGCTTCAGCACCGAAAGCTCATACACCAGCGCCGAATTAAACATCACATCCGCCTTCTCCTGGTTCGGAAAAATATTCCGATCCTCGCCGCGGCGCACCGACGGCCACATCGCAATCGTCTCCTTCGCCGACGTTGCCCGCGTCCGGCTGTCGCGCACCATCCGCCGGATCAGACGTCCGTCCGTCGTCGGAATCCGGTTGTGCTCATCCACATTAATCTGCGTCAGCGCACTGATATAAATCCGGAACTTGCTCTCCGCCGGAAGCGACCACGTCAGTTTCTCATTCAGCCCATGGATGCCCTCCAGCACCAGCACATCCGTCTCCTTCATCTGGATAAAATTCCCCTTGTACTCGCGCTTGCCCGTCTTAAAATTAAAATACGGCAGCTCCACACGCTCTCCATTCAGAAGCTTCGTCATATCCTGGTTCAGCAGATCAATATCCAGCGCCTCCAGGCACTCAAAATCATACTCCCCATTCTCATCCCGCGGCGTATCCACACGGTTCACATAGTAATTGTCGAGACTGATCGGATGCGGCGTCAGCCCATGCGCCGAGAGTTGGATCGAAAGCCGGTTGCAGAACGTCGTCTTGCCGGAAGAGGACGGACCCGCGATCAGCACAAACTTCACCGTCTTTTTCTCCGCGATCTGCTCCGCAATCTTCGCAATCTTCTGCTCCTGCAGTGCCTCCGCAATCAGCATCATCTGCTGGATATTCCCCTTTGTGATGCGTTCATTCAGATCCGCAACCGTCGAAATTCCCATCTGCTCGCCCCAGCGCTCCGATTCCCGCTGCACCTGGAACACCTTCGGGGAGAGATTCGCCGCCGGCACCGTCTCCGGCGCCTTTTTCTCCGGCATCTGCAGCACAAAGCCGTCATCGTATAAATAGAGATCAAAATACTTCAGATAACTCGTATCATACGTCATAAATCCATAATAATAGTCTTCAAAATCCCCGAGACTGTACAGATTCACACGGGAGACACGGCGGTAACGGAACAAGCGGTCTTTATCCGTCATGCCATGCAGCCGGAACCGTTCTCTCGCCTCGTGCGTATCGACACTCCGCTTATAAATCGGCACCGCCTTTTCCACCTGTTCATGCATATACGCTTTTACTTCGTCCAAAAACGCCTGATTCAGCGTGATATCGCCGTCCACCGTATAGAAAAAGCCCGAACCCGCCGAAAAATGCAGCATCACATGGCGGATCTTATCGTAGCCTCCCACATGATACACCGCTTTTACCAGCAGAAGAGAAAGACTCCTCTGATACGTTTTATGTCCGATCTCATCCTCCGTTGTCACAAATTCCAGTTCACAGTCTTTTTTCAGCTGTTTGTGCAGCTCCCGCAGCCGTCCGTCCACTTTCACAAGGACAATCGGCGCGTCCATTGTTTTTTCAAAATCCTTTGCAATCTCATAATAAGAGCAATTTTCCGGATATTCGTATCCTTTTCCATCAATTGTTACCTGAATCAATTGTAATTCCTCCTTCTTGCAAAACTTTCTGAAAATTCAGAAGTGACAGAAAAGGCGCGCCCGAAAATTACAACTGCTGAAATTTTCAGACACGCCCCTCTTGTGCAAACGCTGTCGTTACATCGTATGGAAACGCGCAAGCGCAGATTCCAGTACTGCCTCTTTTTCTTTTAATTCCCAAAGGCGTTGTGCTGCCTTTTCACTGGAGTGATCCGAAAGCTGGCGGATCAGCGTCTGGTTCTGCTCCTGCTGTTTCAGAAGGTATTCCCTCAGCACCGGATTTTCCTTTTCCAGAAGGCGCGGTCCATAGAAAAGCTCCTCCGCCTTCAGATTCTCCTTTTCCCCTGGCACTGCCCGCAGAATCGGATAATATTTTCCATCCTCCTCTACAAAATTCTCCTGTGCAAGGAAAAATCCGTGTTCCAGAAGCCATGCACGCACGCGGTCGATATCCGACTGCGGCTCCAGGATCAGCTCCCGAAAACCGGACAGCAGCGGCTCACCTTCGCTTAAAATTCTTACGGTAAGCCCGCCGCCCATGCCCGCGATGAGAAGAGAATCACCCTCTCCCGCACGCAGGGCATGGAGTCCGTCGGAAAGTCTTGTTTCTATGTAGTCCCCCATGTTATACTGCGCAATATGCTCCCTGGCCCGCTCCAGCGGTCCGCGGTTCACATCCATGGCGATTGCGGAGGAAATTTTTTGCTGTTCCAGCAGCGCAATCGGCACATAGCCGTGATCCGTTCCCACATCGACTAGGCAGCCGCCCGGGGTGACAAACTCCGCTACTGCGGAAAGTCTTTTTGATAACTGCATTTTCCTGTCGTCCTTTTCTTCTCGCAGATTAGTCCAGGTAATCTTTCAGCTTTCTGGAACGGCTCGGATGGCGCAGTTTACGGAGCGCTTTCGCCTCGATCTGACGGATACGCTCTCTTGTAACGTTAAACTCTTTACCAACTCTTCGAGGGTTCTCGCACGGCCATCGTCAAGTCCGAAACGGAGACGCAGAACCTTCTGCTCACGGTCGGTCAGTGTGCTTAAGACATCCTCCAGCTGCTCTTTCAGCATCGTGAATGCTGCCGCGTCTGCCGGTACCGGCACATTGTCGTCCTGGATGAAATCGCCGAGGTGGCTGTCCTCTTCCTCACCGATTGGTGTCTCGAGGGAAACCGGTTCCTGGGAGATTTTCAGGATTTCACGCACACGCTCTACAGACATGTGCATCTCCTCTGCGATCTCTTCCGGAGTAGGTTCGCGGCCTAACTCCTGCAGTAACTGACGGGAAACGCGGATCAGCTTGTTGATGGTCTCTACCATATGAACCGGAATACGGATCGTTCTCGCCTGGTCTGCAATCGCTCTTGTGATCGCCTGGCGGATCCACCATGTTGCATAGGTGGAGAATTTGTATCCCTTGCGGTAATCGAATTTTTCAACCGCTTTGATGAGGCCTAAGTTACCTTCCTGAATCAGATCCAGGAACAGCATGCCGCGGCCGACATAACGTTTTGCAATGGAAACAACGAGACGAAGGTTGGCCTCTGCCAGACGTTTTTTCGCATCCTCATCGCCCTCTTCCATTCTCTGTGCCAGCTTAATCTCTTCCTCTGCAGAAAGAAGCGGCACTTTACCGATCTCTTTTAAGTACATGCGGACCGGGTCCTCAATGCTGACGCCTTCCGGAACGGAAAGGTCGATGTTCTCCATATCGATCTCTTCTTCTTCGGAAAGGTCGATGTCATCGTCGTCCAGAAGGAGAAGATCACGGTCTGCCGCATTTGGATCCTCGGTCATGTCTGAGAGACGCAGTACATCGATGCCGCTTGCCTCCAGGTATTCAAATACCTTCTCCATCTGCTCCGCGTCCAGCGGCATATCGCGGAAAAAGTCGTTGATTTCCTGATATTCCAGGACGCTCTTTTTCTTTTTGCCGTATGCTACCAGCTCTTTTAATTTTTCCATAAATTTTGCTTTATCGAACTCCATTGACTGTCCATCCTTCCATAGCTTGTATATATTCTGTCCCTGCCCTGCGAAATTAAACACGCAGAACAGAAGATTCCAGGGTTTTTCTTTGGTATCCAGGCCTCCTTAAAAAGCGAAATCCGGAAGTTCCCCTGCTCTCCACCGCTCCAGGCTCTTTTTGTCCGCCATCAGCTTCTGCAGCGCCGCCATATCGGTCACATTCATATGCGCCGACTGATACGCAATGCTGTTTTCTTTCATATTGCAGATCACATCATGCAGCGCGCGCCGTTTTTCCTCCTCTGTCTCCAGCGGGATTCTGGCATTAAAAAGGCCTGCAACTTCTTTCTGCTCCTCGGAATCAACAAACTGATTCAAAAGCTTTGCCGGATTCACCCCGCCCTCGTGATACTGCAGCACAATCATCTCTGCAATCTGGCGGTAAAGAGGTGTGGTAAAATCCTCCGGCGTAATATATTTTTCCAGCTTTCCAATGAGTGCCGGATAAGAGGTCATCCATGTCAGCATCAGCTTCTGTGCTTTTTCGACACCGCCCTCTTTCTCTTTTTTGTTTGCGGCTGTATTCCGCGGCTTGACACGCTCCGTCCTTCCGGCTCCTGATAGTGCCATCTGACCGACCTGCTTTCGCAGTACTTCGACGGCAATCCCGTATTTTCCCGCCACTGCCTCAAGATAACTGTTCCGCTCGATCTCATCCTCGATTGCAACGAGACGGCGCACCGCCTCATGCAGGAAATCGGATTTGCTGCGGGTCGGCAAGGTCGAAATCGCGTTCCTTCATGCGGATCTCATACAAAACGCTGTTCTCCGCCTCTTCCAGACGTTTTTCGAACGCTTCGCAGCCCTCGTGCTGAATAAACTCATCCGGGTCCTTATACGGTCTCAAATTGACGACACGCGTTGTAAGACCAACCCCTTTGAGCATCGGAATCGCACGAAGCGCCGCTTTGACGCCTGCCTCATCGCTGTCATAGATCACAAGAACCTCGTCGGTATACCGCTTCATCAGCCCCGCCTGCAGCGATGTGAGCGCTGTTCCAAGAGAAGCTACCGCGTTATTGAATCCTGCCTGGTGCATGGAAATTACGTCCATATAGCCCTCGCAGATAATCAGATTTTTTCTCCGTGAAGAGCGCGCCAGATGCAGCCCGTAGAGATTGCGGCTCTTATCGAAAATCTTTGTCTCCGGCGAGTTCAGGTATTTCGGCTTTCCATCCCCCATCACACGGCCTCCGAAGCCGATGACACGGCTGTTGGCATCCATGATCGGGTAAATGACACGGTTCCAGAACTTGTCCTGCATGCCATGCACCTCGTCCGCCAGAAAAAGGCCCGACTGACGCAGGATTTCATCGTCATACCCTTTTTCTTTTAAGAAACGGTACAGCAGGCTTCCATACTTATCTGAATAGCCAAGCCGAATTTTCGAATCGTATCATCCGAAAGGCCGCGCCCCTTCAGGTAATCGTAGCCTTGCTTTCCGCGCTCGGTGTGGAGCTGATAATAATAGAATTTCGCCGCCTGCTTGTTGATCTCCAGCAGCGTATTCTTTAAATCGGCCTGCTCCTTTGCTTCTTTCGAATACTCCATCTGCGGAAGCTCCACCCCGGCCCGGTCCGCCAGAAATTTCAAAGCTTCCACAAACGTAAAGTTTCATATTCCATCAAAAACGTAAAGACATTTCCTCCGGCTCCGCATCCGAAGCAGTAATACATCTGCTTTCCGGGGCTGACAGAAAAAGAAGGAGACTTCTCATTGTGGAACGGGCAGAGCCCAAAGTAAGAGCTTCCTCTTCTTGTCAGCTTTACGTAGCCGGATATCACATCTACGATGTCATTTTCATACGAATCTCTTCCACTAAATCATCGGAATATCGCATTTTCTATCCTCCCGGTATCTAATAAACTGCCCAGGCTTTCGGCACGAACAGTTCCTCGTACTGATGCATGGAATACTGATCGGTCATACCGGCAATATAATCGCACACCACCTGCGTTTTGTCCTGGCCGCACCCGATGAGTCCCCGGTACTCGCGGGACATCTGCTCCGGATGCTCCTGGTAATAGGTGTAGAGGGAAACCAGCATCTTCTTTGCCTTCTCTTCCTCTTTTTTCGCGTCCGGATTGCGGTAGACGTTTGCAAACATCAGTTTCCGCAGCAGGCGCATGCCCTCGGCAATTTCCGCCGACTGACGCACATACTCCGTTCCGCGGCTCTGCTCCACAATGTCGTGAATCAGCGTATTGAGCCGCTCGCGGCATGTATCGCCAAGGACAACACGGATCGTAATCGGGATGTCATCCTCGCTTAAAATGCCGGCCCGGATGGCATCGTCCATATCGTGGTGGATGTAGGCGATCTTGTCACAGAGACGTACGACCTGCCCCTCCAGGGTGGAAGGCTTTCCCGCCGTACGGTGATTCAGGATCCCATCCCGCACCTCCCAGGTCAGGTTCAGGCCTTTTCCTTCTTTTTCCAGGACTTCCACAACACGGACACTCTGTTCTGCGTGACGGAACCCACCGGAATGCACCATATTGAGCGCGTCTTCCCCGGAATGACCAAACGGTGTGTGCCCGAGATCGTGGCCGAGCGCAATGGCTTCGGTCAGATCTTCATTCAGATTCAGTGCCCGCGCAATCGTACGGGCGATCTGGGACACCTCGAGCGTGTGCGTCAGGCGGGTACGGTAATGGTCGCCCTGCGCAGCGAGAAACACCTGCGTTTTGTCTTTCATTCTGCGAAAAGCTTTTGAGTGGAGAATCCGGTCCCGGTCTCTCTGGTAAACGGTACGGATGTCACACTCCGGTTCATATCGGTCCCTTCCTCTGGAATTCCGGCTGTGCGCCGCATAGGGGCCAAGCTCCTGAAATTCCCGTTCTTCAAATGATTCCCTCAAGTTCAAGCGAAGACCACCTCTTTCCCGGTAATATGCCTGCAACAGTTTCCTCACAGTGAAACCCGTCCGTTTCACTGTTGACTGGACAATAGGATCTGTTTCCACTGTCCCCCTATTTCCTATATTCGGTGCCCGTTTCCGATTTCCTTTTTTATTTTTCAAATTTTTCAAATTTTTTCAAAAAAAGTGTTGACGTCTCACAATTCTGGTGCTATAATACATCTTGTCGTCAGCGAGATGACAAAAACTTAAAGAGCATGCGGAAGTGCTGGAATTGGCAGACAGGCCAGACTAAGGATCTGGTGGTCATTGCGATCGTGTGGGTTCAAGTCCCATCTTCCGCAGAATGAAAACCCTTGTGCATGCAAGGGTTTTTTCCTGCTCAAAAAAATCAGAGGAAATTCCTTTCCGGATCCCTCTGATTTCTTATTTTTCTTTTTTTCAGAATTTTCTCTGCAATTTCTGTTTTTACAGGTTCGGTCTTACAATCTTCGGTGTATAGCCAGCCTCTTCCAGTGCTTTGACAATACGGTTCTTGTGATCGGTGCCGAATGCCTCCATTGTGATGCGGAGCTCTACTGCAGCACTTCTGTTCGTTGTGAAGAACTGGTTGTGGTCCAGTTTGATGACGTTTCCGTTCTCGTTTGCAATCACCTGGGAAACGCGTACCAGCTCGCCTGGTTTATCCGGCAGAAGAACGGATACAGTAAAGATACGGTCTCTCTGGATCAGTCCGTTCTGGATCACGGAAGACATGGTGATGACGTCCATATTTCCGCCGCTTAAGATCGAAACAATCTTTTTGCCCTTGACATCCAGATGCTTTAATGCAGCCACAGTCAGAAGACCGGAGTTCTCGACGATCATCTTGTGGTTTTCTACCATATCAAGGAATGCTACGATCAGCTCATCATCATCCACGGTAATGATCTCGTCCAGGTTCTGTCTTACATACGGGAAAATCTTGGATCCCGGTGTCTGTACTGCAGTACCGTCTGCAATTGTGCTGACAGGAGATACGGTCGTTACCTCGCCTTTTTCAAAAGAAGCCTTCATACAGGCTGCTCCGGACGGCTCAACACCGATGACTTTGATGTTTGGTTTCAGCAGTTTTGCCAGTGTGGAAACACCGGTAGCCAGTCCGCCTCCTCCGATCGGAACAAGGATATAATCTACGAGCGGAAGCTCCTGAATCACTTCCATAGCGATGGTTCCCTGGCCGGTTGCAACGGTCAGATCATCGAACGGGTGAATAAAGGTATAGCCATGCTCTGCTGCAAGCTCGTATGCTTTTGCACATGCCTCATCGTACACATCTCCGTACAGAACAACCTCAGCGCCGTAGCTCTGGGTACGCTCTACTTTGATGAGCGGTGTGGTAGTCGGCATTACGATGACAGCCTTTGCACCGTAGCATTTTGCCGCATACGCAACGCCCTGTGCATGGTTTCCTGCAGATGCGGTGATCAGTCCTTTTGCGCGCTCCTCTTCACTTAAGGTGCTGATTTTGTAATAGGCGCCGCGCAGCTTATAGGCGCCGGTCAGCTGCATATTTTCCGGTTTTAAGTAGACTTTATTTCCCGTCTGCTCGCTGAAATATTTGCTGTAAACCAGTTTGGTCTCCTGTGTTACTTTTTTTACGATTTCAGACGCTTCCTCAAATTTCGGGAGTGTCAGCATTTCTTCTGCCATAGTCTTTTCTCCTTGTTGTCTTTTTTAAGCATTCTCTTCGGATGTATGGAACAGTGCATTTACAAACTGGTCTGCATCAAATTTCTGTAGATCGTGGATGCTCTCGCCCACGCCGATGTATTTGACCGGAATATCAAGCTCGGACTGGATGGCAACGGCGATACCGCCCTTTGCAGTTCCGTCCAGCTTCGTCAGAATGATACCGGTGACATTTGCCACTTCTGCAAACTGTCTTGCCTGCTGCAGCGCATTCTGGCCCGTGGTACCGTCCAGCACCACCAGCGTTTCCAGGTATGCCTCTGGGTACTCTTTTTCCAGAATCCGGTAAATCTTGTGGAGCTCTTCCATCAGGTTCTTCTTGTTGTGAAGTCTTCCTGCCGTATCACAGATCAGCACATCCGCATTTCTGGCTTTTGCCGCTGCGACTGCATCGTATACGATCGACGCCGGATCTGCTCCATTCTGTCCGCCGATGATATCCACGCCGGCGCGGTGCGCCCACTCCGTGAGCTGCTCGCCTGCCGCTGCACGGAACGTATCTGCTGCCGCAAGAACAACCTTTTTGCCCTGATCCTTCAGAAGGCCGGCCAGCTTTCCGACGGAGGTCGTTTTTCCGACTCCATTGACACCGATCACCAGCACTACCGATTTCCGGTTTTCAAATTCATAGGCTGTATCGCCTACATCCATCTGTTTTTTGATGCTCTCGATCAGAAGCTGTTTGCACTCTGCCGGATCGGTAATGTGTTCTTCTGCCACCCGCTCTTTTAAGTGGTCAATAATTTTGGTCGTTGTATTGATGCCGATATCTCCCATGACGAGAATCTCCTCGATCTCCTCATAAAAATCGTCATCAATATTGGAATAGCCGCTGAAAATAGAATCAATTCCAGCTACAATGCTGTCTCGGGTCTTCGTCAGACCGTTGACAAGACGTTTGAAAAAGCCTACTTTCTCCTCCGCCATACCGTTCGCCTCCCTTTATCTTTTCTATCTTACTTCTTTCGTATTGTATCTTATTCGTTTCTATTTGTCCAGTTCTCCCTCGATCAAATCGACAGAAACAAGGGTAGAAACACCCTTCTCCTGCATCGTGATGCCGTACAGACGGTCTGCCGCCGTCATCGTACCGCGCCTGTGGGTGATGACGATGAACTGGGTATTTTTTGTCAGCTTATGCAGATACTGCGCAAAACGCGTTACGTTGGAATCGTCGAGCGCCGCCTCGATCTCGTCAAGTAAACAGAACGGGGACGGCTTTAAGTTCTGGATTGCAAAAAGCAGCGCAATCGCGGTCAGTGCCTTCTCGCCTCCGGAGAGCTGCATCATATTCTGCAGTTTCTTTCCCGGCGGCTGGGAATGATGCGGATGCCTGCCTCGAGTACATCCGTGTCCTCCTCGAGCTCCAGCGTTCCCTTTCCGCCGCCGAACAGCTGGCGGAACACGCGGTCAAACTCTTTCCGGATCTCCTCGAATTTTTCCGTGAACTGCTTGCGCATACCGGCATCCAGCTCATCGATGATGCCCTGCAGTGTCTCCGCCGCTTTGACAAGATCGGTGTGCTGTGCATCAAGAAATGCGTGGCGCTCCGAAATCTCTTTGTACTCCTCAATCGCATTCACATTGACAGAGCCAAGTTTCCGGATCGCATCTTTTACTTCCAGCACACGCCGCTTTAATTCACTGCGCTCCGGAATCTCCTCCATCTGGAACTCTCTTGCGTGGCCCGGTGTCACTTCGTACTCTTCCCAGAGATACGAGGTCTGTGCCTCTTTTGTCTCCTCCAGCTTTTCTTTCTGGCTGTTCAGACGGAAGCACTCTTTGTCCATCAGGGAAATCTGGTCGGAGAGCTGATCCCGCTTCTCGAAAAATTCTTTGTGATCTGCGCTTAATGCTTCTTTTTTCTCCTGCAGTTCCACAATCCGGCGGTCTTCCTCTTCTTTTGCCTGCACTGCTGCTGCAATCGTCTTCTGTATCTCCACGATGTCCTGCTGTTTCTTTTTGACATCGTCTTTTTCCTCCGCCGCTTTTTCCAGCATGGTGCGGCTTTCCGCTTCCAGTTTTCCCGTCTCTTCCTCAAGACGGCGGATGTTCTGGGCAAGGAATCCATCCTTCTGGGACAGATTTGCGTAATTTAACCGGATTTCTTCAAGATCCTTCGTATATTCTGCTTCCCGGCGGCGAAGCCCTGTAAGCGCCTCCTGCGCCTTCTGGATATTCTCCTGCAGCGTGCTTTCCCGCTCCACCGATTCCTGCATTTCCTGACCGATGACTTTCCGGTTCCGCTCAATCTCGGCGATCTGATTTTCAATCTCGAGACTCTCCTTCTGAAGCGCTTCAAAATCCAGACGGATTTCCGTCTTTTTCTCGCGCGCTTTTTCCAGATTCAGGCGCACCGTATTCTGCTCGATGTACTGCCGCTGCAGTTTTTCATTCAGCTCGGTGCGGAGATCACGGATTTCATTCCGCTTATTTTTCTTCTCTTCAAGTTCCTGCTGGATTTCCCGCAGTTCCTTCGCAAGACCCTGTACGCTCTTTTCGAGTTCCTCAATCTCACGCCGTCTTCCGAGCAGGTTGCTGTTGTTCCGGAACGAACCTCCTGTCATGGAACCGCCCGGCTCAAGAGCTCGCCCTCGAGGGTTACCATGCGGAGCGTCTGACGGTATTTCCGCTGAATCACAATGGCATGGTCGATCGTGTCGACCACCAGCGTTCTTCCAAGCAGCTGTGCCACAAGGCCCTCATACACCGGGTCGTACGAAACAAGTGCATTTGCCACACCAAGCACACCGGTTTCTCTTGCCGCATCCTCATTCACCTGCGTTTTTTTCCCGCGCATACTGGTGAGCGGAAGGAACGTCGCACGGCCGAAATGGCCCCGTTTCAGGTATTCAATCAGGTATTTCGCCGTCGCCTCATTGTCGGTGACAATATTCTGAATGCTGCCGCCAAGTGCGGTCTCGATCGCCGTCTCGTACTTTTTCTCCGCCTGCAGAAGATCCGCCACAACGCCGTGGATGCCGGGATTCCGGTCTTTCTGCTCCATGACCTTCCGAATACTGTTTCCATAGCCGTCGTACCGCTCGGTGATGTTCTTTAAGGATTCGAGCCTTGACGCTTCTCTGTGGTAATTGGTCTGTCCGGCTTCCATCTCTTTCGTCTGGTTCGAGAGATCCGCCGTCAGCGCGGTAATCTTCTGATCTGCCTCCTGGTACTGCTGTTTCAGGCTGCTTACCGTCTCTTCGAGCGCTTCAAACGCGTTCTGCAGTTCTTCCATCTGCCCGTTCTGTTCGGACTCGCTCGTCTTTAAATGCAGCACCCTCTGGCTTAATTCTGCCTTTCGGATGCCGATCTGCTCGAGCATCGCATCGTAGCGCTGCATTTTTCCCTTCGTGGAACCCCGCTGGTTCAGAAGGCCGATGACTTCGCTCTTATCCTGTTCACTCTGCAGCTCGACTGCCTGGATCTGCTCCTGGCATTCCGAGAGAGCGGCCTCTTTCTCACTCTTTTCCGTTTCTGACGCAAGAAGTGCTTCATGAAGCCCGTCCTTTTCTGCCTGATATGTATTTTTTTCCGCCGTCTTTGTGCGGCTCTCCGCGCGGATCGCCTCCAGACGTTCTCTTAATGTGTCGCTGTTCCTCTCCGATGCATGAATCTGCTCGTTCAACACCTCGATCTGGTTTTCGAGCTGCTGGCGTTTCAGTGCATTCTCCCCCGCCTGATCGCGCGCAGAAAGAATCGTCTGGTCCAGTTTTTCCTGCTCCTGTTCCAGCTTTTCATACTCCTGCTTCGTATGCTCAAAAGCCTCTTTCGTGCTCTTTAACTGCTCTTCTGCAATCCGGTACCGGTCTTCTACTTTCGCGAGATCGTTCCGGATGCGCTCCATCTCGAGCAGAAACATATTGATATCGAGGATCTTTAATTCCTCTTTCTTCTTTAAATAAATCTTTGCCGTCTCAGACTGGCGTTCCAGCGGCTCTAACTGCTTGTCAGTTCCGAGAGAATGTCGTTGACGCGCACCAGATTCTGCTGCTCTTCCGCCAGCTTCTTTTCGGTCACGGCCTTCCTTCTCTTGAATTTGACAATTCCTGCCGCCTCGTCAAACAGCTCCCGGCGCTCTTCCGGCTTACCACTTAAAATCTTATCAATCTGACCCTGTCCGATGATGGAATAGCCTTCTTTTCCGATACCGGTATCGTAGAACAGCTCGTTGATGTCCTTTAACCGGCACGATGCGCCGTTCATCAGATACTCGCTCTCACCGGAGCGGTAGAGCCGTCTCGTCACCGTGACTTCCTCGAAATCGACATTCAGCTTGTGGTCGGAATTGTCAAGTGTAATTGCAACCGACGCGTAGCCGAGCGGCTTTCTCGTCTCGGTTCCGGAGAAAATAACATCCTGCATATTTCCGCCGCGGAGCTGCTTGGCGCTCTGTTCGCCGAGCACCCAGCGCACCGCATCGCCAACATTGCTCTTTCCACTGCCGTTCGGCCCTACAACGCCGGTAATACCGTCGTGGAACTGCAGAATGGTTTTGTTGGCAAACGACTTAAATCCCTGCATTTCAATGGATTTGAGATACATAATTCACCTACGCTTTTTTTCTGGCAAGAATTGCATCGTATGCCGCTGCCTGTTCTGCCGCTTTTTTCGTTCTGCCCTTTCCGGTACCGAGCGCTTTCTTTCCGACGCTGACCTGTGCCCAGAAGCTCTTGTCGTGATCCGGTCCCTCTTCTTTTAAGATGGTGTAAACAATCTCTTCATCCGTCTCACCCTGGATCAGCTCCTGCAGAATCGTTTTGCTGTCGTAGAAAAGCTGTTTGTGTTCGATATCGTTTAAGATATAGTTCAGAACGAACGTTTTTGCCGGTTCAAAGCCGCCGTCCAGGAAAATCGCACCGATCGTTGCCTCCATAGCATCCGAAACGATGGAATCGCGGTGACGGCCGCCGGTTGCCTCCTCGCCCTTTCCAAGGAGCAGAAAGCTGCCAAGGTCAATCTCACGGGCACAGAATGCCAGTGCCGGTTCACAGACGAGGCTGGCGCGTTTTTTCGTCATCTCGCCCTCCGGGAGACGCGGGAATGTCTTGTATAAAAATTCGCTGGATACAACTTCCAGCACGGCATCTCCTAAGAACTCCAGACGCTCGTTGCACTCCAGGCGCTCCATATGGTGCTCATTTGCGTAGGAAGAATGGCGCATCGCCATCTCCAGCAGTCCGAAATTCTGAAATTTATACTGGATCTTCTTTTCCAAATCCACGAGTTTATCAATATTATTCATAACCTGTTTTAAGCCTGTCCTTCCTCATAGTTACCGTTTGCAGGTGTTCTGCGGACGGTAACAAAGGGGCTGTCCTGTAGCAAACAGCCCCTTCGCCATTTTCTATTATTCTGCCAGTTTCTTTTTGATCGCTTCCACCGCATCCTCAACCGATACGATGTGCTCTGCTTCTTCTGCTTCGATCTGGATATCAAATTCTTCTTCAATTCCCATCACAATCTGAAATACATCCAGGGAATCCGCTCCCAGATCATCTGCAAAGGTTGTCTCCATGGTTACTTCATTCGGATCTACGTTTAATACATCCGCAATGATCTCCTGTAATTTTTCAAACTCCATCTTTCGCTGCCTCCCTGCTGCTCTTATAGTCTGCCAGATGCTCCTGCACTTTCTGCGGAATCTTCTCCTCGCTGAATGAAATGCACTGGAGAATGGAATTTTTAAATTCGTTGGCTTTTGAGCTTCCGTGCGTTTTTACAACGAGTCCTTTTAAGCCAAGCAGCGGTGCTCCGCCGTACTCACTGGCATCAAAAGACTTCAGTGTCTCTTTCAGCGCCGGTTTCACAAGAAGGGCTCCGATTTTACTGCGCAGAGATGTCATCATGCCCTGTTTTACCTTGGAAATCAGGGTCGCGCCGACGCCTCATACAGCTTTAAGATAACGTTTCCGACAAACGCCTCACAGACAACAACGTCTGCGGCTCCGTTTGGAATTTCTCTTGCTTCGATACTGCCGACAAAGTTGATATACGGGTTTTCTTTCAGAAGCGGATACGTCTCTTTGACGAGCGCGTTTCCTTTTTCTTCTTCCACACCGATATTCACGATTCCCACACGCGGATTTTTAATGCCGACAACGTGTTCCATATAGATGGAACCCATCATGGCAAACTGCACCAGATGGGACGGTCTTGCATCAACATTCGCACCGCAGTCGATCAGAAGGGATACACCGTCTTTCGTCGGGATCAGCGGAGCCAGCGGCGGGCGCTCTACGCCCTTGATGCGTCCTACGATCGTCTGTCCGCCGACCAGGACTGCTCCGGTGCTTCCGGAGGAGACAAACGCGTCTGCCTCTCCGCAGCGCACTTTTTTCATGCCGACAACGATCGAAGAATCTTTTTTGTGGCGGATCGCATTGACCGGCGGCTCTCCCGTCTCAATGATCTCGGTTGCCGGAACGATCTCAACCCGCTCCTTCGGTACGTATATTTCTGCAGTTCTTTTTCGATGACATCCACCTGGCCGACCAGCTGGACTTTGACACGTTCATCTGCGTTTACGGCCTCAACGGCACCTTTTACCGGCTCCACAGGCGCATAATCGCCGCCCATCGCGTCCACTGCAACTCTGACTAAGTCACTCATGTTTTTTCCTCTTTTCTCTTTTCTAAAGCGCGTTTGAAAACTCTTTTTCTTTCAAAAAACCGTTTTCAACCACGCTCTAAAAGCACTCATGCAAGTGCTGTATTAACTATACTAAACTCCTTTGCAAAAATCAAGCACAAATGCCCATCCGCGCTTTCTCCTGTATTCCAAAAAAGCGGGTGGATTTATCTTTCCAAAATCCACCCGCTCTGTTTTATCTTATTTTTCTTAAGAAACCTTGACTCCGCTCGAATTCATCTCATGACCGTCTATGGTTGTATTCCGTGCCATGACACCGGTATCCGGATCCAAATAATATTCCTCACCATCCTGCGTGAACCAGCCGGTCTGCATCTGACCGTTGTCCGCCAGATAATACCATTCTTCTCCGCTCCAGTACCATCCTGTCACCATGTATGAATTTTCATCAAACACGTACCAGTAGCCGTCGATATTCTGCCAGGTATTGGTTGCATAGCTTCCATCATTATTCTGATACTGCCATCCGTTTTCATTCTGAACCCATTTCCCTGCCGGAATTACCGTAACTTCTGTTACCGTACTCGTCGCCATGGAAACGGTATTTCCAACCGTGTTTGTTGCCACAACGTAATAGTAATCTTTGCCCTCCGCCGAAGTATCGACCTGGTATGTCACTTCTGTTGCGCCTTCAATCGGCGTTCCTCCGCCGTTGGAATTTACGTTGTTCTTATACCACTGATATGTTACTGTGCCTTCTCCCGTTATTCCTGCCTCACAAGTCAGCTTTCCAGATGTATTTCCAACGGGAATCTGCAGGCTCTCCACCGGATTTACCGAAAAAACCGGCTTTTCCAGATTGGCATCTACATGAACAGCATCGCTGTCCTCTTTTGAAATATCTACACTGGCCGAAGACGAAACCGTCGTCTCAGTTCCCATCATTTTATCCATCAGACTGTCTGTGGAACATCCTGAGAGGAATACTACACTGCACATGCATGCTGCCAGAAATATGATTCGTCTATTCTTCATATGCTTTGCACTCCTTTTTTATAATTGTTACGAAAATATTGCAATATTGTTTCAATTCTCACCGAGACCATTATAGCACATCACGACACACCACGTCAAATCTTTTATATGACGCTTCCAGACAACCCGCAGAGACAACAAAAAAGCCCCCGGTGACGGGAGCCTTTTGCTGCATTGCACATCGGAACTGATTCCGATTTATGAATATTAGTCCATTGCAACGACTTCTTTTTTGTTGTAAGAACCACAAGCTTTGCAAACTCTGTGCGGCATCATAAGAGCACCACATTTGCTGCATTTTACAAGGTTCGGAGCAGACATTTTCCAGTTTGCTCTTCTCTTATCGCGTCTTGCTTTGGAAGATTTATTCTTAGGACAAATGGACATAGTTACACCTCCTTAAATTTGCTGAATATATCTTTGATTGCAGCCATTCGGGGGTCTAGCCCTGTGGTATCACAATCACAGGTCTGAATATTCAGATTCGCACCACAACGGCTGCAGATTCCTTTACAGTCATCTTTACACAGCACTCGAATCGGCCATTGGACTATGAGCTCATTACGAACCAGTTCTTCCACATCGAGCTCGTCTCCCTCCACAAACGAAGAGTCCTCTTCTTTTTCCTCGCGTTCTTCCTCTGACAGATTCAGATCAATCTGCAGATCGAACTCGAGCTGGAATGGAATCGCTACCGGTGTCAGGCATCTTGCACATGGAATCTCCATTGTAAGGTCTGCACTGCCGGTGATCGTGATCACACGATTGCCTTCATGCGTAAGGCCAAGGATAACAGGATGTTTTTCGATTACCCGATAGTCCTGCCCGCCGATCGAAAAAGTTTCGGATGTAAGCGGAATTTCATACTTTTCGGACTTTCCGTCCTGCGTAAATAACTTGGTCAGACTGATTTTCATATTGTTCTCCTAATCACTCTTTACCAATTATACCCGGGAAGGTAAGAATTGTCAACTGCTTTTTGAATTATTTTTTATTTTCCTTTTACTAACTCTACGGTCTCCTCGCAGATTGCGATTTCCTCGTTGGTCGGGATCACGCATGCTGTAATCTTGGAGCCTTCTTTGGTGATGATCTTCTCAACGCCGCGGCAGTTATTTGCCTCAGAATCGAATTCCAGACCCATGAACTCAAATGCTTTGCAGATGGTCTCACGAAGTGGAATAGCGTTCTCTCCAAGGCCTGCGGTGAAGGTGATCACATCTACGCCGCCCATAGCTGCGATGTAGGAACCGATGTATTTGATAATGCGGTAAGCGTATGCTTCCAGACAGTTGATGGCATCCTGATTACCTGCCTCTGCTGCTGCAGATACATCACGGTAATCGCTGGAGATGCCGGTCATGCCGAGCATACCGGATTTCTTGTTCAGAATGTTCAGAACCTCGGATACGGTCAGGTTCTCTTTGTTGCACAGATACTCAACAAAAGCTGGATCGATATCTCCGGAACGGGTTCCCATGATCACACCTTCGAGCGGGGTAAGGCCCATGGAGGTATCTACACATTTGCCGTTCTTTACAGCGGAAAGGGAAGCACCATTTCCCATATGGCATACGATGATCTTCAGATCGTTGTAGTCTTTGCCAAGGAACTCTGCGTTCTCTTGGATACGAATTTATGAGAAGTTCCGTGGAAGCCGTATTTACGGATTGCGTATTTCTCATAGTACTCTTTCGGAATACCGTACATATATGCTTTCGGAGGCATGGTCTGATGGAATGCGGTATCAAATACTGCTACGTTCGGACGCCCGGCATCAGTTTCATGCAGGCATTGATTCCCATCAGGTTTGCCGGATTGTGCAGAGGACCAAGGTCAGCGCACTCCTCGATAACTTTGATTACTTCGTCATCGATGATAACAGAGTTTGTGATCTTCATTCCGCCGTGCAGAACGCGGTGTCCGATGGCATCTACTTCTTCCAGGCTCTTGATGACGCCGCTCTTCTCGTTTACCAGAGCGTCCAGAACCATCTGGATTGCCTCTACGTGTGTCGGCATTGCTGCTTCTGTTACCTCTTTTTCGCCGTTCTTTGGCTCATAAACGAGGCGTCCGTCGATACCGATTCTCTCACAGAGTCCTTTTGCCAGGACGTCACGGTTATCGTAATTGATCAGCTGGAATTTCAGAGAGGAACTTCCGCAGTTTACTACTAATACGTTCATTTCTAAATTCTCCTATTTTAAAAGTCTTATTAAAACTTCTGGCCGGCCTGTTCTCCGCAGCCGGCCAGAAAACCGCTTGTAATTGGTTTTATTTCGTGCTTACTGTGCCTGGCACTGTACAGCAGTGATTGCTACAACACCAACGATATCCTCTGCGGAGCATCCACGGGACAGATCGTTGACTGGAGCTGCGATACCCTGCGTCATTGGGCCGTATGCTTCTGCTTTTGCCAGTCTCTGTACCAGTTTGTATCCGATGTTTCCGGCATCCAGATCCGGGAAGATCAGAACGTTTGCTTTTCCTGCTACTTTGCTGTCCGGAGCTTTGGATGCACCTACGCTCGGAACGATTGCTGCATCAAGCTGCAGCTCGCCGTCGAGAGCGAGATCCGGGTTTGCTTCTTTTGCAATTCTGGTAGCCTCAACAACTTTGTCTACATCAGCATGTTTTGCACTTCCTTTGGAGGAGTGGGAAAGCATAGCAACTCTTGGCTCGTTTCCGGTCAGCATGCGGTAGGACTCTGCGGAAGACTCTGCGATTGCAGCCAGCTCTTCCGGATTCGGGTTCTGGTTCAGACCACAGTCACCGAATACGAATACACCGTCATCGCCGTACTCGCAGTCCGGAACTACCATCAGGAAGAATGCGGATACGAGTTTTGTGCCTGGTTTGGTCTTTAAGATCTGCAGGCATGGACGTAAGGTGTTTGCGGTAGAATGGCAGGCACCGGAAACAAGTCCGTCTGCATCTCCCATTTTAACCATCATAACGCCATAATATGTATAGTCATTCAGGATGGTCTCTCTTGCTTTCTCCGGAGTCATGCCTTTCTTTGCACGAAGCTCTACCAGCTTATCTACATAAGCCTGTGTTTTCTCGTTTTTCTCTGGATCTACAATAGTAGCTTTGGAGACATCCAGTCCCTCGCTGCCTTTCTTTACTGCCTCTTCGCTTCCGATGATGATCAGATTTGCAAGGTCCTCTTTCAGGATCTGTGCAGCAGCCTCATATGTTCTTCTGTCTTCTGACTCTGGCAGTACAATTGTTTTTTTGTCTGCTTTTGCTCTTGCTTTAATTGTGTCAATAAATCCCATGATCTTTTGACTCCTTTCGATAAATTTACTCGATATTCTCATTGTAGTACGCTTTTTGCCCTTTCGCAAGTATAAAATTCAAAACAACTGGACAAAAAATCCAAAACGGAGGAATTCTTGCATTCCTTTTCTGTTTTTGTTACGATAGGGCTATGTGATCCGCGGTTCCTCTCTGTTTGGAATCGTGCTATTTTTTTCGAAAGAAGGTACGTTTTATGACCATTACCGCAGTCATTGCAGAATATAATCCTTTTCATAACGGCCATGCTTATCAGCTGGCAAAAGCCAGGGAACTGACCGGGGCGGACTATCTTGTCGTGATTATGAGCGGCGATTTCGTCCAGCGCGGCGCACCTGCGATTCTTGACCAACATGACCGTGCGGAGCTGGCGCTTCTTGGCGGCGCGGACCTTATCTTACAGCTTCCGTGTCACTTTGCACTCGGCAGTGCACAGCATTTCGCACGCGGGGCGGTATCGCTTCTTACTGCGCTTGGCTGCGTCGATTTTCTCTGCTTTGGCAGTGAATATGGAGACACGGCGCCGTTTCTGGAACTCGCTGATGTTCTGCTCCACGAGCCGGAGGAATACCGCGAGCTGCTCTCCGGTCTGCTTCGGAACGGACTTTCCTTCCCGACGGCGCGCGCACAGGCACTTTCCGCTTATTTTTCTGACAGCGCTTCCTTCTCTTCGCTTTCAAAAGAAGAACTTGATACCTTTTTAAAAGAACCAAACAATATTTTAGGCATTGAATATGTCCAGGCACTTCTGCTGTCACAAAGCCGCATTCGGCCGGTAACGATCCGCCGGGAGGGCAGCGGATACCACGAAGGAGCGCTTTTCACACATGCACTCCCTTCTGCTACAGCAATGCGGAATCTTCTTTTTTCCAATCCGCATAAGGATCTGGAACTGTCCGCGCTCGCCTCCTGCATGCCAGAAGCGGTCTTTCACGCTTTTCAGAATGCCGTCGCATCTCATGGACTGTTGACCGCCGATGATTTCAGCCTGCTCCTCGCCGCACGGCTCCTCACGGAGACGAAGGGATCTCTCTCCTCCTGTCTCGACCTCTCGCCGGATCTTGCCAACCGCATCCTCCGCCAGCGCCACGCATGCTCCTCATTTTCAGAATTCGCCATGCAGCTTAAAACAAAGGAAATGACGTATACCCGCATCAGCCGCGCCCTGATGCATCTGCTTCTGAACCAGAAAACATTGTACCCGGCCGGCTATAACCGTGTTCTCGGTTTCCGAAAAGTGCCGGTGCATTGTTAAAAGAGATTAGAAGACGTTCTTCTCTGCCGCTCATTGCCAAGGCAGCCGACGCCCCGCGGCTTCTTACCGGCGATGCACTTGCCGCCTTTGAGAGCGATATACAGGCCTCTCTTTTTTACGAGACTGTCCGTTCTCACAAAACAGGGACACAGTTCGTCCATGAATACACAAAAAGCTGGTTCTGTTATAGAACCAGCTTTTTTCCAGCAGCATCATCATCTACTGCTGTGGAACTGTATAGTCCTCCACAAACAGGAAAACATTTTTTGTATCTGCACTTTCTCTTGTAAGTCAAACTGCATGAAACGCATCTCACCATTCAGTATAAAATTGATCATAACATGATGCATGATGTGTTCTGCTGTTCCCTGTGTGATTGCTTCCATCGTCATCTGCTGTTTTATCCGATTAAGATCATCTATATTGCCAGATGCATAACGCATGAGTATCTTCAAAATCAATGTACAGGATTTCTATATAATGATTTTTAAGAGCTTTTTCATATATTGCAGCCTGAACCGCTTTCTCCAACAACTGAATTCCTCCTTGTTTTCTCATGTACTATTAATGCTTCATAGCACTCCCGCTATAAATTACTTTCATCAGTAATTCCACATCAACAGGCTTAGCAACATGTTCATTCATCCCTGCTTCTTTTGCCCTTATTCTGTCCTCCGTGAACGCATTTGCTGTCATTGCAATGATCGGTATTTTCTTTGCATCCTCTCTGTCCAGAGACCTAATCATCTTTGTAGCTTCATAACCATTCATGACCGGCATCATAATGTCCATAAGAATGACATCAAATTCACCAGGTTCACTATTTCTGAACAGTTCAACAGCTTCCTGACCATCCCATGTTTTTGTCACGTCGGCACCTTTTTTCTTTCAGGAAATCCTCTCTTAGCTGCCCGCCGTTTTCTGTTTCCATTTTAATATTTGTACTCATTTGTCTGGCACTTTCAATGGCACGGAGGAGACTTTTGGATTCCGAAGATTCATTATAATGGGTGTAGTGGAACACTGCACTTTCACATAGTTTACAATCTCCACCATTCTTTTCTCTGCTTCTGCTTTTTCTGCGTGGAAGAAATAAAACAGAGAGACTACAGCTACACAGATTCCTATCAGACCGCCGAGCAGCTGGATCCGTTTTTCTCCACCTCCAGATACTTCTGGGGATCATCCAGGTATTTTTCAATGATTTTCAGGGATGTGCCATCCAGACGCATCTCTTCCTGTGTCTGGCCCATCTGCTCACAGATTCCCCTGTCATCCTCTTTTGCAAAAGCAACGCCTATTCCGGTGATCATCAGAGGCTCTTCCAGGATACGGAAGCTTGCATCATAATCCTTCCTATACTGAACGATAGATTCCTCGTGTGCAGCAACCGCATCTACATATCCTTTTCCCAGAAACGTATAGATCAGCTCCCGGTGTCCCAGGATGATCAGATTTCCCAGCTTTGGGATCCTCTCATCCGTCCGGTTCAGAAAGATGCTTTCCGGTTTGGTTGTGGACTGGACAGCGGTAATCGTCAAGACGTCCTTCCATAGAAAAAACAGCCCATGATACAATCAATCTCGCCGCTCTCCACCAGTTCTTTTTTCTCCTCCCAGTTGATCTGGACAACCTTCACCTGTTATCCCATTCTTTTGAATGCTTCCGTAGCCAGTTCTACATCAATTCCTGTCGGTACACCATCCTCATTCAGATAATTGTATGGTGGATAGCTGTCGCTGCCGAGGGTAATAACAGGCTTTTCGGTTTCTTCTTTCGTGTTATCTGTGTTTTTGCACCCTGCCAGGGTGACTGCTAAATATCAAAAGTCCTAATAAAATTACTATAGTTTTTCTTAATTTCAATGAATGATTATGTTTTTGCGTTTACTACCCCTTTTTTGTCAGCAGTTTTGTGATCGCTCTTTTTAATCGCGGAATATCAATCGGCTTTCCAATATGTTCATTCATCCCGGCCTCCAGACATGCTTTCCGATCTTCCTCAAAAGCATTTGCCGTCATGGCAATGATTGGAATCTTTTTGGCATCTTCACGTTCCAGCATACGAATTGCTTTTGTTGCTTCCAGCCCATCCATGACCGGCATCATCACATCCATGATGATGACATCATACTCATCCAACCTGGAATTCTGAAATATTTCAAATGCCTCTTTTCCGTTTTTCGCTTCTGTAATGTTCAGATGCTCCTCCTCCAGGATTGCATGGGCTATCTCCATATTAATGACATTATCTTCAACAAGAAGCACCCGTTTTCCTGACAGATCCATATCCTGTGAGTAGCTGTCCTTCTGTGAATCATTATTTTCAACCAAATAATCTATTTCAAATGGAACCGTAACCGTAAACGTGCTTCCTACATTTTCTTCGCTTTCCAGTTCTATCGTTCCACCCATCCGTTCAACAATATCTTTGACAATCGAAAGTCCCAGACCGGAGCCACTGAATGTTGTAGTTGACTGTTTGCCTTCCTGCGCAAAAGCATCAAACGCATGTTTTTGAAATTCTTCACTCATACCAAGACCGGTATCTGAACATACAAACTGAAAAACAGCTATATTCCCATCATCCGATAATTCTTCGCAATGAACATTCACTGTTCCATGAAAATGATTGTATTTAATCGCGTTGGAAGAAAGATTCATTAAAACCCTGCTCAGATGTACCGGACTTCCAATCAAATATCTGTGGCGGATTGTGCTTGCTTCCACGCCGCCTTCAAATCTTACACCATTCTCATAAGCACTCATTGCAACAACCGTCAGATTATTCCTTAACAGTTCTGCCAGATCAAAGGATTTATGTTCCAACACAAGGGAACCGGATTCCAGTTTGCCGATATCCAGGACATTGTTGATCAGATTTTGCAGATAATCGGCGGACTGAAGTACCTTCTTCCTGCATTCCCTTAACTTGACCACATCATTGTTATATTTTTCAGCGATATGGATCATCCCCACGATTCCGTTTAGCGGTGTACGGATATCGTGCTCATACGCCGGAGAAAGGCTGTTTTTGAAAGATTCGCGCGATGAGCATCTTCCATGCTTTCCTTAAGCTGTTTCTGATACATGAGTTCCCGTGATTTTTCTTCCGTAATATCTCGTACGACATAAAGCACATCCACAGCGTTTCCATGTGCATCTCTGCTCTTTACAATAAATCTGGCCAGCCGCCATTCTCCGTTTACTCCCATAAATTCAATCGAAACAGAATTCGTATTACGAAGTCTCTCTGTCAATGTATCAAAGTCAAGAAACTCCCGGTATTTTTCTCTCTCTTCCTGGGCGGCAAATGCTGTTGGAAGTCTTTCCATAACATCATCAATTTTCCCCTTTTGTCCAAGGATTTTTTGCACAAGGTCATGGCCTTTCAAAAGCTCATATGTCCGCTCTTTAACATTGGCTTGTACGATTGTTACATACAACGTAGCAATTGCGGCAATAATCTCTGACCTCTTTGTCGCCTCATCAAGAGCCTTTTTCAACAGTACCGTACTTTTCAGATTTTCCCTCACACATCCAAGATGTCCGCCAACATCAGACAGCAGTGTAATGGAAATCTCATTCTGCCTCAAATCAGGATTATCTACCCCGATGAATCCATTCATCTGATGATTGGCATAAATCGGCACCGCAATCAAGGAACATATTTCCTGTGTTTTTAACAATTCATATTCTTCCGGTTCAGAATTTTTTGTCGCTTCCAGATCATGAATCACGATTACTTCCTTGTTTTCAAATCGTTTCACCCAGTTCGGCATCGAACTGACCGGGATTGCCTGAAGGTTATCTATCTCTGGTGCCACTCCATCGGCACACCATTCAAATGTATTGCTCAGACTGTCCTTCTGATCGGTTTCCCAGTCAAAAACATATACCGGTCTGCCCCTGTATAGTTTCCAATCGCCTGCAACAAAGAGTGAATGATTTCTGACAGCTCCTGCTCATTTTCCACCTGATCCATAAGCGATATCTGATGCAGGATCGTGTCCATACTATGTAATTTTATTTGATAGAGTTCCTGAATCTCTTTTGTTTTCATTTTCTATCCCCCCTGCAGTAAAACTATTATGGTTACGTCTGTGAAATAACACCGTAAGAAAGGATCCTGCTACGGCAGGATTCTCCGCTTAAACTTATGCAAAAAAACTGGTTTTATTATACTGTAACACTTTACTGCACACAAGAAAAACATTACCTTTTAGCGTTAAAAGGCAAAAAAAGAACAGCAACTGTGCCAAAAGTTCCAGTGATGTGTATCAAAAACGGAAATGGACTTTCGGCAGATATATTTTCTTCTGTTTCTCTGTCTTCAGGATCAGATGGAGGAACTGACAAAACAGACACAGACCCGCAATGATAAGATGCAGCTGATGATGGAACAGATCGTGCTGTCCAATAAGAGCAGCCAAAAAGAAAAAACAGATCGGCAAAAAGAATGAAAACAGCTTCCAGATGCCATATCCAGATGTTACCGCTTTGTGCCTGAAAAGTCGAAGTTGAGGAACATCATATTTTGGAGATCTGAAGATCGCAGGGTGCTGGGTACATTACAGGCGCAAGTTCCATGAGGCACTGGAGGTCATACCGAAAGATCTGAGGAAACAGTCTGTTTTGTACCTCATCATGAACCAGATCCGTGCGATTTACCGGGAGGAAGGAAAGCTTTCCGGTCTTTCATCAGACGAACGGACTGCCCATCGACTTTTACATAATAAATTCCGCTGATCCATTTAGATTCCTGCAGCGCTCCGTTCTTATCCATGTAATACCATTTTCCACCGATCTTCTGCCAGCCAGTCTGCATTTTGCCGTTTTTGTTCAAATAATACTTTGTGTTTTCTATGGCGGCCTTCACATCCACATCCGCAGAGGTATTGCTAGAACAACGGCTGCTACCGCTGAAGTTCCCCGTAATAATTCATTTTTTCTTACACTTTTTATGGGTTGCAAGTAAAATTATCAGTATGTAATATATCATACTATACATTCCTTAAAATTACTATTTTTATTTGCGCAGATGGTAAAAAAGCCGCAGCGATCCTTTCCATTCAGGATCACTGCCGGCTTTTCAGCTGTCTTTTTAGTTTTTAAACGAATGAATCGGTGCCGGGATTCTTCCTGTTCTGTTGACGAATGCCTCGCAGGAGAAGTTGTTGACCGGCATGATCGGTGCATAGCCGAGGAGGCCGCCGAATTCTACGGTCTCGCCCACGCCTTTTCCGATGACCGGGATCAGGCGGACTGCCGTTGTTTTCTGGTTGACCATACCGATGGCAAGCTCATCTGCGATGATTCCGGAGATGGTCGATGCTTTCGTGTCTCCCGGGATGGCGATCATGTCAAGGCCTACAGAGCAGACACAAGTCATAGCTTCCAGCTTCTCGATGGTCAACGCACCGTCGTTGACTGCGTTGATCATACCCTGGTCCTCAGAAACCGGGATGAATGCGCCGGAGAGACCGCCGACATAGGAAGATGCCATAACACCGCCCTTTTTCACCTGATCGTTCAGAAGTGCCAGCGCCGCTGTCGTTCCCGGTGCACCTGCGTGCTCGAGGCCGATCTCCTCAAGGATATCCGCAACGGAATCTCCGATCGCCGGAGTCGGTGCCAGGGAAAGGTCAATGATACCAAACGGAATGTTCAGCCGCTTGGAAGCCTCCTGTGCAACGAGCTGGCCGACACGCGTTACCTTAAATGCGGTCTTCTTGATCGTCTCGCAGAGTACCTCAAAGTTCTCGCCACGTACTTTTTCCAGAGCATGTTTGACAACACCAGGACCGGAAACGCCGACATTGATGATGGCATCCGCCTCGGTTACGCCGTGGAAAGCGCCTGCCATGAACGGGTTGTCGTCCGGTGCATTGCAGAAAACAACGAGTTTTGCGCATCCAAGGCAGTTGTTCTCTTTGCTTGCCTCCGCCGTCTTCTTAATGATCTCACCCATCAGTTTGACAGCATCCATGTTGATACCGGTTTTGGTGGAGCCAAGGTTGATGGAACTGCAGACAAAATCCGTAACAGCCAGTGCCTGCGGGATAGAACGGATCAGAAGCTCATCTGCTGTCGTCATACCTTTGCTTACCAGAGCGGAATAGCCGCCGAGGAAATTGACGCCGACTTCTTTTGCCGCACGGTCCAGAGTCTGTGCAATCGTCACGAAATCCTCCGGCGTTCTGCAGGCTGCTGCGCCGACTAAGGCAATCGGGGTAACGGAAATTCTCTTGTTTACAATCGGAATACCGAACTCGCCCTCGATCTCCTCACCTACGGAAACCAGATTTCTGGCAGTCGTCGTGATTTTGTCGTAGATTTTGCGGTTCAGCTTGTCAAGATGGAGTCGATACAGTCCATAAGACTGATTCCAAGGGTAATGGTACGAACGTCCAGATTCTCTTTTTCGATCATCTCGTTCGTTTCCTTTACTTCAAACAGATTTATCATGTCGTTTTTCTCCTTCGCTTTAGATACGGTGCATCATATTGAAAATATCTTCATGCTGGCAGCGGATGACAACGCCGATGGAACTTCCAAGCTTCTCCAGATCTTTTGCAAGCTCTGCGTTGGATTTCTCGCTCTTGGAGACGTCCGTTACCATCATCATGTTGAAATATCCCTGCACAATCGTCTGAGAAATGTCTTCGATGTTTACCTGGTTCTCTGCCAGATAATTACATACCTTTGCGATAATGCCCACGGTGTCCTTGCCTACGACAGTGATAATTGTCTTCTTCATGTTTCCATTCTCCTTTTTCTGGTTTTATGTCAAAGCCCCGGAAAAACCGGTAATGGCGGCCTTGCGAAAAACATGGTATGTAGCTCTAAAAATGTATATTTAAACCTCAATTAACGGTGATACTTCGCTTCTTTTAGCGACAGCGAGATGAAAATCACCCGAGTGATACGGATTATCACCCGTTGTGACCTCGCAGGCCACGGTTTCAAAGGCCAGTGCCTCATAATTATTTTCCTTGCTCAGATGGCCGAGCAGCACTTCCTGCAGATTGTCGTGCAGAATCTCGCAGAGGAGATGGCCTGCCGCCAGGTTTGATAAATGGCCTTTCGCCCCGGCGATCCGCTGTTTTAACGGATACGGGTACGGTCCGACCGCAAGCATGTTCTCGTCGTGATTTGCCTCTAACAAAACGGCATCCAGCCCGGTCAGATTCTGAACCGTGTAATCGCTGTAAACGCCAAGATCCGTCGCAATCGCAATCGATTTCCCGCCGGATTCCATGCGGTAGCCGACCGGCTCTGCCGCATCGTGGAGATCGTAAACGGATGTACGGCGATATCACCCAGCGTAAACGTGTCATCCGCGTGAATCGTGTGGAAAATCCCCTCCGGGAACTTTCCAAGGCTCTTCGTCTGCTGCATCGCCTGAATTGTTCCATCCGTTGCGTAAATCGGAATACCATACCGGCGCGCCAGCACGCCAAGGCCCTGGATATGATCGGAATGCTCATGTGTCACGAGAATGCCGTCCAGCTCCTTCGCGCTGCGGTCGAGAACAGCCAGCCCCGCCTCCACGCGCTTTCCGCTGATGCCCGCATCGATCAGAAGGCTTGTGGTCTCGCTTCCCGCGAAAATGCAGTTTCCGCTCGAACCACTTGCAATACTACAAAGTTTCATATTTTTTCATCCTATGGTCTAACTGTTTTTTTGTTTCCTCAAAATCGCCGCTGTTGTCGATCTCAAAATCGCAGTGGCTGCTGAATTCATCCTCGGAGAGCTGATTTGCCATGATTTCGCGTACTTCTTCTCGGAATAGCCGCGTCCTTCGATCAATCGCTCCTTCCGGACTTCTTCATCTGCATAAATATACCACAGTTCATCACAAATTTCATCATATTTTTCTTCGATTAAGAGTGCGGCCTCCACAAAGACGTATTCCGTCCCTGCTTTTTCCGCGGCTGCAATGGCTTTTTTGATATACCGTTTTACCGCCGGATGAACGATCGCATTCAGGGCTTTTAACTTTTCTTCGTCCTGAAAAACGATCTCAGCAATCCGTTTCCGGTCAAGTTCGCCGGTCTCTGTGGTGATCTGTCTGCCGAACAGCTTCACAATCTCTCCATAGCATTCGCCGCCCGGCAGCATCACAAGGTAACCTGCCTCGTCCGCCTGGATCACCGTTGCATCATAATTCTGTCCAAGGTACGTGAGCACTTCGCTTTTTCCGGCGCCCACGCCGCCTGTAATTCCAAAAACTTTCATTCTTTTGTATCCTTTCACTCCTGGTATGAGTGCGCTATTTCGCCTCGTACCAGTTGTTTCCTGTGTGCATATCTATCTCGAGTTTGACAGCCAGATGTGCTGCCCCGGTCATCTCCTCTTCCAGGATCTGTTCTGCCTTTTCGAGCTCGTCTTCCGGCACTTCCAGCAGCAGCTCATCGTGTACCTGAAGAAGAAGTCTGGTCTTTAACTGCTCCTCTTTCAGCCGTTTCGCCACGCGGATCATCGCTATTTTAATAATATCCGCCGCCGTTCCCTGGATCGGCGCATTCATCGCAACGCGCTCGCCGAATGACCGCTGCATAAAGTTGCTCGATTTCAGCTCCGGCATCGGCCGTCTGCGTCCGAACATCGTCACGGAATAGCCTTTCTCTTTGGCATCCTCCACGCAGCGGTTCAAAAACTCATGGATACCCGGATACGTCTCGAAATACTGCTGGATATAGGCCTCTGCCTCTTTCCGGCTGATGCCGAGATCCTGGCCCAGACCGAACGAACTGATGCCGTATACGATACCGAAGTTGACCGCCTTCGCATTTCTTCTCTGCAGCGGTGTTACCTCTTCAAGCGGCACATGGAACACTTTCGATGCCGTCATGCGGTGGATATCCTCCGCCTCGCGGTACGCCTCGATCAGGTTTTCATCGCCCGACATATGGGCCAGCACGCGGAGCTCAATCTGGGAATAGTCGGCATCCAGAAAGACACAGCCAGGCTTTGGCACGAAGGCTTTCCGGATCAGACGGCCAAGCTCCATCCGCACCGGAATGTTCTGCAGATTCGGATCGGTACTGCTGATGCGGCCGGTCGCGGTGATGGTCTGGTTAAATGTCGAATGGATTCTTCCATCTTTCCCGATCACGGCCTGCAGACCGTCGGCGTACGTCGATTTCAGTTTGGCAAGCTGGCGGTACTCCAGAATATCGGCAACGAGTTTGTGATCCGGTGCGAGCTTTTCGAGCACATCGGCGGCGGTGGAATAACCCGTCTTGGTCTTTTTGCCGCCCGGAAGCTGCAGCTTTTCAAACAGAATCACGCCGAGCTGCTTCGGGGAATTGATGTTGAACTCCTCGCCGGCCTCTTTGTAGATCTGTGCCTCCAGCTCTCCGATCCGCTCCGCCAGCTCAGCTCCGTAAACGGAAAGTGCTTCTTTTTCTGCGGCGATTCCATCCGTTTCCATCTGACGGAGCGTAAACACCAGCGGAATCTCCACATTCCGGTACAGATCCCACATGCCCTGCTCCTTCAGAAGCTTTTCCATGTTTTCCTGTGCGGCAAATACAGCATACGCCTGATGACCTGCATACGACTCCTGCTGTTCCGGCGTCATCTTTCCTGCGGCCGGAATCTTGCTTCCGCCGAAGATCTCTTCCACTGCCGGCACATAGCGGTGTACGTACTCTTTTACGATATCATCGTACGAATACTGTGATTTCAATGGATTTAATAAATACGCGGCAATTCCGGCATCAAACAGATGGGCTTCATCGGCGTCCGGCATATCCTTCAGAAATTCTTTTCCGTCCATGACGCAGAAAACCGGAATCTGCTTCTGCAGCTCAGTCAATTTTTCTTTTAAATAATCTCCGGTCAGGAAACCTTCTGCTGGGAAGTAAACAACATCCGGCTCTCCGCTTCCATACGCAACTGCCATACCGACAAGTGAACGGCTCCGATCTGCCATCGGTCCGTCCTTCGGGGTTTCTTCTGTCAGAAGAGCGGCTCCTGCCTTCTCCTCCTTCGCGATGGTTCCAAAGAGTTCTTCCGCCTCGGAAAAATCCGTTACGGTGCGCAGAAAGACGGCATCCTCTGGTTCTGCACTCGTCTCCTCGAAGCGGCCCAGCAGGTTTTTAAACTCCAGACGTTTGAACATCTCATACGCTTTTGGTGTATAAAAATTCGAGAGTGCCGCTTTTTCACGGTCGAGCTCCACCGGCGCATCGGTATCAATCGTTGCAAGTTTTTTGCTTAATTCCGCCAGATCATAATGATCACGCATCGCCTCTTTTGCCTTGTTCGGTTTGATCTCCTCGAAATGTGCATGCGCATTTTCCAGTGTCCCGTACTGCAGCAGGATTTTCGTCGCGGTTTTCTCGCCGACACCCGGCAGACCCGGGATATTGTCTGCGGTATCGCCCATCAGCGCTTTCAGATCGATGATCTGTTTCGGGAGAAGACTGTATTTTTCCAGCACCTCTGCCGTGTGGTAATTTTCAATCGTCGTCACACGCTTTACGGTCTTTGGAATCCGGATCAGAATGTGGTCCGTTGCAAGCTGCAGCAGGTCGCGGTCTCCGGATACGATCGTAACTTCCATCCTTCCGCCTCGCATTTGCGGCCGAGCGTTCCTAAGATATCATCCGCCTCATAGCCCTCTTTTGTGACAATCTCAATGTCCATTGCTGCGAGCACTTCCTGGATCACCGGGACCTGTTCGCGCAATTCCTGCGGCATCGGCTTTCTCGTTCCCTTGTACTGGTCATACATTTTGTGGCGGAATGTCGGTGCATGGAGGTCAAACGCCACGGCAAGATACTGCGGCTGCTCCTCATCGAGAATTTTAAACAGAATATTCAGGAATCCATATACGGCGTTCGTGTGCAGTCCTTCTGCATTGGACAGATCCGGTACGCCGTAAAAAGCCCGGTTCAGAATACTGTGTCCGTCCAGTAATACGATTTTATCACTCATAATAATCCTTTCAGCCAGGGTAATTCTATCACTTCAAAATAGTGCAGAGCCAGGAGCACCAGAAACAGAACGAGAATCAGCATCAGCACCCGGAAAAACGTATCTTTGTACCGGCGGTGTCTCGCTTCTTCCTCTTTTTTCTCCAGATCGCGTTCCAGAAGTCCTGTCAGATTGTAGGAATCGGGCGCGTCATCCTCGAAATATGCCATCGCACGGTTCACAATAAAATATGTCTCCAGTTCCTCGTGGCATGTATGGCATTTCCGGATATGGGAAATAAACGGTTCCATCTCTTTCTCCGGCATATTTCCCTGCACGTATGGCTGTATTAATTTTTCTGCTTCTTTACAGTCCATAAAATCCTGCTCTCCTTTTGTATCCGGCCAGTGTTTTTCTCTGGCCGTTTTTTCTGCTATCTACCATCATACACTATTTTCTCATAATTTAAAAGAGACAACCCGCCGAAAATGGGTTGTCTCTTGTTCTCTTATAAGATAACTGTTTTCTAGTGGATTTCCATTATGCACGGACAATGTTCGGGGTCTCTTTTCCTGCCTCGAAATCCAGCGCATTCTGCAGTGTGGTCTCTGCAATCGCACGCAGTGCTTCCTCGGTGAAGAATCCCTGATGTGAAGTGATCATAACGTTCGGGAAGGACAGGAGACGTGCTGTGGTGGAGTGCTCCAGAATCTCATCGGAACGGTCCTCGAATACGTTCGGGGTTTCCTCCTCGTATACGTCAAGGCCGACGCCGAAGAATTTTCTTGCACGGATTCCCTCGATCAGGTCGTCTGTCTTTACCAGACCTCCGCGGGACGTATTGACCAGGATCACGCCGTCTTTCATCTTTTTGATGCTCTCGCGGTTGATCATGTGGTATGTGCTGTCCATCAGCGGGCAGTGCAGGGAGATCAGATCACTCTGCGCCAGCAGTTCATCAAGAGTTACGTACGTAACAAAATCTTTTAAGGATTCATTCTGGTATACATCGTAAGCAATGACTTTCATGCCGAAACCGCGGCAGATTCTTGCCATAGCCGCACCGATTTTTCCGGTTCCGACGATTCCGGCGGTCTTCTGATAGAAGTTAAATCCCATCAGTCCGCCCAGGCTGAAGTCGTTTTCTCTTACTTTCGTATATGCTTTGTGCATGTGGCGGTTTACCGTCATGGCCAGTGTCATCGCATGCTCAGCTACAGCCTCCGGGGAGTAACCCGGTACACGGCGTACATCAATGCCGTATTTTGCAGCTGTCTTTAAATCTACGTTGTTGAAGCCTGCGCAGCGCATCAGGATCAGCTTGACGCCTGCCTCATGCAGTGCTTCTACGGTTTTTGTTCCGACATCGGAGTTTACGAAGGCGCACACGGCATCGTAGCCTTTGCCAGGGAAGCGGTTCTTGCAGCAAGGCCGGTTTTTAAATATTCCACTTCAATTTCTGGAAACTGCTCTTTGGTTCGGTCGAAAGATTCTCTGTCGTAGTTCTGGGTATCGTAAAATAAAATTTTCATAATGTTTTTCCTCCTCGCTTTGCGGTCATCTTATTGTTCCCGCTTACATGCATTACTATACTTCATTGTTAAAACTTTGTCAATGTATTATTTGTTAAAATTTTATCAATTAGTAAATTTATTTTCAACATCTTTCACAACAGTACAAATTTACTGGATCACCTCGTCCAGGAACCGGGACGGCTCGACTTTCTTTTCAAACCGTTCCTCCACATAACAGAGCGTCAGCTCTTTCCGGGCGCGCGTCATTCCGACGTAGAACATCCGCCGCTCCTCCTCGATCGCCTCCGCAAGGACTGCTTTCTGATACGGCATTACGCCTCGTTGACGTCAAGAAGATAGACCTTGTCGTACTCGAGTCCCTTGACGCTGTGCAGGGTGGAAACCATAACTCCTTCCGCACTCTCTGCGCGCTGCTTCTGTTTTTCCTTCATCTTCTGCTGGTATTCCTCAATATGTGCAAACCAGCCCTCGATGCTTTTCTGGCTCTTTGCCGCCTCCTGCAGCTCGTCCAAAACGGAAATCAGATCATCCTCTTTCAGATGGCGGTATGCAGCATATTCCTTCACATACTGTTCATAGCCGATCGCATAGCGGATGTAATTGACCGCGCCGAACGGCGATAAATGCGTCAGTGTCGTGATATCCTGCTCCAGTTTGCGGATCCGCTGGCACATCCAGTCTTTTTCTTCGTAATATTCCAGAAGTGCATCGAACGAAACAGTCGCCTCCTCAAAGGCATCCCGCGACAGATAACGGTTCGGGCGGTTGGCAATCTTTAAAAACTCGCCGCGCTTCCGGCTTCCCATCGCAAGATTCAGATACGTCAGCAGATCTTTCGCAATCCAGTGGTCATAGAGATCCGGCAGGGTATCCCGCATCTGGAACGGGATCTGTGCTTCCATCAGTTCCTCTACTGCTGTCCGGCAGCCAAGATTCGTGCGGAACAAAAGCGCCATCTCTTCATACGGACAGCCGTTTTTCTCCGCCTCCCGCAGCTCCTCGGCAACGGCACGCATCTCCTCGCGCGGTTCTTATATCTCCGGATTGCAACCGGAGCGCCTTTCTCGTTGTCGGTGGAAATCGCCTTTTCATACCGCTTTTTGTTGTGGTGGATCAGGCATTGGGACCGCTTCACGATAAATTCCGTACTACGGTAATTTTTATCGAGCACTACCTGCGCCGCGCCCGGGTAATCTTTCGGAAAATTCAGCATGATCTCCGGCTTGGCCCCGCGGAACTGATAAATCGACTGATCGTCATCCCCGACAATAAAGAGGTTATTTTCCGGCAGCGCCAGCATCCGCACAATCTCATACTGCACGGGGCTGATGTCCTGAAACTCGTCAATCAGGATATACTGAAATTCTGCTGCCAGGCGCGGAGGACCTCCGGCCGCTCCAGAAAGAGACGTTTGCACTGCACCATCAGATCGTCGAAATCGAGTTTTTTGTTCTCCTTCCGCCATTTCTCATACGCCTCATAGATTTCGCGGAACTTTTCCTGCGGCATACAGGCGGAATAGTAATGTTCCAGCGGGATCTGATTGTTCTTCACAGTGCTGATTTCGCGCGCCAGATTTTCCTCGAGATCCTCTTCCTCCAGGTCTCTGGCATAGTGGTTGACCAGCTCGCGCATCAGCCGCTTTTTCTCTTCCTCGCTTAAAATATTGTTGCCGGACATGCGGTACGTATGGCGCAGAATCGCGTAGAATATCCCGTGGAACGTTCCAAAGGTGACCTGGGTACTCGTCTTTCCCATCGCCTTTAAATACCGCTCCTTCATCTCTTTTGCCGCCGCACGCGTAAATGTTACGACAAGAATACGAGAGGCGGAAATGCCGCTCGTTACAAGCTGGCAGGTCCGCCCCGTAATCACTGCGGTTTTCCCCGACCCCGGTCCGGCAAGGACCATCATGGGGCCGGTGGTATGCATCACCGCTTTTTTCTGTGAATCATTATATATCATTTGGATAATTTCTCAATCGCTTTGTTGATGCGGGCAAGAGACTCCTCTTTTCCCAGAACCTCAAGGATTTCCGTTGCGCCGGCCGGTGTCATCTGTTTTCCGGAAAGAGCGGTACGGATCGGCCACATAATATAACCGGTCTTGTATCCTTTTTCTTTTCCGAATGCGCTGAGCATCTCAAAGAGAGCATCATTGCTGAAATCTTCCTGCGCTGCCAGCAGCGGTTTTACTTCCTGAAGAAGTGCAAGGGAGGTCTCCTCGTTTGTCTTCATCTTTTTGTGAGTGTACATCGAAGCGTCGTACTCCGGAACTTCCTCGAAGAAGTCGATGAGGTCTGCAATATCCGGGAATACTTCGATTCTTGTTTTTACCATGGCTGCAATTTTCTTAAAATCGAGCGGACGGTGGATTGTCTTCTGGATATACGGAAGCGCCATCTCATAGAACTTCTCGTCGTCCATTGCCTTCATGTACTCGCCGTTCATCCAGCGGAGTTTTGTCATATCGAAAACGGCCGGAGATTTGCTGATGTGGTGGTAATCGAAGATTTTTACCAGCTCCTCGAGAGAATAGATCTCGCGGTTTCCTTCCGGGCTCCATCCAAGAAGGGCTACGAAGTTGACAATGGCATCTTTTAAGAAGCCTGATCGATCAGGTCTTCATAAGAAGAATGGCCGCAGCGTTTGGACAGCTTCTGATGCTCCTCGTTGGTGATCAGCGGACAGTGTACGTAAACTGGAACTTCCCAGCCGAATGCCTCGTAAATACGGTTGTATTTCGGGGATGAGGACAGATACTCATTACCGCGGACAACGTGGGTTACACCCATCAGATGGTCGTCGATGACGTTTGCGAAGTTGTAGGTCGGATATCCGTCGGATTTGATCAGGATCAGGTCTTCCAGCTCCTCGTTGTTTACGGTGATATCTCCGTAGATCTCATCGTGGAAGGTTGTGGTTCCTTCGGTCGGCATATTGAAACGGATGACGTACGGTTTGCCGGCTGCCAGATTGGCCTCTACTTCCTCTTTGGAAAGACCAAGGCAGTGTTTGTCGTAGATCGAGATTTCTTTTCCGCCTACGTTACGCTTGCACTGGCTCAGGCGCTCTGCGTCACAGAAGCAGTAATAAGCGTCACCCTGCTCTACCAGCTGTTTTGCATATTTCAGGTACAGACCTGCTGCATTACGCTCGCTCTGTACGTACGGGCCGCAGCCGCCGTCTTTGTCCGGTCCCTCGTCTGTACCAGGCCGGTCTCTTTTAAGGTACGGTAGATGATATCAAGTGCGCCTTCCTGGAAACGCTCCTGGTCGGTATCCTCGATACGGAGCATAAAGGTTCCGTCATCGTGTTTTGCGATCAGATACGCATACAGGGCAGTACGCAGATTTCCTACATGCATCCGGCCTGTCGGGCTCGGTGCAAATCTTGTTTTTACATTGCTCATTTTTCTTTTCTCCTGATTTCTGGTTTTTCTGGAACAATCCTTTTGTCTGTTCCCTTCCACCATTTATTTAGAATGGAAAACAGCCCGGCGTTTCTTCCGAGCTGCACCATCCTTCCACTTTTGCCAGCGGCAATGCTCTTTTTCAGACCTCTACGCCGTGCTGTTTCAAATATTCCATAAAGTCGCCGACGGTAGAAAGGTCTGTCAGTTCGTCGGTGTCGATTTCAATTCCGTACTCGTCTTCTAATGCCATAACCATCTCGTAGAGATCCAGGGAATCTGCACCCAGGTCATCTTTAAAAGAGGTATCTTCGTTGATGCTGTCTGCATCACAGTTGAGCTGTTCTACTAAAATTTCTTTTATCTTTTCTAACATTGTTCTGCTCCTTTCTGCCTCTACCCGGCAGCCAGTATTTCTTTCGAAAAAAGTGTATCTGTTATTCCGGCATTTGTCAATAGATTTTTCTACTTTTACTGTTCTTCCGCCTGTGCCTCTCCTTCTCCGCTCTTTCCATCCTGGAACACAATAAAGCGGGAGACGCACAGGGCAATGCCGATTTCCGTCAGGATAAAGAGCACCGATGTTCCTCCGTAACTGATAAATGGAAGGGTAATTCCCGTTGCCGGCATCAGTTTCAGAACGACACACAGGTTCAGAATAACCTGAATGGAAATATGTGCAAAAACGCCGCTCACCATCAGCATTCCATACGCGTCCGGCGCATTCTGTGCAACCACAAACAGACGGTACAGCAAGTAGCCAAACAGCAACAATACAAGAAGCGCGCCAAATATTCCAAGCTCCTCGCAGATGATCGAGAAGATCATATCGTTCTGTGCTTCCGGAATTGTTGTAATCTTCTGCGTACTGTTGCCAAGTCCTTTTCCGAGAAATCCACCGGAGCCAATCGCATAAAGTCCCTGCAGAATCTGATAGCTGCCTCCGGAAAGCCATTCATAGATACGGTTCGACCGGAAGTCACCGCCTATTCTTTCAAAGATCTGCAGATTATTTTTTAAAATGATAATCGCAAAAACGCCAATTACCGCCGCGCCCGGAATCACACGCGCATAAAATTTTACCTCCGGGTCCGCCAGAAACAAAATGACGCAGGCGATGAGTCCCAGAATAATGGCGGTACTCAGGTTGTCCGTCAGAATCCACGCAGCCAGCGCCTGCAGCACGCCAAGTCCGAGGACAATCGCTTTTGCGCGGATGGTACGCATATTTTTTCCCATCTTCAGGATAATGTATGGCAAATACAGAATCAGCCCAGCTTTCCAATCTCCGCAGCTGAAGACTGACACCGACGATCCGGAGCCATCTTCTCGCCCCATAGGCTTCATAACCAAGCGGCGTAAACCTTACCGCCGCCATCAGAAGGAGACTTCCCCAGTATACCAGTGCTGCAATCCGCTGGAACCATACACTATGATAATCTACAAACTTCGACAATATCACAATCCCCACCAGAACAATAGCAGAAAGCCCCGCCTGATGCGTGAAATAATACATATCATTTCCTTTGAATGTACTGGCCGCCTCGTAGGCGCTCGCGCTGTACAGCATAATCAGTCCGAAGCTGACCAGCAGAATGGTGCAGGCCAGCAGGTTATAATCATAAAAATCCGAAGGAAGTTTTTTCTTCCTCTTTTTCTTCTTTTCTTTCTTCTGGGATGGCATGTTTACTTTCTCTGCATGAAGTTTCCACCTCCATTGTTTTACTCCATTTATTTCAGTGCATAGCCAAGCAGGCTGACAAAGCCCGGATTTCGGTCGGTCGTTCCGAGGATAACCTTACGCACCAGCTCCGGATCGTCCGTGATAATGTTGTCCACGCCGCAGTTGACCATCCGCTGCATATCTCCCTGATAATTCAGCGTCCAGGCACAGACTTCTTTACCAAGACTGTGCGCATGCTCTACAAAGCTTTCTGTGATGTACGTATATTTTACAGAAAAGAAGTCCGCCGCGTCCATATCCTCCAGGCCTCCGTACGACATTTTCATCGTATACCCGGTCTTGATATCCGGATTGATTTTCTTTGCCTGCCTGAGGAAATTGTAGTTCATGGAGGTCAGCACACACTGATCCACAAAGTCATTGTCCTCGATGATTTTCACCACTTTTTTGACAATATTCTGGTTGTGGCCGTTGTATTTTACTTCGATATTCAGGTTGATTTTTCCTTTCGCGTACGCGATGACTTCTTCCAGCTTCGGAATCTGCTCGCCGCGGAATTTTTTGTTGAATCGTACACCGGCATCGAGCTGGCTGATTTCATCGTAGGTCAGGGTCCAGATGCTGGCATTCAGACCGGTTGTCCGCTTCAGATTTGTGTCGTGCATAAGGACAATCTCACCATCACTCGTCTCCTGTACATCGATCTCCGCGTAATCCGACATGCTGTCCACTGCATATTTGATCGCGCTCATCGTATTTTCCGGTGCTTTTCTGGCTCCGCCCCGGTGCGCTGACACCGAAATATACTGGGAGGAAGCCGTTGCCTCTGCACGTGTTGCGCGCATGGCATATACAAGATAAACCGTTTCTCCCGCCAGCATGGCGATCGTGAGAACCACCGCCGTTACCGGACCGCAGAAGGTGCGTACCAGCTTCGAGCTCGGCTTTTTCGTTGTCCGGCTCTTCTGGTAGCCTTTCGGGAGGAACGGATAAAAATCAGATACAGATACGTAATGCTTCCGACAAGGCCGAACGCTCCGCCGATCAGGCTCATCGTCGATTTGACCCAGTCACCGTAGACGATGACGGTACTGACAACGGTAGACGGCGTTTTCACCAGCTTTGCATAGGCAACGACAGCCGTTCCGAAAATCAGATACAGAACCCACGTAATCAGAAAAATCATCACCTGGAAAGAGACGTTGATGCCAAGCTCACGCAGCACGCGTTTTTCCAGTGTCTGGCGCACCCGCAGATGGGTATTTTTCTCTTTTTCCGTCATCATGCACCGGAACGGGATGGTGTAGGAAAACACAAACGAGAACGCGACAAGCAGAATCGTCAGCACCACCGGGATCCAGTATGCCGGGAAGGCATTGAAAATCTTCGTCAGGGAAACCTGAAGCAGTTTCATACTGCGGATGGCGCTGTAGCTGCTGTGCAGCCAAAGGTACGGGAAGCTCGCCGCCATGTAGAAAAACCAGGTCCACGGGCGGGCGCGCACAAACTGTGCGGCTCCTCTTCCGCCGGCAAGCATCATGGCAGGAACGGAAATCCGTTTTCGTTTCCAGGAGCCTCCAGAGCCGCCATGACAGCATAGATTTCAAACAACATACAGAAAAAGAAAACAAGCAGAATTCCAAAAATCAGCAGAAGGGTCAGCGGATGCAGCATGATCTTGTTGAAGTTTTCCGATGTCATATAACTCGTTCCCAGCTGTTTTAAGGAAAAGTTGATCGCCGCATTGGCGAGTCTTGAAACCAGCTGGCTGGAAAACAGGCGGTAGACCGTCTCAAATATCACGATGCTAAGCAGGTCTTTCTGCAAAAGTTTCCATGCCATATTCAGATAAATTCGTATCATTCCTGCATTTTTTACTGCCTTTTTTCTCATCTGCTGTTGTTCTCTCCTGTCAGCCGCAATTCCCCCCGATGAATCTGTATGCAAAAATTACCTTTATTTTTTCTCTTTTGTATTTTACATTTGACACTTCGAGTCTTTTTTGAAGCTCTTTTTCTTTCTGTTCATTTTAAACTATCTTCCAGTATAACACAAAACCGGGTCTTTGAGTATTCTTTTTTCTATTTCTGGTTGCACCACTTCTGCAGTTTTTTTACCATGGCGGATGGGCTGCTTACTGTGCCGTCGATTGGCGTGCCGAGTTTTTTCTGCCAGGCGAGGATTGTCTGCGGACCGATATAGCGTCCATGCCGGCCGATGCCCATTTCTGCATTTCTTTTACAAGGGCCGATCCGCCTTTTGGCGTACTGTCCCACTCGGCGGCTGTGATGCCATCACAGAATTTCCGGTTGACGGCCAGCTGATTGCTGATTTTTCCATCCTGCGGTGTGCCGAAAAGTTCCTGCAGACGGCGCGTCAGATTTTCGCCCCAGATTCCGTCCTCTGCGACTGTCTTTCCGGATGGCTTTGCTGTCTCTGCCGATTTTTCTTTTGCGGGACCGGCATAACGGCAATACGCTGTATGGCAGTTGACCCAGCCTGCCCCTGAGAGAAGCCGTCCCCAGCTTGTGTTCTGGATTTCCGTCACCGTGTAGCTTCCCTGATCCCGGATCGTTCCGGCAATCCTGCTGTCCGCATCCGGTGCCTGACGGATGTTGAGGGCCGCTGTCTGCACCTGATAGATCCCGGCGCATACGTTTTTCCTGTTCCGCTGCCTGCTGTTCCCGTTCCTGTGCTCCCTGCACCGCTTCCGATCATCCGCTTCATGCGGTCCCAGTCACCGCGGTTCATGATCTGGCTCGGACAGTATTTGCTGCAGATGTCATAATGACGATAGACTCTTTCCAGCGGAATCCCCGTCTCCCGCATGATCTCCCGCACCAGTGCCGCAGTATTCTCAAATGCTTTTTCATAATTATACCCGGCCTGCACACACATCTCCACACCGATGCTGTTCTTGTTGCCGTACTGCTGAAACAGATTTTTTCCTCCGTAATTAATGCCGACATGCCAGCACCCCCGGCTGTGCGGTGCCGCCTGGTAGGCTGTGTCACCGTCATCGACGTAATAGTGTGCGGAAATGTTCTGGAAATTCCCGTCATGCTGTGCTCTCGCATGTGCCGCGCATCGGCACCTGCTGCGAAGTTGTCGGTGTTGTGGACTACGATACATTTGGGATTGTTTTCCGCATACGTATTCTGATTGCCAAGATACGACCGATCAATTCTCATATTCTCCCCTTTCTGACGGTTCAGACTGCTCCGGCATAACACAGATTTTTTGAAGCGCCGTTCACTCCGGCTTATGGATCTGCTTGATAATCTGATTCACATAATTGCTCAGCCCCGCCACCAGAATCCCCTGCGTGACCGCCGTAAAAACCGCCATCGCCCCCTCCTTCGCCGTCTCAATCTCACTCGTCGCCATCACCCAAACCGCACACAGCACCATGCTGATGCCGCCTAAGATCAGCGGAATGTACTTATTCTTCACCGCCTGCGACTGCCGCAAAGCAACACCGAAAAAATACAGCACGAACGCAACGACGATGAGTTCGGGCTTTACATAATTCATTGCTTCCATGGAACATCCTTTCTGACTGTTCTGTTTTTGAAAGTCTTTTTTCTATATTATGATGGGATAATGATTTACGACTGGATAAGATTTTCTTACTGTAAACCCAAAAATCCCACCTGTTTTTCAGATGGGATTTTCCAGTGGTGTGCTGTTCTTTGATTTTTAATTTACTATCTTGTGCAGCAATTCCCCTGACCTGCCCCTGGCTGCGGTGCCGCACAGAAGTCTTTGCATCAAACGACGGATTAAACGCATAAAAGTTCTTCGAATTCAATTCATCCTGTACAGAACGCAGTGCTTCACCAAAACGCTGGAAATGCACAACTTCACGCGCCCGCAGGAAACGAATCGGATCTGCAACTTCAGGATCTTTTACCAAACGAAGGATGTTATCATACGTTGACCGGGCTTTCTGCTCTGGGGCGACTTCGTAAGAACAACATTACACAATATAATATGAAGATAAAACAAGCTATCCTACATAGTTCCAGTGTTTTCAATATTTAGGCGTTCAGAAATGAGCGTCTTTTTTCATACCCAAAATCGAAAGGAGAAAGAGAAATATGAATAAGCTAGTAAAGCGATTGCTGACAGGAACGCTTGCTTTTGCAACGATTCTCACGGCATTACCAGTGACGGCGGTTCATGCTTCCGGCAATCAATACTGGACAGAATCAGCAGAACGTGTCGGCTACATTGAACACGTTATGAATGATGGTTCTATCAAATCTACATTCAATGAGGGACACATGAAAGTTGAGGGCGAAACTGCCTACTGTGTGGACATCAATACCAGTTTCAAGAATGGATATAAAACACGTTCTGACGCAAGCACCCGCATGAGTAGCGATCAGATTGCGGACGTTGCTCTTTCTTTAGAGTACGTCAAGCAATATACCGCTTCTCATACGAACTTGAATTATAAACAAGGTTATCTGTTGGAACAGTGTGTTGTCTGGCAGAGATTGAGTGAACAGCTCGGCTGGCAATGCGATAACGTCAGAGCTTCTTATAATGAAATCCCACAGGCGGTACAGAATGAAGTGTACGCTGGTGCGAAAGTATTTGTGAAAGCAAACAAGGGACGCTATGAATGTGGCGGTTACATCTACACTGGCGAAGGACAGGACATCGGACAGTTCTGGGCGAAGTTAAATGTGGGAAATGCAAAGGTCAAAAAGACTTCTTCCAATCCCACGGTCACAGATGCAATGCCAACTATTCCTTTGAGGGTGCGACATTTGGTGTCTATTCTGATAAGAGCTGTAACAGCCAGCTTGCCACACTTACTGCCGATGGAAACGGCGATACCAAAGAAGTTGAGGTAAAAGCAGGAACAGTTTACATCAAAGAGCTTTCTGCTCCAAATGGTTATAAGCTGGATTCTACTGTCCATGCCTTAAATGTGGAAGTTGGAAAAACAGCGACATTAACTGTTGCTGACACTCCAAAGGTCACAGAAACTTTGATTGATTTATTCAAGATTGATATGGAAACAGGAAAATTTACTCCACAGGGAAATGCTTCTTTAGAGGGTGCAGAGTTCACATGGAGCTATTATGACGGATACTACAATGCAGATAATCTTCCTGCAAAGGCTACACGTACATGGACAACCAAAACCGTTGCCGAAAAAGACAGTGACGGAACTATCCATTATCTATCCAGACTTGCTGACAGCTACAAGGTATCCGGCGACAGCTTCTATACACAAGACGGAAAAAATGTATTGCCACTCGGTACACTCACTGTCACAGAAACAAAAGCACCAAACGGCTACTTATTAGATGGTGCGTACATGCAGGCTGACGGAAGTTCCGAACAGATTAAGGGAACATACCTTACACAGATTTCCGAAGATGGCGAACTTGCCGTACTTTCTGGAAGTAACCAGTATTCCGTATCTGATAAGGTTATCCGTGGCGGTGTAAAAATCCAGAAACGTGACCTTGAAACAAAGGATATTAAAGCACAGGGAAGTGCTACCTTACAGTACACAGAATTTAACATCATTTCCTTAAATGACAGTCCTGTACTGGTTGAGGGAAAATTATATAACAAGAATGAAACCGTAAAGAAGATTCAGACAGGTATTGACGGAATTGCTTCTACTTCTGCTGATTTACTCCCTTACGGAAAATACAGATTAGAAGAAAACAAAGCACCAGAGGGCTACTTAACAGACGGTGCAAAAGCAATCGATTTTTCTATCACGAAAGATGGAAAATCGTGGACTTGACCGACAAATCCCACTCTGTCTACAACCAGATTAAACGTGGAGATATTGAGGGAGTAAAAATCGGTGCAGGTACACACAAACGTCTTGCAGATGTTTCATTCAGAATTACAAGCAAGACAACGGGAGAATCCCATATTGTAGTTACTGACAAAAACGGTCAGTTCTCCACTGCTTCAAGCTGGGCTTCCCACAAGGTCAATACCAATGCCGGAAAATCCAGTGAGGACGGTGTATGGTTTGGTACATCTGAACCAGACGACAGCAAAGGTGCATTACTTTATGATACCTATGTGATTGAGGAATTAAAGTGTGATTCCAACGCCGGATTTAAGCTGATTCCAGCATTTGAGGTAGTCGTATCCAGAAATAAAGTGACCGTAGATTTAGGGACACTGACCGATGAATACGAAAAAGAAATCACAATCCATACCACAGCTACCGACAAGAAAACAGGCGAAAAAATGATTGTTGCCGGAAAAGACATCAAGATCGTGGACAAAGTCACACTTGATGGCTTGGAAGCTGGAACAAAATATAAACTTTCCGGCTGGCAGATGTTAAAGGAAGAAAATGCCGAACTTCTGATTGACGGGAAACGTGTAGACAGTGATTACACATTCACTGCTGACAGCGAAAAAATGGTAGTTGAGATTACTTACAGTTTTGACGGTTCAGCTCTTGGCGGTCAGAACCTTGTTACCTTTGAGGAATTGTACGATATGAGCAATCCGAAAGAGCCTGTCAAGGTTGCCGAACATAAGGACATCAACGATGATGGACAGACCGTTCTTATCACGGAACGTATCATCAAAATCCATACGACCGCTACGGACAAGAACGGCAAGAAAGAAATTGAAGCCGGAAAAGACGTAACGATTGTGGATAAAGTCACATTAGATGGTCTGGAAATTGGAACAAAATACAAACTTTCCGGCTGGCAGATGTTAAAAGAGGAAAATGCAGAACTTCTGATTGATGGAAAGAAAGTATCCAATGATTATGAGTTCACAGCCGACAGTGAAAAAATGACGGTAGAGATTGCCTTTACCTTTGATGGTTCTTCTCTTGGTGGCAAGAGCCTTGTTACATTTGAGGAATTATACGATATGAGCAATCCAGACGAACCAAAGAAAGTGACGGAACATAAGGACATCACAGACGATGGACAGACTGTGACAATCAAGGAAGTGCCGGAAGTCCCAGACACACCAAAGGATACCGACACGCCGGATACACCATCTACGATTACTAAGACAAGTGACAGTCCAAAAACAGGCGACAATACCAATATCTATGCTTATCTTGCCATGCTCGGTCTTTCCTGCGTAGGGCTTGGCGGTATGCTTTACTTCAAACGCCGTAGAAAGAAATCATAAGGCGGTAATGTAGCGGTTGGTAGAGCGTTCGAGGTCGCCACCCTTTTTGCAACTTCACGCTCCCGTGAAGCTCTGATTTACGGGAGCGTGAAGTCCACTAGGGGCGTGGGGAGTGTATCTCCCACAAAGTACAGCAGGAAAGAAACTAAAACAGAAAGAAAAGAGGTCAATCATTTATGGAATTAAGATTTGTCGTACCAAACATGGAAAAGACATTCGGGAACTTGGAGTTTGCCGGAGAAAATACTACGGAACAGCAGAGAATCAACGGGCGTATGGCTGTCATTACCAGAAGCTACAACCTGTATTCCGATGTGCAGAGAGCTGATGATGTAGTTGTGACACTTCCTGCCAAAGCTGGCGAAAAACATTTCTTGCCGGAGCAGAAAGTAAAACTTATCAATCCACGAATCACTACCGATGGCTATAAAATCGGGGAACGTGGATTTGTCAATTACATCTTACTTGCAGACGATATGTTACCAGTGGAAAGTAAATAAGGGGGTATTCAGATTATGAGATTAGCAAATGGAATCGTCATTGATAAAGAAAAGACTTTCGGAGTGTTGAAGTTCTCCGCATTACGCCGTGAGGTTCATGTACAGAATGAAGATGGAACGGTCAGTGAAGAAATTAAGGAACGCACCTACGATTTGAAATGCAACACACAGGGACGCATGATACAGGTATCTGTTCCGGCGACTGTGCCGTTAAAAGATTATGGCTACAACGCCGAAGTGGAACTTATCAATCCTGTTGCAGACACGGTAGCCAATGCGAATTATCGTGGTGCAGATGTGGATTGGTATGTAAAGGCAGACGATATTCTTCTAAAGAACAAAGATGCTCATGCCGGAAATCCACAGAACAATGCCCCACAGCAACCGCCGAAGAAATAAGTCTGTAACCTATGATTTTCATTGTACTGGTCAGATGTAATTGATATAATATATATATCATATTGATGTGTCTAGTTGATTGTTCATATTTAAATTTAGGCTTGGAAAGGAGAGGTTTTATGAAGAGAAAAATACTTTGCAATTATTCCGATTGTCATGTTAATAATTTCACTGTCTGCATGTGGCAGAAAGGAAACATTGTATGAAATTCCTGATTTATCACAATATAAGACAGATTATGTGGGCGATTCTTCAAATGTTATAAATATTGTAAGTAAACAGGATTATCCAGAGGGCTACTCTTATGACAGCATAGAGATACAGTCTGAAACAAAACCTTATGGATTAACAGTTTTTCTAAAAGCTGAACCATCTGCGTCTATGCTTGAAGATGAATTACAGGTTAATGCAGATATGACATTTGATTTAATTGGTAATTTAGGAACACTTGATTATAAAACAGCAGATAGCAAAGAAATTATTGCATCGTATGAACGGTAGAGTGATTGTTCTTTATAGAATTAAGAAAATAGGAATTTTAGGAGGTGTATTTATATGAAATTAGCAGATTTAGCAACAGGTTCTGATGTGATAGTGTGGATTGTCTTTGTGATATTTGCTGTACTTTCTATAATTTTACTTTCTGGACACGGAAGTTGGTTTATTTCTGGATATAATACAGCTTCAAAAGAAGAAAAGGAAAAATACGATGAAAAGAAGTTATGTAGGACAATGGGATTTGGAATGTCCATTATCGCAATTCTTGCATTAACTATGGTGTTATTGGAAAATATTTTACCTGCATTTTTTGTATATATTGCATTGGGGATTATTTTGGTTGATGTCGTGGTAATTATCATTTTAGGGAACACGGTATGCAGAAAGTAACAACTTCCAGTTTTATAAGTTAGCTTATATGTCCCAAACAATTAAACCAACATTTAAGGAGATGGGAAAATGAATTTTACCGATGAAAAAGATTACATCATGCGAATGATAAAAGAAATGGTAAGAGTATTATTTTCATTAGCCTTTGGGAAAAAGTATGTTTCTGTTGAACTTGAAAAAGAAAACAAGTATGAAGTATCGGGAAAAAATTTGAAAAATTTTCTTAATATGATTGATTTAGGACAGATTAACGAAGCAGAGAACATACTTTTAGATAGCATTGACTATACAAACAAAAACGAAGTAATGGCGGTGGCTCTTTTTTATCAGTACCTTAGTGAAAAAGATAATCAGTTTTTGGAAAACAACAATTATACAAAAGAAGAAGTGCTTTCTGGTTTCAAACAATTACTTATGAAATCGGGATATAGAGATTTGCTTTATTTGCTCAAATATGATGAATAATACAGAATTAAAAATTCAGCCTTTATAATTTTATATTTATATTCACAAAGCAGTTAGTCTACATGATTGACTGCTTTTCTTACGTCCAAAGAAAGGAGTTTATATGAAAGTATGGAAAAAATCTAAAGGTAACAGGATTCGTGCCAGTGATAAATCACTGGTCTATCACTTTTGTATCGGCTGGCTGTTGCTCCTGTTCATTGCGGTGTTCCTGCTTCTGAATCTGAGACAGCTTCTTGTTACCGACTGGAAAGATTTTAACCTGCTCCATGCCGGAATCACATGGACTGCCTACAATTCCATTACGGTTCTGATAGCGACTGGTGTTTGTGCATTGGTTGCTTTTCTCTACTACCGTTATGGATATGACCGTATCAAGCGGTTGCTCCACCGACAAAAACTGGCTCGTATGGTACTGGAAAATAAATGGTACGAAGCAGAAACTACCAAAAACAACGGTTTTTTCACTGACCTGCAAAGCAGATCAAGAGAAAAATCGTATGGTTTCCAAAAATCTATTATCAGATGGATAATGGTTTGCTCCATATCTTGTGTGAAATCACAATGGGAAAATATCAAGAACAGCTCCTGTCCTTAGAGGAAAAGTTAGAGTCGGGGCTATACTGTGAAATGACCGACAAGACACTGCATGACGGCTATATCGAATACACCCTGCTTTATGATATGATAGCAAACCGTATTTCGATTGATGAAGTGATTGCTAAAAACGGCGGTCTGCGGTTAATGAAAAATCTGGTATGGAAATATGATTCACTCCCTCATGCCCTTATCTGCGGTGGTACTGGCGGTGGAAAGACCTATTTTCTATTGACCATCATCGAAGCACTGCTTAGAACCAATGCAGATTTGTACATTCTTGACCCGAAGAACGCTGACCTTGCAGACTTAGGAACAGTCATGAAAAATGTCTACCACACGAAAGACGATATGATTGACTGCGTCAATGCCTTTTATGAGGGCATGGTCACACGCTCGGAAGAAATGAAACTGCACCCGAACTACCGCACAGGGGAAAACTATGCCTATCTGGGGCTTGCTCCACAGTTCCTTATCTTTGATGAATATGTGGCGTTTTTGGAAATGCTGACGACAAAGGAAAGCACTGCCCTGTTAAGCCAGCTAAAGAAAATCGTTATGCTCGGCAGACAGGCTGGATACTTTCTGATTGTAGCTTGCCAGCGTCCAGACGCAAAATATTTCGGAGATGGTATCAGAGATAACTTCTATTTCCGTGTGGGGCTTGGTCGGATGAGTGAACTTGGCTATGGTATGCTCTTTGGAAGTGATGTGAAAAAGCAGTTTTTCCAGAAGCAAATCAAAGGGCGTGGATACTGTGATGTAGGAACAAGTGTCATATCGGAATTTTATACTCCCCTTGTACCAAAAGGATATGATTTCTTAGATACGATTGGAGAATTTGCACACATAAGGCAGGACGGACTGGTGGCGTGCGAAGCGAAAGCCACAGGTACGGACTAGCCTTGCTGGTGTGGCGGTAGCCACGCCAGCATATATCAAGCCCCTCGGTATCTAACAGAGGGGCACAAATCACAAGGAAACATACACAAAAGTTACCGATTCTTGGCTAAAATCAAGCGTTTGGTAGCTTTTTTTACTGCTGTGACATCTGATAAAAAATGTCACAGTTTTTTCGTAAAGGGGGTATCGCACTGAATGATACAGAGTGGATACAGGATTTTGCAGACAGGCGTTTGCAGTACGGTGTATCCCAGACGAAACTTGCGGTCATGGCTGGAATCAGCCGTGAACATTTAAGCCGTATCGAATCCGGCAAGGTGGCGGTCACAGAAGAAATGAAAGCGAAACTTTTGGAAGCTCTGGAAAAATTCAATCCAGAAGCACCGCTTACCATGCTATTTGATTATGTGAGGATACGGTTTCCGACACTGGATATTGGACACATCATTAAGGACATCTTACAGCTCAATATCCAGTACATGATACATGAGGACTTCGGGCATTACAGCTACACGGAACACTACTACATCGGAGATATTTTCGTATATACTTCTCCCGATGAAGAAAAAGGTGTCCTGCTGGAACTGAAAGGAAAAGGCTGTCGCCAGTTTGAAAGTTATCTGCTGGCACAGGAACGGAGCTGGTATGATTTCCTTATGGACGCTCTGGTGGACGGTGGTGTGATGAAACGCCTTGACCTTGCCATCAATGACCATACAGGAATGTTGGATATTCCAGAACTGACTGAAAAATGCCGGAATGAAGAATGTGTATCGGTGTTCCGTTCCTTTAAGTCCTATGCTTCCGGCGAACTGGTCAAGCATGAGGAACAGGACAAAGCTGGTATGGGCTACACCCTGTATATCGGCTCATTAAAAAGTGAGGTGTACTTCTGTGTTTATGAAAAAAGCTATGAGCAGTACATCAAACTTGGGATTCCCATTGAGGAAGCACCGATAAAAAACAGATTTGAAATACGGTTAAAAAATGAACGTGCTTATTATGCTGTCCGTGACCTGCTGACTTATTATGACGCTGAACGGACAGCATTTTCTATTATCAACCGTTATGTACGCTTTGTGGATAAGGAAGCAGACAAGAAACGGAGCGACTGGAAATTATCTGTCCGCTGGGCGTGGTTCATCGGGGAAAACAGAGAGCCGTTAAAGCTCACGACCAAACCCGAACCCTACACACTGGACAGAACCCTACGCTGGATTCAACGGCAGGTTGACCCGACACTCAAAATGCTGGAAACAATCACAGCGAAAACAGGGATTGATTATCTGAAAGAAATCCGTAAATCCACAAAACTGACGGAAAAGCATTACAAGATAATCGAACAACAGACCACATCTACCGAAGATGTGATTTTGGAAAAGGAGAATTGAAAAATGCAACGATTATTATTTGACTTCCTGCTCTTCTCTTTAGGGGGAACAGTTGGCGTGATTGCCATGTGTATTTTACAGGCTGGCAGACAGTCTGACCGAAAAATGATGGAACTGAAAGGAGAAAAGAAAGCATGAATTTTGGACAGAACCTTTATAACTGGTTTTTAAGCAACGCACAGAGCCTTGTGCTGATGGCGATTGTTGTTATCGGAATCTACTTGGGATTCAAGCGTGAGTTTTCCAAACTTATCGGATTCTTGGTAGTTGCCTTAGTAGCCGTTGGTCTTGTATTCAATGCGTCCGGCGTAAAAGACGTATTGTTACAATTATTCAATAAGATTATTGGAGCGTAAAGCCTATGGAAGAATGTAGCGTATTGATTGAAACGACCAAATCAGCAGAGGATAAAACCTCTCGCTGGTTCGATTTACCCATTGATTATGAGCTGTTCCGTGACCTGCTCGGCGTGGAAGCTGACAGTGGCG
>ENA-OQDE01000090-OQDE01000090.1-human-gut-metagenome-genome-assembly--contig:-NODE-90-length-54336-cov-6.184932_pt1 | contig 54336 bp, 54 predicted proteins | sample MGYA00242768_ERZ504595 | MGnify/ENA primary metagenome ERZ504595 (study PRJEB26092, sample SAMD00036307) | human gut metagenome | host: Homo sapiens | study: EMG produced TPA metagenomics assembly of...
TAAAAATAAAAAGATTTTTCTGTTTGGAACAGCTGGATTTGGCGGAAGTGATGCCTATTTTGAAAAGATTCTCGGACAAGTCAAACAGTCGATCGATGCAAGCAATACGGTCATCGGTGAGTATATGTGCCAGGGAAAGATGCCGCAGTCTGTGCGCGAACGGTATGTGAAAATGAAAGAAAACCCGGAACATCCGGCCAATCTTGATCTGCTGATTCAAAATTTTGACCGTGCTTTGTCACACCCGGACAGCGAAGATTTGGAAAGATTGAAAAAGTCATTATAAGATAGAAAAGTATGTTGTGCTTGATAAAAATAATCAGATAAGAGCAAAATTCGCGAATGATTGCAATGGATCGTCAAATGGAATAGAATGGAGAGAAAAAAGAAAGGTGTGAAAAAGGCAGGGCTGGCAAAGCATATCCGGCAGATGAGGTCATGCAGAAACAAAAACAATGAAAACTACAACAAAACAAACTCATTTATACAGTAACACGGATCTTCGCAAGCTTTTAATTCCGATCATCATTGAACAATTGCTTTCTTCCCTGATGGAACTGTCGACACGATGATGGTCAGCAATGTCGGGTCTGCCGCAATTTCGGCAGTCTCGCTGGTGGATTCCATTAATATCTTAGTCATTCAGGCGCTTTCTGCGCTGGCGGCAGGAGGAGCGATTCTCTGTTCGCAGTATATTGGAAGCGAAAAACGGGATGGAGCAATCCGTTCGGCACAACAGGTGCTTTTTGTTATGACAGTTTTGTCCGTCGCATTATCCGCGGGCTGTCTGATTTTCCGTGTTCCGCTGCTGCGTGTTATTTTCGGGGCAGTGGAAGCGGATGTTATGAAAAATTCACAGGTGTATTTCCTGTTTACGCTGCTGTCATTCCCGTTTATCGGTCTTTACGATGCGGGCGCATCGATTCTGCGGGCGCAGAACAACAGCCGCAGTCCGATGGTGATTTCGGTGATTTCCAACTTTATGAACATCGGCGGAAATGCCATTCTTATTTTCGGCTTCCACATGGGTGTCGAAGGAGCCGCGATTTCGACTTTAATTTCGCGTATTTTCTGTGCGGTTGTCGTACTGTGGAAGCTTCGGGATGAAAGCAAACCGATTTTTGTGAAGCAGTATCTTTCCATTCGGCCGGACTTTGGTTTGATCAAAAAAATACTGTTCATCGGTATCCCATCGGGAATCGAGAACAGTATGTTCCAGTTTGGAAAGCTGGCGATTCAGTCCACTGTGTCCACACTTGGCACGGTTGCCATTGCCGCGCAGGCGATGACGAACATCCTTGAGAACCTGAACGGTGTCGCTGCGATCGGTGTCGGCATCGGACTGATGACGGTAGTCGGTCAGTGTCTCGGCGCGGGCCGGAAGGATGAAGCAATCTACTATATTAAAAAACTGTGCTGGCTGTCAGAAGTGGTTATCGTTGCAAGCTGTCTGCTGGTATTTGTGCTGACAAAACCGATTACGATGATCGGCGGTATGGAGGCAGAGAGTGCAAAGCTCTGCATGCAGATGATGATCTTTATCACGATTGTAAAGCCGCTCTGCTGGGTCATGGCGTTTGTCCCGGGATACGGCATGCGGGCCGCGGGAGATGTAAATTTCTCCATGATCACGTCCTGCTGTACGATGTGGCTGTGCCGTGTGAGTCTCTGTATTTACCTGTGCCGCGTATGGGGATTCGGCCCGATTGCGGTCTGGATCGGTATGGCGGCAGACTGGAGCCTGCGGTCCATTCTCTTTACCATCCGGTTCAAATCAGGAAAATGGCTGAATCATCATTTGATAGAAGAAAAGAAACAGGAGAGCTAAACATCTTCTTCCGGTAAAAAGGAAAGCGCATATGCAAGAGAGTCGTTGAGATGAGATTTTTGACCGCGGCTGGAAGCCGTACCGGATCAATCACCTGAGCTGGTGGAAAGAGGAGCTTGCATCCGAAGAAGAGATGGAAGAGGGACGGAACAATCTTGCAGCACACGACAATCGGAATGTAGATGAAAAGAAAATCCTTTTGTACGAACAGATCATTCGGGTTGTGTAGAAACAGGAAGAAAAAACTGGATTTTTCCAGTACCGGATGATAAGATAAAACTGTGTTTCGGGATGGCTTAAACATATGGAGGTGCAGGATGGAACCAATTTATTTGTCAATCCAGCAGAAAGAAACTGGCAGCCGCATCAAATCCCTTCTTCGTGAAAGCGGATACACCGTGAGAGACATTCAGAATGCCATGGGTTTTGAAAATCCACAGGCGGTCTATAAATGGATTTCCGGCAAGTGCCTGCCAAGTCTGGACAACTTTCTCATTTTAAGCAGATTATTAAACACAAGCATCGAAGATATCCTCGTCATTGACGGGGATATTCCTCGTTTCCGAAGCAAATACAGAGAAATCCGAGAAAGATTAAACCGCTGGTATAATGACAAAATCGTTATTTTGTGATACAGTGAAGAAAAAGCAGAAAAAGAACCGGTTAAAAAGGTTTTGGAAAGGAAAAACAGATGTCAGCAGGAATACGTTTTGGCTACCGCAATTTAGAACATACCCCAGAAGCAACGTTTGTCGTCAAACAGCGTGGCTTTGTTTTGATATGTTCAATTGAGAAAAGCGACAGAACGGATTCTGTGGAATATGATACGGGAGGATCAAATTAGACGACCGCATCAGACAACTGGATACGAACGAAGAGGAGCCGCTTATCTTATGTTGAACACATGGGATAGGTGGCTTTTTCTATTAAATTTTTATATCAGAACAAATTGAGAAGGGAGAAACCCGGAATGGATCAGATCGAAATCAAAGGAAAAGTAAATACAGCCATCTGCTATGCCAGGGTCGTAGAGGAGGAAGCCATCGAGCAGATCCGCCGCATGTGCGATTATCCGATGACGGAAGGCTCGCGGATCCGCATCATGCCGGATGTGCATGCGGGAAAAGGATGTACGATCGGAACAACGATGACCATCCGCGACAAGGCAGTGCCGAACGTCGTCGGTGTGGACATCGGGTGCGGCATGTACACCGTAAATCTTGGAAGAGCCGAACTTGATTTTGCAAAAATCGACGAGGCGGCACATGTTATCCCGTCCGGCATGAATGTCTGGGAGGAGACAGGAACGTTTTGACCTGATGACACTTGCCTGCAGCCGGGAATTAAAAGACACAAAACGCCTGGAGCGGTCGCTTGGAACCTTAGGCGGCGGCAACCATTTTATCGAGATCGATGAAGCTGCCGACGGCACAAAATATCTCGTCATCCATTCCGGCTCGCGGAATCTCGGAAAACAGGTGGCAGAGTATTACCAGAATCTGGCAGTGCGGCTGGACCGCGGTTATGACGAGTACCTGGAAAAACGCGAGGAGCTCATACGCACCTACAAAGAGCAGGGCCGCAGAAAGGAAATCCAGGAGGCGTTAAAACAGCTGCAGTGGAAACCGGACGAAGCGCAGATGCCGGAGGATCTCTGCTATCTGACCGGAAAATATCTGGAAGCCTATCTGCACGACGTGGAGATCTGCCAGCAGTTTGCACGCCGGAACCGGGAAAAAATGGCGGAAATCCTGCTGGAACGAACCGGCCTTACCGGCACCGATGCGTTCCACACGATTCATAACTATATCGACACAAACGAGATGATACTCCGAAAAGGCGCAATCGCAGCGCACAAAGGAGAACGAGTGCTGATTCCGATCAATATGCGTGACGGCAGTATTCTCGCCGTCGGAAAAGGAAATCCGGAGTGGAACGATTCTGCCCCGCACGGAGCCGGACGGCTGATGTCGCGTAAAAAAGCGAAGGAAACCCTGGCACTGGAGGAATACCAGAAGAGCATGGAGGGAATCTATACGACTTCCGTCAACGAACATACCCTGGACGAGGCGCCGATGGCGTACAAATCGCTGGATGATATTCTCGATATAGTCCGTGCATCGGTCGATGTCGTGGAGGTGCTGCGTCCCGTTTACAATTTCAAAGCATCAGAATAGAGGCGGAGGAAACCAGTAAAATTCCTCCGCAAGAAGGAGGAAGAAAAAAATGATGGCAATTCCGTCAATTGATATGGAAGCAACAGGAAGAAACATTACAAGACTGCGGCAGCAGGCAGGCCTTACCGTCCGCGACCTGCAGGAAATTTTCGGTTTCACCACCCCGCAGGCAATCTACAAGTGGCAGCACGGCACCGCCATGCCGGCAATCGACAACCTGATCGTACTGGCAGCGGTACTGCATGTGTCGATCGATGAGATCGTGATTGTGGAGACAAGAGAGCTTGTGCTTGCGAGTGCATAAACCTGAGAACATATTTTACGCAACTTTAACACAATCTTCCCTCAATTTCATGTAGAATAAAAAGCACAGATTCCGTAGCTTTTCTACAAACCGCAGCAGCCGGCTTATGGTAGCAGAAGCACTCGGTGAGGCAGAAACAGCAGGCTGGATCGGGTTGGCTCCGTTGACTTTATATGTGCAAACTGATAAGATACTCATAAGTATGTTTTTATGGGTATCTTATTTTTGTGTTTCGAAAAGAAAAGGGGAAATTAAATAATGACAAAAAAGAAAATCATTGGCCTTTGCATCGGCGCTGTCGTTCTTGCCGTGGCTGTGGCCGGTGTGAAGGAAGGCAGCTGGCTGATGAAGCATCGCCGGATGCAGAATGAGTTTACGCATGAGATGAATGCATTCACGACTAAAACAAACGCTGAGCTGATCCAGCCGACGATTGTTGCGGAGGATGATATCTACGGCTGGCTTTTCCATGAGGAAGATGACGGGCTGTACATGAATCTCTATTACCGGATCAAAAACGAGTCCAATCAGCACGAAATTGCATCCAGTGAATTTCCTGTGAAGATCAAAAAGGAGCTTCTTGCGGATGATGAAGTGTGGAGCAGAACGACGCGGACCGCGAAAAATCAGGTTCACGCGGAATACCTGGAAGGAGAAGATGACATGACGGTTTCGTTTGACGTCTATTACCAGTGTGAGGGTTCCTGCGGGGAATATTTTGCGGATATTACCGTGACGGACAGTGAGACCGGAAAGCTCTACTACAGCAGTGAAGCAGAAAATGAAGCGGCAGAATAGGAGGAGCGATGGCCGAAAAAGAAAGCAAAAATAAATGGCACACACCGGCGGAGCGGATTATGATGCTGGGGTTTGCTGCGGTGATTCTGCTGGGGACAATTCTTCTTTGCCTGCCGGTTTCTGCGGCGGACGGAAAAAGCGTTTACTGGCTCGACGCCCTGTTTACCGCAACGACATCTGTCTGCGTGACGGGCCTTGTCACCGTTCCGACGGCGACGACATGGAGTACCTTTGGAAAAATTGTGATCCTCGGGTTGATTCAGTTCGGAGGTCTTGGCATCATGGCGTGCCTGACGATGGTGTTTCTGATCCTGCGCCGGAAAATCAGTCTGCAGAGCCGTAAACTGATCCAGGACACTTACAATCTGCCGGTTTTAAAGGGCAGCGTCGGTATTGTGCGGAAGCTGCTGATCGGCACGGCGGCGGTGGAGCTGGCGGGAGCCTTTTTCTACAGCTTCTGGTTTGTGCCGGAATACGGTTTCTGGAAGGGAATCGGCTACAGCCTGTTCCACTCCGTATCCGCCTTCTGCAACGCCGGAATTGACCTCGTCGGGGAATCCTCGTTCGCCCCGTTTGTGACGAACCCTCTCATCAACTTTACGACGATGGGCTGATTTTCTTAAGCGGCCTTGGCTTTCCGGTCTGGTGGGAAGTTCTGGAGCGCGTGCAGGATCTTGTAAAAGGAAAACGGACCCGGAAAAACTTCGTGCGCGGCTTCACGCTCCACACCAAACTGGTTCTGACGACAACCGTCATTCTTCTGTTCGGCGGGGCGCTTCTGATCCTCGCGCTGGACTGGAACAACGCATCCTCGCTTGGCAGCTTAAAACCGGCGCAGAAGGCTATGGCGGCCTTCTTCCAGTCCGTGACGACGCGAACCGCCGGCTTTGAGACGATCCCGCAGGCAAACTTCTCGGACGGCTCCGCGATGGTAAGTATGATCCTCATGTTCATCGGCGGCTCTCCGATGGGAACGGCGGGCGGTGTCAAGACGACGACTGTTGCGATTCTGCTCGTGGTCGTCGCATCCTACATCCGCGGCGATTCCGACACCGTGGTCTGGGGACGGAAGGTCATGGAAGAAAACATCCGCACCGCGGTCGTTATTTTCTTCTTCGCACTGACGATGGCATTCACCGCGACGGTGCTTCTGATCTCTGTCACCGGAAGTCCTCTGCTGGACTGCTGTATGAGATCGTTTCCGCTGTGGCAACCGTGGGACTGACGCGGTCGCTTACGCCGACCTTCCGGCGGCGGGAAAAATCATCGTAATTCTGGTCATGTTCATGGGACGTCTTGGACCGGTTACGCTGGCTATTGCACTGCGGCGGAGAAGCGGAAGAAAAGATGTGGATATCCAGCGCCCGGAACAGCGGGTGCTGATTGGATAAAAGAGGAGAAAAAACATGAGTAAACAATACGCAGTCATCGGACTTGGAAAATTCGGCTTCGCGTGGCGACGACGCTGGCGCAGGCAGGAAAAGAAGTGCTCGCGGTCGATAAAGACCCGGAGCTGGTACAGGAGATCGCCGATCTCGTCACATATGCGGCGCGCGCGGACATCACCGACAGCCGTGTTTTTGCATCGCTTGGCATCAGCAACATGGATGTCGTGATCGTCGGCATCGCTGAAAATATGGAGTCGAGCATCCTCGCCACCCTGCAGGCAAAAGAGGCGGGCGTGCCGCTCGTCATCGCAAAGGGCATGAGCCAGATGCATGCCAATATTTTGAAAAAGTCGGCGCGGACCGCGTCGTGATGGCGGAGAGTGAGACGGGCATCCGCCTCGGAAAAAGCCTGATTTCCGGTGGCTTCCAGGACTTCTTCATGCTGTCGGATTCGTTCTCCATGGTAGAGCTTCCCGTGCCGGAAGAGTGGACGGGGCATAACCTCGAGGAGCTGGATCTGCGGAAGAAATACAGTATCAACGTAATCGCCGTCAAGGACGGGGAAGACATCCGTGTCACGGTCAATCCGAAGACGCTGCTCCGCGCAGAGGAAGTGCTGATTCTGATCGGCGAAAACAAAGAACTTGCCAAATTGATGAAAAACAGGAAATGAGGGGACCATTCATGATTACAAGCAGCAGCAATGCACAGGTAAAAAACATTATTGCGCTGAACAAAAAAGCAAAAGAACGCCGGGAGCAGGACGTTTTCGTGGCGGAGGGCTGGAAAATGTTCCAGGAAGCGCCGCGGGAATGGCTGAAAAAAGTATATGTGTCTGAGAGCGGCAGCAAAATGCATGAAATGCCGTCCGACGGGACAGAATACGAAGTAGTGGACGACCGCGTGTTCCAGTCCATGTGCGACACGAAGACGCCGCAGGGTGTTTTAAGTGTGATCCGCATGCCGCATTACACCGAAGAGGAGGTGATGGACAACGGAAAGACACCGCTTCTGATGGTACTTGAGGATCTGCAGGACCCTGGAAATGTTGGAACAATCATCCGCACCGCAGAGGGCGCAGGAGTCACCGGCATCATCATGAGCCGCGGTACCGCGGATATCTTCAATCCGAAAACGATCCGTTCGACGATGGGCTCGATCTACCGTATGCCGTTTCTGATCGTCGACGATGCGGTCGGATTTGTAAAAGGCTTAAAAGCGCGGAAGATCTGTACGTACGCGGCACATCTGCATGGCGTGCATTCCTACCGCGAGGAGGATTACACAAAAGGAACGGCATTCCTGATCGGAAATGAGGGAAACGGCCTGACTGATGCAATGGCAGAGGCCGCCGAGTGCCTGATCCGTATTCCGATGGAAGGAAAAGTGGAGTCGTTAAACGCAGCGATTGCATCCGCCGTTCTCATGTATGAGGCACACGGCCAGCGCGCATAAAAGAAAGAGCGTTACCGGTTTTCTTACATTTCTCTTAACCTGCCGGAAACCTACTCGACAGAACCGGTATTTTGAGCTAAAATAGAAAGAGCAGAGTCCGGGCTGAATTTCTGTCAGTCCGGTAAAACTGTAATATTTGCCAGAAAAGCAAAAGCTGTTTTGGGAGGAAGGAAAAATGAGTGAGAAAAAAAACATCAGTAAAAAGGAGCTCCGAAGAAGAAAGCGGAAGCGTGCGCTGATGATCAAAACAGGAATTCTATGTGTTCTGCTTGTCATCTTCGGCATTGGAATCTGGCTTTGGCCGGAGGAACAGAAAAAATCCAGCAGAAAGCACAGGAAAAAGAGGATCAGAAAACAGCAGAGGTGGACGGTTCCGTATCGTCGGACAGCACGGGAAGTGCTGAAGCGCCGACAACGAAAGCACAGATTATGGCGGAAGCCGATGCACTTGCGCAGACATACGATTACGATGGAGCCATTGAAAAGCTCCAGAGCGTAGAGGGCGCAGCAACCGACGCGGATATCATCACAAAAGTAGCAGAGTACACCAGCACGAGAGATGCCTGTGTGCGCGTCAACGTCAACGAAGTAACCCACATTTTCTATCATTCTCTTGTAGTCGATCCGCAGAAAGCGTTCTATCAGGACAACGCACAGACCGCAGGCTTCTGCCAGTGGATGACCACCGTGGATGAGTTCAACGCGATCACCCAGCAGATGTACGACAGAGGATATGTCATGGTTTCGATCAACGATCTCGTGAAAAAGACCGTAGATGATGACGGAACCGTTCATTACGAGGAAGGGGACATTTACCTGCCGGAGGGCAAGAAAGCATTCGTTCTTTCTCTGGATGACCTTTCCTATTACCACTCTTACGACGGACGCGGCATTGCCAGCAAAATGGTAGTCGGCGACGACGGAAAACCGACCTGCGAATACATTCAGGATGACGGAACTGTTGTGACCGGTGCTTACGACTGCATCCCGCTGATGGATCAGTTTATCGAAGCGCATCCGGATGCCGTATACCACAATGCGCGCGGAACCGTAGCACTGACCGGCTACGATGGAATCCTCGGATACCGCACCGACGGTGATTACAAGACGAGAGAAGATCTGACGGATGATCAGGTAGCATGGCTTGATGCACACCCGGATTTCGACTGGGATAAAGAGTGCGAGGAGGCGAAAAAAGTAGCCGATGCGATCAAAGCAGACGGCTGGACATTCGCAAGCCATACCTGGGGCCATATCCGTGTCGGCGACAAACCGATCGAGACGATCCAGGCGGATACCGAGAAATGGCTGACGTATGTTGCACCGCTCATCGGCGGAAGCGATATCATCATCTTTGCACATGGACAGGATCTTTCCGACTGGCATGATTACACGATGGACAATGAGAAGTTTGCTTACTTAAAGAGTCAGGGCTTCAACATCTACTGCAACGTAGATTCCTCCCAGTATTTCGTTCAGGTAAGAGACAATTACCTGCGTATGGGACGAAGAAACCTGGATGGATACCGTCTGTACCAGAACCTCTACGGAGGCGGCGAGGACAGAACAAGCGATCTGTTTGATTCTGCCTCTGTTATTGATCAGCATCGGCCGGTAGATGATCCATCCCTTTACAATTTAGGTTAAAGAATTTTGAAAATGAAAAAGATCTCACAGAACTTCTATTATTTATAGAAGAAAGTCTGTGGGATCTTTTTTTCAGCAGGGCGAACCATTTACAGATATTTTTCTACGAGTGGAAACGGCAGAGGCCCGAGACGGAGCAGTTTTTCATGGAAACCGATCAATGAGAATGAGTCACCTTCCTGTTTCTGCACTTCCGAGAGGAGCTGCGAAAACGAGAGCGATCCGACACAGTATTTCAGATAGTTCGCCGGTGTCTCGAGAATATACTGATATAAAGAGGCAGCGGCCGACGCATCCGTGATGCCGAACTGCGCCAGAAAGGCTGACGCATCCGAGAGGAGCCATCCCTGGCTGTGGATTCCGAGATCCAGCAGCGAGCAGAGGGTAAGATGCACCGAGCGGTTCAGATACCAGAGACGGCAGAGCGCCTGCGTGTTTGCATCGAGATTACGTGCGGCGTAGCGGCAGGCATATGATTCAACGTAGGTTGCCCATCCTTCTACATAACCCGACGGCGCGTAGAGATGGCGGATCAGAAGCGGGTCGGAGCGCGAGAACGAGACGGTCTGGTACAGATGGCCGGGAAAGCCCTCGTGGGCAAGCGTCGAATACAGCTCGATGCCGGTCATCTCATCCGCGGGATTCAGGTAAATGGAGTTGGGTGAATTGACATCGGCGGGCGGTGTGAGATAAAAGGCGGGGCTTAAAAAATCCTTGAGGGAGTCATCCACGGTCTTTACTTCGTATGCGATACCCGAAAGAACGGGAAAATCTTCAGAAACGGCATTCTGCAGATCGGCAAGCATTTCCTCCGGCGTGGAGAACGGCAGCACGAGCGCCTGCTCGGAGAGGGAGAGCGACGGATTCTGATCGAGAATGATCTGCATTTCGGCACACTGGTCCGCAAGCTGCTGTGTTAAAAGGCGGGTCAGCTCCTCCGGTGAAGCGTCAACACCGACGCGGCTGCGGAGAAGATACGCATAGTAGGAAAGTCCGCCTTCCTGCCGGGAAAGACCGCCGGCGTTCTGCGTTCCTTTGCCGCGGAGTGAAGAAAGCGCATCGGAAAGAGAGCGGTAGGCGGGAAAAACACAGGAGGTAAGGAGTTTTTCATGCGTCTGCAGACAGAGATTCCTTTCCGCCTCAGAAAACAGTGAAGACGCCTGCAGTTTATTCTGAAAAACGGTGTGGAGCAGATGGATTTCCGGTGTATCCGCGTCGGCGAGAAAAGCACTGCACTGGCGGATAATGCCATCGACCGCAAGGTCATTCTGAAACACGCCCTGCCGGGATTTTTCCTGTTCGAGTGCGATGAGGTCGGAGAAATAGCGCGGGAGATCCTGCAGAAGATGGAGGTAGTCGGCGATATCCTGCTGTGTGCGGAACGGGTACTCTGCGAGCAGAATGGGAAGCTGTGCCTGAATCCCGAGCGACGGACCGAGCGGTTCCGCAAGAAGGCTGGTGCTGCCCGGCATTTTCTCGCAGTCCAGCTCGTAGAGCAGAAGATCGAGCGTGATCTGATTTTCCGCGGAGAGGCGGTTGCGATGAAAGGATGTGAGCGTTGTTTCCACACTCTGCAGCAGGGCATCATACGAGGTGCGGTAAGGGATGGAACCGTGCCGAACGAGGCGGTGCCGGGGGCAATTCCGCGGGAACCGGATCGGCGAGGGTATAGTGGAGCGTGATGGCAGAAGAGGTTACCTCGGAGTGGAACCGTTCCTCCACATACGCGGAAAACCGGCGGTTCTCACCAGGGGAAAAGAACGGGGAAAAATACCAGAACAGCAGGGCGAAAAGAAGTCCGCCGCACAGAAGCAGAGGGAACAGGATGCGGCGGTGCAGAGAAGCTGGTTTCATAGAATAGGCTCCGGTGCGGACAGTTATCATAAAGTATGTAAAAAATGCTGATTTTATGCGCTTTTTCCGTGGCCTTTCATTTGACTTTCCAAAACGGCTTTGCTATAATCAGTAACGAATGAAATAAGGGACTTTTCAGTGCGGAACGGATTTGAAAAAGAATCCGCGAAGATAAAAGGGAATCAGGTGGAAATCCTGAGCGATCCGGTCACTGTAAGCAGGGAGTGTTAGCTGCAGAAATGCCATTGTGCGAAACGCATGAGAAGGCGCGGCTGCGTGAAGATCTGCGAGTCAGGAAACCTGCTGGAAAGGTTAGTGAATCGCTTCCGATGAAAGCATATATTCATGGAAAGATGTACGAAGCAAAATCGGACATCTGCTTTTTTGTCGCCATGCGTCCGAAAAAGAGCTTCGGTGGAGAAACTCTTTTGCAGAAAAAGCAGATGTCTGTTTGTCTTTTCGCAGAAAAAATGTGTCCTCAAAAACAAGATTACTTGCAGGGAGACATCATTGACGGGGACAGGCACCGCCCAGCTGCCTGAAAAAGTCAGACGGAATCCGGAGCAGATGCGCGAAGGATATCCGAAGAAAAGGAGAAGTTATGAAAGGAAATTCAAGCAAATTTCTGGCACTGCTGCTGTCGGCGTCCATGATCATGAGCCCGACTGCCAGCGTATTAGCAGATACGCAGGAAAAAGCAGCACAGACAGAAAGCAGCGCAGCCGCAGAGGAAGCGCTGCAGAGCGAAGAAACAGCAGAGACGGCAGAACCGGAAACAACACCGGCAGAAACCGAGAGCAGTGAAAGCACTGCAGAGACTCCGGCAGAAGAGCCGACGGAAACACCGGCTGCGCCTGCAGAGGATCAGACACCGGCAGGATCTGACGAGACCGAGACACCATCTGCAGATGAGGATGCTTCGGAAGATACTGCAGAGGACACTGCAAAAGACGGTGAAGAGACTGCCGATACCACAGAAAAAGAGCCGGAAGCAGCAGATGAGACTTCCCAGGATGCTAAAAAAGAAACACCGGCAAAAGAAGAAACCAAAGATGCTGTAAAAGAGAATACCAGTCCGGCGGCAGAACAGCCGAAAACGGAAGTAAAAGAAACAACCCAAAATGAGGCATCCAATACAGCCGAGAAGAAAGAAACAAAAGCAGCGGAAGCAGCAAAACCGGCAGATGGTGAGTATGAGACTTCTGCAGAAGCAACCGGAAGCATGTTCCGTGTGATTTCTTCCAGACTCATCGTAAAAGATGGAAAACTGAAAGCATCCATTCTGCTGAGTGGAACCGGCTATGATTACCTGTATACGGGAACAGCAGCAGAAGCTGCCGCAGCAGATGAAAAGAGCTGGATTGCTCCGACAGGAAGCGAAACCTATACGGATACGAAGACCGGTGCAGAAAAGACCGGATATCGTTTTGAAATTCCGGTGGAAGAGCTTGACAAACAGATGGATGTTGCCGTTCGCTCAGCCAAGAAAAAAACATGGGCTGATAAAACCGTTACGATCCACAGCACCGATGCAATCCCGACGGTAACACCGGAACCAACCGAGACTCCAAGCGAAAATCCAGGTGAGGATTCCTCGAATAAGCCAGCCAGTGTAGAAGCACCGGTTACCAAAGAGGACGGCAGCGTATTCAAAATGTTCGTCATCTCCGAGGCAACAATGATCAACAAGGGTGATAAACTCGTTCTTACACTGAAAACAAACAACGTATCATTTGATAAACTGTATCTTGGAAAGAACGATGACCTTGCAAAAACACCGGCTATCCAGGGAATGCAGGAAGCAAACGGCGGTTATTCCTTTACATTTGAAGTAGATGCGGACAAAGCCGGCACAACCGTTCCGATCGTTCTTGGAAAGAAAGACGGAACCTGGTACACCAAACAGCAGCTTTATCTTGCAGTTCCGGGAAGTAAAACACCGGAAGTAACTCCGATACCGGAGCCGACCGAGACTCCGGTCCCGACTGCAACCCCGACTCCGAGTGAGACTCCGGTTCCAACCGCAACTCCAACTCCGGAACCGGCGAAAGTAGAAAACGGTATCTACAGCGGAACCGCGGAGACCGGCGCAGCTATGTTCAAAGTAGTCGGCGTAGAGCTGACCGTAAAAGACGGCGACATGAAAGCACGCATCACGTTAAGTGGTGTTGCCTACGATTATCTGTACATGGGAACACCGGAAGAGGCAGCTGCCGCAGACAAGAGTGCATGGATTGCAGGTGTCGGCACCGTTGATTACACAACAGCAGACGGCGAGACGAAAACAGGAATGCAGTATGATATTCCGGTAGCAGCACTCGATCAGGCACTTGTTGTTTCTTCCCATTCTGCAAAACGGGATAAATGGTATGCAAGAACCATTACTATTGCATCTTCCAGTCTGAAAAAGACCGCAGATCTTCCGGCAGATGAGACCAATAAAGTAGCAGATGGTATTTACAGTGCAGAGGCAACAACTAATGCAGCAATGTTCAAGGTAGTCGGCGTAAAACTGACCGCGAAAAACGGAAAAATGACAGCAGTTATCACCTTAAGCGGAAGCGGCTATGATTATCTGTATATGGGAACCGGAAAAGATGCGGCAGCAGAGAGCGGCGCATGGATCGCTTCCACCGGAAAAGTGGACTACACCTTAGACGGTGAAACCAAAACAGGAATGCAGTTTGAAATCCCGGTAGAAGCACTGGATCAGGAACTTGCTGTAGCAGCTCATGCAGTAAAGAGCGGCAAATGGTACGACAGAGCCATCACGATTGCATCTTCCAGCCTGAAAAAGACCGGAGACCTTCCGTCGGATGACAACAAGGGCGATACTCCGAAACCAACCCTCGTTCCGACCAATACCCCAACCGTATCTCCATCTGAGACACCGGTTGTAAAACCGACCAGCACCCCGACTCCGGCACCGACCCAGAAACCGGCCGATACCAAACCGGAGCAGGAATCCAAATATGAGTCTGACTTAAGCGGCGGCACATCCAAAGTAGACAGTGCAACCACACTGGCAGACGGCGTTTACACACCAGACGGATTCTCCTTCTCCGGCGGATCCGGAAAGGTAACCATCTCCTGCAGCAAGATTACTGTAACGAACGGACAGGCTTATGCAACGATCGCATTCAGCAGTCCGTACTACGGATATGTAAAAGCAAACGGAAATAAATACATGGCAAATGTCAGCGGCGGAAGCAGCATCTTCACCATTCCGGTTGAGCTGAACAAGAACAATACCATCATCGGTATGACCACCAGAATGTCCGTTGCCCATGAGATTTCCTACAACATCTTCATCTCCCTGCAGCAGCAAAGAAGGGCGGCAGCACTTCTTTCAGCACAGGATTTGTAAAAGCAGACGGAACAACCTCCACGATCAGCACCGATAACTCCAAGCTGGATACCACCGCTCCGGAGATCATGGGACTGGAATACAAAGCAGAGACAAAACTTGCTTACGCAGAGTACTTCAAGATGTATCATTACGACGAAGGCATCACCCTGCTGGAGATCGATATGACAAAAGATACCGAGCGTGATCCGGAGAAACAGACCGAGGACGACAAGAAAGCAGAAGATACCGATACCGCAGCAGCAGAGGATACCGCAGCAGCAACCGACGAGGAAGAAGCGGCAGCAGCATCCGATTCCAAAAAGACCGGCACTGAGAAAGCGAAAGATCTGACCGAAAAGACAAAAGAGCTGTACGAAGGCAATGTTGTCAAATATCTGATCGTTCCGAAAGATGTTGAGATTCCGGCAGGACTGGACAAAGATATGATCGTGATCCAGCTTCCGGTTGAGAAAGCATACGTAGCATCTGAGGATGCCCTGAAACTTCTCGACGAGCAGTTAGACGCAGCAGAGAGCATCAAAGCAGTCGGCATGGAGCAGAAAGACTGCCGGATCGAAAACATTGCAAAAGCAATGGAAGATAAAAAAATCTCCTTCGACGGAGCATTCGATGATCTGGACTACAAAGCTCTGGTAAAAGACGAAATCGACTTTGCAATTCTTCCGTCTGAGTTCCTTCCGGGAAATGCAAAAGATGAGGAAGATGCTGATGCAGTCGACGAGACCGCAGATACCAAAGCTGAGGATCAGAAGGACGATAAAGACGATAAGACAACGGATGAGAAAGCAGACGAAGACAAGACTCCGGAAGAACTTCTGAAAGAGGAAAATGAGCGTCTGTCCGACACTGCAGAGCGTCTGGCAACCCTGACCATTCCGATGCTGGTTGACCGTTCCGCAGACGAGAAGATCGATCTTGCGAAAGCAGAGTGGCTGAAAGTCTACGGCGTGATCTTCGGATGCGAGGATCAGGCAAACGAGCTGTTCCAGCAGATGGTAAAGGCAGAAGAGAATAAATAAGTACAATAATTTGCAGCAAAAATGAGAAAGGGCTGCTGCCATATGGCAGCGGCTTTTTCTTTAAGAAAGGAATATCAAATGACAGGAAAAAACGAAAGAAAGCTGAAAAAATGGGCCGCACTTTTTCTTGCAGCAGCGATGTCACTGACGGCCTGCGGCAGCACCGCATCAACGGGAAGCAGCACATCGTCCGCGTCGGGCACTTCGGCAGTTTCTGAGAGCAGCACATCCACAGCATCCGCAGCAGACGTTTCCGAAAGCCAGACGGAGAGCACATCCGTCTCGGAAAGTACGGCTGAAAGTGAAAGTACCTCCGAAGCCACTGCTGAGAGCAGCACCTCCGGGAGTGATACCGCATCCGCGGATGGTTTCGCAACGACAGACGATGTCAGCGACGCACCGGACATCACCGGAATCACCATCGAGAGCAAGATGGTCCTGAATTACGCCGAGTGCTTTAACGTATACTACTGCACAGACGGTTATAAACTGATCGATGTCAAAGACGGCGCGCAGTATCTGCTCGTCCCGGACGGAAAAGAGGCGCCGGATGACCTCGATTCCGATGTAATTGTAATCCATCAGCCGCTGGAACGCATCTACATGGCAGCAACCTCTCCGATGGCGCTGTTCGATGCCATCGACTCCCTCGATACGATTCGTCTCTCCGGTGAAACCGCAGACAACTGGTACGTACAGGATGCCGTTGACGCGATGAATGCCGGAACGATGATCTTCGCCGGAAAATACAGTGAGCCGGATTACGAACTTCTGGTCAGTGAGAACTGTGATCTGGCCATTGAATCCACGATGATCCTCCATTCCCCGAAGGTACAGGAGATGATCGAGATGCTCGATATTCCGGTCTTCATCGACCGTTCCAGCTACGAATCCCAGCCTCTTGGCAGAACCGAATGGATCAAACTCTACGGTGCCATGCTGGACAAAGAGGAGGAGGCAGCGACTTCTTTGCAAGTCAGGCAAGTGTTGTGGAAAATCTGAAGGATTTCCAGAATACCGAAAAAACGGTCGCTTTCTTCTATATTAATACGAGCGGAGCTGCCGTTGTGCGGAACCCGGAGGACTATATTTCCAACATGATCGAGCTTGGCGGTGCGCGCAACGCCTTCCGTGATCTCCAGGACGACAGCGGAAAAACATCCGTGCCGATCACGATGGAGCAGTTCTACGATACGGCCGAAGATGCGGACTACCTGATCTACAACGCAAGCATCGATTCCACCGTCAAAACCCTGGACGACCTGCTGGCAAAGGATTCCATGTTTGCCGATTACAAAGCAGTCAAAGAGGGCAACGTCTGGACAACCGAGAAATCGATGTATCAGGCAACCGATAAAATTGCACAGTTTACCAACGACATTAACCTTCTGGTAACGGGCGGCGATCCGGATCAGATGGTATTCTTAAGAAAATTATCCTGATGGAGGAACGTATGTCAGAGAAAAAAAATATGACGGGAAAAGAGAACAGTTTCCATATGGAAAACTTCCGGCGCCGTTCGCGGTATGCCGCTGTGTTCCTGGTGCTGATTCTGGCGTTCGCCGCCATCACCGTGCTGAATATCAATTCCGGAAACGTAAATATTTCGATTCCGGAAATTTTCCGGATTCTGCTGCGGCGGACCGGAGAGGGGAAAGAGTACAATATTATCTGGAAAATCCGCCTTCCGCGTATTCTGATGGCGGCAATCCTGGGCGGTGCTCTGTCCCTGTCGGGCTTCCTTTTACAGACTTTTTTTGAAAACCCGATTGCCGGTCCGTTTGTTCTTGGAATTTCCTCGGGAGCCAAAATGGTCGTGGCGCTGACCATGATCTTTTATCTGGAGTGGGCGCGCAATATCACATCTTACACGATGATTGTTGCAGCATTCTTAGGATCCCTTCTCTCCGTCGGCTTCATTCTGCTGATGTCCCGACGGATCAAAAATATGGCAGGACTTCTCGTCGGCGGTATTATGATCGGTTACATCTGCTCGGCGGTCACGGATTTTGTTGTCACCTTCGCGGAGGATTCCGATATCGTCAACCTCCACGGGCTGGTCACAGGGAAGCTTTTCCGGCATGAGCTGGAGCAACGTAGCGATCTCTGCGGCTGTGATCGGCATCACCTTTGTCATCACGTTCCTGATGGCAAAACCGATCGGTGCATACCAGCTCGGTGAGGCGTATGCGCAGAGCATGGGTGTCAACATCAAAGTATTCCGCATCGCGCTGATTCTGCTTTCGAGTATTCTCTCCGCATGTGTCACCGCATTTGCCGGTCCGATTTCGTTTGTCGGCATTGCCGTCCCGTTCCTCGTCAAACAGAGCCTCGGCACATCGCGTCCGCTCGTCGTAATCCCGGGAACGTTCCTCGGCGGAGCGTCTTCTGTATGATGTGCGACCTGATTGCGCGTATGGCGTTTGCACCGCTGGAGCTGTCCATCAGTACGGTCACATCGATCTTTGGTGCGCCGGTCGTCATTTTCATGATGCTGCGCCGGAAAAGGGGGTAAGAGAATATGAGTGAATATTATTTTCATCTGGACCACCTGACGGTCGGCTATGATAAGAAGCCGCTGATCAAAGATATCTGCATCGGCATCGAAAAAGGCGAGATCGTTACGCTGATCGGACCGAACGGTTCCGGTAAATCAACGATTCTGAAAAGCATCACCCGCCAGTTAAAGCTGGTCGGCGGAAATGTGGAGTTTGACGGGAAAAACCTGCATGAGCTTTCGTTCCGCGAGTTGTCCACGAAGATGGCCGTTGTGCTGACGGAGCGCATGAAGCCGGAGCTGATGACCTGCCACGATATCGTGGCAACGGGCCGCTATCCGTACACCGGACGGCTCGGCATGCTGACCCGCGAGGATGAGGAGAAGGTCGAGAAGGCGATGCGCGCCGTTCATGCCGAAGAGCTCGGCGGCCGCGATTTCAACGCCATCAGCGACGGCCAGCGCCAGAGAGTGCTTCTTGCGCGTGCGATCTGTCAGGAGCCGGAGGTCATCATCCTCGACGAGCCGACTTCTTTCCTCGATATCCGCCACAAGCTGGAACTGCTCGCGATTCTGCGCCGCATGGCAAAGGAGAAGGGCATCACCGTCATCATGTCGCTGCATGAGATCGATCTGGCACAGAAAATTTCAGATAAGATCATCTGCGTCAAGGGCGATGCTATTTCCCATTTCGGCGCACCGGAGACAATTTTCCGCGAGGATATCATCCGCGAACTGTACGAGATTGACAATGGTTCGTTTGACCCGTGCTTCGGAAGCATCGAGCTGCCGCGACCGGAGGGAACACCGCGCGTCTTTGTCCTCGCAGGCGGCGGAACGGGAATCCCGGTGTTCCGGAAACTGCAGAAGGAAAATGTCCCGTTTGCGGCAGGCGTCCTGTATACGAACGATATCGATTACCAGCTTGCCCGCATTCTGGCGATGGAGACGGTAACCGAAGTACCGTTCCAGGAGATCAGCGACGAGGCATTTGCCCGCGCCTGCGAGCTGATGAAGAGCTGTGAACGTGTCATCGACACGGGGTCCCGGTGGGCATGTGCAACCGCCGGATCGAAGAGCTTAGGGCAGAAGCAAAGCGGCTTGGAAAGCTGGCAGAGTAAAACAAAGAAAAATCCAATCAAAATCTCCTGTCTGGGAACGAAACAATTGTTTTCCGAACAGGAGATTTTCTTTTTGCAGCCATTGTAAAAACAGTAAAAGAACACGAAAAATGTAATATTAAATTGTACGAAAAATTCACACAATTCAAGTCAAAAACCAACAGAGATTGACACTTAAAAAGTCAAGTGCTTTGTAAAATCTTTTGGCGAAATAACGGTTTTCTCTGTTATGACCAAAACACGCGTTCTGATTTCGCAAGATTTAAACACATGCTTTCCACACCGTTTTTCGTGGATAATGTGGATAACTCGGTGTATAACTTGTTTTTAGGCATGTTTTCGGTGGTTAACTATGTGGATAACTTGTGGACGAGATGTTTATAAAATTGGCCCGTGTGGAAAAAACCGGTTTCTTTGTGCAATTTCGACAAAAAGAGGTTTTAAAGTTTTGCACGACTGACATGAAAGGTTTTTCAGATTTCAGAAAATACGGGAAAACAAAAAAAGCAGGCAGTTCTCCGTACAATACGAAGAATGCCTGCTTTTGCTGTATTCTATTCGAAAGAAGCCATCAGTGGCTGATCAGATATTTCTCTACCGAAGTCACACAGTTCGCGCCGTCGGCGGCTGCCGTGATGATCTGACGGAGCTGCTTCGTGCGGACATCGCCTGCGGCGAACACGCCCGGCACGCTCGTCACACCGTCCTCGCCGGCTTTGATGTAGCCAGCCTCATCGGTTTCTACGGTGCCTGCGATCAGTGCGGAGACCGGAACGATGCCGACGGCAATAAACACGCCGTCTACCGTGATCACACCGGCTTCCCCTGCCTTTTTGTTCGTTACCTTCACGCCGGACACCATCTCGTTTCCCTCGATGGAATCCACAACCGTATCCCACACCATTTCCACATTCGGCAGTGCCAGCAGTGCATCCTGGAGAACACCGGCTGCCCGCAGTTCATCGCGGCGGTGGATCACGTAAACCTTTTTGCACGTTCTGGCAAGGAAAATCGCATCCTCCACGGCGACATCGCCGCCGCCGATAACGGCAACGGTTTTGTCTTTGAAAAATGCGCCGTCACACGTTGCACAGTAAGAGACGCCCATGCCGGAGAGCTCCTTTTCACCAGGTACATTTAACGCGCGGTGCTCCGCACCGGTTGCAAGAATGACCGTTTTGGCATGATACTCATTTTTTCTCGTGCGGACAATCTTGATCTCTTCGTCAAGAACAAGCTCCTTCACACGCTCGCGGGAAAATTCCGCGCCCATTTTTTCAGCGTGTGCGCGCAGCGTGCTTCCGAGATCCATGCCGCTGATGCCCGGAAGGCCGGGATAGTTGTCTACTTCATAGGTATTCAGCACCTGGCCGCCGCTTGCAAAGTTTGCCTCAATCGTAAGAGAGGAGAGCTTTGCGCGTTTCGCATAAATCGCGGCAGAAAGACCCGCCGGGCCGGAGCCGATGATGATAACGTCGTATAAGTTTTCCATAAAAATCCTCGTTTTCGTCTGTAGTAAGCTGCCATGCAGCCATTTTTCTGAAAGTACCGTTACGGAGCCGGTGTTTCGGACGGTTCCTGACTGTCGGAAACGGAAGATGAATCTTCCGCGGAAGTTTTTTCAGCTTCTTCTTCCGGCGTTTCCGGCTGGTTGTGAACCACCTTGATGCTGCGTACCAGCTTCAGATCGTTGTCGATGCCGACTTCAGTGTAGTCCAGCTTTTCGTCATCACTATAGAATGTGTAGAGTGTCAGGTTACTATCCTCTTTTTCCGTTTTTTCTGATTTGGCATCCCCTGCCTTCGCCAGAAAATCGCTCTCGGAAGTGCCGAGCGTGATGCCGTTTGTGATTGAAATCGGAATCTTTGTCGTATCGAGATCGCCGTACAGCGAAGTAACGAAACAGTTGCGCACTGTCGTCGCCTCCGCGCCGTAATTATGTACGGTGCAGTAAAGCTTCTGACCGCCCTTTTCCAGCGTGACGTAGCCGTATTTTCCGTTTAAAACGGCCGTATCGGACTCTTTCGTATTGACGGTCCAGTCGTGGTCCAGAAGTTCACTGACCGGAACGGGAAGATGATAGAGTACATCGTCAAAGCGGACGGTCCAGTCGTTGATTTCACTGCTGTCGGCTTCCGGTGCCTGGTAGGCTCCACTTCCGGTGTTGTGGCATCGCTGACACCATCGAGCGCTTCTGCATCAGCCGTGGTCGTAAAGTTCTGCATATCGAGGGAATACAGAATTCCCGTTTCGTTATCGAAGCCGAGCGTGATCGTCTGGTACAGCCCGTACTCATACGTGAACTGCACAGAGGTATCGGCCTCATAACGGTCCTTTGGCACACCGTAGATGCTTTCCACATCCTCCATCAGCGACTGCTGCAGGGTGACGCCGTTCGGCAGGCCGACATAGATATTCTGGCCCTCAGCGGTCGAGGTATCGATGTGAATGCCTCCGATCAGGCATTCCGCCACTGGCTTTGCCGTGGTGTCCGGATTGGCAATATCGACGGTAATCTGGTTTCCGTCCTTTTCAAAGATTTCGCCCTCTGAGAAGGATTCCGGCTGAATTTCCTTTGCGTCGTCGCCGCTGTAGACCCAGCCAAGCGCTGTAAAATCCGCGTAGGATTCCGGAATTTCGTATGTATCGCCCCAGATGGCAAGCTGAAAACTGTTCAGGTTCTTCGAGAGATCCACATCGTATTCCGGAATCTCATCGGAACCGCCGGAGGCGCCAGATTGTCTTCGGGGTCGTCATCGTCGGTACTCTGACTGATGGTTGTGATCGGAATCGTTTCTGTTTTCTTTCCGCAGCCGCTCGTTCCCACGAGGAAAGCGGCAAATACTGCTGTTAAAACCCAACGGTATTTTTCATCAAAACCTCCTCATAATAAATGGTTAAAAATATTTGAAAGTTACTTCATGTAAGTAACGATATCAGTTCCCCCTATTCTATCACATTCCGCTTCGTTTTCCAATGTCTGAAGCGGATTTGAGAAAAATGGTTTTTCAAAAGCGCGGTACGGAATACATATTTAGTAAGGAACTGGAAAGGGCAGAAGTCTGGGAGGAGGCTGTGTATGCGTTTTACAAAAATGCAGGGCTGCGGAAATGATTATATCTATGTAAATGCCATGGAGGAGCGGGTGGAGAGTCCGGGACGGCTGGCAAAAGCGGTAAGTGACCGCCATTTCGGCATCGGCGCGGACGGGCTGATTCTGATCGGGGCATCCAAAACAGCAGATTTTTCGATGGAAATGTACAACGCCGACGGCTCGAAGGGCGCGATGTGCGGCAACGGCATCCGCTGTGTGGGAAAATACGTGTACGAGCATGGGATGACGAGAAAAACGACGCTGACTATCGAAACCGGCAGCGGAAACCGTGTGATTCATCTGCAGACGGGGGAGAATCCGAATGAGATCTGTCAGGTGACAGTGGAGATGGGAACGCCGGAATTCCGCGCCGCACAGATCCCCGTTGTTTCTCTTGGGGAATATGTGCTGGAGCATAAAATTACCGTGTGCGGGGAAAATTATACGATGACCTGCCTTTCGATGGGAAATCCGCATGCGGTGATTCCGGTGGAAGATGTGAAAAAAATATCCATTGCAAAGACCGGTTCCGCTTTTGAACACCTTTCCTGCTTCCCGGACCGTATCAATACAGAGTTTATCCAGATTTTAGATCAACACACAATAAAAATGAGAGTCTGGGAACGTGGGAGCGGTGAAACGCTGTCCTGCGGAACGGGAGCGTGTGCGGCAGCCGTCGCGGCGATGCTTTCCGGCTGTGTTTCGGAGGGAGAAACTGCCGTAGAACTGCGCGGCGGCAGGCTTTTCGTTACATGGGACCGGACGAAAAATAAGGTCCTTCTGACCGGCCCGGCCGAGACCGTTTTTGAAGGAACGCTTGCAGAACGAATTTGAAAAATGCAGATTTCTGTCTGCACGAAAGAGCAGTATGCAATATTCTGAAAATAAAAACTTACAGGAAATGCCTTTTCTTTTCAAAAGAAACATGCTACAATATGTGGTACCCGCTACAAGAAAAGGGTGGGGGACACACAAGATATAGTGTTTGATTTGGAGGACACCACAATGGTTTATATTATCAAAAAGGACGGCACCAAAGAAGAATTCGACGCGCAGAAGATCGTCCGTGCTGTAAATAAATCCGCACAGAGAATCCTGTATACCTTCTCACAGCAGGAGATTGACTTTATCTGTAAGTTCGCAACTGAGCATGTATATTCTCTTGGAAAGACCGAAATTCCGATCAGCGATATGCACAATATCGTGGAGGGAGCACTCGAAAAAGTAAACCCGGCTGTGGCAAAAAGCTACCGCGATTACCGCAATTACAAAACTGATTTTATCCATATGATGGACGAGGTCTACACGAAGAGCCAGTCCATCCGCTACATCGGCGACAAGAGCAATGCCAACACCGACAGCGCCCTCGTTGCAACGAAGCGAAGCCTGATTTTTAACGAGCTGAACAAAGAGCTGTACCGCAAGTTCTTCATGAACCGCAACGAGCTGCAGGCCTGTAAGGACGGCTACATCTACATCCACGACCAGTCCGCACGTCTCGATACCATGAACTGCTGTCTGTTCGATGTCGGAAACGTTTTAAAAGGCGGCTTCGAGATGGGAAATGTCTGGTACAACGAGCCGAAGACACTCGACACCGCATTTGATGTCATGGGTGATATCGTCCTCAGCACCGCTGCACAGCAGTACGGCGGCTTTACCGTGCCGGAGGTGGACAAGATCCTTGCTCCGTACGCACAGAAGAGCTACGATACTACGTAAAAGAGTTCCTGAAATATACCGACGCATCCTGGGAGGGTGCACAGGAGAAAGCCATCGAGTATGCGATCGACAAAGTAAGAAGAGAGTGCGATCAGGGATGGCAGGGGATTGAGTATAAACTGAACACTGTCGGCTCTTCCCGCGGTGATTATCCGTTCGTTACCGTGACCCTTGGCCTTGGAACGAGCATGTTCGAGAAGATGATTTCCATCTCCCTTCTCGAGGTCCACAAAAACGGACAGGGCAAGAAAGGCCACAAAAAGCCGGTGCTCTTCCCGAAAATCGTCTTCTTATATGACAAGGCAATTCACGGAGAGGGCGGCATCGCAGAAGATGTCTTCGAGGCAGGACTTGACTGTTCTTCCAAGACGATGTATCCGGACTGGCTGTCGATGAGCGGCGAGGGCTACATCGCCGAGATGTACAAGAAATACAAGAGAGTCATCAGCCCGATGGGATGCCGTGCTTTCCTTAGCCCGTGGTACGAGCGCGGAGGCATGGAGCCGGCAGATGAGAACGACAAACCGGTCTTTGTCGGACGTTTCAACATCGGAGCCGTTTCCCTTCATCTTCCGATGATCCTGGCAAAATCCCGTTCCGAGAACCGCGATTTCCACGAAGTGCTCGACTTCTACCTCGAGATGATCCGCGATCTGCACAAACGGACCTACGATTACCTCGGCGAGATGCGTGCATCCACGAACCCGCTGGCTTACTGCGAGGGAGGTTTCTACGGCGGCCACTTAAAACCGTCCGACAAGATCCGCCCGCTGTTAAAGCCGATGACCGCATCGTTCGGCATCACGGCGCTGAACGAGCTGCAGGAGCTGTACAACGGAAAATCTCTTGTTGAGGACGGACAGTTCGCACTCGATACGCTGAAATATATCAACGACAAGGTTGCCGAGTTTAAGAAAGAGGACGGCATCCTCTATGCGATCTACGGCACACCGGCAGAATCCCTGTGCGGCCTGCAGATAGAGCAGTTCCGCAAACAGTACGGCATCGTCCGTAACGTTTCGGACCGCCCGTATGTGAGCAACAGTTTCCACTGCCACGTAACCGAGGATATCACCCCGATCCAGAAACAGGATCTCGAGGGACGTTTCTGGGAGCTCTGCAACGGCGGAAAAATCCAGTACGTGCGCTATCCGGTCGGCTACAACAAAGGCGCGATCAAGACGCTGATCGAGCGTGCGATGGAGCTCGGCTACTACGAGGGCGTCAACCTGTCCCTGGCTTACTGCGATGACTGCGGCCACCAGGAACTCGACATGGATGTCTGCCCGGTCTGCGGTTCCAAGAACCTGACGAAGATTGACCGTATGAACGGCTATCTTTCCTACAGCCGTGTCCATGGCGACACACGTCTGAACGAAGCAAAGATGGCGGAAATTGCAGAGAGAAAATCCATGTAATCATCCAAGAAATAATCAATGGAACAATCAATGGAATAATCAAAAGCCTCTGAGAAAAGTCCGGTGTGAATGTGACTTTCCTCAGAGTTTTTGGGTATTGCATCTGGTGGAAGCTGCCGGCGGCAGGGACTGCAGATGATGTGAGAATTAATCTTCGACATCGCGGGTAATATTGCGAACCCAGATGTACTTTTTATAATGATGATAAACGGCAGGAAGCTTTACAATTTCATCGAGATTTACAATGCAGTAAACCACCATAACCGGAAGCTTCAGCCAGAATGCGGCAAGAAAGCCAAGCGGTACAGAAAAGCACCACATAGCGCCGATGTTTCCCTGCATATCAAATTTCGCATCGCCTCCGGCACAAAAGATACCGTCGAGAACGGTGGTGTTGACCGATTGTGCCATCAGGTTCAGACCGCAGAAGAGAAGCATGTACTGCAGGTACTCGGCTGCGGTATCGGAAAGTGGGGCAAAATGAACGATGGCTGGGGAAATGAGCATCAGCAGGCCGCCGGTCACAATGCCGATGGCAATGGAGAGATGGCTTAAACGTCCTCCATACTCGCGGGCTTTTCCAGCTCGTTCGCGCCGAGCAGATTTCCGATCAGAACCCCGGCACCACCGCTCACACCGCGGATCAGGCAGGAGAGAAGGCTCTTGGCAATCGAGGTGATGGAGTTTGCCGCAACGGCATCGCTTCCCATATGTCCCATGATAACGGAGTACAGAACGTAGGCAATTCCCCAGACGAGGGAGGCCGCAAGCACGGGAAGCGTGTAGCGCCAGAAGTCTTCTGAAAGTATTTTCCCTGCGGAAGAGAAGAGGCGGTTCCAGAGAATCCGTACACGCTCCGGTTTCTTTGTCTCGAGATAAGCCAGATCAGTTCCACAACGCGGGCAGCTACCGTTGCATAAGCTGCTCCGCGGATCCCAAGTGCAGGAGCACCGCAAAGACCGTAGATGAGGATGGCATTTAAAATGATGTTCAGTACAACCGCAGTGGAACTGATGCGGGAGCTGACTGCTGCATGACCGGTGTTTTTCAGCAGGATCAGATAGACCTGCGAAATACCGCAGAGTACGTAGGAGAGTGCAACAGCGCGTAAATACTGGCTTCCGCTTGCAACCAGGGCCGCATCATTTGTAAAGATGCGCATCAGTATTTCGGGACAGAAACCGGCAAGGATGGTAAACAGGCCGGAGAACAGCAGGTTGGTGCGAAGTGCGATCGGAATCACTTTTTCGATCGAAGCAGCATCCCGTTTCCCCCAGTACTGCGCTGCCATAATACCGGCGCCCGCCGCGATGCCTGAGATAAAAAGGCTCAAAACAAACTGCACCTGCCCGGCCAGTGAAACAGCAGACAACGAAGTCTGATCAATCCAGCCCAGCATGATCGCATCCGTTGCGCTGACGAGAGCCAGCATAAAATTCTGGATCGCAATCGGAAGGACGAGGAGTTTTAGTTTCTGGTAAAATTCATCCTTAAAATTCATTCGTGTTTTCATAAAAATTCCCCCAAAGTATAAATAGTAGTTTTTGCTGTATTATAGCGGAAAGAAAATGGGAAAACAATGGCTAAAACAAGCTATTTTCTGGTCAATGTTGACATTCCCTGTATAATATAGAAGAAAAAGAACTTTTCCGGTGCCCGTGTCCGGTACGCCGGAAAGCGGAGAAGAAGTTTGATCAGAAAATCAGGTTTCCTTCAGCAGAAACTCCAGGATTTCTGCTATCAGAATAAATATGCCGGCAGCGGCTGTCTTTATAAAATCCAGAAATCCATGCAGGAGCTGGAGAAGCTTTTGAAAAAGAAAGACAAGAAACGGAAGTAGGTTCGGCTGCCATTGGAGTCGTCGTCGAAACAAACGGAAATATACGAAAAAATTGTGAAATTTAATAGAATTATAAGACCTGTTTTCGCTGTTTTTAACAAAAGTAAAGAAACAGTGAAAAAAAGGTTGCTTTTTTCGGCAGAATCCTTTATAATCTTATTTGTGTTCAGCGAGTGGATCATCCGATGAAACACAGAAAAACAAAAGTAAGCGCCTTTAGCTCAGTTGGTAGAGCAGTAGACTCTTAATCTATTTGTCCAGGGTTCGAGTCCCTGAAGGCGCATCAAAAGCACTGTTTTTGCAGACCTGAGAGCTGCGGGGACGGTGTTTTTCTTGTTTTACGGGCGGAATACCGAAAATCTACGTATCAACTTTTCCTATCATCATAGCATCTCCAAATGAGAAAAACCGGCAGCAGAGGGATCCTTTCTGACATGGATCTTTCCGCTGCGGTTTTGTCTTTCAGAGCAAAAAATTTAGTAATTCTTCAGCTCGCTCGCCGAATCAATAATAATCTGGCAGCCCGGCTGAACATTTTTCAGAATCGTAATCATCTGGTCTTCCGGAACGGAAATGCATCCGCCAGTCGGCCGGTTTGTGCTGCAGTGCAGGAAGATGGCAGAACCGACACCCGGAGTGCAGTTTGGATTGTAATCGAGGGACAGAACGTAATGATAGGCCGGATTGATCTCGATGATGTGCTCCGCGGAATTCCAGGCTTTCGGCGTTGTCTTCGTCGTGACGAACTGATTGTAGTATCTGGAATTTACATCATCGACCAGTAATACGTATCATCCACCTGGGTATAGGAAAGTTCCGTTCCGGGATTCGGGAGAATGCCGAAGGCATACGTAAAGCTGAACTGTCCGCGCGGTGTTTTGCGGTTCCACTCGGTAGTTTCGCCTACACCGCCGTATCCGACATAGCCGCTTGTACAAAGATCCTCGTTCCAGGTGTCGTCCGCATCTTTCGTTACCATGCCACTGTCACACTGGTGCCGCCAGAACTTTTCTTTTCATTTTCAAATCCCCCTTACATGCAGAAATGTTTTTTACAGAAACCGTGCCTCCATCTTACAGATCGGGTTTCCGATTGAGGAAAACTTCTCCTCATATTCCGTCATTACATTTCCTTCTGAGAGAACCACATCGTGGTGCAGATCGTATGTGAATGCAGTGAGTTCCCATCCCTCTGCATTTTTCATCTCCTCAAGAGAGAAGTCAAACAGATCTTTATTATCGGTTTTGAATTCCAGTGTTCCGTCCTTCTTTAAAATCTTCTCATACCGTGCAAGAAACTCATGCGATGTCAGTCTCCGTTTCGCATGGCGGTCTTTCGGCCACGGATCGGAGAAGTTAAGGTAAATGCGGTCTACCTCGCCCTCAGCAAACACTTCCGGAAGCTGGCGCGCATCCATGCGGATGAAAAACAGGTTTTTAAGTTCTGTTTCTAATTTTTCACGTTTCTGTACCGCGCGGAGCAGTACGCTGTCGTACATCTCAATACCAATGTAGTTGATCTCCGGGTGCAGAACCGCCATATCCATCAGGAAACGTCCTTTTCCCATTCCAACCTCAATATGAATCGGATTTTCATTTCCAAAAACCTCAGCCCACCGTCCCCGGCAGCTCTCCGGTTCCTGCACAACGAACGGACAGGAAGCAATCACATCTTTTGATCCTCTGATATTTCTAAGGCGCATATGCGTAAAATTCCTTTCTTAAGTGATAAATATTAGAATAAAAGCCAATCATATCTAGTATATCATAGCTCCCGAAAAAGCAAAACAGAAAAATCCCGTTTTCAAATTTTCGAAGTTTTCAAAATACTGTATACAATATCAACCTGCACATAGCATTTCTTATCAGCAATATGACAATCGGATTGGTTCCATATCGAAATCATATGAGGGGCCATCTTTTGGCTATTGATATTGGAAGAAAAAATATGACCCATTGTCTATTTTTAATCAAAAAGTCGATCGAAATCCCACTTTTTTTTACGATTTCAATATGTCAACTTTGGAAAAAAAGGTGTAGAATACTAACAGCAAAGATGCAGGAGTTTCTCCTGTACTTTTTGCCCTGTATATCAAAATTGGTCAGTGGACCAGATTTGATTGTTATGCAAATATCATAAGGAGGGAAAGCGATGCTATGGAATCTGTAATTAACAAACTTGCAGAGATCGAAACGGCTGCTACTAAGATTATGCAGGCTGCCGAGAATCAGAAGAAGCTCCAGGACGAGCAGCAGGAAGAGCGGATTGCAAAATTCGATGCAGATCTGGAAGCGGAAACGGCAAAGCGGATTGAAGAGATCACAACAAAACTTCATTCTACTACAGATGCGGATCAGAAAAAGCAGCGGGACTCTGCCGCCGAACTTCTATCTTCACTGGACGCTTATTACGAACAGAATCACGGAACACTGTCCACGCAGATTTACGAAAACATTATAAGGAAGTGAAACGATGAGCGGTCTATTATCCTACAGCGGCCTTACCACAAAGATAAGAGCCATGCAGAGCCATCTTTTAAACGACCAGAATTTTCGGGAAATCGTGGAACTGGAGAGTGTACCGCAGGCAGTTTCTTACCTCAAGCAGCATAAAGGCTATGAGGATCTGTTTGAGGGCTACAACGAAGCTGACCTTCACCGAGGTCAGATCGAGAAAATGCTGCGCCTGACGGTGTACCGGGATTTTTCCAAACTGTACCGTTTTGCAAATGTAGAGCAGAGAAAGTTCCTTGCGCTCTACTTCAAACGATACGAAGTGTCCGTTATCAAAGAATGCCTGAACACGGTGTTTGATCACCGTGATGTGGTATTGAACCTGTCCATATTCGACGAGTTCTTTAACAAGCATTCCCAGCTGGACATCAATCTTCTGGCGTCCTCCAGGACGATCGAAGAACTGATTGCGAACCTGAAAGGGACAGAATATTATGCCCCGTTGTCGCAGCTCGCGGATATCGAGCGTCCGACCCTGTTCGACTATGAGATGACCCTGGATCTGTATTACTTTGCACAGATGTGGAAAGACAGATCAAAAGTAGTGACAAAGCGGGATCTGGAAGAGCTGACCGCTGCATGGGGAAGCAAGTTTGACATGCTGAACCTTCAGTGGATCTACCGTTCCAAACGCTATTATCACATGACCAGCGCACAAATCTACGCCCTGCTGATTCCGGTTCATCACCGGCTGAAAAAGGATGTGGTAAAGGCACTGGTAGAAGCCGAGAATATGAGTGCATTTTCCCAGCTGCTGGAACAAACCTATTATGCGAAACGGTATGATTCCTTCAAGGTCGATACGCTGGAATCCATGTATGCAGCCATTATGAAGCACATACTTCCAGTGAATCCAGACAGGATCCTTATTCCGTTGCCACAATATACTCATACCTCTATCACAAAGAGCACGAGGTAAACCGGCTTATTATTGCACTCGAGTGCGTACGTTACCGTATCAGCGCTGACGAGGCAATGCAGCATATCGCAAAAACTTAATACACGGGGAGGTGTACTCATTGATTGTCAAGATGAAATTTTTGAGCATCACCGGGCCGAAAGCGACATTGACCGTGTGGTCAACACTTATCTCTCAAAATATGAGATACATCTGGAAAACGCTCTGACGGAGCTGTCTACGATGCAGAATATCACACCGTATATCCAGATCAACCCATACAAAGAGACCTTAAAACAGGCGGAAGATTTTACAGCACTTCTGCCGGAAGACAAGCGTACCACCACGAAAAGACTTTCCCTGGAAGATGCCATCAACTGTGTCCATGGTTTGGATCACACCCTTGGCCAGTTGAACCAGGAGCGTACAGAACTGGAAGCAAAAAAGAAAGACTTGATGGAAAAAGCACAGAAAATCGAGCCGTTCCAGGATCTGCACTGCAATCTTTCCTCCATTCTGGATTTCCACTTTATCAAATTCAGATTCGGAAAGATCACAAAAGAGTATTACAACAAGTTTGAGAGCTACTGCTATGAGAACAGCGATACGGTATTCTACCGCTGCCATTCCGATGAGCAGTATGTATGGGGCATTTACTTCTGCCCGAGAGATCAGGTCACGAAAGTGGACGCCGTATTCTCATCCCTGCACTTCGAAAGAATCTACGTTCCGGACGAGTACAGCGGAACGCCGGAGGATGCTTACGCAGCACTTCAGGCAGAAATCAAAAAGACAGACGATGCACTCAGCGAGTGCTCACGGAAACTGGCAAAATGCCTTTCGGATTCCGCAGAGGATCTGGTTGCAGCAAAAGAGCAGTTAGAGCAGCTCTCCGGCAACTTTGATGTCCGTCGCCTGGCAGCCTGCACAAAATCCAAGAAGGAAACCTTCTATATTCTGTGCGGCTGGATGTCGGAAAAAGATGCCGCTTCCTTCCAGAAGGACATCGAAAACGACACAAATCTCTCTGCTTTATCGAGGATGATGCAAACAACGTTCTGCGTCAGCCGCCGACAAAGCTGAAAAACCCGAAAATCTTCCGTCCGTTTGAGATGTACGTGAAGATGTACGGACTGCCAAATTACAATGAAATTGACCCTACGATTATCGTAGGACTCACCTATGCCTTTATTTTCGGAATCATGTTTGCCGATGTAGGACAGGGATTGTGTCTGCTGATTGGCGGCGCACTGCTGTACCACTACAAGAAGATGGATCTGGCAGCGATCATGAGTACCTGCGCGGTATTCTCTGTGATCTTCGGATTCTTGTTCGGCAGCTTCTTCGGATTTGAGAATGTCATACCGGCCTCTGGCTGCATCCGAAGGAAGCGATGACAACGCTTCCGTTCATCGGTTCGATGAACACCGTATTTGTCGCAGCGGTTGCATTTGGTATGTTCATGATTCTGACAGGAATGGTTCTGCATATGATCAATGCAGCAAGAAACCATAAGCTCGGCGAGCTTCTGTTCAGCCAGAACTCCCTGGCAGGCTTCATTTTCTACGGAGCCCTTGCCGTTACACTCGTTCTCCTGTTCAGCGGCCATAAAGCTCCGGCTGTCGGCGTGATGGTAGTCATGTTCGGTATTCCGCTTCTTGCGATCTTCTTAAAAGAGCCACTGGAGCGTATGGTAGAGAAGAAGGGCAATGCATTTCCGGAGACCGGAAAGGGAATGTTCTTTGTACAGGCATTCTTCGAACTCTTCGATGTGCTTTTGAGCTACTTCTCCAACACAATTTCCTTTGTCCGTGTCGGCGCATATGCAGTCAGCCATGCGGCTATGATGGAGGTTGTCCTGATGCTCGGTGGAGCAACAGGCGGCGGCAGCATCAGCTGGCCGGTTATTGTTCTCGGAAATGTCTTCGTTGCCTGCCTTGAGGCACTGCTGGTAGCGATCCAGGTACTGCGTCTGGAGTATTACGAGATGTTCAGCCGGTTCTATGAAGGAGACGGAAAACCGTTTGTTCCGTTTTTGAAAAAAGGCGAGAAATAAAAGAGGATTCAGAGCCATGCAAAATGGAAGCGAATATGGCGGGAAGCTGTATCGGGAAAAAGTGAAAATGGCTCCGGATCGCAGCAAAGAGTAAATTTAATAAATTAACTTCAGGAGGAAAACTATTATGAACTCAGCATTTGTACAGGTACTTACTGCAATCGCAATGGTATTAACCATCGTTGTTCCTATGACTTATTACTTCAAAGGTGAGCACAACAAAAATCGTTACAAAAAATCTCTGGCAGCCAATGTAAGCGGCTTCTTCGGCCTTCTGCTGATCGCAACCGTTGTTTCCTTCGCAGGCGCAACAACTGCATCTGCTGCAACAGAAGCAGGCGCTGGTCTTGCAACCGGTCTTGGTTACATCGGTGCAGCTCTTGTTACAGGTCTTTCCGGTATTGGTTCCGGTATCGCCGTTGCATCTTCCGCAAGCGCAGCTCTTGGAGCAATCAGCGAAGACGGCAGCATCTTTGGTAAATCCATGATCTTCGTAGCTATGGCCGAAGGTATCGCTCTGTATGGTCTGATCATCTCCTTCATGATTCTTGGTAAACTTTGATTCCAAAACCGGAAGGTATTGATCTTCACCTTAAGTTGGAGGAATCATAAATGAAAATGTTCTTGATCAGTGATAACGTAGACACTCAGACGGGCATGCGCCTGGCCGGAGTGGAAGGCGTTGTCGTTCATGAGCGCGAGGAGCTTTATGATACACTGCAGAAAACACTGGCAGACAAAGAGATCGGAATTATTCTCCTTACAGAAAAGTTCGGGAAGGAATTCCCGGACATTCTGGAGGATGTCCGCCTCAACCATAAGCTTCCGCTGCTCATTGAAATTCCGGACCGTCACGGTACCGGAAGAGCGCCGGACTTTATCACTTCCTTTGTAAATGAATCTATTGGATTAAAACTGTAAGAATGCCCTGGAGGTGACACACATTGACTACTGAGGAGAAACTTCAGAATTTTTATAATCATTCCCTGGACAGTGCAAACCGTGAAGCAGAACGTGTGATCGGCGATCACCAGAAAGCTCTGGATAAGATCTTCGAGGAGCATAAAGCAACCGCAAGACGTCAGGCAGAAGAAGAAGTTGCTGCCGAGACCGAGAAAGCAAAACGTGATGTCAATAAGACACTGTCTGCGGATCAGCTTCATATCAGACGAAAGCTGTCCCGTAAAAATCTGGAATTAAAAGAAAAACTGTTTAAAGAAGTTCGTGAAAAACTTACCGCTTATAAAAAGGATCCATCCTATGAGGAGTATCTGGAGCGCAAAATCCGCGAAGCCGTTACATTTGCCGGAAACGACAAGCTGACCTTATATCTGGATCCGTCAGACGAAGCTCATAAGGCTTCCCTGGAGCAGAAACTCTCCGTAACCCTTACCATTTCGGCCATGCCGTTCCTTGGCGGCGTGCGCGCGGTCATTCCGGAGAAAAATATTCTGATCGATAATTCCTTCGAGACCCTTCTGAATGAAGAGCGGGAGAATTTCATCTTTCACGGAGGTGTAGAGCATGAATAAAACCGGAGTTATCTATGGAATCAACGGTCCGGTCGTATATCTGAAAGGAAACACCGGATTTAAAATGTCCGAGATGGTTTACGTTGGTAAAGAACGTCTGGTCGGCGAGGTTATTGCCCTGACAAAGGATACCACTACAGTACAGGTTTTCGAGGAAACCACAGGACTGAAACCAGGCGAAACAGTTACCGCATCCGGAGATGCCCTCTCTGTTACATTGGGACCTGGAATCCTGAACAACATTTTTGACGGTATTGAGCGTCCGCTGTCCGAGATTGCAAAGCAGTCCGGTAAATACATCAGCCGCGGCCTTACCGTAGATTCTCTGGATACAGAGAAAAAATGGGATGTCCATGTAACTGTTTCGGAAGGCGAAGAGCTGATGGGCGGCGCAATCATTGCAGAAACACAGGAAACCCGTTCCATCGTTCACAAATCGATGGTTCCGCCGGATGTCAACGGCACGGTTATCTGGGCTGCCAAAGACGGAAAGTATACCATCCTTGACCCGATTGTAAAACTGAAACTGGAAGACGGCACCGAAAAAGAGATCACACTGGCACAGAAATGGCCGATCCGTGTACCGCGTCCAACCCTGAAAAGATATCCGGCATCCGTTCCGCTGATCACAGGACAGCGTATCCTGGATACGATGTTCCCGATCGCAAAAGGCGGCACAGCAGCCATCCCTGGCGGATTCGGTACCGGAAAAACCATGACCCAGCACCAGATCGCAAAATGGTCTGATGCCGATATCATCATCTATATCGGATGTGGAGAGCGTGGAAACGAGATGACACAGGTTCTGGAGGAGTTCCAGGAACTGATCGACCCGAAGAGCGGCAACCCGCTGATGGATCGTACCACCCTGATCGCCAACACATCCAACATGCCTGTTGCAGCCCGTGAGGCATCTCTGTATTCCGGACTGACACTGGCTGAGTATTACCGCGATATGGGCTATGATGTAGCAATCATGGCAGACTCTACATCCCGTTGGCAGAGGCACTCCGTGAGCTGTCCGGCCGTCTGGAGGAAATGCCTGCCGAGGAAGGTTTCCCGGCATACCTGGCATCCCGTCTGTCCGCTTTCTATGAGCGTGCCGGCATGATGCAGACCCTTTGCGGCGCAGAGGGAAGCGTATCCATCATCGGAGCCGTATCTCCGCAGGGTGGTGACTTCTCCGAGCCTGTTACCATGAACACCAAACGTTTCGTCCGCTGCTTCTGGGGACTGGACAAATCTCTGGCTTACGCCCGTCATTTCCCGGCGATCCACTGGCTGACCAGCTACAGTGAATACCTGCAGGATCTGTCGCGTGTACAAAGATCACGTAAACAAAAACTTTGTAGATATGCGGAACCAGTTAATGGGAATCCTGAACTCCGAGAGCTCCCTGATGGAAATTGTAAAACTGATCGGTAGCGATGTTCTTCCGGATGACCAGAAGCTGACCCTGGAAATCGCCAGAGTTATTCGACTGGGCTTCCTGCAGCAGAACGCATTCCATCCGGATGACACCTGCGTATCTCTGGAAAAACAGTACAAGATGATGGAAGTTATTCTTTATCTGTACAAGAAATCCAAAGCGCTCGTGACGATGGGCATGCCAATGTCCGTACTGAAAGAGGACAAGATCTTCGACCGCGTCGTTTCTATTAAATACGATGTACCGAATGACCGTCTGGATCTGTTTGACACATACAAAAAAGATATCGACACCTTCTACGATAAGGTACTCGAGAAGAATGGTTAAGGAGGGAATTCATCATGGCAATTGAATATTTAGGCCTTAGTGAGGTCAATGGCCTCTGGTTGTTCTGGAAGGTGTAAAAAATGCTTCCTACGAGGAAATCGTAGAATTTACCGTAGACGGCAATGAGAAAAAACTGGGACGTATCGTTGCTGTATACGAAGACAAAGCCGTTATTCAGGTATTTGAGGGAACTTCGAGCATGTCTCTTACCAATACCCATACCCGTCTGACCGGACATCCGATGGAGATCGGACTTTCCGAAGAAATCCTTGGACGTACCTTCGACGGTATCGGAAAACCGATCGACCGCATGGGACCAATTGACGCAGAGGTAAGAAGAAACGTCAACGGCCTGCCGCTGAACCCGGTTACCCGTAAATACCCAAGAAACTATATCCATACCGGTATTTCTGCAATCGACGGTCTGACTACCCTGATTCGTGGCCAGAAGCTGCCAATCTTCTCCGGAAACGGACTTCCGCACGACCAGCTGGCAGCACAGATCGTACAGCAGGCATCCCTTGGAGATTCTGATGAGAAGTTTGCAATCGTATTTGCCGCTATGGGTGTTAAATACGACGTAGCAGAGTTCTTCCGCCGGACCTTTGAGGAAAGCGGTGTATCTGACCACGTTGTTATGTTCCTGAACCTGGCAAACGACCCGGTTGTAGAGCGTCTGATCACTCCGAAGGTAGCGCTGACAGCTGCCGAGTACCTTGCATTCGAGAAAGGCATGCATATCCTGGTTATCCTGACCGATATCACATCCTTCTGCGAGGCTATGCGTGAGGTTTCCTCCTCCCGTGGAGAGATTCCTTCCCGTAAAGGTTATCCTGGATACCTGTACAGTGAGCTGGCTACGCTGTATGAGCGCGCCGGAATCGTACAGGGTGTAGAGGGATCCGTAACACAGATTCCGATCCTGACCATGCCAAACGATGATATCACGCACCCGATCCCTGACCTGACCGGTTACATCACCGAGGGTCAGATCGTACTGGACCGTCAGCTTCACGGCCAGTCTATTTACCCGCCAATCAGCGTACTGCCGAGTCTTTCCCGTCTGATGAAGGATGGTATCGGTGAGGGCTACACAAGAGCCGATCATCAGGACGTAGCGAACCAGCTGTTCTCCTGCTATGCAAAGGTAGGAGATGCGCGTTCCCTGGCATCCGTTATCGGTGAGGATGAGCTTTCTCCGATCGATAAACAGTACCTGGTATTCGGTAATGAATTCGAGCATGAATTCATCGGCCAGGGAATGGATGAAAACCGTTCCATGGAAGATACGCTGAACAAGGCATGGGAGCTTCTTGGACTGCTTCCGAGAGAAGAGCTCGACCGTGTCAACACCAAGGTTCTGGATCAGTATTATCATCCGACCACCATTGATGCAGTAGCAAAAGCAAAGGCAGAAGCCGATGCCATGAATGAGTAAGCGAGAGGAGTGAGATCGGAATGGACCCGAATACCTTTCCTACCAAGGGAAACCTGATTCTTGCAAAGAACTCTCTGAAACTTGCCCACATGGGTTACGAGCTGATGGACAAGAAGCGGAATATTCTGATCCGCGAGCTCATGGGCCTGATCGATGAGGCAAAGGATATTCAGCGTCAGATTGATGTGACGTTCCGCGAAGCATATGCGGCGCTGCAGATTGCGAACATGGAGATCGGTATCACCAACGTACAGACCGTGTCCTATACCGTTCCGGTGGAGGAATCTATCCGGATCAAGACAAGGAGTATCATGGGCGTGGAAATTCCGCTGGTAGAGGCTGATCCGTCCGGACAGGCCCCGACTTATGCTTACTACAGCACGAAGGAGTCCCTGGATCAGGCAAGACAGGCCTTTGAAAAAGTAAAAGACCTGACCTTAAACCTTTCCATGATAGAGAACTCGGCGTACCGCTTGCTGCGGCAATCAAGAAAACACAGAAGCGTGCCAACGCGCTGAAGAACATCACGATTCCGCATTACACCCAGCTGTCCAAGGATATCGCGGACGCACTGGAGGAGAAGGAGCGCGAGGAGTTCACACGACTGAAGGTCATCAAACAGAGAAAGAACAAGGCAAGCTGATAAGGCTTTCCCGGAATAGAGATGAAAAACCCGCTTGGGCCGCGAAGAGATTTGCGGTGCCGGGCGGGTTTTTATGTGTCATGCAAAAAATATGTTTTTGGCTGCACTTTTTGTGCAAAAATTTTATAAAAATTTTCTATCTTTTTAAAACGGTCTTTGCTATAATACGTAAGGCGATTGTAAAGAAAAGTTAAGATTTTGTAAGCTGTAATGCTTTTTGGAGGTAGGAAGATGAAACACAAGAAACAGAAAAAAACGAAAAAAGCAGGGCGCATTCTGCTGGCTGTGTTTGCAGTGTTGATCGGAACGCTTGGCGTGCTGCTGTTTACGTCCGAGCGCTGGATGCGGAAAACATGGCCGAATCTGAGCATGGAAGAGCTTGTTTACCAGTTAAAGGCCCCGATTGCCGGAACCAGCCATGATCTTCTGATGAGTTATGTCTGCTCAAGTGCGCTGATCGCAGCGGCAGCACTCATCCTTCTGATTCTGGTCAGCATTTTTCTTCGGGAAAAACGCAAAGCCCATGTGGCGTTCGGGATGATCTGTATCGCGGCAGGAGCCGCCAGCATCGTCTATTCCATCAATGACGTGTGGGCAGCACTGGACGTAAAAGAATATCTGAAAAATCAGAGCACGTACAATACCGTGGTAGAAGACAACTACGTAGATCCGGACCGCGTGAATATCACGTTCCCGGAACAGAAACGAAATCTGATCTATCTCTATCTGGAATCCATGGAGAGCACCTACGCAGACAAAGCTTCCGGCGGAGCATTCGATAAAAACTATATCCCGGAGCTGACCCAGCTTGCCACAGACAACATCAGTTTTTCCAATTCGGAGCTGCTCGGCGGCGGCCAGCCTACCGTAAACGCAACCTGGACCATTGCCGGAATTTTCGCACAGACCTCCGGTCTGCCTCTCAGCATCGGAATCCAGCGAAATGAGATGGCATATCAGGCCAGCTTCTTCCCGGAAATCAATACCCTGGGTGATGTCCTGGCGGATGAAGGCTACAAGCAGTATTTCTTCATCGGTTCAATCGGACAGTTCGGCGGCCGGGAAGAGTACTTTAAAGAGCACGGCGACTACGAAGTAGACGATTACAACTGGGCTATGGAAAAAGGCCTGATCCCGGAAGGATATTACGAATGGTGGGGCTATGAGGATGAAAAACTCTTTTCCTTTGCCAAAGACCGTCTGACCGAAATCGCAGCAGAGGGAGAGCCGTTCAACTTCACCATGCTGACCGCAGACACCCATTTTGAGGATGGATATCCGTGTGAGCTCTGCGATGAAGAAAACGACGGTGACAACCAGTACGGAATGGTTCTGCACTGCTCCAGCAAGCAGGTCACCGAGTTCGTTTCCTGGATTCAGCAGCAGGATTTCTACGAGAACACAACGATCGTAATTTCTGGCGACCATCTGACGATGGATTCCGATTTCTGTGAGAACATTGATCCGGACTACACCAGAACCGTATACAACGTGATCATCAACTCCCCGATCCAGCCGCAGCAGGAGAAAAACAGAAGTTTCACCACCATGGACATGTTCCCGACCACCATCGCAAGTCTCGGAGCTACCATTGAGGGTGACCGCCTCGGTCTTGGAACGAACCTGTTTTCAGGTGAACAGACGCTTGCAGAGAAGCTGACCTTCGACCAGCTCAATGATGATCTCTCCCAGAAATCCAAATTCTTCGAAAAAATGGAAGAGCAGGTAACCTCCATCTGGACCAAAACCGATGAGGGCTGGAAGTTCTACATCGAAGACGAAGACCGATGGGCCAAAAGCGAATGGGTTTCCCTGAACCCGCACCGCTATGCAAACGACACCGAGCAGAGATATTACATTGACGCAAACGCTACGCCGTAAAAGGATGGAAACTGATCGACGGAAAATGGTATTACTTCTCCACACAGGGCAGCTACCGCCTCCTCGAAGGACCGTGCGACGAACCGTTTGAGGTGGATGAGTCGCAGTATTCTTAAAAAATAAAAAGAGAAGGATTTTCGGCAGCAAAAAGCGGGAATCCTTCTTTTTTTAATGCAGAATTGTGCCGCTCCGCCTTTTGGCGGAATTTTCTGCATTTTTGGTACAAAACGTATAAAGATTGTGAAATAAATAATTATCAATTGAATCATCTTACAAAACATGGTAAAATATGGCTATCAATCGGCGGACAAAGCGGAAAAAAGAAAGGGGATTTTAAAACAATGGGTTACAAATCAGACATTGAAATTGCACAGGAATGTACCATGCAGCCGATCACAGCGATCGCAGAAAAAGCAGGTATTGATGACAAATATCTGGAGCAGTACGGAAAGTACAAAGCAAAAATTGATTACAACCTGTTAAAAGACACCAATGCGGAGGATGGAAAACTGATCCTCGTTACAGCCATCAACCCGACACCGGCAGGAGAAGGAAAAACAACAACTTCTGTAGGTCTGGTAGACGGACTTTCTAGAATCGGTAAAAAAGCAATGGTTGCACTTCGCGAGCCATCTCTTGGACCGGTCTTCGGTGTAAAAGGCGGAGCAGCAGGCGGCGGATACGCACAGGTTGTTCCAATGGAAGATATCAACCTTCACTTCACCGGTGACTTCCATGCAATCGGTGCAGCAAACAACCTGCTGGCAGCTATGATCGACAACCACATTTTCCAGGGAAACGCTCTGAATATCGATCCGAGAAAGATCACCTGGAAACGATGCGTAGATATGAATGACCGTCAGCTTCGAAGCGTTGTAGACGGCCTTGGCGGAAGAACAAACGGAATGCCGAGAGAAGACGGCTATGACATCACCGTAGCATCTGAGGTTATGGCAGTTCTGTGTCTGGCAAGCGACATCACAGATCTGAAAGAAAGACTTTCCAAGATCATCATCGGATATACCTACGGAAAAGTATCCGAGCAGAAACCGGTAACCGCAGGTGACCTGCACGCAGAAGGCGCTATGGCAGCACTCTTAAAAGATGCCCTGAAACCAAACCTGGTACAGACTCTGGAAGGAACTCCGGCTATCGTTCACGGCGGACCATTCGCAAACATCGCACACGGCTGCAACTCTGTAACAGCAACCAAAATGTGCCTGAAATTAGCAGATTACACTATCACAGAGGCAGGCTTCGGTGCTGACCTTGGTGCTGAGAAATTCCTCGACATCAAATGCCGTATGGCAGGCCTGAAACCGAATGCAGTTGTAGTCGTAGCAACTGTTCGTGCCCTGAAATACAACGGCGGCGTTCCGAAAGCAGAACTGAACGGCGAGAACCTGGAAGCTCTGGAGAAAGGTATGCCGAACCTTCTGAAACACGTAAGCAACATCACAAACGTATACAAACTGCCATGTGTCGTTGCCATCAACGCATTCCCGACCGATACCGAAGCAGAGCTGAAGCTGGTTGAGGAGAAATGCAAAGAGCTCGGTGTCAACGTTGTTCTGTCCGAGGTATGGGCAAAAGGCGGCGAGGGCGGCGTAGCCCTGGCAGAAGAAGTTGTCCGTCTTTGCGAGCAGCCGAACGATTTCACCTATGCATACGATCTGGAAGGCTCCATCGAAGAGAAACTGAACGCCATCGTTCAGAAGATCTACGGCGGAAGCAGAGTTGTCCTGACCGCAAATGCACAGAAACAGGCAAAACAGTTAGAGGCTCTCGGATTTGGCAACTGCCCGATCTGTATGGCAAAAACCCAGTACAGCCTGACCGATGATCAGACCAAACTCGGCGCACCGACCGGATTCGAAGTTACCGTACGTAACCTGAAAATCTCCGCTGGTGCAGGCTTCATCGTAGCCCTGACCGGTGACATCATGACCATGCCAGGTCTGCCGAAAGTTCCGGCAGCAGAGCGTATCGATGTAGACGCTACTGGAAAGATTACAGGATTGTTCTAATAACACAGGATATTGTCTTGAAAAGACAGAATAAAGCGTGAAATAAAACACAGAAAAAAGAGACATTCCTTCGTGAATGTCTCTTTTTTTGCTAAGCATATCAAAACTGGTCCAGTGGACCAATTTTGATTAGTTTTTATTGCAAAATATTACAAAAGATAATATAATTTCTAATGATAACATGGAGAGAAAAGCAGATATAATATAGTAAGGGAGTTACTTGCCAATGACATCGAAGAAAAAATTGAGAAGTCTTCTGGGCGGTACACTTTTTATGGTGCTGATGCTCAGCGTACATCCGACGACTGTTTCCGCGAGTGCTGTGGGGAGCAGCACGGTGATGGACCAGTCTGTGGAGACAGAGGATCAGCAGAGCGGGATACAGAGTGAAACGCAGACACAGGCTTCACAGGACAGCGGTGCTGCTGTGCGGGCCAGTCAGAATGGCTGGGTTAAGGCAGGCGACAGCGGCTGGTATTTTTATGAGAACGGACAGCTGAAAACAGGATGGCTTTACCGGAATGGAAACTGGTACTGGCTGGATCCGGACCGGAACGGCCGCATGGCAGAAAACAGCTGGTTCACATACGATAATAATTTTTATTATGCCAAGGGAGACGGAGCAATCTATAAAAATGGTTTTCAGGAAGTAGATGGAAACCTTTATTATTTCCAGAGCTGGGGCGGCATTCAGAGAAATGTGTATCTCAGCATCAGTGGAAAAATGTACTATGTACAGGAAAATGGTATCGTTGCCCGTGGAATAGTCAGAACAATGAATGGACATGGTGATCTCTGCGCATTTGATGATACTACGGGAGCGCAGATCACACAAAAAGGCTGGCTGAAAAAAGGCACATCATATTATTGGGTAAGAGAAGACGGCGTCCTGCAGACCGGCTGGCTGCTGTACGATGATAACTGGTACTGGTTTGATGATAATGGTGTCATGATGGCATCCGGCTGGAAAGAAATCAACAACAATCTGTATACTTCCAGAGCTGGGGCGGCATTTATAAAAACGGTTTCCAGAGCATCGGAGGAAACGAGTATTATTTCCGGAGCTGGGGTGGTGTATATCGAAACACCTTCTTTACCGTAAAAGGGAAAACCTACATAGCGCAGAATGACGGATCGATCTATCATGCCAGCCAGACCGGCTGGGTTCAGCTGGGAGATCAGACTTACTGGATCAATCAGGATGGTTCTGTTCAGACCGGCTGGCTGAAGCTGGAAGGCAAATGGTACTGGCTGAAAGCGGACGGCACACGTGCTGCATCTGAATGGATCACGTATGACAACAACCGATACTATTTTGACGGTGACGGTGTGATGTACACCGGAATGAAAGAGGTTGACGGAACAAGATATTATTTCCACAGCTGGGGCGGCGTTTACCGTAACGAATCTTTTACCTGGCAGGGAAAGAAATACTGGGCAAAGGATGACGGAACCTTCTATACAGGTGTCTGCGATATCAATGGAAAGAAATACTATTTTCTGGAAGACGGCGAGCAGATTACAAAAGAGGGCTGGTATCTGACCAACGGAACGTATTACTGGATCAACAAGGATACGTCGCTTCAGACCGGCTGGGTGAAATATGACAACAACTGGTACTGGATGAAAGAAGACGGTACGATGGCATCGTCTGAATGGATCACCTACGACAAAAACCGCTACTATTTCCGAAGCTGGGGCGGCATGTACACCGGAATTCATACCATCGGCGGAACAAAATACGCATTCCAGAGCTGGGGCGTCTGTACCATGATCAGACATTTACCATCGGCGGTAAAACATACTATGCCAATTCAGATGGAACATTTGCCACCGGCTGGGTGCAGAACGGCGGAAAAACGTATTATTTCGATGAGGACGGCACAAGCCATACGGGCTGGCTGCTTCTGGACGGAACGCATTACTGGATCAACGCCAATGGAACCAGAAGAGATGACGAGCTGTTTCAGTACGACGGAACTATTATTATGTAGACAAAAACGGCGTTATGGCGACAAGCGGCTGGGTATACTGGGATTATAACTATTATTATCCGAGAAGCTGGGGCGGCATGTACAAGAATGCGTTTATTACCTATGATAATAACCTCTATTACCTTGGATCTGACTCGAAAATGGCAATCGGCTGGCAGTCGATTGGCGGAAATACATACTATTTCCGAAACTGGGGCGGCATGATAACCGGAAAACAGGTGATCGACGGAAAAACGTATGTGTTCGATGAGGACGGCAAGCTGGTACAGAGTCCGGACGGATTTGAACCGTCCGCGCAGATCGGTGTCCGCACCGTACGGAACTTTCTGAAAAATGCACTGCTTCCACTTGGAAACACCCTGTATATCTGGGGAGGCGGCCACACAGACGCAGAGGCAGAGAGTTACGGCGTCAATGCGCAGTGGAAACAATTCTTCAATACACAGAATTCCACCTACAACTATTCCGATCATCTGTATGAGTACGGAAAAGGTCTTGACTGTTCCGGCTATGTCGGATGGACCGCACATCAGGTGACGAAAGAGTATGCAACGACAACCTCCACTGGAATGCCGGCCTACTTTGCAAGAAAAGGCTGGGGAACCTGCGTGACAGGCGATACGTCCCAGAAATTTACGCCGGGTGATGTGGTCAGCAAGAGCGGTCATGTCTGGATTGTCATTGGCCAGTGCTCGGACGGCAGCGTGGTTGTCATTCATGCGACACCGCCGTATATTCAGCTTGGCGGAACCGTTTCTTCAACAGGAAGCATTAACAGTGAAGCTATTGAGCTGGCAAATGAATACATGAAAATGTATTATCCGGTTGCGTATGAGCGGTATGGTGTAAAAGTTCTTGACCGGTCCTATCTGACCGGTGTGAATCATTTCACCTGGAGCAGCAGTATCTTAAGTGACAGTGAAGGCTACCGCAGGAAGAAACCGGCAGAAATCCTGAACGATCTGTTCCAGTAAAATATCTTCTATAAAAAATAAGAGAGAATACAAAAAAACTTTGTAGTTCGTGTATTCTCTCTTTCTTTTGCGCTGGAATTGTCTATACTAGAAGGTGCGTGAAAGACGCAGATCAGAAATACAAAAGAAAAAATCTGGAAAATAAAAATACAAGGGGAGTAAACATGCGAAAGAGCTGGAAATGGGCGCTCTGTCTTGGCGTAGTGTCGTTGCTGCTGCTGGGCGGCTGCGGAAAAGAAAAGGCGGAACCAGTGGATCTGGTGCTGGTAACCGACGGCAGTGAGGTAGCTTCCGATGCCGTGTATCAGTCAGCATGGAACGGTCTTGCGCAGTATGGAGACGAGAGCGGTCTGAAATATGAAGCAAGTGTTCCGGCAGGACGGACAACAGAGGACTATGAAAACACCATCAAAGAGGCGGCGCAGAAGGAGCATCCGTTATCGTCTGTGCCGGAACGAGCATGAGCCGCGCCGTTTACGATGCACAGCGCGACTGGAAGGATGTCCGTTTTCTGCTGCTGGAGGCAGAACCGGTCAGTGAGAGCGGCCGCAGCCGTCTCCGCGGAAATACAGAAAGCCTGGAAATTGATGTATCAGAGGCCGGCTACCTGGCAGGATATGCGGCAGTACAGGCCGGCTACACGCACCTGGGCTATATCGGACAGAAAAACGAAGAGAACGGAACAAAGTACGGGACAGGTTATGCACTCGGTGCAGAGGCGGCCGCTGCGGATCTGGGACTTGGAGAAAACAGCATCACGCTGGATTATACGTATCGGAAAAGCAGCAGCGTATCACCGTCGTATTTGGAAAAAATCAAAAGCTGGTATGGTGAGGGCGGACAGATTCTCTTCTCGGACGGTGCATCGTATCAGAATGTACTTGGCGCAGCAGCATCTGCGGCAGGCGGAGCACTGATCGCAAACGGCGGCGTGGAGGAGTACGCCAATGCCGTGTTGAAAGTACGTCTGGATTATGGAACTGCAGTTTACAATGCGTTAAAAGAAATGAAACAAAAGGATTTTGAAGGCGGGAAAATTGTAACGCGCGGCGTGACCGATCAGGAAATCAGTCTGGAATGGAATCAGGATGCGGTGCCGTACTTTACAGAGGATCAGTACCGGGCACTCTGTGCGAAATTCTCCGCAGAGGACTTTTCAATCCCTGACGGCGATGCGCTTTCCTCGCCGGATCAATACAAATTGAGTTGTGTGAGTGTACAGAAGGTAAAATAACATGTATCGTTACTGTTCACGAATTGTTTACAAAAAGTCGGGATATTTTTCCTTGCATCCATTTGTGAATTGTGATATTATGTAAAAGAATTGGGAAAAATATTTCAAAATTGTTACAGAATAATTGAATTTCTAAGAAACAGGGAAACCTGAAACAAAGAAACCTACATACAACGAATCAATTGGGAGTGAAAGAATGAGAAAAAAATTTCTTGCCTTAAGTTTAGCAGTGATCGTAAGTGCAGCTCAGGTAATGACAGTAAGCGCCTCGAAACAGGAGCAGTTACAGCAGCAGCAGGCAGCACAGGCAGAGACCAGCGCACAGCTTGACAACGCAAAAGCAGAAATCGACGATCTGGAAACCAAAAAGAATCAGATTACCGGCGAGATTGATGACCTGGACGCACAGCTTGTCGTAACCATGGCATCCGTGGAAAATCTGAAAAATGAAATTGCAGAGAAACAGACAGAAATTGAAACAACACAGGAAAAACTGGCACAGTCCCAGGCTGAAGAGGACGAGCAGTACGAGCTGATGAAAAAACGAATCCAGTTCCTTTATGAGAGCGGCGGAGACAACGGCTGGGCAGCACTTCTTCTGGAGGGAAAAGATTTAAGCAGCATTCTCAACCAGGCTGAGTACACCCAGAAGTTATACAAATACGACAGAGAGTGTCTGCAGGAGTACATGGATCTTGTACAGCAGGTAACAGACTACAGCAATCAGCTTGCAGATGAAAAAGCAGATCTCGAAGCTAGTGAGGCAGAGCAGGAAGCACAGCAGCAGTCCCTTGAGGCAATGCTTGAGCAGAAAAAAGCCGTTTCCGATGACTACGAAAACCAGATCGCAGACCTGAACGACATGGCTGCACAGTACAACGCAGTACTGGCAGAGCAGAACGCAAAGATCCAGCAGATCCAGGAGGAGATTGCAGCCGAAGAGGCAGCAAGAAAAGCCGAAGAGGCCCGTCAGGCAGCAGAAGCAGCCGAGGCAGCCCGCCAGGCAGAGGCAGCAAGACAGGCAGCAGCAGAAGCAGCCGCAAGCAGTGCTGCAAATAATACAACAACGGCAGACAACACACCGTCCAGCACAGGAAGCTCCACCACGACAACAACACCGTCTAACGGAGGAAGCTCTTACGATGATTCTTCGTCCAGCGATACCAGCAGCTCGGATGATTCCAGCAGCTCCAGCAGCACCGGAAGCGCAACCGGAAGTGCCATCGTATCCTATGCAACACAGTTTATTGGAAATCCATACGTATGGGGCGGCACAAGCCTTACCAACGGAGCTGACTGCTCTGGTTTTATCATGAGCGTTTACGCACACTTCGGATACGACCTTCCGCATTCCTCCAGTGCACTGCGTGGTGTAGGACGCGGTGTATCTTATGCAGAGGCTCAGCCGGGCGATATTATCTGCTACAGCGGCCACGTAGCCATCTACATCGGCGGCGGTGCAATCGTACACGCAAGCAATGAGCGCGACGGTATCAAGATCAGTAGCAACGCAGCGTATACCACGATTCTTGCGGTAAGACGTGTGGTTTAAAAAAGAATTACATAGTAAGAATTTTCAGATCCCGGGAGAGAAAAATCCCGGGATTTTTTGCGTTTTGCTTAAAATTGAGTGCATTCGCGTTAAAACTGTGATATACTAAAGCACATCGGAGATACAAGGGCGTATTGACCAACAGAAGGTCAGTATGCCCTTTTGCTTGTTAGGAAGAAGGGAGAATCGTTATGAAACTGGAAAATTATTTTCGTCGTTCGGTATTCGGAACGGATCTGGTGCGGAAGTAGCGTCAGTGCTGTCCATCTGCATTATTGCCGGTCTGCTGATCGTCTACGTCCCGAACATCATCGCCGGAGCCGGAAAGATCGGCGATACTGTAAACACCATGAAAACCGCAGACCTCCCATTCGGCAAAGCCCTGTACGCCGCATTCCTCTACGGAACCTTCCAGCTTGCCAATGTCGCAGTCTTCGTCCAGCATGCCAAGTCCTTCGAAGAACCGCAGGATGCCGGAAAGAGCATGGCAGTCGGTGCCGTATTAAATGCCCTTCTGATGATCATGGTCGTCCTCGGAATCATGACCGTATACCAGAACCCGGAAATGATCCAGCAGAGCGTCCCGACATTATTTATGGTTCAGCAGGGCGTCGGCAGTAAATTCATGACACCGCTGATTTCCGTACTGATCATCCTCGGTGCCGTATCCACAGCCGTCAACATGGTTGCCGCCATGGTCAAACGAATCCACGCCGGTCTCGCTGAACGAAGCAGCAGAACAGAAACCGCAGGCAAAATCAGCCGCACCCAGATCCTCGCCGCCCTCGCTTGCTGCATCGCAGACTTCCTCATCGCACAGTTTGGTCTGCTGACGCTGATCCAGAAGGCGTACAGCATCCTGGCATACCTGGCAATCCCGGTCATCTTGGTGCCGTACGTGGTGCACATGGCGGTGATGCGGTTTGATACGAAAAAATAGAAAAGAACAATAAAAAATTTGTAACAAAAATTTACACCGCAGAAAGAGAGATTTGCTTCTGGAGAATGGAAGTATTTCGCAGACAGCAGAAAAAAGAAGATTCATGCAGAGCAGACGTGAGTCATAAAGAAATGACATGCGTCTGCCTTTTTTCTGTGCGTCTGGCAGAGTATGTGTCGGTGACAAAGCAGAAAACAGGAACTCTTCTTTGGGACTCGATTGTGCCGTCAAAATATGGTATACTGCAAAAAGGATCAAAAAGCGGATATTGATATTTCACGGGAGGGGAAGAAGATGAAAAATGCACCGGCTTATGTGAAGGTTTACAGCAGACTGAAAAACGAGATCAATAAGGGAACATATCCTGTCGGGGGATTTCTGCCGAAGGAGTGTGAACTGGAGAAAATCTATCAGGTCAGCCGTACTACGGTACGGAATGCAGTAAAGATACTGGTGCAGGAGGGACTGGTTGAGGTTCGCCAGGGTTCTGGAACGAGGGTGCTGAATCATAAGGCAATTCAGAATTATAACAAGGTCACATCGGTCACGGAATCCCTGATGAAAAAGGATATCGGGTAACGACGTCAGATATGATGATCGACATCATTTCGGCGGACAAACAGCTCGCCGATGAACTGGAAATTCCGGAGGGAACCAGCGTGGCGAGGATTCAGCGGCTGCAGCTTGCGGATGAAGAGCCTGTTACGCTGATGGAAAATTATATCGAATATGCGAAAGTCCCTGGCATCGAGGCGTATGAGAATCAGTTTGTAGCGCTGTATCAGTTTCTGGAGGAGAAATTCGGCTTGCAGATTGATGAGACACGAGACAGAATTTCAGCGAAATCCGCGACCTTTATGGAAGCCCAGGTTCTGAAAACGGAGCCGAAGGATGCGCTTCTTGTGGTGCACAGAGTCACCTACTGGCAGAACCGGCCGGTGAGCATTGACCACGTGCGGATCATCGGAAGCAAGTACGAGGTGGAGATTTCGGGAAAAGGACGGAGTAAATGAGCGATGAGACAGAAGAACAGAAGAAACTGATGCGGCAGATTGATATCAGCTGTGTACAGGCATTTCATACAATGGATGAAATTGATGCGATGGTGGAGCTGGCAAAGAAATATCGTCTGGCTGCTGTGTTTACCTTGCCGGCGTTCAGCGCCCATGTGGCAGAACGGCTGCAGGACACCAGAGAAATCCATGCGGGAGGCGTGGTAAGCTTTCCGGGCGGCGGAGATACGACCGGACAGAAGAAGCGGCAGGCAAAAGAACTGTGGGAGCTGGCTGCCGGGAAATCGACATGGTGATGAATCTTACGGCATTCAGAAGCCACGAATTTCTTATGTAAAAGAAGAACTTCTGGCCATCCGGGAGCAGGTGCCTTCGGCGATTTTTAAGGTGATCATCGAGGCACCGCAGCTGACGGAGCAGGAAATCTGCCAGGCAGTGGATCTGTGTGTGAAAGGCCGTGCGGATTATGTAAAGACGAGCACCGGATGGTATCCCGGCTGTCCTTCCACCGTGGAGCAGGTTCGAATCATGAGCCGTGAAGCCGCCGGTCGCATTCAGATCAAGCCGCCGGTGGAATCCGCAGTCTGGAAACTATACAGGAAATGCAGAAAGCCGGCTGCAGCCGTTTCGGTATGGGAATGCGGTCGGTGCAGAATTTGATAAAAAGTATCTATAAGTAATCTATTGTGCAAAAACTATAAAAAAGTCACGGAATATTCTACGATATTCCGTGACTTTTCTGTTGAATTAGTAACCTATTAGTGATATATTCGAACCATAGGAATCGATAAATCATTAACAATCTGAAAGGAGAGCAAAAGATATGAAAGGTTATGCAATGCTGAAAATCGGTGAATCCGGATGGATCGAGAAAGAACGCCCGAAATGCGGGCCGATGGATGCCATTTGCCGTCCACTGGCAGTTGCCATCTGCACATCAGATGTCCACACTTTATGGGAAGGGGCCATCGGTGACCGTCATAACATGATTCTGGGCCATGAGTGCTGTGCAGAGGTTGTGGAAGTCGGAGAGCTCGTAAAAGATTTCAAACCGGGAGACCGGGTTCTTGTGCCGGCCATCACTCCGGACTGGAATTCTCTGGAAGCACAGGCTGGTTATTCCATGCACTCCGGCGGAATGCTGGCAGGCTGGAAATTCTCCAACTTCAAAGATGGTGTCTTTTCTGAATTCTTTCATGTAAATGATGCCGATGGAAACCTTGCGCTGCTTCCGAAAAACATCAATGTTGTCGACGCGTGCATGCTTTCCGATATGGTGCCGACCGGATTCCACGGCGTAGAGCTTGCCGATGTACAGTTTGGTGATACAGTTCTTGTCATCGGAATCGGACCAGTTGGTCTGATGTCGGTAGCCGGAACGAATATGCGCGGCGCATCGAGAATCATTGCTGTCGGAACGAGACCGGTCTGCGTAGAAGCGGCAAAAAAATACGGCGCAACGGATTTTGTCAGCTACAAGAACGGACCGATTTTCCAGCAGGTACTTGATATGACAGATGGAAAAGGTGTTGATAAAGTAGTCATCGCCGGCGGTGGTGTAGAAACCTTTGCAGAAGCAGTAAAATGCCTGAAACCGGGCGGAAAGATCGGAAATGTAAACTATCTTGGATCCGGTGACAACATTGATATTCCGCGTGTAGAGTGGGGCGTTGGAATGGGTCACAAACAGATTAACGGAGGCCTGATGCCTGGCGGAAGACTCCGCATGGAAAAACTGGGAGCTCTTGTTTCGGCAGGCAAGCTGGATGTCAGCCCGCTGTCCACGCATGTGTTTGATGGATGGGATCATCTGGAAGAAGCATTGTTCCTGATGAGAGATAAACCGAAGGATTTAATCAAACCAGTCGTTAAATTGGCTGACTGATGATTTGAAAATTTGACTGAAAAAGGAAACGTATGAAAATATTGATCGTATCCGGCTTTTTGGGCGCGGGAAAAACAACATTTATCAAACGGCTGGCCAGGAACGTCGATCAGCGGTTTGCCATACTGGAAAATGAATATGGAGCCGCAGGAATCGACGGCGCACGTCTTGGCCAGAACCGGCAGGGAACGCAGAAAAATGTATGGGAAATGACAGAGCAGTGCATCTGCTGCATCGGGAAAAAGGATTTTGCAGCATCCGTGCTGACCATTGCCAATGTGGTAGACCCGGAATACCTGATCGTAGAACCGACAGGCGTCGGAAGTCTCGCCCGGATTATAGAAAATCTGCGTCAGATCGAGTACGAGAGAATTCAGCTTCTCTCGCCGGTCACTATTGTGGATGTTTACAGTTACCGCCGCTATATGGCGGAATATCCCGAGCTGTATCAGGATCAGATCCGAAGCGCGGATACGATCATTGTTTCCAAAACAGAAGCATGCCAGGCGGAAGAAAAACAGCGCATCCAGAAATTTCTGCAGGAAATTAACTCGCAGGCAAAAATCATCACGGATTATGCATCCACGATGACACGGGAAGATTACCAGAGCTTGCTGCTGGGCAGCCGGTATGAGAAAAAAGTACAGGATACGCAGAGCGGCGAAAAGATGCCGGAGACCTTCTCCTTCGAAAATATCCGAATGGAGGCACCGGAAACCCTGTGGTGTTTTCTGGAACAGATCATTCGCGGAGCGTTTGGAAATATCATCCGTGCAAAAGGACAGTTCGCAGCCGGAGACCAGTTTCTCCAATTTGATGTCGCCGATCACCGCTACAGCATCACCGGCACAGAACAGAAAAACGCCGGCCAGGCTGTGTTTATCGGAAACGATATGAACGAAGATGCGATCCGGCAGTATTTTAAGAAATGCGCCGGAAACCAGAAAATGAAATATGCTGCCCGTCATGTATCATAAAGTAAATAGGAAAAAGAGATTGCGGAGTCCTGCCAAAACAGGGTTTCGCAATTTTGGTTTTTACAGAAAGATTCAACTGAAAAACGAAGGATAGGCAAAAACGAAAAATTACGCTAAAATAAACATACAAGTATTCCAAATAAAACAAAAGAAAAATCAGGGGGGATCTGATATGGAGGAACAGAAAAGAAGACGGGAAAGAAAATCAGCGGCATACTGGTTGAGCAAAAGCTCGATTTTATATCCGATCTGTATCTTGTATGTGATGTATGTGAAACAGGTTGAGGTATATATTACAGAATGTTCCGTCCATATTTCGTCGGGGACAATGCTTTTTGCCTATGCGCTGTGCCTGATTTTGTGGCTGGCCTCACCCATTCGAAGCTACTGCGCAGATGGAACTGCAAATGAAGTTTTATTCTATGCATTTCCGCCGAGCATACTGATGCTGTTTTTATTTGCCCAATATTCACTGAAAATTGTGTTGTTTCTTGCAGTGCTGGATGGGATATTTCTTGTTACGGTTTTAAGAGATTTACATAGAAAAAAACGAAAATATTCTCCGAAAAAATTCTGGAGATTAAAAAGAAGTGACTTAAACGCATTTCTGTTTGTTTCAGTATGCGTGAGTATGGTACCGACTTGTATGATGATATATTGGAAGCTTGAGTCTCCGTCCGGAGTGGCAGAACTTTACGAACGAAAAAAGGACTATAATCTCGTCCAGAATCAGGAGAACATTTTTCAGGAAAATAAAGAATTTCTGCTGAGCTTAAAGGAGAGCGAATGGAGGCAAAAAACACTGGAAGAAAGAACAATTGCAGCACAGAAGATGGTACGGCTTGAAACAGAACGACTTGGAATTCCCGAAATTCCGCTGTATGTGAAAGAGACAGGATCATCGAATTGCGTTGCATTATATAATAACGAAGAGAACGAAATATGGTATGCTCCAGAGCATTTAACATCTCAGACAGCAGAAGAATTTTTTACGGGAATTTGCGAAGAATGTTATCATGGAATGGAGTATTATCTGCTGGAGCGAATGGACTGGAATTCGGAAATGGCGAATACTGCTTATTTTGAAGAAATGAGGAAGTGGAAACTAAATGATAATCGCTACATATCTGGACGCGACGAGGGCGATTCGTTTGAAGCATATCAATCACAGCCGCTGGAAGCATCTGCCAAAAAGTATGCCAGTTCCGAAACAGAGGCACTGATTCATTTTATTGCTGTGTACGGCGATGAATAAAAATCTTTTAGGGGGGAGGGAGAAAAGGAGCGTCGGGAAAAAATAAAAATTAGCACTCTCCTCTTGACAGTGCTAACAACTAGTGTTATAGTACGACTAGAACAAAGAAAGAAAATTCACATCAAGCTCTTTTTGTTCGGAGCGAATGTTAGCACCCAAATAGATAAGGAGGAAGCCGATTATGAATATCAGTAAATTCACACAAAAATCGCTGCAGGCCGTACAGGACCTGGAAA
>ENA-OQDE01000091-OQDE01000091.1-human-gut-metagenome-genome-assembly--contig:-NODE-91-length-54069-cov-2.945015_pt1 | contig 54069 bp, 44 predicted proteins | sample MGYA00242768_ERZ504595 | MGnify/ENA primary metagenome ERZ504595 (study PRJEB26092, sample SAMD00036307) | human gut metagenome | host: Homo sapiens | study: EMG produced TPA metagenomics assembly of...
CTCACAGATTCTTCGTAGTAGCCCCGAGGGAATCGAACCCCTATCTAAAGTTTAGGAAACTTCTATTCTATCCGTTGAACTACAAGGCCGCTTCAAATTTGCTTGCAAAGATAACGGTTTCTGTCGATTTAACAAGAATAAAAATACAGGTTCCTTTCAGATATTTCAAATATTTGGCGTCAATAGGACAATAAAGTTCGATTTATTTTGATAATTCGATTAACTTTCCGACCTTTGCGCTCACAAATTGAAAGTAAAATCAGTTTTAAAATTAAATATAGTAATTAAAGTTATGGCAGACGAAATGATGGTTAAAGAATTGGAGGAAGTAGTAGTACGTTTCTCCGGCGACTCCGGTGACGGTATGCAGCTGGCCGGCAACATCTTCTCGAACGTGTCGGCTACAGTAGGAAATGACATCTGTACATTCCCTGACTACCCGGCAGACATCCGCGCCCCGCAAGGTTCACTGACCGGTGTTTCCGGTTTTCAGGTTCACATCGGTGCCGGACAGGTTTACACTCCCGGAGACCGTTGCCACGTATTAGTGGCTATGAATCCTTCCGCACTGAAAACACAAATCAAATTCTGTAAACCGCAAGGACTTATCATTACCGACTCCGACTCATTCGAAGCCAGAGATTTGGAAAAGGCACAATTCAAGACTGACAATCCTTTTGAGGAATTAGGCGTAAAACAGGAAGTACTTGAAGTTCCCATCTCTTCCATGTGTAAAGAGAGCCTGAAAGATTCCGGACTAGACAATAAATCAGCACTCCGTTGTAAGAACATGTTCGCACTCGGATTGGTTTGCTGGTTGTTCAACCGCAACCTTGCCGCTGCTGAAAAAATGTTGCGTGAGAAATTCGCCAAGAAGCCCGAAATTGCAGAAGCTAATATTAAGGTATTAAACGATGGTTTCAACTATGGTGCCAACACACATGCTTCTGTCTCTACTTATAAGATTGAAAGTAAAGCTCCGAAATCAAAAGGACTTTATACAGATATCAACGGAAATAAAGCAACTGCTTATGGCTTGATTGCTGCTGCCGAGAAAGCAGGTCTGGAACTCTACCTGGGTTCTTATCCTATCACTCCGGCCACTGATATTCTGCACGAATTAGCTAAACATAAATCACTGGGAGTAAAAACCGTACAGTGCGAAGATGAAATCGCAGGTTGTGCTTCTGCCGTTGGTGCCGCTTTTGCCGGTGCTTTGGCTGTAACGACTACTTCCGGGCCGGTGTTTGTTTGAAGAGTGAGGCCATGAACCTTGCTGTAATTGGCGAACTTCCATTAGTGATTGTAAATGTGCAACGTGGCGGTCCGTCAACAGGTTTGCCTACTAAATCAGAACAGACAGACTTATTGCAAGCTCTTTACGGACGTAATGGTGAAAGCCCGATGCCGGTGATTGCCGCAACTTCACCAACGAACTGTTTTGATGCCGCATACATGGCATGTAAGATTGCTCTGGAACACATGACTCCGGTTGTATTACTGACGGATGCTTTCGTAGCCAACGGTCGGCAGCTTGGAAACTTCCTAACTTAAATGAATATCCTGCCATCAATCCTCCATACGTGACTCCGGACATGGCTGGTAACTGGACTCCATACCAACGCAATGAAGAAACCGGTGCACGTTACTGGGCAATTCCGGGAACTGAAGGATTCATGCACCGCATCGGTGGTCTTGAAAGAGCAATGAAACAGGTGCGATCTCTACCGAACCAGAAAACCATAATAAGATGGTTCATCTCCGCCAAACTAAAGTAGATAAAATTGCAGACTATATCCCCGAACTCGAAGTACTGGGTGATGAAGATGCAGATTTACTGATTGTTGGCTGGGGCGGCACGTATGGGCATCTCCGTCTGGCTATGGACTTTATGCGCGATCATGGAAAGAAAGTGGCTTTCGCACACTTCCAATACATCAACCCGTTGCCGAAGAATACAGCCGATGTATTGCGTAAATACAAGAAGATCGTAGTAGCTGAACAGAATTTGGGACAATTCGCAGGTTACTTACGGATGAAGATACCCGGATTGAACATCAGCCAGTTCAACCAAGTGAAAGGACAGCCTTTCGTTACGAGAGAATTGATAGATGCATTCACTAAATTATTGGAGGAATAAAAGATGAGCGATAAAGTATATACCGTACAAGATTATAAATCAGGCCAACCTCGCTGGTGTCCGGGATGCGGTGACCACGCTTTCCTGAACTCACTGCACAAAGCTATGGCCGAACTGGGAGTAGCTCCGCACAATATTGCCGTCATTTCCGGTATCGGTTGTTCTTCCCGCCTGCCTTACTACGTAAATACGTATGGCTTCCACACGATTCACGGACGTGCCGCTGCTGTTGCAACAGGTGCAAAAGTGGCCAACCCTGATTTGACGATCTGGCAAATTTCCGGTGACGGTGACGGTCTGGCAATTGGTGGTAACCACTTCATCCACGCATTACGCCGTAACATTGATTTGAATATGATCCTGCTGAACAACCGCATCTACGGTTTGACAAAGGGACAATATTCACCGACTTCGGAGCGTGGACTTGTAACTAAATCATCTCCTTACGGTACCGTAGAAGATCCATTCCATCCGGCAGAACTTGCTTTTGGTGCCCGTGGACATTTCTTTGCACGTTGTATTGCAGTAGACGGTGCCGCTTCTGTAGAGGTATTGAAAGCTGCCGCTAATCACAAAGGCGCCTCTGTTGTAGAAGTTCTGCAAAACTGCGTGATCTTCAACGATGGAACTCATGCTTCTGTAGCCACCAAAGAAGGACGTGCCAAGAACGCTATCTATCTGGAACATGGCAAACCCATGTTGTTCGGTGAAAACAAGGAATTCGGATTGATGCAGGAAGGTTTCGGACTGAAAGTGGTGAAACTTGGTGAGAATGGTATCACAGAAAAGGATATTCTTATTCACGATGCTCACTGCCAAGATAATACGCTTCAATTGAAACTGGCGTTAATGGAAGGTCCTGATTTCCCGATTGCACTCGGTGTGATCCGCGATGTAGATGCTCCAACTTACAATGATGCTGTAATTGGACAGATTGAAGAAATCAAAGGCAAGAAGAAATATCATAATTTCCAGGAATTGCTAATGACTAATGATACTTGGGAAGTGAAGTAATTCACCACTTCAATCCATAAAATAATAAAGGCGTAGACAAGAGAATCAACTCTCTTTCTACGCCTTTCATTCTTTCTATCGTGTAACCTATATTTATATCAACCTATTCGAGAGCAGTGCCACCCACTTTTTCCGGCCAATACGGATTCTGATAAATAACAGAATTATCTGTACTATTATCAGGAGACGCAAGTCTCATTTCATTAATAGCAACCGGACTCAAATAGTTGGCTTTAGCCCAAGAATATCCATCATATACCTGATTATTGATTCTCACCTTGCTAAAAGGACGAATATACTTGAATGCTCTGGAGGAAATATTAGAAGTAGCATCATCCGGATCATCTTTTAAAGTAACGTCTTCCGGAAGTTCATAAGTTTATAAGCCTCTTCCCAAAAGTTATACCCTTCAGGAATAAACTTATTAGTAAGTACGCCATCCCAAGCTCTCCAACGCACCAGGTCATCCCAACGCATTCCTTCGCCAATAAACTCGCAACGACGTTCGCGACGGATATTATATAAGGTAGCATCCACTTCATACGAACCGGGATGAGCGGCCAAATCCGTCTCCTTATTCATATCGGTATTGTCAATGGTTGTCTGGAAATTGCCTGTAATGCCTGCCCGATTGCGTACTGCATCCCAATAGCTTTTCGCTTTACCGTCTACCTTATTATTACGCAAATAGTAGGCTTCCAGATAATTCAGATAAGCTTCGACACCACGAAAGATAATGCACCCTGTAGTCGATTGCGACTGACCGGAAATAATCTGCTTATTATTATATGTCAAGCATTTCCGAATCCGATACCCGGTATTATCAGATGTTTGGGCTTCCAATGATATAATATTAGGTTGTTTGAATTCTTTAAGTGCAGGTTCTTCTGTCGAACTGGATGGAAGCAAATCCTTCTCGCCCAAAACAAACATTTGCAGACGCAGATCACGATTCTCTTTCACATCCATGATAGTTTTGTCACCTTTATATTCATCTCCTGCTGCATAATAGGGAAGTCCGTCTTTCATGACAAAACAGTCTACAAAGCTCTTCAGCATACCATTATTACCTCCAGTAAAAATATAAGCCGGTGTGCCATGCGTGATTGACACGCCACCACCATTCATATATTGCTTCCAGAAAAGAACTTCGGAATAACTACTCATATCTTCTTCCGCAAACATCTCGAAATATGGATTCCAGCCAACAATCCCCGATATGTTTTTCGGATTGGTCAGACCGGTATTATTGGTCAAAGTAATATCATCAGCCACCTGTTCCGCTGCTTTCATAGCCTCATCCAGAAAGAAATTGATTTCATTATCCATGTTCGTGGAGAAATCGGTATGTATTCTCTTACCCGGCCAGGTTGCATCCCCCGGCACACGCCCTGTTCCCTTATGATACTTTTCAAACGTAGCCTCATACAAAGCAACGCGCGACTTATCAATAACGCGCAATTCTTTGTTAATCGCGTTTTGTTTCCTGAAATATCATCCACCATATATTTGGCGGCGGAATCGAGCTGATTGATGATAAAACGAGCTACGAGATTACGCGGCTGACGAACAGATTTCTCTGTCAAAACAGACTGATTATCCGGCAATACTTCGGTTATAATTGGAAAATCTCCGAATGATTTCAGTTTACTGTAATAAATCCATGCACGGATAAAGTACATTTCGCCGACATAGTGAAGAATCTGTTCACAATTGCCCTCAATCTTGCCTGCCTCGAATTTAGGAAGCACATTTTCGAAGAAATAATTGCAATAGCGAATTTGAGTAAAATCCCAGCCACCTCCAGTATTAGGAACACGCCACTGACCTTTCTCAAAATAGGTGGAAGAATATCCTCCGGCTACCATATTATCTGTATTCTGGTCATTGTTCACTGTACCGACTCCATATCCACCATGCGTTGAAAAGATGTTGTTGTACTGCGAAATACTATATGCAGCCAAGTGGTCCGTCGTATTAAAATACTCTTGCGGAGTCACCTGATCCAGAGGCGCCATATCCAGAAAATCATTACAAGATGTAAGCGACCACGTAGCTCCTGCCATCAAGATTGTTTGTAATATAATATGTTTCAGTTTCATAAGCCTTAAAATTAGAAGTTAACATTTAAACCTACCGAGATGGTGCGCTGCAACGGATAGAGTTTACCATTATTCGCATCATAAGTGCTTTCCAAAGCCTCCGGGTCGAAAATCTTGGACATATGAGAGAATGTCAACAGATTGTCACCTGACACGTATACTCGAACTGAAGACATTCCGGCTTTATTTGTCCATTGCTTGGGCAATGTATAGCCTATCTGAACATTCTTAATACGGCAGTAAGCTGCATTCTGAATATAGCGGCTCTGCACTGCCATGTTTCTCGAATCACTTTTCAATACGCGTGGATAATAGGCATTTGTATTAGCACCCAACGGGTCACCCTCCGGACGCCAGAAGTCCCAATGTTCCTTAAATCCGGTAGCCTGCCATTCGTCCACTCCATTGGCTCCCCAGAAATAGGGGCCGCTCAACACATAATCGCGCTTGGCCACTCCTTGCAGAAATATGCGGAAATCGACACCTTTCCATGCTGCATCCAACGTGATACCATATTTAAATCGAGGTGTATTATTGCCCAAAATCACACGGTCACCGGGTTTCTCTGTGGTATTTTCACCTGTCGAGATCACTCCATCGCCGTCTACATCCTTATACATGATATCACCTGCTCCCCACTTGCTTCCCAAAGAAGACTGATCCACTTTGGCCAAGTGAGCGTCCATCTCTTCCTGTGATTGTGCGATACCTACCGTTTCATATCCCCAGATTTCTCCTTTCATCATTCCCGGATAATATGCTTCGGAAAGTTTGTTGTTTTCATTCGGATAGCGAGTGATTTTCTGTTGGTCATCGGCTAACGTAAATTTAGCACCATAAGAGAAATCACCAATCATATCTCTCCACCCCAGTTCCAGCTCAAAACCATAGGATTTCATATCGGAATTGTTGATTTTCGGAGGAGTAGCACCCAGTACGGAAGACAATTCCGGAGCCGGGCCAATCATATCATACGTCCAACGCACAAAGTAGTCGAACGAACCGGTCAAGCGATTATTAAACAGCCCCCAGTCCAAACCGATATCCCAGGTTTCAATCGTTTCCCAAGTCTTCAAGCTGGAGACGATACCGGGTAGGCTTGCATAATTCGGTCTTTTTCCATTCACCAACCAGTTATAATCAGTGCCTTGTGGCATCGTCTGATAGAAAGGATACCATGCATCCTTAGTATCCGTATTACCCAACTGCCCCCATGAACCTCTTAATTTCAATACATCAATATGAGCTTTATCGGCTATATTCCTGAAGAAATCTTCACGTGCTATATTCCATCCGACTGACAATGACGGGAAAAATCCCCAACGCTTGTCATTAATGAAACGGGACGAACCGTCATAACGACCGTTCAACTCTATCAAATAGCGTTCTTTATAATTATAGTTGATACGCCCGAAGAATCCGGCTACCCCATTGTGTGCATATCCACCGGAAGTAGTAGGAGATTCCGTTGCTGTATTCAGTGTAGGCACAGAATTGGAGATCAGCGTATTCTTCTGCCCCGACAAACTTCTTGTCTTATACAACTCCGCATTAAAACCTGCCATCACTTTAAAGTAATGACCGCTTTCATATTGTTTAAAATAATCGGAATAGATATTCGTGCTGTAATAATTCTCTTTATAATTATATTCGTTCACAACGGAACTGCCGGCTCCATAACTTCCCCATGGTATAGAATACGGATTACCGTCACCGTCATGAGAGAAGATAGGTAATACTTCCCAATGTTCATTTTTGTTTTCCGTTCTTAGAGCACCCTCGATATTAATTGTCCAGTTCTTGACCGGTTCAAACACAAACTGCAACTGTTGAGTATTCAAGTCTTTCTGGTTGGTTTGTCGGCCACCATCCTCCAATTCTGTAATTTCCACACCATTCATGGGATAGCCATTAGGATCGTAAGCCGGACAGGTGGGCCAGCGGCGAGCGATATTATGGAAGAATAGCCCGGTCAGATAAGAGGGTCGGTCAAAGTCCTCACGTGTCCATTTGGTAGAATAGTTCACTCTGAACCAATCTGTGATCTGCGCTGTAATGGTGCTGTTCATTGTATAACGTTGCAAATTATCTTCACCATGCCGCAACAGACCGTTCTGGTCCATAAAACTACCGCTCAATGAAAATTGGATTTTCTCATTACCTCCCGAAATACTTAGATTATGTTCTTGAGATGGCACCCAGTCATTGTAGAATTCTTTAAACCAATCCGTATTGGCATTCGCTCCGCCATAATTGTTCCAACGGTTATTATTCGTATTCAGTGTTGTGACGGATGTTATCTTTCCCTCCTGATAATCTTTTATTTTCTGTAACTGCTCGGATGAGAACGGAGCCTCACCGGATCTGCCCGCATTCTCTGCGGCACGATTAAAGTACTGTGCAAAAGTATATGAGTCCATCATTTCAGGCACTGATACCGCGTCGCTGAAACGGACATTTCCATTATAACTGACTCTGGCTTTACCCGCTTTCCCTTTCTTGGTCTGAATCAGAATAACACCAAAAGCAGCACGCGCTCCATAAATAGAGGCAGAAGCAGCGTCTTTCAAAACAGAAACCGTTTCTATATCATTCGGATTCAACGAATTAAGATTACCTTCGATACCGTCAATCAACACAAGTGGAGACGACCCGGAACCATCACCGATTGTTCCTGCACCACGAATATTAAAACTCATCGAACCATCCAAGGCTCCACCTTCACTTCCTACCGTGAAGTTCAAGCCTGGCACTGTACCCTGTAGGGCCTGCGCCACATTGGTTACAGGACGTGCAGCCAACACTTTCGCATCGACCATACCTACCGCACCGGTTACATTTACTTTTTTTTGTGTTCCGTAGCCTACAACGACTACTTCGTCGAGCTGTTCCGAATCTTCTTTCATAACGATATTAAGGGGTGTCCCATCAGCTTTCACGGTAATAGTTTTATAACCAATAAACGAAAGTGAGAGAACTGCTCCTTTGGGGGAATCGATAGAGAAGCGTCCGTTGAGATCAGTAACAGTACCTGTGGCAGTACCTTGCACCTTTACAGAGACTCCAATAAGAGGTTCTCCGTTTTCATCCACTACAACACCTGTAGTCTTTACTTTTTGCTGCTGTATATCAGTAGTTTCCTGTGTTTCATTAGTATTAGCTACTGCTTGCATAGGTTGTGTGCACCATAACAATAAAGTAGCAACTGCTGCTATTTTCAGGCAACGTGTTCCCCGTCCTTCCATAAAGGCCGGGCATCGGTTAGTTTTTCTTGTCATACTTTAATTTATTCAGTTAGACATTAGTAAGTTAGAATTTCTAAGGTTTTATGGTGCCTTCATATATTATTTGACACCATGTTTCAGGCAATTTGTGTGTTTAGTTTTCCATAGGCTTTTCTATTTTTATCTTAGGTTAATACTTGCCAGAGTTCTTAACGAACTTGGTTTTACCTATGCTTGGAAACACAACTTGGAAGGACATTTTAGATAAAACAGTCATCCATACACTCGCACCGCTTTGAGTTTGAGACGATTTGTATGTAAATTGCTATATAATAAATACTTATTTTGATACCAAAGGCAAGTTGATAAAACTGTTATCCCATTTTGTTGCCAGAAAACACAACAATCCAGCTATCCCGTTTTAAAATATTTTAGTAGATTTACTTGCGTAATATTTCATTTTATTCTACTTTTGCTTCACCATAATGATATTCTAAACGATTCTTTTGTTGTTATTAAGAATTAAAAATAATAAGGCATTCGTTTTCATATCAAAATAAAACCAAGTTCGTTAAGAACTCGGTTTTCATTTCTCTCCTTCTCTAATCGATATTGCAATATACACTACTCATTTCCTTTGACTAAATAACACCTATTTATCAATATCATTAACTTTATGGATAGAGAACTGATGATAAGAAGCTATTTTAACAGGTACTTATTTATAAATAAAAAATGGAGAAGGATGGAGAAAAGGGTAGAAAACTGGAACCAGGTTCATAGCTATAAACTCAACACTAAATTTCTGAAAACGAATATACAACTATTAAGAAGCATTTAGAAGGTTCACAGGTTTCACCTTCAGCTGAACAGCTATGAGTCAACGGTTTACAGTGACATAAAGCACAAAATACAGAAGAAAGTATCCTTCACCTCCTTCACCATGTAGAGTCTTTCATATAGATTAAGGACATATATATCCAATATACAGGGCATATATGCGCAACGTGTTGGATATATATGTCCAACACGTTGCGTATATATACTCTACAATTCAGGTATTAATATCCTAGAGATAGAGTATTAGTGTCTGATTACTTAGGTGCTAATTTCCGGTTGACGGCAGTTTTATTTTGTTTTAAACCTGCAAACAGTTTGTTTCAAGCGTATGAAACAAATAGTTTCCCGCCTTGAAACACTTTGTTTCGTGCCTCGAAACAGATTGTTTCACACGTTGAAACAGATTGTTTTGCGCCTTGAAACAGATTGTTTACCGGCATGAACAAGACATTTGATGCATGGATTCTACAAATTACTACATAGTCTTCTATAAATATGCCAAGATTCTTACACACGAGACAGCGTATGAGATAAAGGTATCTTACACACATCTGCAACCGTATCTTGCACTGCATAAAACAATTGTATATCAGCTAATTGAATCCGATTAGTGTAAGGTGCAAGATGTTTTTGCATTTTCAAACTTTATAGAGTCGATTAAGTTTTAATTATTTATTTGTCAATTCACTATTCAGTAATTATAATTCAATCGCAGCCTTTAAAGGTAATTGATTGGAAGCCGGACCGACAAGAATCTCAAATACCCCCTTTTCTACTACAAAGCGGTGTTGATTCATATCGTAATAAGAAAATGCGTCTTCATTCAATACAATAGAAAGGCGTTGTGTCTCTCCTTTCTTCAAGAACACCTTATCATAGCCTTTCAGTTCTTTCAAAGGACGGGGAACGGAAGATTCTACATCATGCACATATACCTGGGCTATTTCCGAAGCATCCATTTTTCCTGTATTCTTTATATCAAAGCTAACCGTCACCTGATGTTCACCGGTTTTCTCCACAGCTAAATTACTATAAGCGAAAGTAGAATAAGACAACCCATAGCCAAATGGATAAAAAGGTTCTTTACCCGAACGGTCATATCCCCGATAGCCAACAAAAACACCCTCTGAATAATCGACACGTTTAATTTCCGCTTTCAGATTCTCATAATAGCTGTCATGCACCGGATTATCTTCCCATTTCTTTTCGATAGAAATCGGCAACTTACCACTCGGAGAAATCTTTCCAGTCAATATTTCGGCTATTGCCTGTCCACCCTCCTGTCCGGGATACCATGCCATCAAAATCGCTTTTGCAGCCTCATGCCAAGAGGTAAAGTCAACTCCACCGCCAGCATTTAACACTACTACCAGATTCGGATGCAGAGAAGCTACTTTCTGAATGAATAATTCCTGATAATGTAACAGAGCAAACGGGCGATCGAACCCTCCCCTTCTGTATTGCTATTGAAACCGGTACAGAATACAACATTATCCACCTTTGCCAATCCTTGACGAAGTTTCTCTTCATTCAGCCTGGATGCTTTAAAACGGATAATTGCTGAAGAGATATTATCAAAAAACTCGATTCGGAAGCTGTATTCTTTACCTGCCTCAACCGGCAGTTCCACTTCACGGCTTGAATATGAATGATTACCCCAGTCGCCTGTAATATGCTTATCATTCACAAACAGACGATAACCATCATCGCCACCAATGGATAGTTTTAATAATCCATCCTTTTGAGACATATAACTGGCTGTCCAACGGACAGAAAATCCATCTTCCGGAAAACCTTCCAGTGGTGCTCCATATTGCCAGTCATAATCAACTGATGCTTCTGTACGAGTGACCTCCGGTTGTCCCGAAAGCATTTTATTCTTAAAATATTCGGCTTTAAATCCTTTCGTCTGCCGAGCGGCATCCGCGTAAAATTCATGAAGAATATCCTCATAAATCACATCGTCCGTCAACAGAACGAGGTTCTTTTTTTTCAGTTTTTCCAGTCCCTCACTAACAGATACCGTAGAAAATGGAGTTACAAAACCACTTCCACCACCGGTAGGAATGCGGTCGGCATTGGGCCCCATCACAGCAGTCTTTCCTTTTAAGGGGAGTAGATTTCCTTCATTCTTCAGTAAGACTACACCTTCACGCGCCAGTTCTAAAGCAGCCTGGCGGGAAAAAGGATTATCCTGCGCGATGTTACTGTCTTTCTGTTCCTTATCCAGCATGCCGTAAGCAATCAAGGTCTGCAAGATATGCTGCACTTTCAGATTGATGGTTTCTTCTGTCACCGTACCGTTTTTGATAGCAGGTATAAGATTGTCGACATTCATAAAACGTCCTTTCGGCATTTCAAGATCAAGTCCGGCATTAGCGGCTCCTACGGCAGAATATACGGAAGTCCAGTCCGACATTAAGATACCTTTAAATCCCCAGAGATTACGCAAGATATCAATATTCAACCATTTATGTTCGGTAGCATGGACACCGTTCAGAAGATTATAGCTGTTCATTACAGCACTTACATTCGCTTCCTGTACAGCTTTCCGAAAGGCCGGAAAATAAATCTCGTGCAAAGTACGTTCATCTATGTCCGAACTGGCATGATGACGGCTCCATTCCTGATTATTAGCTGCAAAGTGCTTGATGGTGGCAATAACTCCTTCCGATTGCACGCCCAGGATATATTGTTTAGCCGTTTCACCCGTTAAATAAGGTCTTCGCCAAAGTATTCAAAGTTACGTCCACACATAGGAGCACGGTAGATATTTACTCCCGGTCCGAGCAGTATATTCACTCCTCTGGCTTTGGCATCCTGTCCCAATCCTTGCCCCAGTTGATAAAGCAAACTCCGGTTCCAGGTAGAAGCGGAAAGTATTCCGGAAGGATAGAGAGTGCTCTTGGGGCATGATTACGAATTCCCTGCGGTCCGTCCGCCAGTTTTATTTCAGGAATTCCCAAACGGGGGATTGCACGAAGCGAGAAGCTGGTATATCCGGAGATATACTCTATTTTCTCTTGCAAAGTCATTTTAGATACAATTTCCCTGGCACGTTGTTCGGCTTGGGGAGTGATTGTCTGCGCACAGGTTAATATGCTCCATGCAAGCATACATAAACCTATGCCTCCTATTTTCTTTTTCATGGTGATTTTGTATTAATATAGCATTGTTAAAAACCAACTAGTCTATCAGTCTATTTTAACGGTCTGTCCCTGTACCAAAATATGATATTCTCCGGCTTCAAGGAACCGTTTACCATCCTCATTGACAAAACCGAAATCACGTTCCATGTCTATGTCAAAACGGAAAGTCTTCGTTTCTCCGGCTTTAATCAACTGTTTTTCAAAGTGTTTCAGTTCTTTCACCGGGCGAGTAATCGAGCAATACGGATCGGATATAAACCAATGAACAGTCTCTGCTCCATCGCGAGCACCGACATTAGTGACAGTCACTTCTACAGACAATCGATCGCCGCGCTTCACTTTAGTAGCAGAAGGAGTAACGGTGCCATACTTAAATTCGGTATAACTTAATCCATGCCCGAACGGATATAACGGATCGCTTGTTATATCTTTATAGAATCCTTGATGTCCACGTCCGCTCTTGCGGCGATTGTAATAAATAGGAATTTGTCCCGTTGAATAAGGGAATGTCATGGCAAGTTTACCGGATGGTTGATACGTCCTGATAATATACCGGCCATCGGCAGCGCACCATTCACACCCGGTTGCCAGATTTCCAGTATAGCATCGGAAATCGGTTCCAGACGATTCAATTCCAACGGACGTCCATTCACCAATACCAGTACGATAGGCTTTCCGGCTTTCTTCAGTTCTGCGGCCAGCTCTTCCTGAATCTGCGGTAATGCGATAGAAGAACGGGAAGCATTCTCACCACTCCAGGTCATCATCTCACCCAAACAAAGAACAACTACATCAGACCAGCGTGCAGCTTCCAATGCTTCTGCAAATCCTTCTCTGTTATCTCCTTTCGTAGCACAGCCTGCTGCATAACGCAATTCAGCTTTTCCTGCAAATTCAGTAGCCAGTCCATTATAAAGCATGGCAACGTCCGTATCTTTTCCATGACCACACCAGGAACCCAACAAGTCCCAACCATTTTTTGCCATTGGTCCTATCACGCAATCTTCTTTTTATCAGTCAGCGGTAATGTTTTGTTTTCATTTTTCAGCAAGACCATGGATTCCGCCGCAAGCCGGGCTGCAATATCCATACTTTGCGGACGGAAGAAACGTTCTTTCTCACTTGTTGCGGGAGTATAAGGACGTTCGAACAGGCCGAGACGGAATTTCAAAAGTAGAACACGACGTACAGCTTCATCTACTTGAGCTACCGATACTCTGCCCTCTTCTACCAACTCCTGCAAATGGCGGTCGTAAGCATGAGACATCATATCCATTTCAAGACCGGCAGTAAACGCATGCCAGGCTGCTTCTTTTTTGGTCGCTGCCAATCCCTGATTTTTCAACTGTTCGATGGCTCCCCAATCGGAAACAATAAATCCATCATGCCCCCAACGTTTCTTTAATATCTCGGTCATTATGTAAGGATTGGCCGAACCCGGCACACCGCTGATATCATTAAAGGAACTCATCAGTGTTGCCGCACCTGCTTTCACACCCATCTCGTAAGGGAGCAGATAAGTATCCCAAAGAGTTTGTTTGGATATCTCGGTATAGACATAGTCACGCCCGGCTTCGGATGCCCCGTAACCTACATAATGTTTCAGACAAGCTGCCATACGGTTTTCTGCTGACAAGTCATCTCCTTGATAACCTTTGACGGAAGCTGCACCGAATACCCCGTTTGTATAAGGATCTTCACCATAACCCTCTGCCACACGTCCCCAGCGGGGATCACGAGCCACATCAATCATCGGTGAGAAAGTCCAGTCCACTCCCGACATACGCGCTTCCTGTGCAGATACAGCACACGCCTGCTCTACCAAATCCGGATTCCAGGAACAAGCCTGTGCCAACGAAATAGGATACACGGTACGGAAACCATGAATTGCATCGTAGCCGAAAATAATAGGAATACCCAGACGAGACTTTTCCATTGCTTTTTTCTGCATACTATTACGCAGTGCGGGATTTGTTTCGAAGTAAATCAGAGAACCGATTTCTGCGGGCACTTTCTTCACTTCTTCACCTACATTATTCACATTGTTATTCCGTCCCAGGGTATATTGATTAAGCTGCATCACTTTCTCTTCCAAAGTCATGCGGGATAGGAGATCATTTACGCGTTTCTCTATCGGAGCCTTCGGATCTTTATATAGTGCAACATCTTTTTTATCTTTTGCCGAAAGGGTACATATAGAACCTAGCAAACATAATCCGTAAACCAATACTTTCTTTCTCATCGGTGTTTTCGTCGGTTAATTAGTATATAAATATAGCTTTATCAGACAGCCACAACATGGCTTCTTTTTATCGTCTTTCAGATAAATCAGTCACCTTATACGGATGCTTCACTGCTGCATGAGCAGCTTTCTGGGCAACAGCTTTTCGAGCCTCATCCAGGCTCTCCGGGGCATAAGGATTTCCGATTACATTGCGTTTGAAGATACGTTCGAACCAAGTGCAGGCAGCAGTATAACGTCCGACTTTCACATCCAGATGATGTCCGTCCCGGTTCATATGATCGCCAATGAAAGAGGTACGGGCATTCTGTATGGCAGTGCCCGTAGGATAATCATCTTAATCTTATATGCCTTACCTGCTTTTTCACTGCATCTACAATTGCGTGATACATCGTCAGCTGATCGCGGTTGTAGTTTTTAAATCCACCGTGATTGGAAGTGGATGCATAGGCCCAAGTCTGGTGCAGCATCAACTTTGTTTTCTTGGGAAGACGGGCTTTTACATACTCTATGAGCTCGGGAAGAGAGGCTTCATACGTCTCATACATTCCGGAAAAAGTACTTGCCTGTTGCAGGCTGACATAATCCCAGTCTTCATCCGCCAACACCATTTCCAAAGACATCTTGCCTTTTTCCCGTTTCTTTCCATCCGTACCGATTTTCCGGTAGGCATAGGCAGGAGCATTTTCACGTGCATTCTTCACATGGCGTTCCAGAGAACAGCCACCAATAAACATATTGCCGATTATGGTTGAAATGCCTTCGGCTTCCGCAAGTTCATGCAGATATTGCTCAACGGCATCTTGGGAAAAGCTGTTGCCAATGGCAAGTATTCTGACCGTTTTTTGCTGGGCATATGCTCCTCCGGCAAGAAGGAGCAGTATGCACATACAAATCACTATATTTCTATATTGCTTCATTGTAATCAATATGATAAAAAACAAACCTTATTTCGCCAGGCTAATGCATAGTGCATTGATATGTCCTTCCGCGGCACTACCGGTATCAAGCCCTTTCACCTCGACAATGACCTTTCCCTCCGAATCCGGTTCTACATTCTCAAACTTGGCAATGTACTCCTCGAAGTTGCGGCAGCAAACGAGGCAGCATCCTTGATACCTGTCTTCACTTCTTTAACCGCACTCTCCGTTTTACCTACCAATTTATAAGAAGAGATACGGGCGTCTTTGCTTCCATTGAAACGGATGGCTAAAATAGTGAAATTATATTTCCGGGCTACATCCAGTTGAGAGATTTCTATTCTTCCTGGACCTACATCACCCTGGTTTTTCTCTCCTTTCACTAACAAACCGTCTTTCCATGCAGTCAGAGGAAATTCCACGCCATCCACCGTCACTGGGCTAGCCGGTTCGGAACCGACTCCAGCATGAGTCGCAGTAAATCCGTCAAGCACTCTGACACCAATATTCGTATAATTGTTTTCCACATCTTTTATCCAGCTGGTGGTTGAACTTTCCTGATGAGAAGTTATATTATTCCACGGAGTGGCAGAAAGTGAAGTCGGACCGAAATCAATATAGATGGGGGCTTTCAAGTCGGTGTCAGATATCTCCGGTTGCTTGAAGTCAACCAAATCGGTCACTTCATCAGGTTTCTGCACAGCGTAATGGGCAGCATTTTGTGCAATCTTCACTACCTGCGGGTCAATCGTTTCGGGAGCATACGGGTTGCCAACAACGTTTTGTCCCGTAATCATCTCAAACCAGGTGCAGGCAGCAGTATATCGCCCGTAAGTAACCTCCAGATGATAACCGTCACGGTTGAATGCATCACCCAGGAATGAGGTGCGGCCGTTCTGTATGGCTGTCCCCGAAGGAATCAACAGGCTCAAATCCGTATGATTCGTCATAGCCTGTCGTGCAGCCGTTACGATAGAAGAATACATCGTCATCTGGTTGCTATCATAATCCGGGAAACTTTCATGAGTGGAACTGGAAGCGTATGCCCAAGTCTGATGCCACAGCAGTTTAGCTTTCGGACAACGTTCCTTTATTCCTGCAATCAAATCAGCCAATACCGTATATGTTTCGTATTTACCGGATTTACCGCTCGCCTGTTGCAGACTGATATAATCCCAGTTTTCATCCGCCAATCCCTGTGATAGTTTATAACCGATTTTACCTACTTTCTCGCCTTTTACTATTTTACGATATTCATAAGCAGCGGCATCCGACTGGAAGTTAGCCCAATGCTTATCCAGGTCACAGCCGCCAATATACATATTTCCGATAATTAACTCATAGCCTGCCGCTTCTGCCAGTTCATACAGATATTGCTCAACGGCATCCTGCGAGAAACTATTGCCAATTGCCAGTATTCGTATAGCATTTTGCTTTACGGTCACCGGAATTGTAGCAACTAGCGGTTTTGTATTTGTAGGACATTCGATAGAAATCGCTGTGCTACCATCCACAACACCCGTAATAATAATGCTATTATTATCTTCGCTGACAGCTACTGTAGCGATGTTTGCATCTTTGGAAGTACAGGTATATTCCGGTTTCAGCTCTTCTTCACCACCAACCGATACGTTCAGAGTGACAGATTCACCAGTCATGACAGTGACTTCCTTAGAAGCAACCACCATCCAGTTTCCATCTACATATACTATTTTTTCTTCTGTCTGGGTTACAATCTTCTCCGAGTCCGAGCAGGAAACCAACGAACTGCCAACAGAAAATAACGTTACTAAAAAGAATAATCCGCTCAACAGAAAATTATTCTTTATTCTGAAATGCTTTATCATAAGTACTTTTAGTTATTTCTTTTTTTCATGTAATAATCTCTCATCAGATACCATGCCTTCTTGCGCATTCCCTGATCGGATATTAACCCTTTGCGATTCCAGCCATCCTGATTAGTGGGGTGGAAACGGAACGGAGAACGGAAGTCGAACAGAATCCAAGGAGATACTCCACGCAGGTTAGGGATATTGTCGAACATACGGATATTGTCTCTATACAGACGTGCCTGATACTCTTCACTCCAGGAGCTGACTACATTCTCATCGCCGGACTGACCGTACAGTGCTTCACCACCAAATTCAGAAATAATCAACGGTTTGTCCGTCACTACTTCCCAGATTGCATCTTTCGGTTCAACAGGCCATGGATGATACCAGCCCATATATTTATTGATTGCTACGACATCCAATTGGGAAGTAAAGGAATCTTCCATTACAAAACGCTGTTTCTCACTGTTAAAGCGCACAAGGTCAAAAGCGGCGACATACAAACGGGTAATATCCAATTGTTTGCCTGTTTCAAGCAGGGAAGTCAAAAATCATTCCGTTCTTTGGAAGGCTGTGTTTCATTGGCAACACCCCAGTAACCTACTGCACAACGATTCTGATCGCGCTTTATCATTTCAGAAAGCATCTTCTGTGCTTTCTTACGGGTATCTTTGTCTGTAAAGTCAATGCCTTGCCAAATAGGAATTTCCTGCCAGAGAAGGAAACCCATCTTTTCTGCCAAGCGTACCGTGTATTCATTTTGCGGATAATGTGCCAAACGAATCATGTTCACACCAAGCGCCTTAGCTTCATTCAGCAACATGGCTGCATCGGCTTCCGAGAAAGCACGTCCCATGCGCTGCGGAATCTCCTCATGGAAAGAGATGCAACACATAAATGTCGGTTTCCCGTTCAGGTAAATATCCGTCCCTTTCACTGTGATGTTACGGAAGCCTATTTGTTCCTCCACGCGGTCGGTACTTGAAGAAATGGCCACACCATAGAGTTTCGGTTCTTCGGGCGACCAGCGTTGCAGTTTCTTTGCATTCAATACGGTTTCCGCTTTTCCTTCCGCATCAGTGGTAAGTTCCGCATTGATTTTAAGTTCGGGGATGGCGACTGTCACCTTTTCACCTGCCTTTTTATCAGAAAGACGTACACGGGCAATGATCCGGTCGGGAGCATTTTTATCCAGTTGGATGAAGTAATCTTCTATAAATGTGCGGGGAGTTTTCACCAACAACACATCTCTTGTGATGCCGCCATAATTCCACCAATCGAACGCCATAGCAGGAATGGCGTCCTTGGTACGACGATTGTTCACTTCTATTGCCAGGAAGTTATCGCCGTCTTTCAACAGGTCCGTCACTTCTACTTGGAAAGGGGTGAAGCCACCTTCATGTTCTGCTATTTCTTTTCCGTTCAGGTAGACTTTGCAACGATAGCTGACAGCACCAAAAGAAAGAAACTGACGCTTGTCTGCCAGACGTTTGGCATCAAAATGACGCGCATACCATACAGTACCCTCATAATATTTCAGTTCGGGCGACTGCGAGTTCCAGTCTCCCGGGACATTAAGACGCAAGCCGCCTTCGAATGCATATTCGTAGAAATCAGTATTTCCTTTCGGTTGCTGATTTTCATAGATTTTCATTCGTTGTCCCTGATCGTACAGGTCGATAATGGCATTCCATTTACCATTCAGTGAATGAATGTCACGACCGTAGACATTCGTTATCAGTTCTTGTGCCGCAACGCTTCCTGCAAAAGCGATCAGCAACAACAGACATAGATTTAATTTCTTACCTATTTTCATTTATCTATTAGTTTGTGGTATTTATACATTATTCGTTTCTCGATTCATTCTTCAGGAAATTCATCACCCAGTTCCAGGCAGCACTCCACTGCTCTGCATAGGCATAATGGCAGTCGTTTCGGCCACGAACAACTCTTTCGGAGCATTAATCATGTTGTAAGCCGAATAAGTGGTGGTAGGCGGACAGACCATATCATTATAACCGAAAGTATAGAATCCCGGTACTTTAACCTGCCGGGCAAAGTTGACTACATCAAAGTACTGAATGGTTTTAATCTTCTCCGGTGTCCGGTTCCTTTCATCCTTAAACATGTGCGGCCAACCTCCTGCGCGACCATGAGCATAGCCTGCAATATCACACAAAGCCGGATAGAAAGAAACTAATCCTTTGACACGGTTATCCAGTCCGGCAATCACTATGGAAAGTGCTCCGCCCTGACTTCCACCGAAAGTTGCCAGATTACCATTAAATTCGGGAAGTGTGTAAATGAAATCAATGGCTCTTACACAGCTGTATAAACCCGTTTATAATAATACTTATCCCGATCGTCCGTATTGAATGAATGGTAATTCTTCAAGGCCCCGTTATAAAGTCGGTGATATACATCCCCCGTCAGGTTGACCGGAATGCCGTGAATACCGATCTCCAAAATGATAAAACCATTTCCGGCACGTTCGGGCTCCCCGTTATATGCGCGGATACCCGCACCCGGTACTTTCAAGATGGCCGGATATTTTCCGGGAGCTTTCGGCACACAAAGGATGCCATACATGCGGGATGCATAGTCATTATTCGCAAAAGAAACATGATATACATTCACTTTGTCCGTACACTTTTCCGGCAATAAAGTCATTATAGGTTCCAGCGCCCACTTTTCAGCGGCTTCTTTGGTGCTCTTCCAGAATTCAAGAAAATCGGCGGGCAACGGAGTAGTCGGTTGTAGCTTCTCCGGATCAAAGCCGACGGTAGCTACACCTTCATATTCACGCCCTTGATAACTGACAAAAGCACGGCAACGCAGGAAACCCTCTTTTTTCATTGTACCTGCATTAATTTCGAGCTTTTCATTCTTCAAAGGTTGTTTACCTGTCTGATGAGGTTTCATCATATCTTCCGAAATCTCATAACGCACTTCCAGATGATCCTGTGGAATATTGCATTTCAGTACAGCTACTTTGAATTTCACTTTTTCTCCCGGTTGATACAACCAATTGGTGTGGTCGGGAGTGACCAGCACTTGAATCAGCCTTTCCGCCGGTTGCCCGTACACAACGAATTGCACGGCAACAAACAAAGCAAGAAAAACAGAACGCAAACTTTTTATCATAATTCCATTATTGTTTATAGTCTTTTCATGGTTTTACCTGGTATTGATAAAGAGTGAAAGAATTCTTATCATTCAACTCGAAACTTACTTTACCCTGTACACCAACTTCAGCAACAAACTTTTTGCCATTTCCCATCAAAGGAGTAAAAGTTACCTTCTTGCCCTCCGGAAGCCAAGTATCAATGGTTCTTTTGGCTATATCATTGTCTTCGCGGTAAATAATGAGATAACCTTGCGTGTCAGAGACTATTGATTGAAATCCTGTCCACGAGCGTCCCGAAGGTTCTTCACCAATGGGTAATATGATGCCTTGATGAAATTGAAGTTGCAAGGGTTGATATTCCTTGAGCAGAGTTGCCGTAGCATAAGCCTCTTCGGGCAGGTTCGAAGCCTCCATCCAAGCCAATGGCTGTGCCGCCAGGGTGATGGCAAAGAGGTAGTCGAAACTATAACGAGCGGGAGCAAATGGATCGGTAGTGCTGTACTTATCGGCATTACGCCATTTATTAAGGAATTCTATCTGCATCTTCTCGGCCGGTACATAGCGAGACAGCATCCAAAGATTACGCAAGGTGCGATAGGGATAATAGTTGCCCCAATCGGTATAACGGTTTTCCAGGAAGATATTGCCATACTCATTCATATAATGATATCCACCGCGACGACCGGCAGTGGCATCGAGGTTGAAAATCACCTCATGGTTGGTTTGTGCTAACACGGCATCAAACAACCGGCGCAAATTCTGTTCGGCTGTTTTAGTAGGTATTTGTAAGCCATCTATCTTGAAACAGCAGATGCCATACTCCTTGTAAAGCCCGATAATGACTTGCGCGTCTTTTTGCCAATCGGCAAAATCATTCTGTATACTAGGATTGAACCATAATCCGATACGAATACCCAATTTCTTTCCTTTCTCTACAATGCGTTTCAGTCCATGAGGGAATTTCGTGGGGTTGGGCGTCCAGTAATCGGCATTTTTCCAAATATCTTTAAAGCTGCCTCCGGCTGTCTTTGAGTTGGGACTTTTTCCGCTCTGCCAACCATCGTCCAGTTGAAAGAGGGTGACACCCAGACGTGCGGCACGATCCAGCTCAGCCAGACAGAAAGCCTCATCTATTTTGGCATCCTGACTACGGTCACCCCAGGTATTGAGCATAATCATCTCATCCTGTGCGGCAGTGTGGTGGCGCAGTTGTTTTTGATAAAGGCGCAATGCTGTTAGTGCTTCTTGTTCATCTCCGGTATAGACACCGGTAACGCATCCATAAACACGAGTCCAGCTATCCGGTTTCACATCATCAGATGCAATGCCCAGACCCACTACCATAAAATCGCTAAAGTCGGCCACGAAGTCGGAACCATTATAATGTAATTGGGTACTGCTGCAAGGAGCCTCTTTCAAGAAAAAGAAACCTTGCCGGGTAGCCACATCGTGAGCAAAAAGCAGATTACCACGATAGGTATTGCGACGGTAAGGAAGCCAGGTACGTTCTGTCACCAGATTGTCGTTCCAATCAGTATAGTCGAAGAACTCTACCGTACGGGCACGCCAATGATTACCGGAGAGTTGCAATCTGTCAATCGTCGGAGTTTTCACCCCCGTAGTCATATCGGCTGTGTGCTCTATATTTTTACGATCGGCATTAGAACGATTGTCATCTTTATTCTGGTAAAGTTCTACTTGTCCTTTCAGATAGGTATCGCAGGCAATGGCGGGACAGTCTGCATAAATGCGATAGCGACGTTCTATACTTAGAGAACCGATGGTGCAAGCCACAGTGGCTTGCAGATAGCTGGCATGTATACCATTCGTTGGAATCTCATTCACAGTGAAAGTAGCAGCTGTAGAGATGCCTTTCACAATCGAGAAGTCGGGCTCTTTGCCTTGAGCCGGGATTATTTTTCCACATAGCTTATCGGTGAGGCTAATGGTGACAGGTGTACCATTATTCCACAGCATGGTACGCTCCATGTAGTTATTGCCCATACGTAGTGTATCACCTTTCAGGAAAGCATAATAGTGTTGTCCCCCCCAAAGCGGCAATCCCAATATGGTTGAGAGAAATATCGTGATAATACTTTTTTTACTCATAGTTTGTCTGCGGTTTGATGTAAGCCGGAGCCTCCAACAATTTGTTGGGTTCGTTGAAACGTTGGTTATCGGGTACATTGTGTTTGCCCAAGCCTGCCTGCATAAGCTGCTTTAATTCGGGCAGATGATGATGATAGATATCACGCGGTTCTACGCCATGCTTATGACAGAGTCCGGCTGCCATACCTACTACTTCGCCCATCATACCAGTAGTACGCATCACACGCACCGTACCCAAGGCTACGTGTGTGCAACTCATATTACGACCTGCCATAAAGAGGTTATCCACATTGCGCGAATAAAGACAACGATAAGGGACAGCGTAAGGATGAATCCAACGATGCACCGTTGCCGACTTGAATTCATTATCAGGAAAACGCACACTGTTCACGCTATCGGGGAAGTGGAGGTCGATACTCCAAGTGGTAGTAAACGAAGCATCCTCGTGCGCCACATTTTTGTCTATATCGTCTTGTGCTAACACATAGTCGCCCAGAAGGCGGCGAGATTCACGTTTACCGGAAACATACGCCACCCAATCGAGTGAACGGTTGGCATACTTTTTACGATCCGCATAGTGATTCTTCAGATAGCTCCAATTGGAATATACCACCAAAAGTCCATAGTCGCGTATGCGTTCAGCCTCGGTGATTTGATTACGGTTCATTCCTGTTTCCCATTTCCATTCGCCCATAGTTACAGGCTCGCAATTATCAGCGCCAAAGCGCATACCATATTCGAAGCGGGGGAAAGAGGTCTTCTTCTTCATGTCCTTGCTATACCATTGTACCGATGCGCCATCACTAGCGAGTCGGGCTGCTCGGGAGCGAGACTTCGCCATATTCATCGCGCCTTCACGTCCCATAGTCCAATCGGCACCGGCTAAGTAGCCTATGGTAGCATCGCCAGTGCAGTCACTAAAAAGAGGAGCGGTAAGTTCCGTTTGTTCACCTGTCTCAATGTGTTGAATAGTGACTGATGCTATGCGATCACCCTGCATCTTTACGGCCACAGCACGTTGCGAAGCATAAAGGGTGATATTCTTTTCGGCAGCTATAAAGTCTTCCTTTTTCTGATCTTCATAATAGTCACCCGGTTGGGCATTACCGGAACGTTCATGACCGAATTCGCGTATCATACGACCTAACCCCTCGTTGGTCCCTTTTCGATAATACCACCCAGGTGTACACGTATCTCCGACGAGTTATTACCACCCAGTACAGGACGATCGTTCACTAATGCCACCCTACAACCTAACCGGGCAGCAGCCGTAGCGGCACACATGCCGGCTACGCCTCCTCCCACTACCACAAAGTCGTACTGATGGGTGGGCACCGTTTGTTGTTGTTGCAAGCGGGCACGAAGTGCAGCTGTCTCTGCCTCGCCCCATGCAGTGGGTTGCGCATTCATATCAGTCGTGAGATAGATGGCATCACAACGACCATTAAAACCTGTAAGGTCTTTCAAAGCAAGGGTAATAGTACCTGCCTTCAATACGACCTTACCGGCGGACTGCCATTGCCAGGAATTACCGGTGTGTCCCAACGTAGTTTCAGTAACTTACCACCTAAAGCCAGACGAAACTTTCCGGGTCCTTCGGCATCGGTCCAAGGTGAAGTCAGTTGTAGGTGCGGGCATATACATAGTAAGTGCCCGCCTGGGGAATATTGATTTCTGCCGTAGCATCGGCCACAGGAATACCCATGCCATGTGCCATGAGATAGGGTGAACCCATTTGATCCATGAACTGCTGGTCGAGCACCCAGCCGCCTCGCTGGCTGAAGCTTTCTGCTTCGATGAGCAGTTCTCCGGCTACAGCCACAAGGCTACAGGCTACGGCTATGCATGTCAGTAAGATTTTTTTCATCATAGCACAGCGTTTTTTAATTATTGAATAGTTATATCACCCACTTTCACCCAACCTTTGGAGGTTTGATACTCATCGCGGGCTGAAATTAAGATACCAATGGCATTCTCTTTGGTAGTATCTACCAATCCTACTGCCCAAATGTAATTCCCTGCGGCTACATCAGTGAGTTTGATATTAGTAGTGTAAGTCTTGGGAGCTCCCTTCATCCAAGTGGCAATGTTTGCTTTGTCTTCTATATAGATGCGGACGGGCTCCTCTGTATTCTTATCGAGCAGAGCGATAGCAAGTTTGTACTTGTCACCATACTGCGGCAAATTGGTAGGACAGTAACCCCAACCCAAGTTCGACCAGCGGTGAGTAAGTGATACACTACTGCCACTACGAGCTATAGTAGGAATAGACAGACGGTCGGGATAGAGACGGTAACCACCTTCGGCAATAAACTCCTTCACCAAATGGAAAGCTGTATTGAACCAAGAATGAGTTTCACCTTTGTTCACGTTGGTATCAAAGCGGAGGTCCATCATGTTGACATAACCACCCTTGGCTTCATCATATTCTCCCTGGCGCACCTCGGCAAAATTCTTGTAACCATCGCCGGCAATAGAACCACCGTGTGATGATTCTACCCAACCACCTTCCATAGTAATAGGTACGATACCATGATAGGTAGTACTGATGCCACGCTCCCAATCCTTATAATATTGCTTCATGCCGAAAGCATCGTGACGCAAACAGAAGCCTTTAGCTACGGCACGTTTCACCATATCGGCAGCTACATCGGTATCGGTATCACTAAACTCTTTGCCACTAAGCAAACAGCGATGATAATTAATCATGATAGGCACTTTAGTGAAAAGGCGTGACATTACGTCTGTAATCCATTCAAATACTGCTTGTCTAGGAGCTTCATCACCTGTAGAGTATTTCAGGGTGTGAGTCTCGCCCCATTTGCCTAATCCAAAACCACTCACAAATTGAGTGACATCAGGATCATTGTATTTGGCTGCAAAAGCAGTAAGAAACTCTTCATACTCCCTCTGGAAAATGGGATCGTCCGGATAAGGTGTCCATACGTTTACACTACCGGTAGTAGTGGTAAATCCTTCAGCACCGGCCTCTTTTACATAATCGGGACAGGCATCTTCATGTTTGTCACGACTATCACACACAAAGGTAAAGGCGAGCTTCAAGTTTCGTTCTTTAGCTCCTTCCACCAGCATACGAAAACGCTTGGCAGGTTCGGTCTGTACACTTTCATCCCATACATATTTGCCTTTTTCAGGATTAAAGTTACTCCAAAGACCACGTACGTAGAGCGTATTGCCATAGTCAGATACCTTCACAGTACCTTCTGACGACTCGAAGTTATCATAAAGATCCCAGAAATCCATCATCATACCACTTCCAATACCCGCGTAAATGACCCATCCACTCATAGGGTTACGCTGCAGTTGGTAGCGTTCGGGCATGATATTGACGGTCGTGTTGCCTTCAATGTTCCAACTATAATCGGTTATAGGGGCATCATCGTCTGAACAAGCAGTGCCAATGAAAGGCGTAGTAGCCAGCAGACACATCGACAAGGTCTTGATGCTGTTTTTTATTATTTTGTTCATAAAATATATCTCGTTTATTGTTATCATTTAAAGGTAGAATAAGAAGTGAAGTGATAAAAGCTCCACCTCTTATTCTTTCATTTTGGATTTATTTAATATCAAAGAGTACAGTGTTGTTCTCCAGGTCCACTACCACATAGTTACAGCCCTCCGGATGAGGAAATAAGCATAGCGGTTATTGCCCTGACCTGTTACGGCTCCTTCTATCTTACCCGCTGTTACTGTGGTGTATCCATTGTAGCTATTACGAACAGCATCAGCAGTAGAACCAACGAACCATCCGTTATTAGCATATCGCAGCGTGCTGAAGTTCACCCAACCGGCATTTGTCTTCCCATAATTATCCTTATATTCATTACGTGGCAATACATCACCTTTATAAACGAATACTTTCGGATTGGCAACACTCTGAATAAGATTATACTTCACTTGACAGTACTTGAAGCTTTTTCCGGTTTCTTCATCAATACCCGAATCGTAAGCAAAACTATTGAAACCACCATACATGTGCAGTACATTGACTTCCTGACTCCATGGGTTTTTCCCCAGTTCGGTATTGTTGAACGATACGGTGAGTGGTTTCAGATCGGTAGCGGTCGAATAGATGGTAATAGATTTCTCCTCCTTATTCAATACAATGCGGTAAGTTCCATCGGCCGGAATTGTCCAATATTGTTTATCCACTTTGCTAATGAGTACTTGTCCGAATGTTGACAATTGACCATCTTCGATGTCATGACTATCAGCTATTTCCGGTACAATGGCCATCGCTTGTTCACCTTCGAAGGTGAGCGGGATGTAAAGGTTACCAGCTTTCAGTGCACCACGCCAAGCATAAATCTGGTCATTTTCGAGGGCTTGAGCCATCTCAATCTGTTCCCCACCTACGGCACTACCAGCCAGGAATATCTGATCGGCTTCAACTACAGCACCAGCTTCTACTATCTTCACCGTCTGTTTACTCATATTCACAGTGATACGATAGGTAGCTGCAGATGGAATTAACCACGAATTGGCTTCAGCGCGATCGGATATGACGCCTGCCATTTCACCTGTGGTGATAGGGGCATCGGCGGTTTCCGGGCCAATGGCATTCAATTCGTCGGCATAGTCAACGGGGAAGTTTATCTTACCGGCAACCAAAGCTCCTTCGTAACTATAAATTCTGTTTGTCTCGTCTTTCAACGTCATCTTAATATTATCATCGCCTACGGCAGTACCTCCCACATAAAGGTTATCAGCTTTATACTGTTTGGGGCCATAAGTTTTGAACTTCACCGTTGCAGTAGCAATATCGGGCACCATAAGACGGGGACCTTCAAAGTTGGCTGTAACAGTAAAAAGGACTTCGCCAATGGTACTGGTGGTTAGACCGAAGTAATCGACCAATATATCCTGCATCTCTTTGTTGGTGTACGAGCGAAGAAATTCACCATCATCATCAAATTCCTTGATATTTGCAACATCGCTACCGATAAGCTGCATCTCGTATTTATAAGTTGTGATGTAATCTTCACCAAAATTGTGAGCGGTGCTCCACTTCAGTGTAAAAGCTGTCTCGTTGGGTTTACTTTCATCGAGCTTAATATATTCGCCCGAAGGAGTCAACTCAATCTCCGACTGGTTGCGTGAGGCAGTATTGTCTATCTCCTCTTCGCACGAGGTGGCAAGCATGCTCATCATTCCCACAGCCACCATTCCAAGGTTTCTATATAAATGCATTGTTTTCATGTTCGTAATAGTTTATAGGATTAATAACCCGGATTGTTGGGTAACAAGTTGGGACACAACTCCACATCATGTGTAGCAGCGGCCACAAATATTCGCGTTCGGGGAAGATGCGTTTAGCACCCTGCGAACAATAACCGGCATTAAAGAGAGCTGCAAAGTCTGCTAAACCATCTTCGTCGATTTGCGGAGTCATTCCCCAGAACCAGAGGTTCTTGTTCACGATATTGTTCAGCAATTCTGTGGGGTCAATAAGCATGATGTAATTGTAACCATTCAATGCTTTTCCTGCCAATTTCCAACGCATCAAGTCTTGCAGGCGTTGGTTCTCCATAGCAAACTCCATGCGGCGCTCTATACGCAGGGCACGTCGCAGTTCGGTTTGGTTGGTAGTGGTCACGGCAGGATAACTATCAGTAGCTGTTACATTCACACCATAAGCACGAGCACGTACCATATTAATGGCTTTCAGCACGCTGTCGTCAATCAGGTTCTGTTCTATCATGGCTTCAGCATAAATCAACAGTACGTCAGCATAGCGCATTATGATATAGTCTTGTTCTACCTTTTGGTCTACTGTCCACGTAGCATCAATACCTTTCTTCCACAACAATCCTGTATATGAACTATATTGATTCACGATACGGGTATCTTGGTTGCTTTGTGTCTTACCTGTGGTATAGTTCATTACAGTTTTAGCTGCAGGACTGGGGTCGTATTCGAAACCACAGTGCTCGGTATTGAATTCAACGATGGTCATTGTACAACGCGGGTCACGGTTCTTGAAAGGCTTGCGAGGATCAAACAACGGTGATTCGTCAATAGGTAGCCCGTCAGTACAGAGATATGAGGCCAAGAGGTCCCATGAGGGATTGTATGAGCCATATCCTCCGGCATTACGAGGAAGACCGTTCTTCACAATCCAGGAATCGAGCATCACTTCGTTTTCAATGGAGCGAGGTATCACGAACACTTTCTCGTCATTCAGTTTGGTGCTCTGCTTGAAAAGTTTAGCATAGTCAGGTTCCAAAGAATAGAGTTTAAGATCCATACAAGCTTTGGCGGCTTGTGCAGCTATCTCATAATCACCCATATAGAGGGCAAAGCGCGCTTTCATAGCCAGGGCTGCTCCTTTGGTAGGATGGATATTTTCGTCTTTTCCATAGCTTTCAGGCAAACCGGCAATGGCTTTATCGAAATCAGCATACACCAAAGGAATCACTTCCGCTTTAGGTCTGCGACCACGTTGCAAAGCTTCGGAAATGGTTATAGTCTCTTCCTGATAGGCACATCACCATAAAAGAAGATCAGTTCAGCATATTTGCAGGCACGACAGAAATAAGCCTCACCGGCATAACGATTATAAACTTCCTCGGTCACAGCACCCTTTGCCTTGTGAATATTTTCGAGCATTGTGTTGGTGCGGGCAATAAGTTTGAATGATTGCTGCCACAAAGCATATACTTCATACTGCTGGCCGTTCAGGGTTCCATCAAGCACGGTTCCACCACTTCCCGGGTTACGGTTCGTCTGACGATAGGTTGTGTTGTCCGACCATTGTTCGGATGAGCTAAGAGGTTCTTGCCAATAACCTAAAATATAGAAATCATTGGAAGCCAAACGCAATTCTGTTTCGGATGTGTACCAAGACTCGGTATTACCTTGCGATTTGGGTACCAAGTCCATGCTCTCGCAAGCAGCAAGACTCAGGCACATTCCGGCTAATAATATCTTTGTTTTCATATTCTATTCCTATTTATTTAAAAGTTAACTTGTATACCCATTACTAAAGAGGTGGTAATAGGATAATCCGATGTACCCATTTCAGGATCCCAACCACTAGGGAAATTGCTCAAACAAAAGAGGTCACTACCACTCACATAGAAGCGGGCACGGTTTATACCGGCTTTTTGTGTCCAACTCTTAGGCAGGGTATAGCCTAATGTGATATTTTTCAAACGGAAGTATGAACCGTTGAACATCCAGAAGTTAGAGGTAGCATAGTTATTGCTCTTCGACACATTCGAAAGGCGGGGATACTTGGCTGCTAAATTCTCTTCAGTAGTATTGAAAGGACTCCAATATTTACCCTCGAGAATGCTGGTACGTTACCATAGTTATCACGCAAAGGTTGTACCATAGAAGTAGAGAGGTAAGAATTTTGCTTGCCGATGCCTTGGAAAGCAAGACTGAAGTCAATGCCTTTGTACGAAGCGTTAAGGCTACCACCATACTGGAAACGAGGCAGTGAGTTACCCAAAGGTACACGGTCGTATTCAGGACTGATTACGCCATCGGGTACACCATCGGGACCACTGATGTCACGATACTTCAAGTCACCTACTGTAACGGTAGTACTAGTGCGAGCCGAGTTGTTCACTTCTTCTTGAGTTTGATAGATGCCCTCGCACACATAACCATAGAATTCATTGAAGAGCACGCCGGCACGTTTAATCTTACCACCGCTGATTTGCTCACCATCATTCATATAATCAATCTTTGAAAGGAAGTCGGAGAAATTCACATTTACACCATACTTAAAATCTCCTATCTGGTCGTTCCATGCCACTTCAATATCATAACCATGAGTAGACATCTTACCTGCATTCGTACTAGGGTTGTTATATCCCATGAAGTAAGGGATTTCAATATTCAGCAACATGTCCTTGGTCTCTTTCCAATAGTAATCGAAATGAAACTGCAGACGGTTGTTCAAAAAGTTGACATCCAGACCTAAGTCAGTACTGGTAGTCGTTTCCCAAGTAATATCTTCTACAGCCAACACAGCAGGACGAGCAGTTTTATCAGAAACTACACTTCCATCAGCCATATAGAAAAGTGAATTACCAAAACTCATCAGAGCAATGTAGGGGAAGTAGTTGCTGCCGATACGTTCGTTACCTAACATACCCCACGAACCACGCAACTTCAAGAATGAGAGCCAATCCCACTTGAGGTTCTTCATGAACTTCTCTTCACTCGCTACCCAACCAGCTGAAAATGAAGGGAAAGTACCCCAACGATAACCTTTGGCAAAACGTGAACTACCATCGTGACGTACGTTAGCCTGGAACAGGTAACGATCGGCATACGAATAAATAACACGGCCAAAAACAGAGTTTGAAGTATACTCTGAACCTGTACCGCTATTGGTTTGGAAATCTTCCGAACCGATATTGAGGTAAGGATAACCGGTCAGTTCATATTTATCGCGCGCAGCACCGAGACTTCGCTCTTCATATAGTAGTTTTCGAAACCGGCCATTACTGTGAGATTATGACTGCCAAAGGTTCCCATATAGTTGGCAATTGCCTGGCTAGTGACATTATAATCATCGTTACGAGTTTCTGTGAGCGAATTGGTAGTCCAAGTGCTCCCGGAGTCGAAATAACCGCCAAAGGTTTCGGGATCATCGGGCAAGGTGTATCCACATGAGTTTTTAAACGCTTTCTTCTTTTGATAGTTGATAAAAGGAGATACGATACCCGAGATGCTTAGTCCCTTGATAGGCTTGAAGGTTAGCGAGCCTTTACCTGCACCTGCGTACTATGAGCTACCGAATTACCACCGGCTACAAGCAATCCATAAGGATTTGCACCACTCTTACCCGAAGCTAAACGACCATCATCCAGGTTGCGGGGTAAATGGCGGGCATTTTACGCATGGTATCAAAGGGATCATAGTTTGTGGCAGTACTCTTAGCATGACGGATATTTACGTCTATTTGAGCACTAAGTTTATCATTGATATTAAAGTCGTTGTTCGAACGGAACATGTAGCGTTGGAAACCACGACCGTCATAAAGACCGTCTACTTCGTCATACGAAAGGGTAGCTACCGACTTTACCGCTTTGTTACCGCCTGATACAGAGAGAGTATGAGTCATACGGGGAGCACTTGACTTCAAAATCAGATCAGTCCAATCGGTAATGGGGTAGTTGTTCGGATCAGTAGCATTATACTTCACCCAATTCTTGGTTTTGTCAGCCGTATATTCTTGGAAAAAACCACCAGTAGGGTTATCGTTGTATTTCAACTCGTTGCTCATCTCCAAGTAGCGAGTGACTCCCACCATACTAGGTTGTTTGGTAGGAATTTCCCAACCAAATTCAGCATTATATTTCAGATTGATTTTACCGGTATCGTTACCGCGCTTGGTAGTAACTAAGATAACACCAGCAGCAGCTTTCGAGCCATAGATACTGGCAGCCGCAGCATCTTTCAATACAGATATGCTCTCTACATCATTAGAATTCACATAGTCGAGCGAACTCTGCACACCGTCTACAATCACTAACGGGCTCGATTCACCCATAGTGGTAATACCACGCACACGAATAGAGGCGGCTCCTGCACCGGGAGCAGAGCTATTACGCGTCACCATCACACCCGAGAGTGATCCTTGCAATGCATTGGAAAGCATGGCTGTACGCTTGTTCACCAGCTCTTCTCCCTTCACGGCTGCCACCGCACCGGTAAGGTCTTTCTTCTTTACCACACCGTAACCGATAACAACTACTTCGTTGAGCGCTCTGCTAGCTTCTTCCATTACTATGGCATACATATTTTTGCTATCTATCCGCACGATTTTATCCACAAAGCCCACATAGCTAATGAGCAATTCGCTACCCTCGGGAACGTCTATCTGAAACTTACCATCAAGGTCGGTGATAGTAGCTGCATCACTACCTTTCACACGAACCGTAGCACCAATCATCGGAAGATCAGTTGCATCGACTACCTGACCAGAGATGCGCTTCGCCTTTTTCACTTGAGTAGTAGCCTTTTTAGAAGGATTAGCAGTGATGGTTACTTGACGGTTCTGAATGGTATATTTCAAATCGCTAGCCGACATACTTCCGTCAAAATAGCATCGATCGACTTTCCTTTCAACTCGATGTTCACTTTGTTGTTGAGACGATCTTTTACAGGTTGATCATAGACAAAAACATATTGGCTATGTTTTTCAATGTAGTCGAACACTTGTTTCACTGTCGAATCTTCGGCTTTAAGGATATACATCCCATTTACCTTTTCGAACGAAACAGTCGACGCGCTAGAATAAGCGGGCACAGACAGTAGTCCAGCCAAACAGAAAGCTTTTGCTAAGCTTACCACCGTAGTTGTGATTGTTTTTCGATTCATAATATAAGATTAATAATTAATATTTATTGCATAACGATTTATGAGTAATCTACCAGTTAGTTGTTGATTTTAAGTTTACCGACTTTGCACCATCCCTCAAATAAAAGATTCTTGTCGACCGCCATTTTCAAGCCCGGCTGGCATGCTTTGGTTGTATCAACCAAACCAATAAGCCAAGTGTAGTTTCCCTTTTGAAGTCCATCCAAATTGACTGTTGTGGTATAATGACCATCACGCCCTTGTACCCAAGTTGAGAGATCAGCCTCATCTGCAAGCTGTTTTTTCACAATGTTATGATTGGCATCCATCAAAGCGATGCAGACTTTATATTTTCCTTTCCATTGAGGAATATTGGTAGGACAGTATCCCCAACCCAGATTGCGCCAATTGTGTTGCACGCTCACACGCTCGCCTGAACGGGCTTTATTTACAAAACTGACCTCAGTGGGATAGAGCCGGTATCCTCCCTCACGTTCGAAACGTTTCACCAAATCGAAAGAGCTATTAAACCACGAGGCTACTTCATCACCAATGCGAAGATCCATCATATTGACATGGGCATTACGGCTTTCTTCGTACTCGCCCCAGCGCACATCTTCCGAATGCCCCTGGCGATACTTGCCACTAGGATCAATCCAGTAACGGTGGTGCGCTCCGGTAATCCACCCTCCCTCCATAATGATGGGCAAGCGAAAGCGGTAAGCACGGGCAAAATCTTTTTCCCACTGTTCATAGTAACCAGTCATGCCAAAAGCGTCGTGACGAATGGTGTATCCTTTGGCAATGGCTCTTTCGAGCAATCTTTTACTATCAGGGTGTGGTTCTGCCCAGCTGATGGTATCTCCCACCAAACGATGGTAGTTTATCACCAATGGCACACGTTTGAAAGCTTTTGCATAGGTATCGGTAATCCATTCGAATACTTCTACTTTATTTGAGTAGTTATTATACTTCACGCCATGTGCTTCTCCCCATTTACCAAGCCCATAAGCATCAATAAAATCTACTTTATCGGGATCGTCAAAAGCAACAGCAAAGGCTTGAAGGAACTTTTCGTATTTCTGTTGAAACACAGCATCGTCAGGATAAGGCGACCATATTTGGGGATTATTAGGATCTTGAAAACCTTTCGCACCGGCTTCCTTCACATAAAGAGGTGTGTTCTGTCCTTGGTCGCGGCTGTCTACATTGATACGGAAAGCCAGTCGCATACCACGTTCACGCACCGAAGCAAGCAATTTATAGATACGTGAGTCCGGATCGTTCCATACATAATCTCCCTCTTTACTCTCAAGCATATTCCAATTGATGCGAATGTAACATGTACCGGCGTAATCGCTCACGCGAACAGTGGAATCCCCACCATTTACGGGCATAGCATCATAATGGTGAGTTTGCCAAAAGTTTTCATCCCATGCACGTCCCAAATACATCACCCAACCTGTTAGGGGATTTTTGAGTACAGAAGTAGTATCAGGCTCAAAATATACTGTTTGACCAAGTGCCTTCACTCCTTTAAGCATAGCTGATTGCGCATGCGCTGAAACCCATCCACAGTGTATTAAAACGGGCATAAAAAGCATAAATGTACGTAACAAAGTGTATCTTTTCATATTTTCCAATGGTATTAAAAAGCATTGTTTCTCCTTACGAGAAGGCATATAAGTCTCCTCTACCTTGCTATAAAGGCATTACAAATTGGTTGACAATAAGTTTTTATGTAATTATTTCAGTCAGTAGCAACTGCGAAAAAAATCAGTTACTTCTTTACTAAATAGATCGTATCACCATGAATTTCCATACGAGTTTGCGTCATGGTTTCAATGGACTGCAAGGCTTCACTCACACGATCACCAAGCATTAGTTTGCCGTAAAATTTATCTGCCGACATCCCATCGTCAAACAGAATAGTCACTCCATAATAATGGCTGAGCCGTTGAGCTACAGACTCCACACTTTCACCATCAAGGTTAATCATACCCTGCATCCAACAAGTGTATTCGTCCGTATTCACTGCCCGTTTCTCGGCGAAACTACCCTCTTGCAAACTCACCAATTCATTCGGTTTCATGCGAACCCGGTCATTGTTTGTCGTTTTCAGTTCTACGGCTCCTTGAACCAACACTACTTGCGAATCCGAAGTATCGTAATTATTCACATTAAATTTTGTTCCAAGCACCTTCACTCTAAAATTATCGGAATGAACCAGAAACGGATGCTCTGCATCGTGTGCCACATCGAAGTAAGCCTCACCCTTCACATATACCTCACGGTACTCGCCATCAAAACGTTTGGGATAACGGACAATTGTACGCGAGTTGGCTACGATCCTTGTGCCATCAGCCAACATCAGCGTCATCTTTTCGCCGACAGGCACCTCTACCTCTTCATCATATACATCTGCCATCAATTCCGTAACTTCCATGCGGAACAAACCGTCCATTGCATTCTCTGTAACTATATATTTTATACCTATTAAAAGAAGTAGCGTAGCAGCTACTGAGCCAATATACATCAAAACATGTCGCTGTCTGGATTTACGTTCTTGTTGATGCATTTTCAGAAAAGCTTTTTTCTTAATGCCGGAGATATCTATCTCTGGCGGGGTACTATGTTCTATAAACGACTTCAGTTTAATGTCGCCCTGCAAATCCCCATATGTGTAATCATTAATATCTTTATCCATCTTCAATTCTTTTTATCCTTTCAATATCTTTTTCCCTTTTATTATCTTCTCATGAGAAGTTCCCTTCTAATTATAAAGACGCAAAGGTTAGATTTATCTATAGGTTTAAATTCTATTTTTTTCTTTTAGTGCTATTTTTTTCTAATCATCCGTTCACAAGTCTCTTTCTCAAAGCATTCATAGCATATCCTATATGGTAATTCACAGTAGGAAGTGAGATTTGCAACATATGCGCGATTTCCGCATAAGGCATTTGTTCCAATTTAGCCAAAAAGAATACATGCTTGCACTTGGGCGGCAAACTATTGATTGCTTCATTCAAGCACCGTATTTCTTCACGCGAAAGCATATCGTCCATTGGAGTTTGCATATCAGGGAAAGAGAAATCCTGAAGCTCCTCAAAAGATATCTCTTGATTACCCTTTGCCTCCTTGCGCAAATAAGAGATTGATTTACGATAGACAATCGTATTCAACCAACTCAACATGCTGGCTATTTCCAAAAGCGTCTTACGTAGTTTCCACACTTCAAAGAAAACATCGCCTACCACTTCTTCAGCCATTTCCTTATTACTAAGAATACCAAAGGCATGATAGTATAACCTCTTCGAATATCGGTTCATGAAACTATTAAAAGCTAGCTCATCCCCTTTGGAAATCAACAAAAGTTCTCTTTCCAAGTCTTCCATTTAATTAGATTACTATTTTATATATTTACAGGCGCAGAATTCTTGTATATTATATAGGTTGAGCTACATAATATTAACTTTCTTTATCAATTAGTATATTCCCCCCAAGAATGAGAAAAGCTACATCATCACTCTGAAAACAGAGTTTGATATAGCTCTTCTACACTTAACAGCTACCACCTGAACTTTACAGAACAGGCTTTTTAGTTTTGATACAGATCCTCTCCATAAAGACGCAAATTATTTTGCCATTTTGTAGATTTCATTACCCGCCATCAAGAAAGCGCCGACGCCATAAACTTCCGTCATATCACGAGTCACTTTCTTCGGATCAGCACCGATTTGCTGTACATAGCCTAGTTTCCCATCCGGCCTCACTGCCGATACTAATGCCTTCCATCCCTCTATCATCACAGGAAGATAAGTTTCCTTATCCAATAAACCTTCATTGATGCCATAAGCTATGGAATACACTATAAAAGTCGTACAACTGGTTTCCGGTGACGGATAAGAAGCAGGGTCTAACAGGCTGGCGTGCCAGAAGCCATCGGGATGCTGCAATCCGGCAACCCGTGTAGCCAGTTTGACAAACAGTTCTTCATAGAATTTGCGGTTCTTATCTTTCTTGGGTAACTCCTTCAATATTTCAACCAAGCCACCGAGTACCCAACCGTTACCACGTCCCCAGAAGACTTTCTTGCCATTAACTTCACGCTTATCAAAGTAGCGCCAGTCACGGTAGAAGAGATTTTCTTCTTTATCGAACAAGTAATCATAAGTCGCTTTATACTCACGGTTCATGAATTTGATGTATTTCTTGTCTCCAGTCAACATATACAGCTTGGCATATACAGGGGGAGCCATAAAGAGGGCGTCACACCAAGTCCAGCGTTCCAAAGTTTTCAAGTCTCCCTCCACCAATTGAAACTGCCTTTAGAAGGATGATTGATAATCCATTCTGTACGAGCCAGTGTGGGGACAATCATGCTTCATCTTTATACTTGCGATATAAATCCAAAAAGGATTGCGACACGGCAATGTCATCAGCATGATAAAACCGCTTGTCCGGCTGCCAACAATTCCGACGACCTATACGGGTCAACCATTTATAGTAGGCATCATCACCGTCTTCTTTCTCTGCCAGTTCAGCCCAATCGACCATACCGACATAGAGAGCACCTTGCGGCCAGTTCAGGTCATCATGTTCAGGAGCGGGATGCGGATTGGCAATTTGCCAATCCGCAACTTTTCTCATGATAGACTTAATTTCTGCTTTTTGAAAAGGAATCTCTGTTGCCATTATAAAAATGGAACATAACAGAGATACTCCCAATAAAAGTGTTTTCTTCATTATCTATTTATTTGTTTATGATTTGGTCATTACAACTTAACCGTAGTCTTTAAAGGCAATTGACTGGAAGCAGGACCAGCAAGAATCTCAAAATCTCCTTTTTCCACTACAAACCGATGCTGATTCATATCGTAAAAAGAGAATGCATCCTCATTCAACACTATAGAAACCCGCTTCTTCTCACCTTTCTTCAAGAATACCTTTTCATATCCTTTCAGTTCTTTCAGAGGACGGGGTACAGAGGACTGTACATCATGCACATACACCTGCGCCACTTCCGAGGCGTCCATCTTACCTGTATTCTCTATATCAAAGCTAACTGTAACCTGATGTTCACCCGTTTTCTCCGCAACCATATTGCTATAAGCAAAAGTGGTATAGGACAATCCGTAGCCAAACGGATAGAAAGGTTCTTTTCCCGAACGGTCGTATCCACGATAACCGACAAAGACACCCTCGGAATAATCTACACGTTTAATCTCTGCCTTCAAGTTCTCGTAATAACTACCGTGCACCGGATTATCTTCCCATTTCTTTTCGATAGAATCGGTAGCTTTCCGCTTGGAGAAATCTTGCCGGTCAGGATTTCAGCTATCGCCTGTCCGCCTTCCTGTCCCGGATACCAGGCCATAAGAATAGCTTTTGTAGCATCATGCCAGTTGGTGAAATCCACACCGCCACCGGCGTTCAGCACAACCACGACATTTGGATGCATGGAGGCAATCTTTTTGATAAACAATTCCTGATAGCGAAGCAAAGCAAACGGACGGTCAAAGCCCTCGCCTTCCGTGTTACTGTTGAAGCCTGTGCAGAAAACTACATTGTCCACTTTAGCAAGTCCTTGACGAAGTTTCGCCTCATTAAGGCTATAAGCGTTGAAACGGATGATTGCCGAAGATATATTATCAAAGAATTCAATTCGGAAACGGTATTCCTTACCTGCCTCAACCGGAAGTTCAACTTCACGGCTGGAGTAAGAATGATTTCCCCAGTCACCTGTAATGTGCTTGTCGTTCACAAACAAGCGATAACCGTCATCACCACCTATGTGGAGTTTCAACTGACCGTCTGTTTGTGGAACATAGCAGGCCGTCCAACGGACTGAAAAGCCATCTGTCGGAAAACCGTCCAACGGGGCACCATATCCCCAGTCATAATCAACAGAAGACTCCGTACGTACAACTTCCGGTTGCCCCGAAAGCGTCTTGTTCTTGAAGTATTCAGCCTTGAAACCTTTCACCTGACGATTTGCATCAGTATAAAACTCATGGACAATATCTTCATAAATCACATCATCCGTCAATAGCACAGATTCTTTTTCTTCAAATCTTTCAAGCCTTGAGCCACTGTGACGGTAGAAAAAGGAGTGACAAAACCACTGCCGCCACCGGTAGGAATCAAATTTGCATTAGGCCCCATTACGGCTGTTTTTCCTTTTAACGGTAGTAGGTTATCTTCATTCTTCAACAATACTACCCCCTCGCATGCCAGTTCTAAAGCAGTCTGGCGGGAAAAAGGATTATCCAACGGAATACGACTGTCTTTCTGTTCCTTATCCAGCATACCATAAGCAATCAATGTCTGCAGGATATGTTGTACTTTCAGATTGATGGTTTCTTCGGTCACCGTACCGGTTTTAATGGCGGGGATAAGGTTATCGGCATTCATGAAACGCCCTTTGGGCATTTCGAGGTCAAGTCCGGCGTTAGCGCTCCGACATCAGAATACCTTTGAAGCCCAAAGATTGCGCAAGACATCAATATTCAGCCATTTATGTTCAGTGGCATGAACGCCGTTCAGAAGATTGTAGCTGTTCATTACGGCACCCACATTCGCTTCCTGTATGGCCTTGCGGAAAGCCGGAAAATAAATTTCATGCAAAGTACGCTCGTCTATGTCCGAGCTGGCATGATGACGGCTCCATTCCTGATTGTTGGCGACAAAGTGCTTGATGGTGGCAATGACTCCTTCCGATTGCACGCCCAGGATATATTGTTTGGCAGTCTCGCCTGTTAAATAAGGGTCTTCACCGAAGTATTCAAAGTTTCGTCCGCACAACGGAGCACGATAGATATTCACTCCGGGTCCAAGCAGGATATTAACTCCTCTTGCCTTGGCATCCTGACCTAAGCCTTGCCCTAATTTATAGAGCAATTCCCGGTTCCAAGTAGAAGCGGAAAGGATACCGGACGGATAAAGAGTGCTCTTCGGTGCATGATTGCGGATTCCCTGCGGTCCGTCCGCCAATTTGATTTCAGGTATTCCCAAACGGGGAATTGCACGCAGGGAAAAACTTGTATATCCGGAGATATACTCTATTTTCTCTTGCAAAGTCATTCTGGATACAATCTTCCTAGCGCGTTGCTCCACTTCTGGCGTTATCTCTTGTGCTACAACAAGCGTATTCATCATCAACAAGCACAAGCCAATAGTTGTTATTATCTTTCTCATTTCAAATATTGTTAGTCTATCAATTCTATTTTTACTTTCTGATCCTGTACCCAGATATTATATTCTCCTGCTTCCAAAAAACGTTTTCCATTTCCATCAACAAACCCCAAGTCCCGCTCCAGATCAACATCAAAACGGAAAGTTCTTGTTTCACCAACTTTGATAAATTGCTTTTCGAAATGCTTCAATTCCTTCACCGGACGAGTAATTGAACAATAAGGGTCAGAGATGAACCAATGTACTGTTTCAGCGCCGTCACGTTTTCCCACATTGGTTACCGTCACTTCTACTGAAAGCTTTTCACCACGTTTCACAGTTGTGCTTGAAGGAGTAACAACACCATACTGAAACTCTGTATAACTCAAACCATACCCAAATGAATAAAATGGATCGCTAGTAATATCTTTATAAAATCCCTGATGCCAACGCCCACTTTTACGACGATTGTAATAAATAGGAATTTGCCCTGTTGAATACGGAAAAGTGATGGCCAGTTTTCCCGAAGGATTAATACGCCCGGATAAAATTCCTGCCATTGAACGCGCACCATTTATTCCCGGTTGCCATATCTCCAATATAGCATCACAAAGAGGTTCCATGCGATTTAACTCCAAGGGGCGTCCATTAGAAAGCACCAATATAATAGGTTTACCAGCCTCCTTTAGTTCTTTTACTAATTCTTCCTGAATCTGCGGCAAAGCAATCGTAGAACGAGAAGCATTCTCACCACTCCAGGTAAGCATCTCACCCAAACAAACAATTACTACATCAGACCAACGAACAACGTCCAATGCTCCAGCAAAACCTGAACGGTCATTGCCCTGCGGTTTACACCCCATTGCATAACGTAATTCGGCTTCTCCTCCAAACTCGGCAGTCAACCCATCATAGAGCATTTCCACATCCGTATCTTTTCCATGTCCACACCAGGAACCCAATAAGTCCCAACCATTTTTGGCCATTGGACCTACTACGGCAATTCTTTTTTTGTTTGTAAGGGGTAATATCTGATTGTCATTTTTCAACAGTACCATTGATTCTGCTGCCAGTTGAGCGGCAACCGCCATACTTTGCGGACGGAAAAAACGATCCTTCTCATTGGTAACCGGAGTATAAGGACGTTCAAACAAACCAAGACGGAATTTTACACGCAATACTCGACGGACTGATTCGTCAACTTGTGCCATTGTTACCTTACCCTCCTCTACAAGCTCTTTCAGATGACGATCGTAGGCATGAGACATCATATCCATTTCAAGCCCCGCATTAAAAGCATACCGAGCAGCATCTTTCTTTGTAGCGGCTAATCCCTGATTTTTTAACTGTTCCACAGCCCCCCAGTCAGACACAATGAACCCGTCATGTTTCCAGCGTTTCTTTAATATCTCGGTCATGATATAAGGATTAGCTGACCCAGGTACTCCACTGATGTCATTGAAAGAACTCATCAAAGTGGCCGCACCAGCTTTCACCCCCATCTCATAGGGCAGTAGATAAGTATCCCAAAGAGTTTGAGCTGAAATTTCGGTATAAACATAATCTCGCCCAGCCTCCGAAGCACCATAACCTACATAGTGTTTCAGACAAGCAGCCATACGGTTCTCTGCTGACATATCATCTCCCTGATACCCACGCACCGAAGCAGCGGCAAACACTCCATTTGTATAAGGATCTTCACCATATCCTTCGGCTACACGTCCCCATCGAGGATCACGTGCCACGTCGATCATGGGAGAAAAAGTCCAATCAACCCCAGACATGCGGGCTTCTTGTGCAGATACCGCACATGCCTGTTCTACCAATCCCGGATTCCATGAACAGGCCTGCCCCAACGAAATAGGATATATGGTGCGAAATCCATGAATAGCATCGTAGCCAAAAATGATGGGAATGCCCAAACGAGATTCTTCCATCGCTTTTTTCTGCATACTATTACGCAACTCTGGATTTATATCAAAGTAAATCAAAGAACCAATCTCTGACGGTACTTTTTTCACTTCTTCGCCAACATTATTCACATTGTTATTTCGTCCCAATGTATATTGGTTTAGCTGCAAAACCTTTTCCTCCAATGTCATACGCGATATTAAATCATCAATACGTTTTTCAATTGGAGCTTTGGCATCCTTATACAAAGGAATACTCTTTTTATCTTTTGACGAAAGAGAATGTGTGACTCCCAATAGGCACAATCCCAAAATCAAAACTTTTTTCTCATCAATGTTTTCGTCAGTTAATTATTATTTCTAGTTTTCAGATGTATATCAAGCAATACGTAAGCAGATACTTATTCCAGCCATTCCATGCACTTATCATTTAGCTAAGTACCAGACACTTACAATCAGTTCATTGGAGATATATGCCCAACGAGCCGGAGAACTATGACCTGCCAATACATTCATTTCCAACAATTAATGTATCTCGTAGCAATTGACTATGACTTACCGAGCGGTAACTTCAAATAATTTCAACCAGCCAGCAGATGTTACATTGTTCTTCACAGCAAGGTGAATTCCAATCTCATTCTGCTTTGCCGTGTCAACAATACCAACAGCCCACATGTATTTACCTGCCTCCACGCCTTCAACCCGGGTTGTAAACGTATATGATTTAGCCGTACCTTTCACCCAATCACAAGCTTCCGGTTCTCCATCAACAAATACATACTTCGGTTTATCATTCTTGGTGTCCAATAAAGCAAAAGCTACTTTATATTTATTTTTCCACTGGGGAATATTCGTCGGACAATATCCCCAACCAAAATTATTCCAACGATGGGCTATTTCAATCTGTTTACCATTAGAGATAGTTGTAGGCAAAGAAATTCTGTCCGGAAATAAACGATAGCTTCCTTCTGTACAGAATTGTTTAACTAATTGGAAAGCTTCATTAAACCATGAATAAGTTTCTCCATTATGAAAGTCTGAATTATAGCGTAAATCCATCATATTGACGCAAGCTGTTTTAGCCTCATCAAACTCACCTTGACGTACTTCTGCATAATTAGCATATCCATCTCCCAGAATCGAGTTTCCATGAGAATTTTTCACCCAGCCACCTTCCATTACTACAGGAACGAGATACTTCCACTTGGCTATAAAATTGCGTTCCCAAGTAGAATAGTAAGTTTTCATACCAAACGCATCGTGACGTAATGAATACCCTTTAGCTACTGCTTTTCCTATTAATCTTTCAGTATCTTTATCATAATTATTGCCGTCCCATTCCTTACTTGTACCTATCCAACGATGATAATTTACAAACACAGGAACTTATCAAATACTTGAGAATATAAATCTGTCACCCAATCGAAAACAGCCTCACGAGTCGCAGCTCCGGTTTTCCCAACTCACGCACCTGATAGTACCATACACTATGATACTCTCCCCATTTTCCAAATCCTGAACCACTTACAAACTGTACTTTGTCGGGATCATTAAAATCCTTAGCCAAAGCCCTGATAAATTTCTCATAATATTTCTGGAAAATAGGATCATCCGGATAGGGAGACCATACTTTTACTGAACCTGTTTGTGTTTCATATCCTTTCGCGCCAGCCTCTTTTACAAAATTCGGAGTAAAATTATAGTGCTTATCACGGCTATCCACCACAAAAGTAAAGGCCAATTTCATATTTCTTTGCTTAGCTCCCTCTATCAACATCTTCAGTCGCTTAGCCGAAGGGGTATCACAATCGGAATTCCATGCATATTTTCCTTCTTCAGGATTAAAATCAGCCCAGGCACCACGAAGGTATAAGGTATTTGCATAATCAGAGACCTTTACAGTGCCTTCCGATGACGGGAAATTATCATAATCCTGCCAGAATGTGGAAGATAAACCATCACCAATACCCGCATATAATACCCATCCGGAAAGAGGATTATGCAAAATGATATTTCGATTCTGCTTTACCGTGACAATGCTATTCCCAGGAATAGAAGTATCTTCTACCAAACCATCATCACCATTATCACCTTCTTCTTCATCATTATCACTGCCGCAAGCGACTAATGATATAGCCATAGAAAAAATAAGCCCACAACTTATTTTTCTCAAACTGCACATATTTTGAAAATTAATCTTCATACCTATAGCTCTTATTTTTTTATGCTTACTTTCGACAATTTTAACCAACCCGAATCCAATATATCCCTTTGGCGGCAATATCCAGCCCTATGAGATCTTTATTACTCCGGTCAACCAGGCCCACAGCCCAAACATAAGTACCCGTTTCAACTTTGGACATATCCGGCTCAAATACATATTCAACGGGACTCCCTTTATCCACTTGGATAAATCTGTATCCGTATCCACAAATGTATATCGCACCTCATTCGTTTCAGAATCAAGCAAAGCGAAAGCTACTTTATATTTTTGATTCCATTGCGGAATATTAGTAGGACAGTACCCCATCCCAAATTGTTCCAGCAATGTTTAATAGTCGGAGTTGTTTTTTTAAAGACTTCTAACGGCAAAGAGATTTCACTGGGATAAAGCCTATACCCCCCTTCCCGAAGGAATCGGCGTACTAAATCAAAAGCATCTTTAAACCAGGACTTTGTATCACCAAAACGAAAATCCATCATATTGACATGTGCCTCTTTGCTGTCATCAAACTCACCGCGTCTTACGTCCTCGTGTGAATCCTTGCGATATCCTCTAGGATCCTGCCAATAACTATGTGATTTGACAATCCAGCCACCTTCCATAATAATGGGGCAGATATTACGATATTTTTTTGCGAACCTACGCTCCCAACTGCCATAATAGGTTGTCATGCCAAATGCATCATGACGTAATGAATATCCTTTCTTGATTGCTCCTTCCAGCATTTCTTCACTGTCAGCAGCAAAATGTTCATCATCTACCCAATCTTTTCCTGCACCAATCCATCTATGGTAGTTAATTACCACTGGAACTTTATCAAAAGCTTGAGAGTATATATCTGTAACCCAATCGAAAACTGCTTTCTTTGGGGTATCATCACCTGTCGAATAAATCATTGTATGATATTCCCCCCATTTCCCAAGCCCAAATCCATCTATAAATTCAACCCTCGAAGGATTATTGAAATCTGCAGCTAAGGCTTTAACAAATTTAGTATAGTACTTCTGAAAAACAGGATCGTCAGAATAAGGTGACCATTTACCTTTATTCATAAACCTTTTGCACCGGCATCTTTTACAAATTGAGGAGTAAATTCTGTTCTCTTGTCACGACTATCAACAACAACACGAAATGCCAAACGCATATTTCGCTGATAAGCTCCTTCAATATATGCTCTTAAATTAGAATCAATTTTCCAACCATATACATCTTCCTGTGGATTAAAATCTGTCCAGCTAGCACGAATATAAAGCGTATGAGCATAATCTGTCACGCTAACATTGTGTCCCAGTTCAGGAATATATATATGGTCATACTGTGCCCAAAAATCCGCAGCATCCACTCCCATACTTGCATAGAGCACCCATCCTGTAAGTGGGTTATGGAGAATACGCATAGAATCAGGTTGAATAGTAACTATACTATTCTCTGATAGTTCCTTATCTAATGAAATGGCTGAATTCTCGTCTCCAAAAGCGGGAGATAAAAGGAATACAAACAGACAGAGAGACACAATTACCCTATAATAACTAATCTTTCTTACAACCATACTACTAATTGATTTTTAAAGAGTGCTATATCATTGTTCTCTTTATCCATATAAAAATCACAAGATTGATATAGCACTCTTAATTTTATCCTGTTTGATTATCTCTTATCAAAGAATACTGTCAGTTCTTTAATATTTAATTCTATGTAATTAACTCCTACAGGTACACTAAAGAATGCATAGCGATTGTTAGCTTGACCTCCGACTACAGTCTGCTTTTGATTGTAGTCACTCTCTGCAATATCAAGACAACCATCATAAGATCCTCTGATGGCATCTGCTGTTGAGCCAAAGGTATAGCAACCGGCACTTTGCGGTCCAACTTTAAAATTCAATCCACCCGGATGTGCATTTCCATCTTTATCTTTAATGGAATTCTTTCTGGGTAACTCCTCCCCTTTGTATATAAACAAATAAGGATTTGCCAAACTAGGTGCCATAGAATGAGCCATCGTGAATCCTGTATCACCAGTGCCATCTTTAGCCCATCCATCGTATGGTCCCCAAATAAAGACTCTTTCAATAGTAGTAGTCACCGTATTATTGTTCCATGTCCACGTAACAACCATTGGTTTAGGATCTGTTTCGGGGGAGTAAATGGTAATTTTCTTAGTATTTATATTAATCACAATACGATAAACACCTGCAGTCTTAATATTCCAATGATAAGCAAGTGCAGCTGCTTCCGGGCTCATTGTTGAGATATTCATTGCTGTACCATCGGTAAAATCTCCCGATTCTTCCGGAGCAATAGCCATATCTTTCTGTCCATTAAACAAGATTGGGAAATAAATAGTACCTTCTTGCAGTTCTGCGTGGAACGCATATTGATTTTCATCCTCTATAGTGCGAGTCATCTCTACATCTTCACTAACACAAGTTCCAGCAATATAAATCTTATCAGCTTCTATAAAATTGCTAGCCAAACCTATAGTAACGGTACGTGCTTCAAAATCTACCACTACACGATACTGTCCATCTTCAGGAATAACCCAATATCCAGCATTATCTATCCCCTTAATTTTAGCTTCCATTGCTCCATCAGTAACCTGTTGTTCTGCAGCAACTGGTGAAATGGCATTAATCTTATTTTCATCTTTCCAAACAATCGGGAAGTGAAGATTACCTGCCTTCAAGTCACAAATGGAAACATAACGCTTTGGTTGACTTTCCATTGGCAAGATTTCAATATCTTCGCCATTAACAGCTGTTCCTGACATATAAAGATGATCTGCAACAAAAGTCTTTTCAGAATACATCTTTACTTTTATAGTAACTGTAGAAACTTCTGGTTTTACAAACTTAGGTCCTTCTACAGAACCGATAATACGGGCTTGTAACTTTACTAAATCACCTGGATGCTGTTTCCACTTTGACACCAATAAATTCTGCAATTCTTTATGAGTATAACTTTTAGAAAAATCATCATCAATATACTCTCTTATCATTGTGTTTGTTCCAAAACTGTTATTTTCCAGATCCATTTTATAAAGATAGGAAATGTAATAGTCAGTGCCTATTGGAGCAGCTTCCGTCCAGTTTAACGTCAATGCAACCTCATCCGGAGTATCTTCTTTAAGTTCTATTTCATAATCAGAAGGAGTAAGAACTAAACTTGTACGATCATCGAGCAAATTAGTAGCATCGTCATCATCATTGCATGCTACCATGAAACACGAAGCAAGTGTCAGGAAGAAGAACCGTAAAAGGTTCTTCTTAAATATATATCCGTTTTTCATATCTATATTCAATATATTAATATTATAACTATTTATTGGTTCCCGACCGTCCAATCAGGAGTTTGTACCAAATTCCAATTCTTATCAATATCATCCTGTGGAATAGGCCACCAATAACTTATAAACTTACGTGTCTGATATACAGTACGAGTATAATATTTATTTCTATAGTCTGCATCGGATACTTTAATATAAGCATTCATACCATAAAAATCACCGTCCAATACATTCTCGGCTAATTTCCAGCGACGCAGATCATTGAAACGAAGTCCAGATTCACAATTTAATTCCACGCGCCTTTCCTGACGAATTAACTCACGCATTTCTACAGGATCTGATGGAGCTGTTATCTTTCCTTCTTCAGATGAAACACTATATTCGGGAATACCCGCACGCTCACGAATCAAATTGACATATCTCAAAATCTCTTTTTGATTAGCAGTATAAGTCCCCTTCTCAATGCTATATTCATTTAACGCCTCAGCATAACTTAAATATACCTCTGCTAAACGACATAATGCACCATGGCGATTCTTGTAATCTCCACTGCCTTCTTTAGGGTTTGCAGATGGGTCCACCCTCTTACGTACCAGATAGCCACTCCATGGAGCGTCATGAGAAGGACCACCATCTTTACCATCCATATAAAAATCAGTATTTCTCTTACCACCAATATGCCATTGTTCATTATGCAATACTGAAATGTAAAACGAGGTTCCCGGTCACAATACATTTTATATGTATTGGCATCTACAACTACATTTTCATCTTTATTACGATCTCCTTCTGAAGACCCATACTGCCACTTTGTAGAATAAGTCTCTTTTTGCGTACTAAAGCCTGTCTCTGAATAATTAGCATCAGGGTTAACTTTAGGAGAACCATCCGAATTATAGCCTATAATAGGTCTTTGACCGTTTCTCATGAAAAAAGCATCAACCAAAGATTGGGTTATTCCGATCGCTCCCACTCCATTAATACCCAAACCACGTGGAATACAGTTTTTGTCATACCATCCACCGGAATCCATTGTGCGAACAAACAGTAATTCTCTGTTAGCTTCGTTCCATCTCTTCATCACTGCATTCTGATAAGAAAGAAAAGGATCAATATCACCGTTATCCAAATATTCATAATGCAAATGATAGCCAGCGGCTTCCGCCTCATCGATAACCAGTTTACAAGCATCTACTGCTCTTTTCCATCGTTCCGGATCATGTGCAGAATTAAAGATAGGAGTTCCATCAATGTTTTTTATATTCGCCAATGCAGGATTACCATTCACCAAGTCACTTGCAGCAAATAATAACATACGCGCACGCATTGCCAAACATCCAACAGAAGTCACACGGCCATATTTCTTATCTTCAGTTTGAGTGGCAGGCAATTGTTTTGAAGCTTCCAGCATTTCTTGATCCGCCCAATCAATTACATTATAAAACGGCTCTTGTTTCAACATCAGATCATCAGCCGAAGTACTTTCACTAGCCTCGCGAATAATAGGAACTGCCCCATAAGCTATAGCCATCATAGAATTATAATAAGCTATAAAGAAACGACATTCAGCTTTCATAAAGTCCACTTCTTCAGCCGGTACAGCCTCCAGCGGGTGAGCATGTTTAATAAACAAATAAGCAGAACGGATATATTTGGGATAAGTATTCCAATAAGTAATTACACCGGGATTATCTGCTGTCCAGTTACCTTTTTGATATTGAATAGCTTTAAATCCTTGCGCTTCCCAGCCAACCGAAGGAATCAGTTCATCAGCTATGGCATCGGGACCATCATAAGTATAATATTCAGGCAAACCACGATAAATATATGCCAGCCAACGTTCCATATTCTTTTTATTTTCAAATACTGATTCTAAATCCAACTGGTCATCCGGTTGCTTATCCAGATAATCAGAACAAGAAGAAAAAGTAAATGTCGTAATAATACTTAGTACTATAAATTTTAATATGCTATTTTTCATATGCGCTATTATTAGAATTTAATTTCAAAACCTGCAGATAACGATTTCATAATTGGGTACGCAGCCCCTGTAGTATTCTCGACTTCCGGATCCCACAAATCAAATTTTGAGAATGTTAAAAGATTTGTTCCTCTCACGAAAAGACGAATGCCTGATATAACTGTAGTATTTCTCCACAAATTCTTTGGTAAAGAATAACCAAGTTCAATGTTTTTTAAACGTAAAAAACTCATATTCCGCAGCCACCACGTAGAGGATTGGTTATTATTACTATTTATACCATCATCCAAACGCGGATAAAATACGTTCTGACTTGGGTTGTCTACAGTCCAACGATCATTTGCATTAGTAAACATATTGCCGGTCACTCCTCTATTGGCACCCGGAATAATACTTGATCCTAATATATTCCAACTACGACCTATGCCTTGGAAGAGAGCTCCAAAATCTAAATTCTTATATTTCATATTCAGTCCAAAGCCATATACTATCTCCGGATCTTTTGTTCCTCCGATTGGAGATTTATCAAATACGTCCACTTTACCATCACCATTGACATCTCTGTATCTGATATCCCCCGGACGTAATTTACCTACAAAACTTGAGTCGAATTCCTTCTTTCAGTTTACCTGTACTTACGTCTTCAAAGTCGTCTGCCGTAAACAAACCTTCTGCTATATAGCCAGTTAATTGCCCTACCGGATGCCCTGTTTCAGCACGGTTAGTACCAACTACTGCACTAGGTTCATCCTTTTCTGTTATTTCATTATGAGCATAGGTAAATGTTCCCATTAAGCTGACAAATAAATCCTTGCCAAACTGTTTATTAACATTTAAAGAAACTTCTACACCCTGATTAGTCACTTTTCCAAAATTCTTCCAAGGCTGCTTCATAAATCCAGCTGTCATTGGAACAGACTCACGTGGCATAAATATATCTTTACGGCGTTCATCGAAATAGTCTAATTGCAAATCAATCATACCATTCAGGAAACCTAGCTCAACCCCCAAATTCATCTTATTAACAATCTCCCATGTCAAATCTTGTACTGCAAACTCGGCCTTCTGCCATACCAGTTAAGCCATAACCTGCTATCCAATCCCCATTTATACATGTTTAATGTCTCATAGTCATCGGTAATTGTAGAGAGGTATGCAAAACGGCGTCCACCTAAATTAGCATTACCTACCTGACCATAGGATGCACGCAATTTCAATTTAGATATGACTTTACGCAATGGTTGCATAAATGCCTCTTCCGATACAATCCAACCAATGGCTCCTGAAGGGAAAAAGCCATAACGCTTGCCTTTGGCAAAATTTTCAGAACCATTATAGCCAAAATTAAATTCACCTACATACTTACCCGAATAGGTATAAGATGCACGTCCTGCCAATCCCTGATTACGGTAAGGCAACTTGCTTCCATCATCATAATTACGACGATTAAACAATAACATTGCAGCAACGGAATGTTTCTCGGCGAATGTACGGTCATAAGACAAAGTAGCTTCCATATATACGCTCTTATTTCCATAATCACCGCTTTTTGAGTAATCTAGGAAATTAGTACCATTGGATTTTGATGCTATAATCAAATTACCTTCATCATCACGTCCTGTAGCAGGCACATAATAATCCGGTGTCTTTCCACGAGAAACAGTACCCGAAGAAAACCTGTCAAATGAGAATGTTCCTTTTACTTTCAATCCCGGAAGCAGGAATTTCAAATCTTGTTCTACAGAAAACAGTGTTTCAATCTTACTGTCGCTTCTTCTTTTATATCCACTTTGAGTAGCCCATGACCAAACGTTTGGCTCCTCTGTTGTCGGTATCTGCCCACTGGAATATTGTGCAGGGAAAGCATGAGGAACAGCAACGAACGCTTTCTGGAAAATTTGAGATATATCTTTCGTTGTAGAATTTCTATCTTGCAAATATCCACCAATATTAAAACGTAATTGCGTAGTAGGACTTAATTTCAAATCCACATTAGAACGCACGTTATAACGTTGTAATTTAATAGTAGGATCCCAATCATAGCTTTTATCACGTTTCAAAATACCACGTTCATTATACGCAGCAGCAACAAAAGAATAACGTAATGTCTCTGTACCACCGGAAATATCTACTGTTACACGCTGATTCGAAGCATAATCATTTGCAATTGCATCCATCCAATTCACGTCCGGATATAAATCAGGATCATACCCTGCACGAGTTTTTGCAATACGATCTGTATATTTAGGTTGTTGTCCTGTATCCATCAAGATATCATCCAAAACCTGCATATAATCCGCTGCACCCAAATACTCAGGAAGTTTAACCGGCTGTGTAGCTGCAAATTCAGCCTTTACAGTCACACGAGGTTTACCAACTTGTCCGCGTTTCGTATTAATTAAAATAACACCATTAGCTCCCCGCACTCCATAAACAGCACTTGCAGCAGCATCTTTCAACACAGAAAAAGATTCTATCTCTTCAGGATCAATATTATTCAAATCGCGTTCTATACCATCAATCAAAACCAATGGGTTTTGTCCGGCATCCTGGAACGTACTAATACCACGAATCCAGAAAGAAGAGTTATCATATCCCGGTTCACCAGAACGTTGCACAGCTAATACACCGGCAACCGTACCAGCCAGATTATTACTTATTGAACGAGTAGTAGAAACCTTTAACTTAGCAGGTTCAATCGTTGTGATAGAACCAACAACAGACTCTTTCTTTTGTGCGCCATAGGCAACTACTACAACCTCATCTAATTGACCAACATCTTCTACCATTTGTACATTAACAACCTTCCGGTTATTAACAACCTCTTCTTTAGGAACAAAACCAATATAACGAAAAGAAAGTACAGATTTTCTTTCAGGAACAATAATACTATAATTACCATTCATGTCTGTCAACGCATGTACTGTAGAATCATTTTTCAAAATGATTGTTACACCAATCAAAGGCTCACCTTTTTCATCTGAAACGTTACCTGTTACCTTAATACCCTTTTGTTGTGCAGTTTGTTGTACTTTAGGAGCTTCTGGCACCGAAATAGTAATTTGTCTCCCCGACATCTTATAATTCAGTCCTGTCTCTGAGAACAACTCTTTTAATACAGCATCTATTTTCTTATTGGAAACTGAAATGGAGACTTTGTTATTCAGATTTTTCTGAACATTAGCAGAGTAAATAAAAATATACTTACTATGTTTTTCGATATAATCTAAAATATCTTTAACTGTAACATTCTCATACTGTACTGAGAATAAATCTTCTTCGGAATTCCAACTAATAGAATTAGTACCGAATGAAGAGAATGGAATCATAAAAAAGACGTTTATAATGCAAAAAAGCTTAAGTCTTTTCTTTAAGTGTAGAAAAATAGTTTTCTTTACCATAAAAATTTCTTTTTAGGTTAACAATTTTGGATTTATTGATTTAACTAGGGAATTACTATCGGGTAAATACGGCAATATTTATCCGATTTTTTTGTCATAATAGCAGTCTGTTCTTCATAGGCAAACATATTAAAAGATTAATTAAAAAATTATTTATTTAAATATATACTAGTATCACTTTTTTCGATTGTGAATGGCAGGGTTTGCTGAATACATTCAATCACCTCGTCTATATCATCTTTCAAATCTAATTTCCCATACACTTTTTCTTTACCAATAATTGGATCACATTGAATAGATATACCATAATAGATGCTTAGTCTTTGAATGATCTGCGACAAATCATTACCATTCAATAGCATGATCCCCTCTACCCAACTAATATACTCTGCTACATCAACTTGCTTCTGATAAGCAATTGTACCATTTGCTATATTCAACAGATCATTAGGATTCAAGCGTGCTTTCTTTTCATTCTTATCAGTAACTTCTACCGCACCTTCCACCAATACAATATTAGTTGTCCCCCTTTATAATTCGAGATATTGAACTTCGTTCCTAACACTTGCAGTTTAAAATCATCAGACTCCACTATAAAAGGATGTTTCTTATCATGCGCAACTTCCAGAAAAACTTCTCCTTGGGCATAGATTTTACGAATGTCTCCTTTAAAACAACGAGGATAAATCACTTTTGACTGAGAGTTAACGACCAGCCGAGTCCCATCAGACAATTCTACTCTAGCCCTTTTCCCCGCAGGAACAAGTAGCTGATTATATTCTTGTTCCTCTTTGGTTTTCTCTTCATTCTCTTTTATCACTTGTGAATTGACAGCAACTTTCCCCTCTTTCGAATACTTAATGAAAGCATCTTCATCCAAATTAAGCTGTTCCTTGGAAGTAATAAGAGTCACTTCCTCAACAGATTGGCTATCCATTTCTTCAGCAATAGCCTGGAAGTCTTAAATTACCACTTCCATTCTGATTCAAAAAATAAATAGTTGAAATGACAAATCAAAAAGGAAAGCAGCAATAAGAACTTGAAGCAACTAAAGA
>ENA-OQDE01000093-OQDE01000093.1-human-gut-metagenome-genome-assembly--contig:-NODE-93-length-52875-cov-4.728028_pt1 | contig 52875 bp, 69 predicted proteins | sample MGYA00242768_ERZ504595 | MGnify/ENA primary metagenome ERZ504595 (study PRJEB26092, sample SAMD00036307) | human gut metagenome | host: Homo sapiens | study: EMG produced TPA metagenomics assembly of...
CAAAGGAAACACGTAAAAATGATCAACAACGACACTGGGGCGGTGTGGTAGAGGATAACAGCTTTGGTACACATGAATTTTTTGAACTCTGTGAGCAGCTTGGCTGCGAAGCTTATGTTAATGGTAACCTGGGAAGCGGAACAGTTCAGGAAATGTCTGAATGGGTAGAATATATCACATTCGAGGGTGTTTCTCCGATGGCTGACCTCCGTAAGAAAAACGGACATGAGAAACCATGGAAACTGGATTTCTTTGGAGTTGGAAATGAAAACTGGGGATGCGGCGGAAATATGAATCCTGACTTCTATGCAAATGAATACCGCCGTTATCAGACTTATGTCCGTAATTATCATCCGGATCATCCAATCCACAAAGTCTGCTGTGGTGCCAATGTAGATGATTATGAGTGGACTTCCGAAGTATTAAAGACTACACATAATCATTGTCTGAAAGAACTTCACGGAAATATGGATGGTCTTTCTCTTCATTATTATGTACATCCGGAAGGATGGGAGATCAAGGGAAGTGCTACAGATTTTGATGATAAGGTATGGTATAAGAGTCTGAATAAAGCGCTCTTTATGGAAACTTTGATCGAGCGTCACGGACATATCATGGACGAATATGATCCAGAGAAAAAAATCGGCATGATCGTTGATGAATGGGGTGCATGGTACACAGTAGAACCAGGAACAAACCCGGGATTCCTGTATCAGCAGAACACAATGAGAGATGCCCTGATCGCAGGTATCACTTTGAATATCTTTAACAAACACAGCGACAGAGTAAAGATGGCGAACCTTGCACAGATCGTAAATGTGCTTCAGTCTGTGATTCTTACTGACGGTGCTGATATGATTCTGACACCAACTTATCATGTATTTGATATGTATAAATATCATCAGGATGCAATGCTTGTAGACAGTTCTGTTGAAACAGAAACTATTGGTGTGGAAGACGAATGGCAGGTACCGAACCTGACAGAATCCGTATCTGTAGCAGAAGACGGAGCTGTACATATCACACTGACAAACCTGTCTCTGGATAAAGATTATGAAATCAGAACTATCCTTACAGATTACCAGGTAAATGAAGTTAAAGGTGAGATTGTACACGGTGAAATGCACGAAATGAATACCTTCGAAACACCGGATCAGGTTCGTGTAAAAGAATTTAACGAAGTGGAAAAAACAGCAGAGGGAATTAAATTTACAATTCCTAAATGCAGTGTTATCCATCTGGAAGTAAGATAACAGGCAGGCATTTTCTGTGAACATTTATATATGGGAATAAAAAGGAGACTGAGGTATGAATGGGAAGCTGCGTGTGTGCAGGAAATGTTTGCCCGGACAGAAGAATGAAGAAGCTTTTTATGAGGATCTGTCACGCTATATTCAGCGTATGGATGAAGAGCTGAAAGTAGATCAGCAGACCTATGAGAAAAGGCTTGGCATATGCAGCTCCTGTGAACGATTAATGAGTGGGATGTGCAGGCTCTGCGGATGCTTTGTGGAACTGCGGGCTGTACAGAAGGTGCGAAAATGTCCGGATCTGCCGGCAAAATGGGAGGCGCAGAAATGAAAGAAGGTTTAAAGAGCAGTTTGCTGAATAAGGTAAAAGTAACGGATAAATTCTGGCGAGAATATCAGGAACTGGTAATGGATACAGTAATTCCTTATCAGGAGAAAATATTAAATGATGAGATTCCGGGAGTGGAAAAGAGCCATGCATTGGCAAACTTCCGTATTGCAGCGGGACTGGAAGAGGGTGAATTTTACGGAATGGTTTTCCAGGACAGTGATGTTGCCAAATGGCTGGAGGGTGTAGCGTATGCACTGGAAGTCCGACCGGATGCTGAACTGGAAGAACGTGCAGATAAGGTTATTGAAATCATTGAAAAAGCGCAGCAGGATGACGGTTATCTGAATACTTTTTTCACGATCAAAGAGCCGGAACACCGCTGGCAGAACTTACAGGAATGCCATGAATTATACTGTGCCGGACATATGATGGAAGCAGCGGCGGCTTATTATGAGGTGACTGGAAAAGACCGTCTGCTTCATGTAATGGAGCGCATGGCAGAACATATCGGGAAACGTTTTGGAACAGAAGAAGGTAAAGAACCGGGCATTCCGGGACATCAGGAAATCGAGCTGGGACTTCTGCGTCTCTATGAAGTAACCGGAAAAGAAAATTACAAAGACCTTGCCAGATATTTCATTGAACAGCGTGGAAAAGATCCGGATTACTTTGTTAAAGAGAGGAAAAAAAGAGGCTGGGTTCACTTTGATATGGATGTGCATAACAGAGAATATAACCAGGCACATGCTACTGTCTATGAGCAGAAAGAAGCAGTAGGACACAGTGTCCGTGCAGTTTACATGTATACTGCCATGGCAGAACTGGCTTCTCTTTACAAAGATGAAAACTCTATCAGGCATGCTGTGATCTCTGGGAGAACATGACTCAGAAGAGAATGTATATCACCGGAGGAATCGGCAGTACCGTAGACGGCGAGGCATTTACCATTGATTATGATCTGCCGAATGACACCGTTTATGCGGAAACCTGTGCATCCATCGGGCTGGTATTTTTTGCAAGAAAGATGCTTGATAATGTGATGGATGGACGCTATGCAGATGTGATGGAACGAGCACTTTATAATGGAATCATCAGCGGAATGCAGCTTGACGGAAAGAGATTTTTCTATGTAAATCCACTGGAAACAGAACCTGGAGTCAGCGGAAAATTATATGGATATAAGCATGTTCTGCCGGAGCGTCCGGCTGGTATACATGTGCATGTTGTCCTCCCAATGTAGTGCGTCTGCTGATGTCTCTTGGCAAATATCTGTGGAGTGAGACTGAAGAGGGAGTTTATTCTCATATCCCGGCAGGCACAGAAGCACACTTTGATAAGATGGATGTAACCGTAGAAAGCAACTATCCGTGGGATGGCAGAGTGACCTATCATATAACCGGAAAAACAGAGGAAGAGACTATCCTGGGAATCCATATCCCATCCTGGGTACGCCCGGGTTCTGTTCAGGTACGTATAAATGGAAAAATGAAGGATATCACAGCAGATGTGGAAAAAGGATATCTGATCTTTAAGAGAGTGTGGGAAAATGATGAAGTAGAACTTGTTTTTCCGATGAAGATCCGCAAGATTTATGCAAACCTTAAAGTAAGGGAAGATGCCGGCTGTGTAGCATTTATGCGCGGGCCGATTGTTTATTGTTTCGAGGGTGTGGACAATCCGGGCCTGCTTCAGTCTTACCACATCTTTGAAGATGCAAAGATGGAAGAGGAAGTCTGCAAAGAAGGCCTGCTGGAAGGCTGCGTCCTGCTTAAGATCAAAGCACGTAAACTGGAAACAGTGGGAGATTCTCTGTACAGTGATATTGCACCGGTGAGAACGCTGACAACACTGACAGCAGTGCCGTATTACACATGGGGCAACCGCGGAGAAAATCAGATGAGAGTCTGGATGCGCGGAGAATAACCGGAGAATCAGATGAAATATAAAACAAAAGCAAGGAACTATGTGGCAAAACACATCGGTTCCTTGCTTTTTGCTGTTTTCAGATATTCTGTAAAATTATACATTTGGAGTATAATGCACTTTCACATTAATATCCTGATTATAGTTTCCGAAATCTTTTCCGAAGAGTGTCAGACCGCCAATATTTTGAGATGGTTCATCTACCTGAAAACGGAATACCATATCATCCTGAGAGGTAAAAGTGAGCTGCTGTGTATTCACATCAGAGATCTTTAATCCATCGATAAAAGTACCGTGACGGTCAATGACAAGCATCTTCAGAAGACCATACTGATTCCAGTTCGGGAACCACCAGTCGGGAGTGAACATACCGTGGACATCACCGAAATCTCCGGGGCTTGTCCAGGTTCCGACCTTTGTATTGTTCAGGAAAAAGGAAATATCAGAAGGCCAGTCACTGTTGACTCCGGGAGCTTCTGAGCTGATCTCAAAGGAGAGTGTCAGACGATCGATCTTCTGTCCCGGAGGCAGCATATTTGGAATGCGGTAATCAATAAATCCCCGTCCAAACCATAAAATCTTTGCATCTACATGGCTCGGATGAGCAAAATAACGAGGATCATCTACCTCACCGATGAGATTATCGGTAGTAGACAGCCCACAGGTTGGATAGACAGAATAATTAAAGTAGTTGCCGATCGGAATGTCAATAGAGTAACTGTCCTCAGCCGGGCTGTCATTGTTAGAGGCAATATCAACCAGGATCTTGTCAACATTAATGCGACAGACCTTCTGGTTTCCGTGGCCGGAATGCTCTGGAAGAATTGCGAGAATTCCGGATTCTTCGAGTTTCTTTACATGGCTGGTCAGGGCACCGTTGGTAATCCCCAGACTGGAAGCCAGTTCATTCATATTCATTTCCTGATGCTCAAGGAGAGTCTGGATCAGCCGTATGCGGATGTCAGAACCAAGAGCTTTGAAGACAGGGACCGCCTGCTCCAGACTTTTAATATATAACATAACGGATTTCCCTTTCTGTTAAAAATGATTTTGCAACGTTTACGGTAAATTATAACGAATCTGCAAAAATGTGCAACGAAAAGAAAAAAATATAGTTGATATTTTCTGAAAAATGCAGTACAATTTTAAATATATAAAAAATAATTTATATAAATCTAAAATAAAATAAACAGGGGGACATACAATGAGTGAAGAACTTAAGTATAATGAGCCATGGATTCTGCAGAGAGCAGATCCATATGTTTACCGCCACACAGATGGAAACTATTATTTACAGCATCCATACCGGCCTATGACCGGATTGTGCTGAGAAGAAGCGAAACTCTGGCAGGACTGAAGGATGCGGAAGAAGTGACAGTTTGGGAGAAACACAAAGAAGGAATCATGAGCGAACATATCTGGGCGCCGGAGCTTCATTATCTGGATGGTAAATGGTATATCTATTTTGCAGGCGGGGACAAAGATGATGTCTGGGCAATCCGCCCATATGTGTTGGAATGTGCAGATACAGATCCTCTTACAGGAGTCTGGACAGAGAAAGGTAAGATGGGACGTGCGGATGCAGATGAATTTTCTTTTGAAGCTTTCTCTCTGGATGCAACAGTATTTGAAAACAAGGGAAAACATTACTATGTATGGGCTGAGAAGGTAGGAGTCGGCAAACAGATTTCCAACCTTTATATTGGTGAAATGGAAACTCCGTATAAACTGAAAACCGTCCAGGTACTTCTCACTTCACCGGATTATGACTGGGAAAGAGTTGGGTTCTGGGTGAATGAAGGACCGGCAGTCATTCATCATGACGGCAGGATTTATCTTACCTATTCTGCATCTGAGACCGGTGCTGCATATTGCATGGGAATGCTTACAGCAGATGAAAATTCTGATCTTCTTGATCCGAAATCCTGGACAAAAGAACGTTATCCGGTTCTTCGTACAGATGAGTCCAGAGGAATCTATGGACCGGGGCATAATTCCTTTACTGAAGACGAAGAAGGAAACCCGATCATGGTTTATCATGCTAGAACAGAAGCAGAGATTGAAGGGAATCCGCTGTACAATCCAAACCGTCATGCCATGCTGATGAAAATTCGCTGGGATGAAAAAACAGGCGCACCGATATTTTCTTACGAAGATTAACGAAATCTGAGATGGGATAATATTTGGAAAACAGGAGAACTGGTATGAGAAAAAAATGGGGAATGATCCTGGGGCTGACAGGAATGATGCTTCTCGGATCACAGAGTATATATGCTGCGGAAGCTGCTGATGGCACAGCAGAGACAACAGATGCGGCAAACGAAAAAGAAACAGCAGGCACAGATGATATTGAGAGCCGGATTAAGAAAGGCGGATTCACTGCCGGAGTTTCTGTGCATGATCCATCTGTCATCAAAGACAATGACACTTACTACATCTTTGGCTCCCATATGGAATCTGCGAAGTCTACAGATCTGAGAAACTGGATCGGTTTTTCTTCCGGGGTCAACGCAGAGAATAAGCTGTTTGACAATCTTTTTGATGGAGAAGAAGACGGCGATCCGGCAGCGTTTACTTATGTAGGAAAGAACGAGGAAGGTGGTTATTCCGTGTGGGCACCGGATGTCATCTATAACAAAAAAATGGGAAAATATGTGATGTATTTCTGCACCACATCTTCTTATGTGAAATCCAATATCTGCTTTGCAACAGCAGACGACATTGAAGGTCCGTATCACTATGAGGATACATTCCTGTACTCTGGTTATAGCTATCATGATGTTAAGGAAAGTAATATCGAAGAACTGATGGGAACAGACCCGAGGCCATATACAGCAGCGTCTTATGACAACAATAACTGGCCAAACTGTATTGATCCGGATGTTTTTTATGATGAAGACGGGCGTATGTGGATGGTTTATGGATCCTGGTCCGGCGGTATTTTTCTGATTGAGATTGATGAAGAGACCGGCTATCCGATTTATCCGGAAGCAGACGAAGAAAACTATGTGGACAGTTATTATGGCAAGAAACTTCTCGGCGGTTATCACAACTCCATCGAAGGCCCGCATATTATGTATGATAAGACCAGCGGATATTATTATCTGTTTTTATCTTACGGAAATCTGCAGGCAAAAGGCGGTTATCAGATGCGTCTTTTCCGTTGTGATACTGTGGACGGAACTTATACAGATGCAGCAGGGGAGGATATGTATTTATTTGTGGAGCATAAGGATCATGGACTGAAAATGATGGGAAATTATACATTCCCAAGTCTTACCCAAACCTATATGGCTCCCGGCGGACAGACTGCATTTGAAGATGAAGATGGTAAATTATATCTGGTCTATCATCAGCGTTTTGCTAAAACAGGGGAACTTCATGAGCCTCGAGTACACCAGCTGTTTCGCACAAAAGACGGATGGCTTGTTGCTGCGCCATTTGCCACAGACGGCGAGACATTAAAAGAGGATGGATATTCAGAGGATGAAATTCAGGGTACTTTCTATCTGGTAAATCATGGCACAGACATATCAGATAAAGTACATAAACCGCAGAAAATCCAACTCAATGCAGACGGAACAGTTACCGGAGAAGAACTGGAAGGTGCATGGGAAGCAGAAGAAGGCACACCATATATTGATGTGGCTCTTGGTGAAAATACTTATACAGGAGTTGTCCTGGAAATGACCGATGAGGCAGGCAATGATACGATGTGCTTCAGCGCTAAGGGTGACAATAATGAAACCATATGGGGCGTGAAATATCTGCTGCCATAAATGGTTGTGGGAGTATCCGGGGCAGTATATCAATCTGAAGTCAGGCGGAGAATTCAGATGTTTTCAGGACGATATCCGATGGTGATCCGTATATGTTGGTTATAATCTCCGAAGCCTGCACCAAAAAGAGTGCATCCACCGGGATGTTCAGCGCCCGGCAGAACGGAAAAACGCAATTTCATAACAGACTGATCAGTGAGTGCAAGCTGTCCGGTGGAAACATCGGACAGCTTTTCTGCGTCCAGAAAGGTGCCTTCAGGAGTGATCGTCAGTTTTTTTAATAAACCGTATTGATTCAGAAACGGAAACCACCAGGAAGGGTTATATTTTCCTCTGCGGTCTCCGTAATCTCCGGGACTGGTCCAGGTGCCAAGGATCACGCCGTTCAGGGAGAAAGTAATATCAGAAGGCCATATATCACAGAATTTAGGGGCTTCTGAGCTGATTTCAAAGGAAACTGTCAGTTCTTCGATCACGCTGTGGTCAGGGATGAAGTTAGGCAGGATATACTCCAGATATCCGGTGGTAAACCAGACAATTCTTGCCTGACGGCTGCCTGGATGTATGAAGTATCGTGGCTGATCTAGCTGTCCTACAAAAGAAGTAGAGGTTGCCAGTCCACAGGTGGGAGTTACTGAGAAATCGGAAAAATGTCCCACACCGATTTCCGCACTGTAGATTTGCAGAGCAGGACCGGAAAGCGCCATATTTATCAGGAGCTGATCCCAGTCTTTTGCAAAATAGCAGCATTTCTGTGTTCCGTGCGTAAGAGCCTCATCCCTGAATTCAATCAGCCCGGCTTCGGCCAAAAGATTAAGATGAGGGGACAGGGTTGTAACGGGAAGTTTCAGGCTTTGTGCAATTTGCTTAATATTCAGTCCTTCTTTTTCCTGGATAAGACGCAGGATCTGTACGCGGACAGGGGAACCGAGAGCCTTGAATATGGCAAGACCATCGGAAACAGAACAGGATTTCATGTGAAAAACCTCCTTTTGGATGTATTTGCGGATATATAATGCTAAATAAGGACTTTTAGAAAAATACGTTTTGATTACTTATTTTATCATAAAACCGGAGAAAAAAACATAGGAAAATAGAAGAAATATGGTCGGATTGACTAATAAATATCAAACATTTATTTTACTAAAAATCTAAAAATAATAAAAAATAAAATCAAAAAATATATTGACATTTACGGGCAAAAATTATATAATATCAACATAAACCGGAGCTAAAAATAAAATAAATGTGCAAAATAACCATAACAAGAAAGCGGGACATATATTTTAAAAAAACACGAATTGATTATGAGGTTTGTACAATAGCATCATTGAAACCGGAAGAGCGAAAGGAAACCAAAAAAAGGAGGAACTTTTTATGAAGAGAAGAAAATTGTTCGCATTACTTATGACTGCAGCTATGGCAGTGTCCAGTATGAGTATGGCAGTGAATGTCTTTGCAGAAGAAGACACAACAGAGGAAGCTGCTGAGAGCGAAGAACCGGCTGAGGGAGAACCTACAGCAGTAACAACCGTAGGTCCTGACGATGGAACAAAGTATGAGATGTGGTCATTTGTAGACCTGCACAATGAGTTTTATGGCAAGATGGTAGAGAAATGGAACGAGGAGAATCCGGATAAACAGATCCAGGTAACATTCAGTACTTATCCATACTCTGATATGCACAACAAATTAATGATGTCCTTACAGGCCGGCTCCGGTGCTCCTGACCTTTGCGATATTGAGATCGGACAGTTCCCGAACTATTCCGGCGATGACAGCCCGTTATATTCTATGAATGATGCACTTGCTCCTTATGAAGATACAATGGTACAGTCCAGACTTGATGTTTATTCCAAGGCTGACGGAACAAGACTTGGTGTTCCTTTCCATGTAGGTGCAACTGTTATGTACTGGAACGCAGATCTTCTTGAATCTTACGGATTAGATTACAAATCTGTAAAGACATGGGATGATTATACCAAACTTGGTGAAGAGTTAAAAGAAGCTTCCAATGGTGAAGTGTACTTAACTTCTGTTGATACAGGCGGTGTTGACTGGATGTGGCTTGCAATGGCTGAGAACGGTGAAGACTGGACAGGCGGTCCGGACGGAACTGTAAACGTACAGCTTGATTCCGTAAAAGAAATGCTCACAATGCAGCAGAACTGGTTAAATGATGGAATTGCAATGGTATCCACAGACGGACATGTTGACCTTGAAGCCGGATTCTCTAATATCATGGATGGCAAAATTGCTTCCTTCCCGAAAGCTATGTGGTACATGAGCCGTTTCAAAGATTACATGCCGGAGATGGAAGGCAAATATGACATCACAACATGCCCTGTATTTGAAGAAGGACAGAAATGCTCCGTTGGTATCGGTGGTACAGGTACTGTTGTAACAAATCAGTGTGAGAATCCTGAACTTGCAGCTGAATGGCTTGCATGGGCTAAATGCTCTGAAGAAGGTGAAAACCTGATCTGGAACGAACTTGGATTTGATGTCTGCAACACAGCATTATGGTCTGACGAAGCGTTTGCTTATGATGAGTCCAATACATATAATACATTCTTCCGTGTAAAACCATACGAAGTTCTGAACGAACTTGCTGAAAACGATGCGATCGGAACTGTTTATACAACAAAGAACTCACCGACACTGAATGATTACATGTGTACAACAACTCTGAACAATGTATTAGAGGATGGCATGGATGTAGAAGAAGCGCTTCAGGATGCACAGGATTATCTTGATTTCGAGTGTGAATAATAAAATGATAACAGTTCACTGATCAAGTGAATAATGTGCGGTTACTGTAGTGACCGAAATGATATGGGAGGCCAGGGAAACGCATTCCCTGACCTCCTTTACTGTTATCCTGGTGAGGAATGAGACTTTCACGGGATGTGTAGTCTGATTTCTTTTCAGGATAATGGTAATAAGAAAAAAAGAAATTATCTGTAACTGTTCAGTAAACCATGATTCCATGAGATGCTGAAAAGTTACTGCTATTTTTAGAAGAGGAGGAATTCATTGTGAATAAAGTGAAAAAGATGCTCTATTCTCAGAAGGTGGCACCCTACGTATTTGTACTTCCGTTTGTTATCAGCCTTCTGGTATTCTGGTTATACCCGCTCATCAGTGGTATTGTAATGAGTTTTCAGGATATTTCCTTTGGCGGTTCTCAGTGGGTTGGTCTGAAGCATTACCAGAAACTGGCTTCCGATAAGTTCTTCAAGACAGCTGTATTTAACAGTGTGGAATACATGCTTCTGACACTGCTTCTGCTGATACCGATTCCGATGATGCTTGCAGTATTGATGGAAAGCCGTCTTACCAAAGCCAAAGGCGTATGGAAAGTGATCATGTATATTCCGGCACTGACATCTGTAGTTATTTCCGGTATGTTATTCCGACTGATGTTCTCAGAAGGTGACAACGGACAGATGAACCAGTTAATGCACTTACTTGGAAATGCCAGCATTCCGTGGCTGAAGGAAAAGACTACAGGATGGGTAGCTCTGCTGCTGCTTTGTATGTGGAGATGGACAGGTGTCAACATGCTGTATTTTATTTCAGGATTAAAAAGTATTGATACTTCCCTTTATGAATCAGCAGACATCGACGGTGCCAACGCAAAACAGAAATTCTGGTATCTCACACTGCCGCTCCTGAAACCGACTACTATCTATGTTGTTACAATTTCTGTATATGCAGGTCTTTCCATGTTCCTTGAGAGCTTTATGCTCTGGAATGGTAACTCCTCACCAAAGAATATCGGTCTTACAATCGTAGGATATCTGTACAAACGTGGTATTGAGAAAATGATATGGGTTATGCGTGTGCTGTAGGTATGGTACTTCTGGTAATTGCTCTGGCGATCAATATTGTCCAGCTTGTGGCAACAGGAACATTCAAAAAGGAGGAAAAGTGATATGGCAAAAACAGCTGCGCCAAAGACGATGGAATCTAATCATAAAATTGCGACTGTGTTATCCACAGGACTTTTCGCTATTTTGGGTGTACTGATCGCATTTCCGCTTCTTGCGGGATTCTTTGCTTCCTTCCAGGAAGGCCGTGAAGTAGTTATGAAGGGTATGTCCCTGAATCTTGATTTCTCCAAGATGCATCTGGACAACTACAAATACCTGTTTCCGGAAATGAGGATTCCAGAAAATATTTCATGTGGTATAAAAACAGTCTGATCCTGACACTGATCACAGTAGTTCTGACACTGCTGGTATGCTACTTCATTGCATATGGTCTGACTATGTACAAATTCAAACTTCAGGGATTTTTATTCTTCCTGGTAATCGCAACTATGTGTGTACCTTTTGAAATCCTGATGCTCCCTCTGTATAACGAAGTTACATCTCTTGGAATCATCAATACAAGAGCCGGTGTTATTCTCCCCGGACTATGTGGTGCGTCGACGATTTTCTTCTTTAAACAGTACATGCAGAGTCTTCCGAAAGAGCTTCTGGATGCAGGAAGAATCGACGGATGCACAGAGTATGGTATCAGTGTTAAGATTATGATGCCGATTACCAAACCGGCATTTGCATCCATGGCAATCCTTTGTGCAATGGGATCCTGGAACAACATGTTATGGCCGATGTTGGTATTCCGTGATACAAGTAAATTTACACTGCAGATCGGTCTGAATACACTGCTGACACCTTATGGAAATAACTACAACCTTCTGATCGCAGGTTCCATGTTTGGTATTCTTCCGATTCTGATCATCTATCTGATCTTCCAGAGATATCTGATCGATGGTATGACATCCGGTGCTGTCAAAGGTTGATAATTTATAAGAACGGAGGTTCAAAACATTATGGCGAAACAGGCAAAAATGGTAGTGGACAAAGCATTTTCCATTTCCAAAATCGACAAAAGAATTTACGGTTCCTTTATTGAACATCTGGGAAGAGCTGTATACGACGGAATTTATCAGCCGGGACATCCGCTTTCCAATGCTGATGGATTCCGTAAGGATGTTATTGATCTGGTGAAAGAACTGGATGTACCGATCGTACGTTATCCGGGCGGAAACTTTGTATCCAACTTTTACTGGGAAGACAGTGTGGGACCTGTTGAGGAAAGACCTCACAGACTGGAGCTTGCATGGAGAAGCCTGGAAAAAAATGAGGTAGGACTCCATGAATTTAAGAAATGGGCAGATGCAGCAACTCAGAGATTATGATGGCAGTCAATCTGGGAACAAGAGGAATCACAGATGCATGCAATCTTCTGGAATACTGTAACCATCCTGGCGGAACCAAATACAGTGATCTTCGTATTAAACACGGACAGAAGGATCCATATGGATTCAAAACCTGGTGCCTTGGAAATGAAATGGACGGTCCATGCAGATCGGTCACAAGACTATGGATGAGTATGGAAGACTGGCAGAAGAGACAGCCAAAGCAATGAAGCTTATTGATCCGTCTATTGAGTTTGTTGTATGTGGAAGCTCTAACCAGGAGATGCCTACATTTGCACTCTGGGAAGATCATGTACTGAGCCATACTTATGATTATGTAGATTACTTATCCCTTCATACATATTATGGAAACCGTTCTGATGACAGCAATGACTTCCTTGCAAAATCGGATGACATGGACGAATTTATCCGCACCATTATCGCAACCTGCGATTATGTAAAAGCAAAAAAACGCAGCAAAAAGAATATGTACCTCAGCTTTGATGAGTGGAATGTATGGTATCATTCCAACGCTGCTGACAACGACATCACAGAAAATCATCCATGGCAGGTGGCACCGCCGCTTCTTGAAGATATCTACAATTTCGAAGATGCTCTGCTGGTAGGTCTGATGCTGATCGTCCTGATCCGCCATTCCGACAGAGTGAAAGTGGCATGCCTTGCACAGCTCATCAACGTTATTGCTCCGATCATGACTGACCCTAATGGTGGTGGTTCCTGGAAACAGACTATTTTCTATCCGTTTATGCATGCTTCCAAATATGGTCGTGGTGTTGCGCTCCAACCGGTGATCTCTTCCACAGAGCATGAGACAAGCGGACACGGAAGCATCACAGATATTGAAGCAGTTGCTGTTTACAATGAAGAGAAAGAAGAAGTTACAATCTTCGCAGTAAACAGAAACCTGAAAGAGGATGTTGTTCTCAACACAGACGTGAGAAGCTTCGAAGGCTATAGAGTTGCTGAGCATATCGTACTTGAAAGCGATGACCTGAAGGTAGTCAATGCTTTCGGACAGGAAAATGTAAAACCAAAGACAACACAGCAGACAACAATGGACAATGGGGAATTGACAAGTATGCTGCATAAAGCATCATGGAATGTGATCCGTCTTGTAAAAGACAATAAATAAAAATAATCCCTCTTAAGTAGACAAGGTAAATAACCAAAATCTTCTTAAGAGGGATTTTCTATGGCTATTTTGGCAGTGGATAGTGTCGGGAATGTTTCCTGCATATCAGAATTATTTAATCAGAAATGGCTGAAGTGTCTGTATCGTATATTCATGCAGAGCTTCTTTTTTGCTCCTGTCAATCTGCAGATAGTGAGCATAAAGTACATCCAGAACCAGCAGAATAGGAAACTGTGGGGAAATGATATTTCCATATTCCAGATGTTCCATGCTTGCGAAGATGAGCGTCTCATCGCAGAAGTCCTGATAGGATTTGTCCTGTCTTGCGGTCATAAGAAGTGTATAAGCTCCGTGCTGATGTGCAGCCTTCAGAGAAGAGATAATATCATCCGTCTGTCCGCTGACACTGATACCGATGACCAGACAGTTCTCATCCAGAATAACAGAATTCACCTTCATAATATGACTGTCTGTAACAGCTTCGATATTCAGTCCGATACGCATGAAACGAAGCTTCATCTCCTGAGCTACGAGACCGGAACTGCCTCTTCCGTAAACATAAACACGAGGTTTGGAAACCAGCAGATTTGTGATCCGTGTGATCTGCGCTTTGTCCAGCAGAGCGTTAGATTTATTCAGAAGTTCCTGATAAGTATTAAATTCCGATACTTCAAAATTCGGAATATTTTCTTCGGGACCTGGTGCCAGGCTCTGCTTATACTCATAAATAAATTCTCTGTATCCGTGAAATCCACATTTCTGGGCGAAACGTGAAAGTGAAGCTTCAGATATATAAAGAAGCCCGGAAATATTTCTGGAAGAAAAATCCTGCTCTTCAGTATTATGAATAAAGAAATCGGCGATTGTTCTTTCCAGCGGAGTGAATGTATGGTAATAAGATTCAATTAAAGGAATAATTTTATGTTTGTTTAATGACATATGGAATCCTTTCTGTATGGTGGAATTGCTATAGATTACTATAACATTGTAGAATTTGTTTCACAAGGAGAATGTAAATATTTCATGAAAATATAAACAAGGAAAGTAATTTCGGCAAGCTTTAAAAACCGAACTGCAAAATGGCTCAAAATAATAAAAAATGAAAGAAGATTCTAAAAACAATACATTCATTGAAAATAGAACCAACGGGAATTATAATGAGTTTATAACAAATCGAAAGTGTCAGATGACACGCAAAAAAGGAGAAAACTATGATTATTTATGTAGGTAAAGATTATCAGGACGTAAGCAGAAAAGCAGCTAATATCATGTCTGCCCAGATTATTATGAAACCAAACGCAGTTCTTGGACTGGCAACAGGCTCTACACCGGTCGGATTATATAAACAGCTTATCGAGTGGTACAACAAAGGTGACCTTGATTTCTCACAGATCACATCTGTAAACCTGGATGAGTATAAAGGACTTTCCGGTGACAACGACCAGAGCTATCGTTATTTCATGAACACAAACCTGTTCGATCATGTAAACATTGACAAAAACAAAACCTATGTACCAAATGGACTGGAAGAAGACAGCGACAAAGCATGTGCAGATTATAATGAGATCATCCGCAGTGTAGGTGGAATTGATATCCAGCTTCTGGGAATTGGCGGAAACGGACATATTGGTTTCAATGAACCCGGAGAAGCTTTTGAGAAGGAAACTCACTGCGTAGACCTGACAGAGAGCACCATCAAGGCAAATGCAAGATTCTTTGAAAGCATGGATGAAGTTCCGAAACAGGCATACACCATGGGAATCAAGAGCATTATGGCAGCAAAGAAAATCCTTCTTGTAGCAACAGGAAGTGCCAAGGCAGACGCTTTGTACAAATCCCTGTATGGACCGATCACACCAAATGTACCTGCATCTATCCTTCAGCTTCATCAGGATGTAACCGTAGTGGCAGATGAAGATGCGTTAAGTCTTATTAAAGAAAAAGGACTTTTATAATACCGGCTCTTGTGTGATAACAACAGTATCAGTGGAAAGAATTGCCTGACAGAGATAAAGTCAGGGAAATACTTAATAATTCACTTCAGCGAGAAAAGAGGCAAAAATCACATGATTATAAAGAATGGAAAAGTTTTTCAGGAAGATGGCAGTTATAAAGTCACAGATCTGTATGTAGAGAACGGCAGAATTGTGGCTTCAGCAGATGAAGTAACCGACAAAACGGAATTGGATGCATCAGGACTGAAGATTCTGCCTGGACTGGTAGATATCCACAGCCATGGTGCAGTCAGACATGATTTCTCAGACGCAGATGTTGATGGGTTAAGAACAATCCTTCAATATGAAAAATCTCAGGGAATCACATCCTATTGCCCGACATCCATGACACTTCCGAAAGAGGAGCTGCTTAAGATTTTCCAGACTGCAAAAGATGTAGAACAGGATGAAACCTGTGCCCGTATTGTGGGTATCAATATGGAAGGGCCTTTCCTTGATCCTGCGAAAAAGGGAGCACATGTAGAAGGCTATATCCGTAAACCGGATATTGAATTTTTCAGAGCATGTAACGAAGCTGCGGGCGGAATGATCAACTGGTAACTCTTGCACCGAATATGGAAGGCTCTGAGAAATTTATCAGAGAATTACATAATGAAGTGGTTATTTCCATCGGACATACAGCAGCAGATTATGGCTGCGCAGCAGAAGCGATGAAAGAGGGAGCACTTCATGTGACTCATCTTTATAATGCCATGAATCCTATGGGACACAGAGAACCCGGTGTGATTGGTGCAGCAGCAGATAATCAGGACTGTATGGTAGAGATGATCGGTGATGGGATCCATATCCATCCTGTAACTGTACGCAATACCTTTCGTTTATTTGGAGACAGCAGAGTCGTCCTTATCAGTGACTCCATGATGGCAACAGGTATGGAGAACGGACTGTATGAACTGGGCGGACAGGAAGTGACCATGAAAGACAGAAAGGCAACTCTGGCAGACGGAACGATTGCCGGTTCTGCAACCTGCCTTTTTGATTGTATGAAGTGTGTTATTTCCATGGGTGTACCGGAAAGAGAAGCGATTCTGGCAGCAACAGCAAATCCGGCGAGAAGTATTGGGATTTATAATGAAGTGGGTTCCCTTACTCCCGGAAAACGGGCAGATATTGTGTTGACAGACGAAGAGTTGAATATTGTTAAGGTACTGTAGTGTAAAAGAAAAGCTTTCCGACAGAATGGGCACAGATAAGAGTATGGACATTTTGCCGGAATGCAGTTCTGTATCAAGGAGAAAAATGATAACTAAAAAAGAGATTTTAGATGCGATTCATGGAAAAATGATCATTTCCTGTCAGGCGGTAGAAGATGAACCATTATATGTAGAAGAGAAATCCATTATGTACCTGATGGCACGCGCTGCAAAACAGGCAGGCACACCTGCAATCCGTACAAGCAGTATCCGCGATGTCATAGCGATCAAAGAAGAAACAGGTCTTCCGGTGATCGGTCTGGTGAAAATCCAGTATCCCGGATATGAAGGATATATCACACCTACCATGAAAGAAGTAGACGATCTGGTAGCAGCAGGATCTGATGTTGTAGCTCTGGATTGTACACTTCGCAAGCGTGGTGATGGCATAACTGTCAATGAGTTTATCGCACAGATCAAAGAGAAATACCCGGATATTATCCTGATGGCAGATATTTCTAATTATGAAGAAGGTATCAATGCATGGAAGTGTGGTGTGGATATTGTTGGAACAACCATGAGCGGTTACACTGATTACACTTCCAAAAAGGATGAACCAGATTATGAACTGATGGAGAGGCTTGCAAAGATACAGATATTCCGATTATCGGAGAAGGCAAGATCCATTATCCGGATCAGGCTGTAAAAGCACTACAGACAGGTGTATGGGCGATCGTGGTAGGCGGAGCGATCACACGTCCGCTGGAAATCGCACAGAGATTTCAGAAGGCAATTGAAGCAGGTAAATAAAATGCGAACAAAAAAGGATGTGTCAGAGTTGCACATCCTTTTGTTATAGCAAGTGCAGTATTTTATGGAATGGCTATAAATAAACAGCCGGCCGACTTTTGCAGCAACTGAACCGGACTGCAGAGAATTTTTAGTGCAGAAACCGGAACTTGGTGTTAGAATAGAAGCGGCATATGATAAGCAGAACTTATCCACATCAGAAGATATTTAGTTACTGTGAACGGAGTGAACAGTAACGATATTTATGAGGAAACAATCCCTCCGGTTACAGAAGAATGTGGAAATTAAAAAACTCAGATAAGATCTATGAATGGAAGATGCCAGACTATTTGGATACGATCTGATCTGAGATAATAGAAGAACTGAGACAAAAGAAAGGAACAATACGAATGAGATTATTGATCGTGCGACATGGAGATCCGGATTATTCCATTGATTCTCTTACAGAAAAAGGCTGGAAAGAAGCAGAATATCTGTCAGAAAGACTGTCAAAACTTGATGTAAAGGATTTCTATGTATCACCTCTTGGAAGGGCAAAGGATACAGCCTCTTTTACATTGAAGAAAATGAACCGTACAGCAGTTGAGTGTGACTGGCTGAGGGAATTTGATGTTCTGATCGATCGCCCGGATGTTACTGACAGGCAGAAGAGATTATGGGACTGGCTTCCACAGGACTGGACACAGGATGAGAGATTTTACCAGTATGATCACTGGTATGAAAACGAGAGACTTCAGCAGTCTGATGCCAAAGGATACTATGACTATGTAACAGGAAAGTTTGATAAGCTTCTTGCCGAACATGGTTATGTACGTGAAGGACATTATTACAGAGTGGAGAAACCAAATGAAGATACGCTGGTATTCTTCTGCCATTTTGGTCTGGAATGTGTGCTTCTTGCGCATCTGATCGGTGCTTCTCCAATGGTACTGTGGCATGGATTCTGCGCAGCACCAAGTTCAGTGACAACTGTCAATACAGAAGAACGAAGAGAAGGAATCGCAAGTTTTCGTATTAGTGCATTTGGTGATATTTCCCATTTATATGTGCATGATGAACCACCGGCATTTGCTGCAAGATTCTGTGAAATGTACAGTAATACGGATGAGCGCCACGATTGATTAACCAGGTAATTCACCTGCGGAGCCATGCATTTCCTGCAGGAACTGGTTCTGGTTTGCAGGAGCAGGATGTGCCTGTGCATGGCTGGTTGTTATGGTAGCATATTATAAACGCAGGAATATTCTGAAGAACGAAATGTGGCAGCTTTTGCTCATATCAGCAATCGCGATCCTATGGGAACGTTTTACCGGATGGAAGGGCTGGTCTGTGGATTTTGTGATTCCTTTCGGGATATTGGCAGTGCAGTTTCTGTTCCTGTGATCGCGAAAATAAACCGTCTGGAAAGGGAAGAATATCTGTTTTATCTTGTACAGGCCGGAATTGCAGGATTGATTCCGATGATATTGGTATGGACTGGAATCGTGCAGTTTGCCGTACCTTCAGTAATCTGTGCCGGAATCAGTTTTCTGACATTGGCTGCACTGTTTATCTTCTGCAAGAAGGATACGATGCGGGAGTTTCATAAGAAACTGAGGATGTAGAAATATGGTCTTGACACACATGGGATAAAAGATTATACTTTACCCATGTAAAGAAAGGGGAGCTTGTGAGTGCAGGCTGAGAGGAAGTCATCAACTTCGACCCATATACCTGATTTGGATAATGCCAACGTAGGAACCTATAAGATATGATTTTAAAGGGAGATGACTGGCATCTCCTTTTTATTTATCTCATGCATTTGAAGAAATTCAGCTGTCCGGTAATCAATCTGTAATAAGTGAGAGAAAACCGGGGGCTTACAGGGAAATTTACATTATAACAGATGAATATTGGGAAAGATGAGAGTGAACAGAGTTCATGAAGGGGTGCACCACCGCGGGTGTATTCTTTTGTGGACTCTTTTTTATGTTGTAGAGGCCGGACCTTCTTTTCCCGGAAAGGAGAAAGTATGCTTATTACTGTTAATGGAAAAACAAAAGAATTGCAGAATACTCTTACAATAGGGCAATATCTGGAGGAAAACAGCTATGTGCCCAGCCAGATCGCAGTAGAATTAAATGAAAGAATTCTGTCAAAAGCCGAGTACAGCACTACTGTTTTACATGAAAATGACATACTGGAAATAGTCAGCTTCATGGGAGGTGGAAGATAAACAGGAATATCCTGATATCACATTATAATATACGAAAGAAGGACTTAAATTATGAGTACAAATAATGAAGACAAACTGATTCTGGGAGGTCATGAATTTACTTCCCGTTTTATTCTGGGATCTGGAAAATTTTCTCTGGATCTGGTGAAAGCATGTATTGAAAAGGCAGATGCACAGATCATCACTCTGGCTCTTCGCCGTGCCAATGAAGGTGGACTGGCAAATATTCTGGACTATATTCCGAAAAATGTTACTCTTCTTCCCAATACTTCAGGTGCCAGAAATGCAGAAGAAGCAGTTCGTATTGCCAGACTTTCCAGAGAGATCGGATGCGGTGATTTCGTAAAGATCGAAGTGATCCATGATTCAAAATATCTGCTTCCGGATAACTATGAAACTATCAAAGCTACAGAAATTCTTGCAAAAGAAGGATTTGTAGTAATGCCTTATATGTATCCGGATCTGAATGCAGCCAGAGATCTGGCAAATGCCGGAGCTGCCTGTATCATGCCGCTGGGTTCTCCAATCGGCTCTAATAAAGGTCTGTGCACTAAGGAATTTATCCAGATTTTGATTGACGAAATTGAGCTTCCGATCATTGTAGATGCAGGGATCGGACGTCCTTCTCAGGCGTGTGAAGCATGGAGATGGGTGCATCTGCAGTTATGGCAAATACTGCGATTGCCACAGCAGGTGATGTACAGATAATGGCCGAAGCATTTAAAAAAGCCATTGAAGCAGGACGAAGTGCATACCTTGCCGGACTGGGAAGAACCCTGGAAAAAGGTGCAAGCGCATCCTCTCCACTGACTGGTTTTCTTCATGAGTAATAAATAAAAAATCATTCTAAAATGAGATTTTTGATTATAGCAATCCTCGTAAATAATGCATTTAAGACAGTTCAGCAGCGTGCGAAAGACAAGGAAGATATCTGCAGGCGTGCTGACGCACGGCAAAGATATCTGACGCAGGATTTCACACTCTGATGTGCTGGATTAAGATGCATTATTTTAGAGGATTGCTATAACTGCGGAGTAGTTATTAATTATAGGAAAACGAAGGTTGCCAAATGGTAATAAAGGAGAAAACATCAATGGAAACAACAGAAAAAAATATGGAACATGGGGAACATTTCAACGAAAGTATTGTCAATGAAGTGATTCTGGAAGATATGAAAAAGAACAGGATCGATCATATGAAATATCTTCGGGAATGGAAGTACTGGAAGAATCAGACGTGATGGATCAGGTTATTTCTGCTATGAATGCTTACGATTATGATAAATATACAGAGGCAGATGTACGCAGGCACTTGCTCATGATAACCGTACACCAGAGGATTTTCAGGCACTGCTGTCTCCGGCTGCATTGCCTCTTCTGGAGGAAATCGCACAGGCTGCGCAGAAAGAAACCAGGAAACATTTTGGGAACAGTGTGTATATGTTTACCCCTATTTATATTGCAAATTACTGTGAGAATTACTGTATTTACTGCGGATTTAACTGCCATAATAAGATTCGCAGAGCAAAGCTGAATGCAGAAGAGATTGATAAGGAAATGGCTGCTATCGCAAAGACAGGACTGCAGGAAATCCTGATTCTTACAGGAGAGAGCAGAGCAAAATCTGATGTAAAATATATCGGAGAAGCATGTAAGATTGCCCGGAAATATTTCAAAGTAATCGGACTTGAAGTTTATCCTATGAATTCAGATGAGTATGCACATCTCCATGAATGCGGAGCTGATTATGTAACGGTATTCCAGGAGACTTATAATTCAGATAAGTATGAAACTCTGCATCTTGCAGGGCACAAGCGTATATTTCCTTATCGTCTGAACGCACAGGAACGTGCTTTAAAGGGTGGTATGCGAGGAGTAGGATTTGCTGCACTTCTGGGACTGGATGATTTCCGTAAGGATGCTTTTGCCACCGGATATCATGCATATCTTTTGCAGAGAAAATATCCTCATGCAGAGATTGCATTTTCCTGTCCGAGACTTCGGCCGATCATCAACAATGACCGTATTAATCCTATGGATGTACATGAACCACAGCTGCTTCAGGTGGTCTGCGCCTATCGTCTGTTCATGCCATTTGCAAGCATTACAGTATCTACCAGAGAGTGTGAGCGTGTCCGCGATAACCTGGTTGGAATTGCTGCGACAAAGATTTCAGCAGGAGTCAGCACAGGAATCGGAAGTCATGTGGAGGATATCGAAGATAAAGGAGATGACCAGTTTGAGATTTCAGACGGAAGGTCTGTAGATGAAGTCTATAAGGCACTTTTGGATCATGATCTTCAGCCGGTTATGAATGATTATGTGTACCTCTAAAATGCAGAAAAATCCTTATGAAAATGTAATTGCAGTGACCAACCGCTCCCTGTGTCAGCGTCCCTTTGCAGAACAGATCGAGCGTGTATGCAGCCTTCATCCGAAGGCGGTTATTCTGAGAGAAAAGGATCTGCCGGAGGAAGAATATTCTCGTCTGGCAGAGCAGATACTGGAAATCTGTAAGAGATATCAGGTTCCCTGCATATTACATACCTATGTAAACGTAGCAGAAAAACTGCATCATCCATACATTCATCTGCCAATATTTCTGTTGGAAAAATATGAGGGAAAGCTTGGAGGTTTCCGGCAGATCGGAAGTTCGGTCCACTCCGTAGAAGATGCATTGAAAGCAGAAAGTCTGGGAGCTGATTATCTTACGGCAGGACATATTTATACAACTGACTGTAAAAAAGGACTTCCACCCAGAGGACTGGAATTTCTGGAGAATGTCTGTAAAGCAGTAAAGATTCCTGTATATGCCATAGGAGGGATACATCCGGGAACAGGACAGTTAAATGAGATTATGGAGCATGGTTCAGCCGGTGGATGTATTATGTCAGATATGATGAAGTTATGGTAAAAAGGTATTTTGCGATGAAAATATAGTAAATAAAAAGCCGTATTTCAACAATCAAACATGTTGAAATACGGCTTTTATAAAAGCATCATTCATCAAAAATAGTAACAATTTCACCATCCAGAATACGGTTTGTATTCTTTACGGCACAGAAGTTTCCGCACATACTGCAGGTGTCTTCTTTCTCAGGTTTGGCCTCTGCGCGGTAGCGTCTTGCTTTCTCAGGATCCATGCTGAGTTTGAACATTTCTTCCCAGTCAAGACGTTTTCTCGCTTCGCTCATCTTATAATCCCATTCTGCGGCACCGGGAACTCCTTTGGCAATATCAGCAGCATGAGCAGCAATTTTGGCAGCGATAATTCCCTCTTTTACATCAGCTGCATTTGGCAGACGAAGATGTTCTGCAGGTGTTACATAGCAGAGGAAAGCAGCACCTGAATAAGCAGCAATCGCACCGCCGATTGCGGAAGTAATGTGGTCATATCCGGGAGCAACATCTGTTACAAGCGGTCCAAGTACATAGAAAGGAGCGCCATGGCAAAGAGTTTTCTGGATTTCCATATTAGCTGCGATCTGGTTCAGCGGCATGTGGCCAGGTCCCTCGATCATAACCTGAACATCCTTTTCCCATGCACGTTTAGTAAGCTCACCGAGAGTGATCAGCTCTTCAATCTGTGCAGTATCAGTTGCATCTGCAATACATCCGGGACGACATGCATCTCCCAGACTTAAAGTGATATCATATTCTCTGCAGATATCAAGAATTTCATCAAAATGTTCATAGAACGGGTTCTCTTTTCCTGTCATTTCCATCCATGCGAACATAATAGAACCACCTCTGGAAACAATGTTCATGAGACGTTTATTCTGTTTGAAACGTGCTGCGGTTGCACGATTCATACCGCAGTGGATAGTCATAAAATCCACGCCGTCTTCTGCGTGCATACGTACGATATCAATCCACTCTTCAGAAGTAATCTTGCCAAGTGCTTTGTGATAATATACTACTGCGTCGTAGATCGGAACAGTACCGATCATTGCCGGACATTCGGATGTAAGTTTGCGGCGGAAGCTTCTGGTATCTCCGTAGGAGCTGAGATCCATGATGGCTTCTGCACCCATTTCTACTGCTGAATGTACCTTTTCATATTCCATATCAACGTCTTTCCAGTCTCTGGAAACACCTAAATTTACATTGATCTTGGTGGTCAGCTTTGCACCGACACCGCTCGGACTGATGCTCTTGTGATTTTTGTTGCAGGGAATAATTACCTGTCCTTTTGCGATCAGTTCTCTTAATTCTTCCACGTCAAAGTGTTCTTTTTCTGCTACGATTTCCATCTGTGGTGTGATGATTCCCTGACGTGCCGCGTCCATCTGCGTTGTATACTGTGTCATTTTTTCCTCCTTGCCCTGCACTGTGGCTCTTAATTGCTGCACATAGTAATAGATAAACAGCAATATTAAATGAACTGCGCCTCCTGCATACAGCAGGGACTTGCACCTGCGCATATTCGTAAGTTTTTAAGTAAACTACTGGTGTGACAGAGAGTGGTGCCCCCGGTCTGTCGTGGCAATATTTTATTGCCTTTCAGGCGTATGAAACCATTTGCCTGACTATTTGTCCGCAATTAAAACAAGGGGGAGATAATATGATATGTCCGTTCAGAGTAAAAGGAAAACTGCAATATGCCAACAAGCATATTGCAGTGTGGAAGAACTATAACTTTCCCTACGTTGGCATTATCCAAATCAGGTAATGGGTTAAAGCGATACAGCTTACTCTCAGCCTGTTTACACAAGCACCCCTTGTCTCAATTACAATCAGTGTATCACTTAGATATGGGAAAGTCAATATAAAATTTTGGCTACGTCATTGATAACGTAGCCGGATTTATGCAATTGCTATGGATAACTATGGTCAGACTAAGGACATATTATAGGCTTTGGAATCAGAATGCCATACTTTGTTTTTCACTTTTTTATTGGCAATTACCTTAATGCCGTACTTGGTATTCTTTTTCATTCCGGTGAGTGTAAAGAAATTGGAAGTTGTTGTTTTTACTTTTTTGAAAGAACTGCTTCCCGGATATTTTATGTAAATACTGTAATTGTCTGCACCGGCAGTTCTGTTCCATTTTACGCTCATGGAGCTGTTTGTGTTGCCTGCTTTCTGAAGAGTGATGACATTGGAAATATATCTGTCCGTAGAGGTTGAACTTACATACCGTTTATTTCCCAGAACCAGGTAAGGGTAAATCTTCACCTGATAAAATGTATTGCCGGATATTGGAATGGTAAAGGAATATCTGGTATTAAAATATTTAGTTATAAGTTTGTGGGCTGCAGAACTCTGGTATACAACCTTATAACCTGTAATGGAGTTTGAAGGGTTTACAGTCTGCATATTGAAGGTATATCTGCCGGTTGATGCATAGGAAGATTTAATCTTTACCTTTGAATAAAGCGTGGTACATCCCACAGTACGGGAAGAAATCGCAATGCCGGATGAATTCAGTGCTGTGATTTTAATAACGTAAGCAGTTCCTGCTTTTAGCTTATTGATCTTAGCTTTGTTGTGGGTATTGCCAATATAGCCGAGAAAACGATAGGAAGAGGAATTTAAAGGGCTGATATTGACAGCATATTTGGAAGCATTGGTAACAGGGTTCCACTGAATAGTTACAGAATTCTCGGAAGCTGCTGTCTGTCTGATCCCGGACTGGGCGGTAAGAGAAGCACCGGCATTCTGTGCATCGGATGATTCAATGGCAGGGATGTCAGAATCGTCACTTTGAGCCAGTTCCACAGATGGTTCAGCGGGTACCAGCTGTGCTGTGGCTGCGAATACAGAGGAAGCGGACGATAATGTGAGAACAGCACTGAGTGCAATACTCACAAAGAATTTTTTAAAACTTCTTGATTTCATGGTAAAACCTCCTTTTGAAGTGCAAAGCGAGATAAAAATCGTTTTGCAGATAGTACACCGAAGTGTGTCTGAGCAGATTTAAATAATAAAAAAGCTCCGTTAATGTTTGATTTATTGTAACATAACGGAGCTGAATTTCTGTAATTTGTCGTTGCGGGTAGTGGTTACTCATCCCATCCGTCATACATACGGATATTGACCTGAATATTTCTTACAATATCTCCCTCCAGCAGATCCAGATCGGATTCATCGGAAATTGCAGGGAGATCCATTTCATCTTCCATTACTTCTGCATAAATCCAGTTATAAGCAGCCTCGTTTGCATTATCAATCGCATCGTCGAGAGTGTCGCCTTCAGCTTCACAACAGGCAAGATCCGGAAAAAATGCTTTATATCTGCCTTCTTCATTTTTGCGGAAAACCGCAGGATATATAAATTTCATTGGTAAGAACCCCTTTCTGCTTTACGTTTATACTTAGAATAGTATATAATACATTCATATATTCATCAAGAAAAAAAGAGTTATTAGTAACGTTACTGAGAACGGAGTGAACAGTAACATTGGTAACAGAAGGATAAGGGGTTATATAGTATGCTGACAATAGAAATGGATAATTTTGACCTGGGGCAGATCTGCAGATCCGGGCAGTGCTTTCGGATGGATCAGATCGGTGATGACCGTTACCGGGTGATTGCGGGAGATAAATATCTGGAACTGACTCAGGAGAGAGGAATTGTCAATTTCTTTTGTCCGGAAGAAGATTTCATTTTCTTCTGGATCCGGTATTTTGATCTGGATTGTGATTACAGTGAATATATAAACATGATCAATCCAAGGGATAAATATCTGACAGCAGCAGGAGAGATGGGAAGCGGAATCCGCATTCTGCAGCAGGATCTGTGGGAGATGATTATTTCATTCCTGATCTCTCAACAGAATAATATTACAAGAATAAAGAAGTGTATTGAAAATATCAGCCGGGAATTTGGAGTAAGAAAAACAAGCAGCACAGGTGCAGAATATTATGCGTTTCCGACTGCAGAGGCACTGGCTTTGGCAACGGAAGAACAGCTTCGGGAGTGCAATCTGGGATACAGAGCAAAATATGTGCTAGACACAGCCAGAAAAGTCTGTTTCGGAGATATTTCACTTAACAGTCTGCATGATATGACTTATAAAGCTGCACGAAAAGAACTGCTGGGACTGTATGGAGTTGGTGAGAAAGTAGCTGACTGTATCTGTCTTTTCGGATTGCATCAGCTGGATGCATTTCCTGTAGATACTCACATCCGCCAGGCATTGGATGCCCATTATAAACGGGGATTTCCAAACAGACGTTATAAGGGCTGCCGGGGCGTGATGCAGCAGTATATATTTTATTATGAACTGATGAAGTAACAATTCAGCAGATAACGATGGAATAGTTATTTGATGAAGGTCAGAAAACAAAGAGGAGAAATGTTATTATGGAAATCGGAGCAATGTTAGACGAATTAAGAGAAAAAGCACTGAAAGACCGTAACATCTGGCAGGAACTGATGGACACCAGAAAGGCAGAACAGCCGCTTGTCGCTTTCTGCGCGAAGTGTCGGGAACTGGGATATCAGATTTATGAGATGGATCTGATCACAGCCGGAGAAGAATTTTATGCTACCATGCGAAGAAGTACCAACGGTGGAGGTGAAAACTCTCCGAAGCTTGCAGGGGAAGACGATTTCTATGAACTTTTCTTCGCAAGCCTTGAGGAGCGCATTTAGGCAAATAAGAAAGTCCTCATCTGCTGAGCTAGAGCATTTTTCAAACACGCTCTGGTTAAAGGAACACAGAGATGGGGATTTTCTTTGGGATAATGTGTATAATGGTATGGATTATTTTGGTTATATGTGTATAAAATAATTATTCCCGGCTGTCTACACCATTTTTTCACAGATATCATTCAGACAGCACCTGTCACAGTAAGGTTTAGTGCGTGCTGTACAGACATCGCGGCCATGATTGACCAGGCGGTGACAGAGATCATTGCCTTCTTCGGGCGGAATGATCTTCCATAAAGCCATTTCTACTTTCTTAGGTTCTTTCATATTATCGACCAGACCGATGCGGTTGGAGAGACGGATGCAATGGGTATCTGTCACGATCGCCGGTTTGCCGAATACATCTCCCATGATCAGATTGGCACTCTTTCTTCCGACTCCGGGAAGCTTCAGCAGAGCATCAAAATCCCCGGGAACATTGTCATGATACTGTTCGTGGAGGATTTTCATACAGGCACTGATATCTCTTGCCTTACTCTTACCCAGACCACATGGACGTACGATTGCTTCGATATCTGCAACATCTGCATTTGCAAGAGCTTCTACAGTAGGAAACTTTGCATACAGATCCTGTACAACTACATTTACTCTTGCATCTGTACATTGTGCAGCCAGACGCACACTTACCAGTAATTTCCATGCATTATCATAATCCAGAGTGCAGTCCGCATCCGGATATTCCTTTTTTAACCGTTCAATGACCTCAAGGGCCAGTTCCTGTTTTGTCATAAGTGTTCTATCTCCATTCTGCTAATATTTTATGTTTGTCTTTCCTCTTATTTCGGATGAGTTACCGTTTACTCCGTTCTCAGTAACCATATGATACTATAATAACACAAACAACACCCTCTTGCATTTCCAATTTCCCTATATTAAAATAAAACTAACCATTGTAAACAAGAGGGAAAAGAATGAAGGTACGAATGTATAATGTAGGTTTCGGAGACTGCTTCTGTCTCCGGGACAGAAAGAAGAGTCTGCTGGTAGATTTCGGAACAAATAACAGCAGGATAGAGGGGCGCCCAGAAGAGAAATATTTGATGTGATCATCTCAGATCTGTCTACAATCAAGAGTAAAAATCTGCTCCTGACACATTTTCATATGGATCATCTGTCAGGGCTTCTTTATATGATGAAGAAAAAAGATATTTCTGTTGATTTTGGGAAAATTTATCTTCCCGATGTTTTTTCAAAAAAAGAAATGAGCAGAACACTGGTGCTGCTGCTTCTGGCAGATTTGTTAAAAGAATCCGGATTGCCAAGCCGTCAGGTCAGCCTGTTTGCACTGGTGGATGCACTTCTGGAGAATAAACAGAACGTGGAACTGTTAAGCAGGGGAAAACTGTTTGAAAACAAATATCAGGCACTCTGGCCGGATACAGATGTAATCCGGAAGGAGACGGACGAAGTCTATAACAGAATCTGTGAAGACGGGAAATTTAAAGAAGTAATGGATGTCCTGCTTGAATTTGCAGAGAAACTGAGACTGATCGTATGGTCTATGACTGCTGAAGGCAATAAACCGGCGGAAACTGTGGAAAAAGAAACAGATTTAACAGCATCTGAGCTGACAGAACAGCCGGAGGTCCGTCAGAAAATTATCCGGGCATATGTGTATGAGCGTGAATTTCGCAGGATCAAAGCACTTCCTGATTTTAAGAAACTGTTGGCATGGCTGAATGAGAATCAGATAAATCTGCGGCAGTTCAAGCATAAGATCAGTATTGTGTTCCAGAATGCCAGAGACGGAGAATTAAATCTTTTGTTTACCGGGGATGCACAGCCTGAGCATCTGAAAATGATCGCAGAGAACTATGATGGAAAATTGCCATTATACGAACATTACTGGTGTATCAAGGTGCCCCATCATGGAACACAGGGACATTATTTTGATTTCTCTCAGTATGAACCTGAAAATATGCTGATCTCTAATGGAATCCATTTTGCCAACAGCAAGAAAGAGTCAAAAGAACTTCGTACTTCACCGCTCTATGGAGGCTTGTTTTATATCCCGGATACTCATATGTACTGTTCAAACTGTGACTGCTGCGACAGTTACGAGAACGGATGTTCCTGTAAGGAGGCGGATGTTATCTCTCCTGCTTATTACAAGGATATATAAAGCGGTATATTTTGCTCGGATTTGGTTGCCGTAGTTATAGTCTGATTTGAATTAATACAGTGGGAGATTTTTATGATTTTATGATCTGATAAACATAAAACAGCAGACATCTGTATATTCCATCGAATATACAATGCCTGCTGTTGAATTTTATTGGATTATTTTGCCGGTGTCAGGTGCCAGATATCGTTGTTGTACTGTTCGATAGTTCTGTCAGAAGAGAAGAATCCGGCTTTTGCAATATTAACCAGCATCTTCTTTGCCCATGTTTTTCTGTCTGCGTAATCAGCCAGTGCTGATCTTTCTTCTCAACATAATCGTTGAAGTCAAGCAGTGTCATAAACCAGTCTTTGCTTACCAGTTCGTGGTGCAGTCTTTCGAGATTTTCTTTGTGGCCAAGTGCCAGCATTTTTTCACTTACAATGAAGTCAACACATTCCTTGATGCGTTTGTCATTTTCATAAATATCTCTGGAGCAGTAGTCAGCTTTCTCGTAATGTTCGATAACTTTCTCACTGGATTCACCGAAAATATAGATGTTATCTTCACCAACCAGTTCGCTAATCTCAACATTAGCGCCATCCATAGTTCCCAGAGTAACGGCACCGTTCAGCATGAACTTCATGTTACCTGTACCACTTGCTTCTTTGGAAGCCAGGGAGATCTGCTCAGAAATATCGCATGCAGGGAATAATTTTTCGGCTGCGGATACATTGTAGTTTTCAACCATAACGAGCTTCATGTATGGTGCAACTTCCGGATCATCTTTGATGAGATCCTGGAGTGTGAGCAGAAGATGAATGATATCCTTTGCAATCACATAAGCAGGAGCTGCTTTTGCACCAAAGATAAAGGTTACAGGCTGAGATGGTTTTTTGCCACCCTTGATCTCCAGATATTTGCTGATGATGTACAGAGCATTTAACTGCTGACGTTTGTACTCATGGAGACGTTTGATCTGGATATCATAGATGCTGTTCTCATTAATTTCAACACCTGTGTTAGAGAGGATAAATTCTTTACAGGTTTTCTTAGCTTCTGTTTTGATCTCAAGAAGCTTGTTCAGAACTGCCTCATCATCCTTATATTTCAGGAGATTTTCCAGAGCAGTTGCATTTGTTTTAAACTCATCACCGATCAGGGAGGTAATATAGTCTGTCAGCGGATGATTGCAGTGCATTAACCAACGGCGGAATGTGATACCGTTAGTCTTGTTATTGAATTTCTCCGGATAAATATCATAGAACGCTTTCAGCTCGCTTGTTTTCAGGATTTCTGTATGCAGGGCAGCAACACCGTTGATGGAGAATCCATAGTGGATATCCATATGTGCCATGTGAACCAGGTTGTTCTTGTCGATGATGGCTACATTTTCCTGAGGATATTTTGCTTTGATCTTTTCATCCAGCTTTTCGATGATTGGTACAAGGTGAGGAACTACATCAAGAAGGTAGTCCATTGGCCATTTTTCCAGAGCCTCTGCAAGGATAGTATGGTTTGTGTAAGCGCATACTTTGGATACGATTTCAGCAGCCTCATCAAAGTCAATTCCACGCTCTGTCAGGAGACGGATCAGTTCAGGAATGACCATACTTGGGTGAGTATCGTTGATCTGGATCACTGCGTAGTCTGCAAGGTCATGCAGGTTGCAGCCTTTCTTTGTTGCTTCGTCCAGGATGAACTGAGCGGCATTGGATACCATGAAGTACTGCTGGAAGATACGGAGTTTACGTCCGTCATCATCGCTGTCATCCGGATACAGGAACAGTGTCAGGTTGTGAAGGATGTCCTTTTTGTTAAAGGAAATTCCATCGTGAACCATGGATCATCTGCCAGATCAATGTCAAATAAGTGCAGATGAATGGATTTGTTATTGTAGCCTGCAACATCGATATCGTACAGGGAAGATTTCAGTGAGAATCCGCGGAACGGTACAGTATAGGAAACACCTGCAGGTGTGAGCCAGCTGTGTTCTTCAATCCATGGGTTCGGAGTTTCTTTCTGAAGTCTGTCTTCAAAGAGCTGTTTGAAAAGACCCAGATGATAATTCAGACCAATACCTTCGCCCGGAAGACCGAGAGTTGCGATGGAGTCCAGGAAGCATGCTGCCAGACGTCCAAGACCACCATTTCCAAGAGATGGTTCCGGTTCTACTTCTTCGATGTCAGCAATGGCTTTTCCATTTTCCTTTAAGAATGCAGCAACATCATCATAGATTCCCAGGTTGATCAGGTTGTTGGATAATAATTTACCGATCAGGAATTCTGCGGAAATGTAATAGATTTTCTTCTTTCCATCCTGATAGCCTTTTTCAAAGAGCTGGTTTTTGGTATAAATCAATAATGCATTGTAAATTTCTTCGTTTGTGCACTGACGCGCGTTTTTCTTATACAGGTCATAGATGAGCTTTTCTAAATTTTCCATCGTAATCTCCCTTTCTGAAATGAATATGTGTTTTTTTATGAGTTAGATTGCTTATTTTTTAGTTTTGAATAGTGTATTGTTTTCTGGTTTATATCAGGAAGAGAAGTTCTCTTGCTGACATCTATAACTATATCAGCAGTCAATTCAAAAAAATACAACAAAATTGCGATTTTATGATAGGTTTCTGCGAAACTTGTGAGGAGACATTCCGGTTGCCTGCTGGAATTTCTTAATGAAGTAGCTGGTGTTGTTGAAGCCTACTTCCAGTGCGATCTCTGTGACAGAGGAATCGGAGTGCAGAAGCAGAGGCTTGGCTTTCTCAATGCGCAGGTCATTGATATAGGCAATCAGAGTCTTGTCCGTATATTGTTTGAACAGTTTCATAAAGTAGTATTCGCTGTAATTTGACATGGCAGTAAGGTCTGCAGCATTGAGGGGCTGGGCGTAGTTCAGGTTAATATAGTCCAGGATCTTTTTAATAGAAGCAAGACTCTTATTTTGTTCTTTATCCGCAGGAATGATGTAATTTCCCATGAGCATTTCATAGAAGAAACTGAAAAACAGAGCTTTTAATTTTACAAAATAATAAGGCTTTTTTTCCTTATGGCAGGTGTGGATTGTATCAAAAAGCTGGCAGATATTTTCATAGTTGCTGTCTGATGGAGAAATAATATGCGTAAATTCCGCCTGATTTTCCATCAGCAGGGAAATGACACGTTCCTGACATAAATCTCCCACCGGACCGGACAGGAAGCTCAGGTCGAATACAATGCTTCTGAAATAAAGGATATTCTTCAGATCTGTTTTTATGCCATGAAGAACTCCACGGTTTACGATGATCAGATCACCGGACTTGACGCGGAGAATCTCTTTATTCAGACGTACCAGACCGCTGCCGGATTCAATATAGATCAGTTCCATCTCATCATGCCAGTGGTTATAGAGAGAATGGAAGATCTGGCAGTTGTCTGTATATGTTTCTATGGGAAGCTCAAAGGAGCCGTGAGAACTTCGTTCTTTCAGGGTATCATCTACTTCAATTGTGGGAGTAACTGGCATGGAAAGCGCCTCCTTTTTTCAGAGATTTTTTATCTGTAGTAAGACAATGGAATCAAAAGTATTATTATGGTCGATCCACTGATAGGAGCCATTATACTTCTGGCAGATATCTTCAATAATAGAAAGCCCATATCCATGAGCTCCCGGTTCTGATTTCGTAGTCTTATGTGTAAAAGTCTGCATCGGGTTCTTGGTATTGTGCATATACACAGTCAGAAATCCGTTGGAAATGTTTGCAGACAGCCGGATTTTAGGATCAGGATTGCCGGAAGCGCTACAAGCTTCGATAGCGTTGTCCAGAAGATTAAAAAATATACTGCTCAGGTCAGTCGTATTAATGGAAATCTTTTCCGGTAAAAGGATCTCGTAGGATATCTGGATATGTTCCTGTTCTGCACGAAGCAGTTTCCCTTCCAGGATTGCCTGTAACAGGTTATTCTGACAGTAAGGATGAAAGCGTTCCTTCTGAAAAGTCTGATTCAGATTTCTGATCGCAGTATCAGCCTGCTCATATTCTCCTTGTTCCAGGAGTAGTTGGAAGTCCTGACGTCCCTGTACAGTTTTGACCTGAAAATCCCGAGTATCCTGTCTGCGGATCTGAAGACTGTAATCCTGTTCCTGTTTTAATTGTTTCTGCTTTTGAAGAAAAGCCAGTTCCATTTCAGTATTGGATTTCTTTAACATATCAGAAAGCACGCAGTATAAAAGAATACAGATAAGGATCATAAACACTGCCAGGATCAGAAACTTTTCTTGTGGTCTGCAATTAAGCCGGGATAGAACAGAAGCGGTATATGTTTCTGCTTCCTCATATTTTTTCATATCCATCAGATACATGACAGACATGATGTGATTCTCAATATCGTGATTCCATTTCCGGAGCCTTGTAAATCGTTATCTATTATCCCTGACTCTCAATATATTTTTGTATAGTTGCTGATGACACTTCTCCAATGCTACAAGCAAAATAACCATCTGACCAAAATATTTTTTTCTTCCAATACTGTTTTGACAAGATCGAATTATACTTTTGCCATAAGTAGTATGTTGTTTCCTGCTTTACAATTTTAACAATGTCGCATACTCTATCCGTTGCATCATAACTTAACAAAAAATGTATATGGTCTTTGTCTGTTTCCATAGCAATTATTTCGTAGCCACGAGTATTAGCTATATCGAGAATCTTTTGTTTCACATCATCAGCAATAGAGCCTTGTAGTAGTTGTTTGCGGTATTTGGTTACAAGAACTATATGTACTTTCAGACTGTATTTTCGTCTGTTATGACGATAATATCTATTATCCATAAATCACCTCTGATAGTTATTGACATTCACTAAATATTAGTATACACTATTGTTAGTGAAGTATCAATGAGAGGAATAAATTTTATGGAACAGATAACTATAACTGCAAAAGTCAGATAGTTGCAACTGATACAGATAAGTTTTGCTTAATAAAACAATGTCTGTTTATTGTGATGCCTGTAATTATGTTTCAGATTATGTATTCCGCACACATGACCTAAAGCAGTTCTCACTCAATAAAATTTTGTACTCTACTCTAAGAGAAAAGTTCAGTCTCAAATCACAAATGGCGCAGTCTGTTTTTAAAACGGTTATCGCAAGATATAAGACCATTCTTGAAAATCAGAATGAATGGATAAAACCATCTTTTAAAAAACCTCAGTACGACCTGGTTTGGAACAGAGATTATTCTTTAACTCAAAACTGCTTTTCCGTCAATACGCTTAATGGTCGTGTGAAACTTCCTTATTTTGCTGAGGGTATGTCTAAGTATTTTAACCATTCTATTTACAAGTTGGTACTGCCAAACTTGTAAATAAACATGGTAAATACTATCTGCATATACCAGTTACCTATGAGGTTGAAGAAAGTAATATTTCTGATATTTGTAATGTTGTAGGTATTGACAGAGGTATTAACTTTGTTGTTGCAACTTATGACAGCAAACATAAGTCTGGATTTGTTAGTGGTAAAGCTATTAAACAGAAACGGGCTAATTATTCCAGGCTTCGTAAAGAACTTCAAATGCGACATACGCCATCCTCAAGGCGAAGACTAAAAGCTATCGGTCAGCGAGAAAACCGTTGGATGCAGGATATTAACCATCAGGTATCGAAGGCACTCGCCACCGGTAATCCAAAGCATACTCTCTTTGTATTAGAAGATTTGACTGGTATTCGCAATGTTACAGAACGTGTCAAAACAAAAAACCGCTATGTTTCTGTATCATGGTCTTTTTATGATCTTGAGCAGAAGCTGATTTACAAAGCGAAGCAGAATCAATCTTCTGTAATAAAGGTGGATCCTCGTTATACCAGTCAATGCTGTCCTGCTTGTGGACATACTGAAAAGTCTAATCGTAATAAGAAAATACATTTGTTTACTTGCAAAAACTGCGGTTATACGTCTAATGATGACCGTATTGGAGCTATGAATCTGTATCGTATGGGAATAAACTATCTTGCTGATAGCCAAGTATCTAATACAGTTGTAACAGAGTAAACTCTGCTACAAAGGGTGCTGTCAACCACCCAATGATGTAACGCCACTTTAGGCAGCAATGCCTATTGGGGATAAAAGGTCGGAGGCGTAAGCCGTTACTACGACTGGGCAGTTACAAGCCCATTACCTTTAGGTGATGGGTAGTTGACAATGTGAAGGATTGTCTTCGCAGATTGCAAGTTTCAAAATGGGATTAAGCTCCTTTATTAACGTGGTTGTAGTTTCTTATGTCAGTGACAATATCTGTCGGATATGCCAGATGGATAAAATGAACTTGTATTTCCAATAATCATACTATAAAAAATGGCGGGATGCAATTTGTCTGTGAGGAAGATTGGAAAAAATGGTTAAATATGTAGTGAAATATAGTTGTTTGTGTGAATGCACGCGATTTCGGGAGTCTGTGTGATACAATCAGGATATGGAAACAAGGAAGCGGTTTTAGAGATTTTGTACGTGAAAAAAATTATTATTCCTGGTACTTTCAAGCGCTGAATATAGATATATGTGAAAGCGGTATTGTTTCCATGGGAGAAGAAAAATATTATAAGAATGACTGTCTGAAAATCATTATGGACATATATAAAGCGATTGGAAGTATCGGGAAACTTTTGGTAATAATACAAATGACGAAGGAATAGACAGAGAGTGGGAATGGGGTAGCTTACAAGAGCTTCCCATTCCTGCTTTTCTTTTCGCGTATAGATAATCGGTAAGATGTTCTCCGTAAAGGACAATCAGCCCCTTTATTATTTCTCAGAGTATTTTTTAATTACACAATTTTGAATTCAGTGCAACCTGAAAAGCACTGTTTCCGGGAATGAATAGGATTACGGAGAAGTAGTTAATTATTGAAGTTTTTGCAGCGAAAGGATATAATATATAAAAACAGTATTCAGCAAAAGCAATGGAGGTGTAACATTATGTCTGAAAAGGATAAAATCATACAGTTGCTTGATTATGTGCCAGAATATAAACTTGGATATGTATTAGCTTATGTTCAGGGGATTACTGCGGATGAAGATTCAGATGATGAGTATTGTCGAAAGCTTTATGAAGAATATCTGAATGACACAGATCCGGAAAAAGAGGAAGAATACTCTCTGGAGGAATGTAAAAAGGAATGGGGGCTTGCCTGATGTATCAGATTGTCCTCAAAAAGAAAGCAAAAAAATTTATAGATAAATTACCGATTGCAGGGATACGAAAACGTACTTCGTCTAAGAGTTGGAACTTATCGAATTATTTATACAGTAGATCACGGAAAATTGATTGTAACTGTAATTGATGCAGGAAATCGGGGACAGATATACAAAAGATTATAAATAGTATTACTTTAAATGCAGTGTCATTTACTTGGGGAATTTCTTTGTTAAAAAAGAAATTCTTTTTTACTGCCAGTAATTCAAAAAAATCCAGGGGATTGACAGCCATACAATAATCAGCTAAATTTTTGTATAGACATCAGACTTTGTTGTGATAAAGTTTTACTATGAACATAAAAGGTGGAAGAGTTACCTGGAAATAAAGCAGGAGTTTTCGAAGAAAAAATAATTCTGCGGGAAGGTAATATATGGAAGACAATTTTGAAAAATTAAATCTGCTTCTGGAGCAGGAACAGTGTGAATTTGTGGATATTCCAGATGGTTTTACCGGACAGACGGAGAGTGGAGAATTACGACTGATCTATTTGATGAATGATGCGGTGGAGAGTTTTCTGGTTCTGAAAAATGCCAGGATGACGGGAAATTATGTCAGGGATTATGAAGGAGAGTTTGAGGGCTCTGTAGAGAAAGCGGACAGGGATTTATGTGAGGCAGAGTATATTTTGGTGATTCATCAGGGGCAGAATGTGTTTACTGTATTCTTTGAAGATATTTTGCTGGAAACACAGTTGTATAATTATGGAGAGCTGGGACATTTCTGGGTGAAGGGCTATGAAAATCTTAGGGTAATGGAGTATCAGATTGCCATATTGCGTGATAAATATGAGTATCTGGGAGAAAAATATTGCACTGAGTATGAAGGAAAGCTGGCAATGCTGCGTGATTTCCCGCCGTTAAACTATCTTTTTTATCCGGCAGTACCGGAGAAGTATATTGTTCCGGTGGACAACCCATGGGAGGTAACGGCGGAAGCACTGGCAGTTATGCAGGAACTGGCAACGGAAGCAGGAGATGAAAAACTGGGAAAAATGCTCAGGCGTTATGAAAAAAATCCGGATATATCAAATGCCAAAAAGATAGCCGGAATGCTTTGCAGGAGCAGTCATTTACCGGTGATTACTTTGCTGGGAGAAAAAATCAGGGAAGCAGCATCGGTCTATCCGGACAGAGATTTTGGCAGAAAACAGAATAAATATCTACATGAATTGATGGAAAAAGCTGAACGAAGAAAAGAAGAATTGGACGCAGAGAATGTTCAGACTCTGATCTACAGAGAAGAACCTTTCATTTATGACTGTGATTCCATATCGTTTCAGGTATATCTTATGATTGTGAGAAAAGGTGTATGGAAGCAGAAAATAATGGTTGAGAAAATATAATTCTTTGGATAAAGCCCTTATAATTTATGTAAAGTATATTGTAGTTGCTTTTGTGCAAAGTAGTCCGAACAGGAATAAAGAAGGGATTATAATAATAATGGATAAATTATTAGACTTAACAAGAGATTTTGATGCAGCGAAAGCTGCTTTTGAAGCATATCTGGATGAATATGACAGAGCGGATGATAAGATTCATCTGAAAATCGTACATACTTATGGAGTGGTTGATGCAGCAGAGGACATTGCCCGCCGTATGGGGCTGGATGAGGAAGATGTACAGCTGGCGAAGGTAATCGGATTGCTCCATGATATTGGAAGATTTGAACAGATTAAACGATTTGACAGCTTTGAACCGGGAACCATGGAGCATGCAGCATATGGTGCACAGCTTCTGTTCGGACCGGAGAAAATGATCCGCAGATTTGTGAAGGATGACAGGTTTGACAGTCTGATCTGCACTGCGATTGAGAAGCACAGTGATTTCAAACTGGAAGGAATTACGGACGAGAGAATCCTGCTTCATGCAAAGTTAATCCGAGATGCAGACAAGCTGGATAATTGCAGGGTAAAGTTGGAAGAGTCAATGGAAACACTTCTGGGAGTGGATGAGAAGGGTGTTGGTGAAGGAGTAATCGCGCCAAAGGTATGGGAGTCCTGTATGGCAAAGGAATCTGTATTATCTTCAGACAGAGTTTCAAAAGTGGACTACTGGATTTCCTATATTGCTCAGTATTATGACATCAATTTCCCGGAAACCTATGAGATCATGCGTGAACATGATTATGTGAAAAGGATCATGGATAGGGTTCCTTATGCATTGCCGGAAACACAGGAAAAGATGGATATTCTGGAGGCAGAGATGGAGGAATATATGGATGAGAGAATTCGAAACAAAAAATAAAAATTGCGAAAAGCAATAAACAGTGGGTGGGGACATATGAAAAGACAAGAGTGAACAAAATGGATATGGATAAAACAGAGAAGAATCAGGAGAAATTCACCTGCGGAGAATTTGAATATCAGGTCATAAGAAGTGCCAGAAAAACCATGACTCTGGAGGTTCGCAGGGATGGAAACGTAATCGTTCGCGCACCTCTCCGTACAGGTCTGCCGAGAATCAAAAGATTTGTAAACCAGAAGCAGGAGTGGGTTCTGGGATGTCTGGAACGGACAAAAGAATACCGGGAACAGAAGCCGCTGAGCGCAGATCTGAGCGAATCGAAACGAAATGTCTATATACGAAAAGCAAAAGAAACGATTACCAAAAGAGTTTCTTATTTTGCCAGACTCATGGGCGTTTCTTACCGCAATATCACCATCAGAGAACAGAAAACAAGGTGGGGAAGCTGTAGCAGTGAGAAGAATCTGAACTTTAACTGGAAACTGATACTGGCACCTCCGGAAGTGCTGGATTATGTAGTGGTACATGAACTCTGCCATCTGAAGGAAATGAATCATTCGAAGGCATTCTGGGACGAGGTCGGGAAAGTAATGCCGGAGTATGAGACGTACAAGTTGTGGCTGAAAGAAAACGGATGGAAGTTATAAATATATCTTTGGGTGTTGATATTTTATAACTCTTGAAAAAAATACTTTGATGTGAATTTAAGGGGATAAATGTTAATGAAAATGATAGCTGATCTGCACATTCATTCCAGATTTTCCATGGCGACAAGCAAAGAGGGCACACCTGAAAATCTGGATTTCTGGGCGAGAAAGAAAGGAATTTCACTGATTGGAACAGGTGATTTCACGCATCCGGTATGGAGAGAAGAACTGAAGGAGAGACTTGTTTCAGAGGGAAACGGCCTGTATCGCCTCAGAGATGCATATGTAAAAGAAGAAAGCCGGAAGTTTCCGGGAGAAGGAACACGTTTTGTTGTCTCCGGGGAAATCAGTTCTATTTATAAGAAAAATGGAAAGACCAGAAAAGTACACAATGTAATCCTGCTTCCCAGTCTGGAGGCAGCAGATGCCATGGCACAGCGTCTGGAAAAATCGGAAATATTCACTCAGATGGTCGTCCGATTCTTGGTCTGGACAGTCATGATCTTCTGGAAATGATGCTGGATGTATGCCCGGAAGGAATTCTGATTCCGGCTCATATCTGGACACCGCATTTCTCTGTATTAGGTGCGAAATCAGGATTTGATTCTGTAGAGGAATGTTTCGAGGAACTGGCACCGTATATACATGCACTGGAAACAGGGCTTTCCTCTGACCCGGCTATGAATTGGAGAATTTCCAAACTGGACCGCTATCAGCTTGTATCCAATTCAGATGCACATTCCCCGTCTAAGCTGGGGCGCGAGGCGAATCTGTTGGATATTGACTGTTCCTATGAAGGACTTTATCGGGCAATCCAGACTGGCGAAGGGCTGGAAGGAACAGTAGAATTTTTTCCTGAAGAGGGGAAATATCATTTCGATGGTCACAGAAAATGCGGTGTATCATTAAGCCCGGTGGAAGCAGAACGGCTTGGAGGAATCTGCCCTGTCTGCGGAAAGAAGCTGACCATGGGCGTAGATCACAGAGTAGAACAGCTTGCAGACAGAGCGGAAGGTTTTGTGAAAAAAGATGGTAAGAAATATGAAAGCCTTGTACCTCTGCCGGAAGTGATCTCTGCATGTATGGGCTATTCCACTGCAAGTAAGAAAGTGCAGGGGTGTTTTGAACAGATGATTCAGACACTGGGGACAGAATTCGACATTCTGCGAAATGTACCTTCAGAAGATATTAAATCCTGTGCAGGAGAACGGATTGCGGAAGGAATTGAAAATGTAAGAACCGGAAATGTGAAGAGAATTCCGGGGTATGATGGGGAATATGGAAAGATTGAATTGTTTGAGGAAAATTAAACATAGAATGATGAAATTATAAAACGGCCTATAAGAGAATGATTAGCGAGGAAATAGTGTATGAAGAAAATAGGGATTATTTCAGATACCCATGGCCTGCTCAGACCGGAAATACTGGAAATTTTAAAGGGTTGCGACTGTATTATCCACGCAGGTGACGTAAACAAACCGGAAATTCTGGATACACTGCGTATGATGGGTTCTATTTATGTAGTCCGAGGAAATAACGACAAAGATTGGGCAGAGGGAATGGCGAAAACCTTACACTTTACCATAGAAGGGGTAAAATTTTCATGACTCACAATAAAAAAGATGTAGACTGGGATTTAAAAGACACACAGGTAGTCATCTTCGGACACACCCATAAATACTTCGAAAAAATGATAGACAACCGTCTATGGCTAAACCCGGGAAGCTGCGGCCCCAGACGCTTCGACCAGGAGATTACCATGGCAGTAATGACAGTCGACAATGGAACCTATCAGTGGGAAAAGGTTGCCATGATTCCTGAAAAGTAAACAGAAGACAAAGTAGATTGGTCAGGAGGGAAAAAAATACACAGTAATGAAAGTGGTGATAATATGCACAAGTGGAATGAGATTACAGATGAGAATTCGCTGAAGGAATTTATGGAAAGAGTGTCGTTTTTCCATGATAGCTGTATCAAAGAGATGCATTATCTGAGCGGAGCATATGTTAATGAAAACCTGGATATGTATCCTGTAAACGATCGCAGGATTCTGAGAGTAATAATACAACGGCAGTATGAAGAAGATTCAATGATTGAAATGGAATTTCAGGGATTAAAATACTTAAAGTTATTTCCGGCAGACGAACGCTATTCATGCGAAATACTCGATTCCAATATAATTCTGAAAGAGGATTGTATCATCTGGAGCGACTGCGAAGATAAAACAGAGCTGGAAGATGGAGACACAGGAACTTTGGTATGTGCATCTAACTTCGATGGCGTTCGATTTCGGTATATATGGGGAGAGAAGAATTATTGGTAGGTGTGCCCTTTCCCACATTTCTTTTGACCCAAGGGGTGTGTAACAGCACAGTCTCTATTTCAATAATCCTTTGGATAAAGCCTTTATAATTTATGTAAAGTATATCGTATTTATTCTTTTTCGTAAAGAAGTCTGGATGGAAGCACTGCTTACCACAGTATAATATCAGTATAATATATAGAAGAAAAAGTTTTTGCAGAAAAGAATCAGGATTCTGTAAAAACTTTTTTTTACGCAGAAACAACCTTGCAATTTGTGATGAATACGCTATAATAAAAAAACGTAATGAACCAAGATTGGTTAGACCAATATAAAGGAGTTGAATATTTGAAAAATAAAAAAGAACGAGACTGGAAGTTTATCATCGGTATGATTGTTCTGCTCGCCATTTTTGCTGTAATGGGAGGTGCTTTCTGGAATATGGTAGGAAAGCAGGCACAGATGGTCAGGGAGGAAGAGCAGAAAGAGGAAGCAAATGCTATTTCTGCAATCTATATCGAGACAGGAGAATTTCTGAAGACCGGAGTTTTTGTGGATCTGAACAATGGAACTATTTTCAGCGCAGACATACCGGCAGAGGGCATTTACAATAAAAAAGGAAAATTAATTTCCGATGATGTATTGGAAAATGGGGATAAAGTAAAGATATACGGCGATGGGATCATGCTGGAATCTTTCCCGGGACAGTATCCGGGCGTGACAAAGATTCAGAGGACCGGTCGTGCATCTCTTGAGGAAACTCAGGAGTATGAGGATCAGGTAACTGGAATGATGAAGCCTGTAGCCGTTCAGTAAGGATTAGAGGAGACTGAAAATGAAATACGTAAGACAATTCTGGATTATTTTACTGATATCCGCAATGGGAGAGGCATTACATGTTCTGATCCCGCTTCCTGTACCTGCAAGTGTGTACGGACTGGTGATCATGCTGATCGCACTGGGAACACACATTATCAGGTTGGAACAGGTCAAAGAAGCAGCTGAATTTCTCATAGAGATCATGCCGGTTATGTTTATTCCGGCAGGTGTCGGATTACTGACAGCCTGGGGCATACTGAAACCGGTATGTGTGCCGATCATTCTGATCACAGTGATCACCACAGTTGTGGTAATGATTGTGACAGGTCGTGTCACACAGGCAGTTATTCGTATGGACAGAAAGAAAGGACAGAAAAGATCATGACACAATTTATGAGTAATTCCCTGTTTTTTGGCGCAGCAATCAGCCTGATCGCATATGAGGCAGGACTTCTTTTGAAAAGAAAATTTAAGATGGCAATTTTTAATCCGCTTCTGATCGCGATCATTGCAGTAATAGCTGTGCTTTGTTTACTGCATATTGATTATGACACCTATAATCAGAGCGGTCAGTATATCAGCTACCTGCTCACACCTGCAACGGTCTGCCTGGCAGTTCCGCTGTATCAGCAGATGGAACTTCTGAAAAAGAATCTGAAAGCTGTAATCATTGGAATTGTTTCCGGTGTACTTGCCAGTCTGGTCAGTGTGCTGATTCTTGCGAAGCTGTTCAGCCTGAGTCATGAGCAGTATGTAACACTTCTTCCGAAGTCTATTACCACAGCAATCGGAATGGGTGTTTCCGAAGAACTGGGTGGTATAGTAACGATTACAGTTGCAGTTATTATCATTACCGGTGTTCTTGGAAATATGCTCGCAGAGACTGTGATCAAACTTGCGCGTATTGAAGAACCGATCGCTAAGGGCCTGGCACTTGGAACCTCTGCCCATGCTATCGGTACTGCAAAGGCAATGGAGCTGGGTGAAATAGAAGGTGCCATGAGCAGTCTTGCAATCGCAGTTGCAGGTCTGCTGACAGTTGTAGGTGCATCTGTGTTTGCACAGTTTATGTAAGAGCAGTAGTGATTGCCTGATAAATTGTTTTTGGCAATATCGAATATATCTGTTGACTTTAACATTATTTATACAAGAGAACTGTTGTGTCAGATGAGTAGAGGCGCTGACATAACAGTTCTTTTTTATTAAAAAACAAATGTTCGATAAACCTCTTCCATTTTTTATAAGAGTGTGGTATTATAAAACACAGAAACGAATGTATGTTCTGAAAATGTGTTCGAAAGAAATGGGAGGGTTTATTATGGCAAATGCAGCAGGTACCGCACAGAAAATGAGAAGAAGAAAAGAGAATCATAAGTTTTCCGGAATGATGGCAGTTATTCTGGGTCTGATCGTTACTGTTGAGGTGATGATCGCGGGCGGCATGATCTTCAATATTGATTTTCATTCCGCTGATATAGTTGCGGTAATTATGGGATTTATCGTGTTATATTCCGGAGTTGTGGCGGTTCTGACAGATAACTGATTATAGAAATTTCATAAATTACTGCAAACAATCCAGTCCATCATAGAGTGAAGTCCTACGTCAGATATCTTTGCTGTATGTCAGTATGCCTGCAGATATATTCCTTGTTCTTCGTACTCTGCTGAGCTGTCCTGATTGCATTGTTTTATGGAACGGCTATAAGGTATGGGGACATGCAAAAACAGATATTAGACAAAAACAGCGGCAGATGATATGATTAACAGTAAATAATGAGAGAAAAATAACGGGAGAAGGTGCGAAGAGAACATTATGACTGTAAAATCAAGTCTTTTGGAAATGCTGGAGAAGAATAAAGGAGAAGTGCTTTCCGGTGAGAGCATTGCCGGTGAGTTGGGATGTACCAGGGCAGCAGTGTGGAAGGCAGTAAAGTCGCTCCGGGAAGAAGGGTATCATATAGAAGCAGGACCGAATAAAGGATATATGCTTGCGAAGGATACGAACCGTCTGTCGCAGGAAGGAATCCGCCTGTTTCTGGATGATCCGAAGGTTAAGATAGATATTTATGATGAACTGGAATCTACGAACCAGACTGCCAAGAAAGAAGCTATGATGGGAGAGGCCGGACATGGGGCATTTGTAATTGCCAGAAGTCAGACAGCAGGCAGGGGACGCAGAGGCCGGGAATTCTATTCTCCTGCAGATGCAGGCCTTTACATGAGTGTGATCCTGAAACCACAGGGAACCATACATGACAGTCTGCTGATCACAACTGCGGCAGCAGTGGCAGTCTACAGAGCAGTTGCTCAGATCTGTGGAATCCAGCTTGATATTAAATGGGTTAATGATCTGTTTTATAAAGGAAAGAAAGTCTGTGGAATCCTCACAGAGGCTGTCACAGATTTTGAGAGTGGAAACATTGAGTTTGTGGTAGTTGGCATGGGATTGAACCTCTATCTGGACCAGGAGAACCTGCCTGGGGAATTAAGAAATATAGCGGGAGCTCTTTATGAGACAAAAGAAGATGCAGAACAGACAGACCGTAATAAACTGACTGCAACGATCGTGAACGAGTTGCGAAAAGAAACAGCAGATCTGAAACTGTCTCCGGATTATGTGACACATAATATAATCCCGGGACATCAGATCACAATTACAGACGGAAACTCTTCCAGACAGGCATTTGCATTGGAGATATGCAGGGACGGACGGCTGAAAGTACGGGAAGAGGATGGACAGGAGACAATATTGTCCTTTGGAGAAGTTTCGGTATCCATGTGAGAATAATAAAAATGGGATTGTTACATGAAGGTAGATTCCTTGATGTGACAATCCCATTTTGTGTCATGATTCAGAATTTGTTGTTTGTGATGAAGCATCCTTCTGGGACACTTCGGCGGCAGAATCTTTTTTCAGAGAAACCGGGCTTTTATTGTTTGCGGTATCCGTGACATCGATATCTGTACAGCAATCAGGATTTACTGTGTCTGTGGTATTTTTAACTGCGTCAGTTGTCATATTCGGAACATTCTGTTGATACGGACGATAAGGTGTCCAGTAATGTTCTTCCTCAGTAAAGCTGTCAGGCTGTTCTTCATCCAGTGCATCTTTCTTGCGGGTGAGAATATAAATCCCTGCAAAAATGATAGCAGCTGCAATCACAAGCTGCGGCAGATGATATGTGAATCTGCCGATCATATCAGCCAGATATCCTGGTAAGATCATATAGAGGAAATCTACCAGAGTGTTCCACAGAATAGAAGCACCAAGGAAAATCAGCAGAATCGCAGTTATCTTTCCGTGATGTTTGAGCAGAGAACTGATATCTCCTGCCAGTTCATCCATATGAAGGACATAGGAATCTTCTATGGAGTAAAATTCTTCCTCAGAAAGAGACTTCAGATTGTGCACATTAAAGAAACTGTAGAACCATATGATCGGAATCAGGAACACAAGCCAGTCCATTCCGGTACATGCTCCGATGGCAAAGACACCCCAGAATAAGAACATAATACTGATGCCCTGTTTTTTGAACCCCATGTACATTTCTCCTGCGCCTGGAATCAGGGAGAAGATAAAAAGCCAGAATCCACGTTTTTGTTTTTGCATACTTTTATTTGCCTCCATTCATTAATTTGCCGGAAAAATCACTGATATATTTTATAAAAGAACCGGTGCCATCACCAATGTTCTGTCCGAGTTCTCTGGTGAACTGGTAGAGCCTGCCGTTTTCATGCTCAGGTAATATTCTGTCTGTCTGAGAGAAAGTATCCTGATGTAAGGAAGTGAAATCCAGGTTCGGGATACTGAATAAAAGCAGCAGGGCAACCATCACACCGGCAGCAGTCTGAAGACTGTAATGGAGCAGCCGGATTTTGCGGGATGCTTTATTTGCTGCCCGGGCAAGCTGCACTTCACCGGAGTCTGCTTTGTCCAGAATCTGTTCCATCAGATAGGAGGGAGCAGTATCCGTACGGCTGTCTTCCTGTTCCATCATCTGATCCAGACAGAAATCGCAGTGATCAAGATGTGACAGAAACTCAATGACTTCCTGCGTGTTCATATTTCCGTTGTCAAATTCTATTAAATCCTTCTTATTAATATGCATCTAATCACCCCTTTCAAGCATTTTTTTCAGCATTGCCCTTGCTCGATAGAGCTGTGTCTGAATTGTTTTCGGATTTTTCCCTGTTTGCTGTGCAATCTCAGGTACTGATAATTCTTTGCAGAAATGTGCGTAAGCGACTTCTTTGTAAGGACTTTTCAACTGCATACACAATGCTTCTACGTGAGTGTTGGATGCAGTTTTCATATATTCATCCTCGGGAGAGGATTGCCTGTCCGGAATCTGGGAAAAGTAGGTGTCTTCTGTTGGAATACTTCGCCGCCCGGCTGCTTTCAGATAATCCAGACACTTTCGGACAGCGATCTTACTTAACCAGGCTTTCTCATAATTACCATCAAAGCGGGAAAGGTTCTTATAGGCAGACAGAAAGACTTCCTGAGTGAGATCTTCGGCATCAAATGGATTACCGACAGATTTCAGGCAGATCGAATATATTAAGTTCTGGTATTGCTTAATCAGATATTCCAGATATTGCTTTTCTGTGATCATTACTGTCTCCTTTTCCCTGTTCATTTAATTATAACGCAGGAGGTGGGGGAATGGATTCAGATATTGGAGGAATATTGGAAAATCTTTGGGGTGGGGACGCGCAGAAAAATAGTTTGTTTTGTGTGCGGTTTCGGACACTAAGATATTCTAAGCTGCCAAAAATCTGCTAAAGGCATGAGAAAAATGACACAAACTCGCCGCATGGCGGCTCAGACAGTGTGTTATTTTTCTCATAACGCAGATTTTTGCCAGCTAAGAATATCTAAGTATCCTGCAAATGCACACAAAACAAACTATTTTTCTGCGCTGGTTATTGGCTGTTTTGATTAACGGATTTTTTATAGAAAATATCTCTGAGTGACGGTCTTGCGAAGCCTTTTGATTTGGTCTATACTGGATTGCAATGAAATAAAATATGGCATTTATGTTTATATGGAAGATAATGCAGGGTAATGTGACAGTTAAAAAGGAGAGACAGATTATGACAGAAACAAGACGTTTATATTATGAAGATGTATATAAAAAAGAATTCACCGCAACTGTTGTAGAGTGCAGAGAGCAAAAGAAAGGTTATGCTGTCATTCTGGATGAGAGTGCTTTTTATCCGGAGGGTGGCGGTCAGCCAAGTGATGTGGGAACGCTGGGTGATGCAAAGGTGACAGAGGTTCATGAGAAAGATGGAGAATTACTTCATTATACTGATAAGGCTCTGGAAGTGGGGGCGAAGGTTGAAGGAAAGATTGACTGGGCGCGTCGTTTTGACCTGATGCAGCAGCATTCCGGTGAGCATATGGTCAGCGGTATTATCCATGAGAAGTATGGTTATGACAATGTGGGTTTCCATATGGGAAGCGATGTGATCACTGTAGATTTGAATGGTATGCTGGATGACTCGCAGCTTGCAGAAATTGAGCGGGAAGTAAATGAGAGAGTGTGGAGGATAGGGAAGTTGTAATCACTTATCCTGATGCTGAGGAACTGAAAACTATTGATTACAGAAGTAAGAAAGAATTGACAGGACAGGTTCGTATCGTGACTTTCCCTGGTGTTGATGTGTGTGCATGTTGTGGAACTCATGTGACACATACAGGTGAGATTGGAATGGTGAAGCTTCTCTCTGTAGTGAAATTCCATGATGGTATCCGTATGGAGATGATCTGCGGTAAACGTGTTCTGGATTATCTGAATATGGTGAATGAGCAGAATCATCAGATTTCCATGAAGCTTTCTGCAAAGATGGACAGAACAGCAGATGCAGTACAGCGTCTTCAGGATGAGAATTTCCGTATGAAAGGCCAGGTTGCCCGTATGGAAGAAGAGATGTTTAGGCAGAAGCTAAGAAATGGGAAGGTGCAGGAAGTGTCCTGATCTTTAAAGAAGGTCTGGAAGCAGATTCTGTACGTAAACTTGCAGATGCAGTGATGAATACCTGTGAGGGCTGCTGTGCAGTATTTTCCAGAAATGAAGATGGAAGCTATAAGTATGCCATGGGCGAGATTGACGGGGATTTACGGCAGTATACAAAGGAAATGAATGCTGCATTAAACGGAAGAGGCGGCGGAAAGCCATTCTTTGTCCAGGGCTCTGTGCAGGCAGCAGAAGACGAAATCCGAAATTTTTTTGAAAAATAAAAAATTGTAGATAAAAGATTAAGTAAAACTGCGGAGCGGTTATTGAGCATAGAGTTGCATAGCGAAGCGGATGAGTTTATCCGTCTGACTCTATGCTTTGAGTTAAGAAAGCAGCAGGGAAGAGGAAGAGAAACAGGAAATGTTTGGAGAATGTCATGCGCATATCATTATGGATGGCGTGAATTACCGCCATGCAGTTGATATGCATAAAAATGGACCGGACGACAAGATCATAAGAGAGCATCTGAAAGCATACCAGGAACGGGGAATTGTTTTTGTACGTGATGGCGGTGATGCGCTGGGTGTTTCTGCAAGAGCGAAAGAGCTTGCACCAGAGTATGGGATAGATTACAGAACTCCGATATTTGCCATTCATAAAGAAGGGCATTATGGCTCGATTGTGGGAAAAGGTTTTGCCACAATGGTGGAATTTCATAAGCGTGTTCTGGAGGCGAAACAGGCAGGGGCAGATTTTATTAAGATTATGACTACCGGGATTCTGGATTTTAATGAACATGGAGCGATTACCGGAACACCTCTGGATGGGTCAGAGGTAAAGGAAATGGTACATATTGCACATGAGGAAGGTATGGCTGTCATGGCCCATACCAACGGAGATTACGGAGTACAGGCAGCGGTGGCTGCCGGAGTGGACAGTCTGGAGCATGGAAACTATATGAATGAAGAAAGTCTTGCCATGCTGGCGGAGAGTGATACAGTCTGGGTTCCGACTCTGGTTACAGTGAGAAATCTTCTGGGAGACGGACGTTATGATGATGAGACTCTGAAACCGATCATAGAATCTGCAGAAGAGAATATCAGAAAAGCATTCCGGCTGGGAATAAAAACAGCCCCCGGAAGTGATGCGGGGGCTTACAGAGTTCTTCATGGAAAAGGAATCCGGGATGAAGTTCAGTCTTTTGCAGAAATCCTGGGAGATCAGGATGCTGCATACCGCTGGCTTGCGGAAGGTGAAGCGGAAATCAAGAAGAAATTTACGGTTACTGTTCATTGGTGATATCCCGCGAGTGTTTTGTGTGAGCGAAGGTCACAGAAAACCCGAGATATACCGCGCGAATTATGCGATTAGCATAAATTAAGTTGCGAAGCAAACGATACTCCTTGGGCATTGCACAAGGAGGTTCATATTTCCTGCATCGCGAAGCGTGTTGCTGAGAACGGAGTGAACAGTAACAATTTACGCATCCTGTACCTTAATTGCTGTATAAATATTAGAAGATTTTGATTTGGATGGATGGAAGGTAACACACACATAGTCGCCGTATTCCATGCCGCCTGCAGTGAGATCCTGCGCGTTTTCTGTACGGAAGGTATCTATGGCACCGTCATCTGTCTGTACAGTGATGGTGTTGGCAGTACTTCCAATGATCGTGCCGGTTACTGTAAAGGAAATATGTTTGTCATTAATGGTATCAGGATCTTCACCTGTCACAGCAATAATACGGACTTCTTCCAGAGATGTTGTTTCCAGATCTCCGATATAAGTAACATTAACATGAGATCCCGGGGCAATTCCTCCTTTGAAGTAAGCGGGAATTGCTGACATATCCAGATTAAAGGAGGTGTCACTTCCGGCAGGAAGAATCCGGAGGATATTCAGATTTACTCCCTGTACAGTTGCCAGCAGCTGTTTTTCTTTATTTTCTATCTGCTCCGGTGTCTGTGTGAGTTTTGGATCCGGAGTTGGGGTAGGATCCGGTATTTCCAGATCTTTCAGATCAGAAATACTCAGTACTTTCAGGTGACTGGCATTTAAGGATACGGAAGAATCATTGGAGGTATCCGGGAATTTCCCCTTGAATGTAAGGTAAACCCAGTCACCGGCTTTGATTCCATTCTGATAATATTGTTTTGTTCCTGTGATTGGATAGGTGGCTGTTTTTCCTTTCTTTGATTTTATTGTGATGGTATTGGAAGTCAGGGAAATGACCTGCCCATGCGCAGTGCGCTTTTTCAGCTTATTTTTTTTATGAAATTCATCTACAACCTTCAGAACATGTACACTGCCTGTGTCAGCACCGGAAAGCTGACCTTCGTAAATGATACTGATCTCATCGCCGGTGATCATGCCGCCTTTACATTCCAGGGTGGCATTGGAAACATTAAATACATAGGAGGCACTGTCCGTGTTCAGAATAAGCTGGCTTCCTGAAAAATCCTGCAGGGTACCGGAAAGTTCATCCATATAGATACGGTCTTTTGTTTCGGTTTCAGTTGTGGTGTCAGATGAAGAAGTAAGTTCCCGGACGGATGTGTCTCCGGTGGATGTGAATTGTTCCAGTATGGTTTCAGGGCTGCATCCGGCAAAAGAAAAGCTAAGGCCGGCACAGACACATGCAGCAAGCAGTTTTTTCATAATACAGACAGGACCTCCGATAAATCATTCGTTTGAACATGATTCCTGCCGTATGCGATAATTATTTACAGGGAGGGATATTGCTTTCCGGCGGTTCGGGGATAAAATCAAAAATTTTCCGGTAGCTTTCCCATTCGTCATTGTCTTTGGCAGGAGTGCATATCAGGCCGGTACATTCCGTACAGGCGTTGGTATTCAGGTAATTATCATAACATATATTATAAGGATTTTGGCAGTTATTTTTGCATATTTCTGACATTTTTTTACCTCCATGATTATAGCAGACCGGGACGGAATATCTGTATTCATGTAATTTCTCATTGCTGAAGATGCCGGACTGCTGCATAATGTTATAGTATTAGTATATGCGGCTGTTTTATTCATAGACTTACGAGTGTTTGCAGCAATATTCTCAAGTAAAAAAAGCAGACCATTCGTATAGAATGAACAAAAAACAGCATTCAAATTTGTGAAAATAATAACGGAAAATATATTGCAATTTCTATGGATTGTGTTATAATTTCGATAAATAAATAATAGCGAAGTAGGATTTTATGCGTCAAGTGTTCACAGGCTGGGGAGTCGCCGTGAAACGAAAAGCAGAAAGCGTGCTGCTTACGATATAATTTCCGCACCCGTTGCTACATATGAGAGCATCTCATAATGTGGAGGGATTATTATTTATGTAACTACTCTATTTTTTAAACACATTATGGAGGTGTTTTTATTATGCAGAAAAAACAATATTGGAACGTAAAAACATTGGTGTTCATGGCTCTTCTGATCGCCATGCATCTGGTACTCACACGAGTTCTGGTCATTGATCTTGGGGCGTACCGTATTTCTGTGGGAAGTGTATGTACAATCCTTGCAGGTCTGTGGCTTGGCCCGGTAGCTGGTGGTGTCTGTGGATTATGTGCGGATATTATCGGGTGCTTTATGAAAGGCTATGCTGTAAATCCGTTTATCACAGTTGCAGCAATCCTCTGGGGTGTGCTTCCTGCCCTTGCAAAACCATTATTTGCAAACAGAAAGAAAACAGGAAAGACAGTTGGTATCTGCGTATCTATCGTGGTAACTGCAGTTCTCAGCTCTCTGGTGCTTACAACAGCAGGACTTGTGATCATGCTTGGATATAATTTCTATGCGATCATGCCCGGAAGACTGGTACAGTTTGCAATTATGATCCCGATTTACTGTGTATTAACATGTCTGCTGTATTTCAGCCCGCTGACAGCGATGGTTGTAGGTAATACATCACCTGCAGTGCTGAAAAACAAAACAGTATAATTAAGTTACTGTTCACACACCACTATTCCGCGAGGTGTTTTGGCATGAATATGCCAAAATCCCGAGACATACAAGCCAAAATTCCATTGCCGCAGGCAATCTGGAATGAATTTTGGCTACGTTACTGTGAACGGAGTGAAC
>ENA-OQDE01000094-OQDE01000094.1-human-gut-metagenome-genome-assembly--contig:-NODE-94-length-52755-cov-6.446416_pt1 | contig 52755 bp, 67 predicted proteins | sample MGYA00242768_ERZ504595 | MGnify/ENA primary metagenome ERZ504595 (study PRJEB26092, sample SAMD00036307) | human gut metagenome | host: Homo sapiens | study: EMG produced TPA metagenomics assembly of...
CCTGAACCGGGCCACACGGGAAAGGACGCCGGACGCCACCGGCAGGGCGAAGCGCGCCCACGACAGCCAACCGGAATCCCGACACGTCAACTCCCCAAGGAGTTGACAAAAACATAGGAACACCCCCAGTCGGGCGAAGCCCGCCAGCCCCCGCCAGCGGGAGCCTGCTCACAGTTGTAGGGTTCGTACGATTTGTTCGGTGGTGCGGGTCACGTTGGCGGCCGCGTCGGCCAGCAGTTCGCTGAGGCTGGCGGCTCCGGGCGCGATGCCGAATACCGCGTCGATGCCGACCTCATGCAGCTCATCGATGCCGGTGCCAATATGCCCGGCTACTGCGATGACCGGCTTGCCGTGGCGCTTGGCGGTTTCGGCCACGCCGGCCGGCGTCTTGCCGAACTTGGTCTGGAAGTCGATGGAGCCTTCGCCGGTGAACACCACGTCAGCCCATTGCGCGGCCGCATCGAGTCCGGATTGTTCGATGACGATGGCGATGCCCGGGCGGAATTCGGCGTTTAGGAAGCCTTCAGCGCTGCACCGATGCCACCGGCCGCGCCGGCACCCGGCACGTCGTTCACGGCAACGCCGAGCTGGCTGTCGATTACCTGCGCAAAATGCGCGAGGGCGGCGTCCAATGTGGCGACATCATCTTTGGACGCACCTTTCTGCGGGCCGAACACGGCGCTGGCGCCGGTGGGGCCGGTCAGCGGGTTGGTCACGTCGCAGGCGGCGGTGATGGCGACGTTCTTGAGAGCCGGTCCATCGTGCTGATATCGATGGTGGTCAGATTGGCGAGGGCCGCTCCCCCGTGTGCCAAGTCGTTACCGTTCTTGTCCAGAAGACGAACGCCGAGGGCCTGCAGAAGTCCGGCACCGGCGTCGTTGGTGGCGCTGCCGCCGAGCCCGACGATGATGCGCTTGGCTCCGGAACGGACGGCGGCGAGCATGAGTTCGCCGGTGCCGTAGGAGGAGGCGATCAACGGGTTGCGTTCTTTGGCTTCAAGCAGTGCCAGTCCGCTGGCTTCGGCTGTCTCGACCACGGCGGTCGTGCCGTCGGCGAGCAGACCGAAGTGGCCTTCGACAGGCCGGCCGAGCGGGTCGTGGACCGGCACGGCGCGCATCGATCCGCCGGTGGCGTCGACAAGCGCGCGTGCGGTGCCTTCACCGCCGTCGGCCATGGGAAGGCAACGGACCTCGGCATCGTGGTCGGCATTCTCAATCCCCTGAGCCATCGCCCGGGCCGCCTCCATGGCGGTCAGGCTCTCTTTGAAGGAGTCAGGGGCGCATAAGTATCGCGTCATGCTTCGAGCATACCGCACGACACGACGAAACGGTAAACGTTTTCCGTAATTCGCGTGATTATTTTTTTGTTCAGAATTCAGGCTTTCCAATCCACAATGCTACTATTGCAAGCAAAAATGCGATATCGTTGCGGTAAACGTTTAGACACGTTTTCCGTTTCAGGGAAGAAAAGGATCGATTCGATCGTGGCTGTACAGAACGATAAGGCGCAATCGCCAGCGACATTGATGGATGTCGCCAAAGAAGCCCAAGTCTCCATCGCCACCGCATCCCGCGTGCTCAACGGCAGCACCCGCAAGGTACGCAACCAATCGTATGTCAAGGTGATGGAAGCAGCCACCAAGCTCAACTATCGTCCCAACGCCTATGCTCAGGCAGTGGCCAAAGGCACCGCACCGAACATCGTGCTGCTGGTCTCCGATATCTCCGATCCCTACTTCGCATCCGTATCGCAAGGCGTGGTCAAGGCGGCGGCCGAACGCGGCATTTCCGTGACCATCGGCGTGGCAGCCACCCCGCACGAAGAGTTGGAGGCGGTGCGTAAGTCCGTATCCACCAGGCCGCGCGGCATCATCATCTCCGAAAGTGAATACACCGACGCGCCGGAACGCCAGGCGTTGCAGACGGAACTCACCCAGTACGAAGCATCCGGCGGACGTGCCGTGTTCGTGCTCAACCGCAACCTGCCCTTCCCGGCCGTGGACATGGCGAACGATGTCGCGCGCGCGCCATCGCAAAGCTGATCGTCGATTCCGGGTATACGCGCCTGCGATTCTCAAGGGCGATGACGCACATCGCTCCTCCAAAGAACGACTGGCCGGCGTGATGGAAGTGTTGGACGAGGCAGGCATCACCGTGGATCCGAAAGCCGTGGCGAATGGTAAGTTCAGCCGTACCGACGGCTATGCGGCCGTCATGCAAATGGCCCGATCCGGACTGCTGAAGCCGGGCGAAGGCGCACTGTACGACGGCAAAGGCATCGATTCAATCATCGCGCTCAACGACGTGATGGCCATCGGTGCGATGACCGCGTTGCGCGCCAACGGCATCGAGCCGGGTCGGGAAATCGGCGTCACCGGTTTCGGCGACATCCCCTACTCCGCCGACGTGTTTCCGCCACTGACCACCGTGCATCTGCCGCTGGCCGAAATGGGCCAGGCCGCCGTGGACAGCATCCTGTCCAACCGCGATGACGGGGAGGCCACCGGCGGCACTGCCAACCGCCTGATCTACGTGCAAAGCGCCCCGGACGTAGTCCTACGCGGTTCCCTCCCCCGCCGGTAAAACAAAAATAGCTCCCTCTGACGGTGTAACCACAACTAGCGAACAGGTAATGGCGACTGCCGCGCACCATACCACCGACTCATACACCGACGAAATCGAAGAACTGTTCGATTACCGAGTCATTGAGCAACCGGCCACGACGAGTGGGCACCACTCGATGATTATCGGATACGGTAATCAGGCCTTCGCTGACCATTGGGGCGAGTTGGTCAAGGGAAACATTACGGAGAGTCTGGGGCGTGCTGCTCATACCCGCATCGTTGATGGCGCGTTGATGCGGTCGAGGTCAAGGCCCTCGTGCAGGCGCAGCCCGAGCATGATGAGCTCTTCGAGGTTTTCCTCGGGAGTGATCGTCTCGCTATCGGCCCACGGCACACGGTTCTCGTTGATGGCCGTGCCCCACAAACGCGGGTGCGCGATGTCCCAGCTGCGCAGACCGTGTGAGACAGAAACCACCCCCAGTCCGGCATCCGCCGGACAACCCCCGCCAGCGGGGGCATGAATTTCTTGGGAGTTGTTCCCATGCGCGTTGATCATACCTAGTTCGGCGTTGGCCTGTCCATCAGCTGAGGCAGAGGCAATGGCTTCGGACTTGCTCCCGCCAGCGGGGGCTGTCAGCGAAGCCGACTGGGGGTGGTCAGCCTCGGTCACCGCGTTGTAGTGGGAGTGGGCACCTGGCCCTAGACCGGCCCAATCAACGTTGCGCCAGTAGCCGAGGTTGTGCTGGCTTTCGTATCCGGGGCGAGCCCAGTTGGAGACCTCATACCATTCGAGGCCGGCGGCGGCGAACAGGTCGTCAGCGATCTCGTATTTAGCGGCCTCGTCATCGTCATTGGGCTTGGGCAGAGTGCCGGCCGCGATTTGACGGCCCATTTTCGTGGTGGGTTCCACGGTCAATGCGTAGGCGGAGATGTGGTTTACGCCAAGATCGATGGCGGTCGTGACCGAGGTGCGCCAATCGTCAAGGCTCTCCCCCGGAGCGCCGTAAATCAGATCCACGCTGGAGCGCAGCCCAGCCTTGTTCGCCGCATTGACGCCTACGGCCACGTTGGCCGGCGTATGCGTGCGGTCGAGGGTTTTGAGCACGTGCGGCACGGCAGATTGCATGCCGAAGGAAACACGGGTGAAGCCGCCGGCAGCGAGCTCATTGATGTAATACTCGTTGACCGTGTCCGGATTGGCTTCGGTAGTGATTTCCGCGTCGGGCGCGATGCTCCAGATCTTGCGGACGCATCGAGCATGGCGACCAGATCGCGGGCGGCGAGAATTGTGGGGGTGCCGCCGCCGAAGAACACGGTGGAAACCGGCGGCTCCTCGATGCCGTGGTCGAGCTGCCACTGCTTGGTCAATTTCATTTCCCGAATGACCATATTGGCATAGTTGCCGCGCGAGGCCCCCGCACCAAGATCCGTAGCCGTGTAGGTGTTGAAGTCGCAGTAACCGCAGCGCCGCAAGCAGAACGGGACGTGGATGTAGACCTCGAACACTAGCCCTCGGTCTTCTGAGCGGCGCGGATCTTGTCTTTGGTGTCGCGGTCGTTGGAGTCCTCGCCGGTGGACAGGGCTGCGATGAACGCCTCCTGCGGCACCTCCACATGGCCGAGCATCTTCATGCGCTTCTTGCCAGCCTTCTGCTTTTCGAGCAACTTGCGCTTACGGGTGATGTCGCCGCCGTAGCACTTGGCGAGCACGTCCTTGCGTAACGCACGAATGTTCTCACGTGCGATGATGCGCGAACCAATCGCAGCCTGAATCGGAATCTCGAACTGCTGACGCGGAATCAGACTACGCAGTTTCTTGGTCATCATCACACCGTACGAATACGCCTTATCGCGGTGAACGATGGCACTGAACGCATCGACCTTCTCGCCCTGAATAAGGATGTCCACCTTGACCAAATCGGCGGACTGCTCGCCATCCTCATGGTAATCAAGGGAAGCGTAGCCTTGGTGCGGGACTTGAGCTGGTCGAAGAAGTCGAACACGATTTCCGCCAGCGGAATGCGGTAGTGCATCTCGACACGATCGGTGGAGATGTACTCCATCGTGCCCATAATGCCACGGTGTCCTGGCACAGATCCATCACCGCACCGATGAATTCCTTGGGCGTGATGATGTCGGCGGCAACCATCGGCTCGACAATCTTCTTGATTTTGCCGTCCGGGAATTCGCTCGGGTTGGTCACATGATGCTGGCTGCCGTCCTCGGCGGTCACGTCGTAGGTGACGTTCGGGGCGGTCTGGATCAGGTCGAGGCCGAACTCGCGGGAGAGTCGCTCGTTGACGATTTCCATGTGCAGCAGACCCAGGAAGCCGCAGCGGAAGCCGAAGCCTAGGGCCACGGAGGTTTCCGGCGTGTAGATCAGGGCGGCGTCGTTGAGCTTGAGCTTGTCGAGTGCATCACGCAGTTCGGGGAACTGGGCGTTGTCGATCGGGAACAAACCGGCGTAGACCATCGGCTTCGGGTCGCGATAGCCGGGCAACGGCTCGGCGGCCGGGCGGACGGCCGAAGTCAGGGTGTCGCCCACCTTGGACTGACTCACATCTTTCGCACCGGTGATGATGTAGCCGACCTCGCCGGCACCGAGTGCTTGGTGCGGGTCATATCGGGCTGATCACGCCGATTTCAATGGATCGTGGGTCATGCCAATGCCCATCATGTGGACCTTTTCGCGGTCGTGCAGTTCGCCGTCCTCCATACGGATGTAGGTGACGATGCCGCGGTAGGAGTCGTAGACGGAATCGAAGATCAGCGCGCGGGCGGGGGCATCGGGGTCGCCGTGCGGGGCGGGCACGTCCATGACGATCTGGTCGAGCAGGTCGGCCACGCCTTCGCCGGTTTTGCCGGAGACGCGCAGCACGTCGCTCGGCTCGCAGCCGATCAGACCTGCGATCTCCTCGGCATGCTTGTCCGGTTCTGCGGACGGCAGGTCGATTTTGTTGAGCACGGGGATGATGGCCAGATCATGGTCGATGGCTATATACAGATTGGACAGGGTCTGCGCCTCGATGCCCTGGGTGGCGTCGACGAGCAGCACCGCGCCTTCGCAGGCGGCCAGTGCGCGGGACACCTCATAGGTGAAGTCCACGTGGCCGGGGGTGTCGATCATACCGAGCGTGTATTCGGTGCCGTCAAAGGTCCACGGCACGCGCACGGCCTGGGATTTGATGGTGATGCCACGCTCCTGCTCGATATCCATACGGTCGAGGAAGCGATCGCGCATCTCTCGCTCGGGCACAATGCCGCTCAACTGCAAGATGCGGTCGGCCACGGTCGACTTGCCGTGGTCGATGTGTGCGATGATACAGAAGTTGCGAATCACCGACTGATCCGTGGAACCCGGCTGATTGTGTTGGACGACCAACGCATTCCTCCTCTTGGCATATACTCAAACTTCACCTAGTGTAGCCGAGGGACTGTATTCGGCGTGGCATTGCGCGGGTTTTTCCGGGGCTCATGCTATCCTCTAACTTTTGTATGTCCTTATAACACACATCGTTTGGAGTAAACGTGGCAAACATTAAGTCGCAGAAGAAGCGCGTGCTCACCAATGAGAAGGCGCACCTTCGCAACGTGGCTGTGAAGTCCGGCCTGAAGACCGCCATCCGCGCCACCCGCGAAGCCATCGCCGCCGGTGACAAGGCTGCCGCCGAGGCCGCCTACAAGGTTGCCGCCCAGAAGCTCGACAAGGCTGCTGGCGCTGGCGTGATCCACAAGAACCAGGCCGCCAACCGCAAGTCCGGCCTCGCTGTTGCGATCAACGCTCTGTGAGCATAAGCCTCTTAAGGTTTTAGAAAGTCCCGCAAGTCATCTGGCTTGCGGGACTTTTTGTATCTCTGTTCAAAGAGGTACATTGGCGGTCTTGCGAAATGACATCTCCGTTCAGAGAGGTACCGAATACGGGAAAAACCAACTATAAACGCCATCATTGCAACACTTATACTCAGCGTTTCGTGCTTCAGGTACCTCTTTGAAAGCAGTTAGCATTCTGCAGAAGGCCAGATGTACCTCTTTGAAGACAGTTAGCCCTGAGGCGGCCTTGAACCATCCTGAGGCTTGTCTTCTTCGTCCTTGGTGGTATCGCCGGGATCGACGGTATCGGCGTGCGGATGGATGACCGGGCGCTTGAGATATCGGCTTTCGCTGGGCAGGTAGACGCGATGACGTTCGACGGCTCCGGGCAGAGTGACGTTGAAGCCTACCGAGAGCAGTCGCAGCGCCACCACGATGATGACGATCAGCACGTCGAGCAGCATTTCCGAGCGCATGTCGAACCAGCCGTAGCTTACGCCGCGCCATACCAGCACGGTCAGGATGCAGCCGATGAACGAAGGCACAGCATAGAGGTGTTTGTCTCGAATAATCATTGGCACGTCGCCAATGAAGATGTCACGAATGAGGCCGCCGGCCAGTGCTGTGAACATGCCAAGGAATACGGCTGTCATGCCTGAGGAACCGTAGGCCAGAGCTTTTGCGGTGCCGCTGACTGCGAATAGTCCGAGGCCCAGAGCATCGATGACAGTCATCGTCCATTTGAGTTTGGTGATCTCCGGATGGGCCACCACCACGATAATGCCGGAAAACAGCGTGGTGAGCACATAGCCTTTGTCGGTGATGCCGACCGGCGGCAGGGCACCGAGCATCACGTCGCGCACAAGACCGCCGCCGAGTGCGGTAAGCCATCCGCACAGCATGATGGTGAAGATGTCGTAGCCCTTGCGAATGGCGGCAAGTCCGCCCGATAATCCCCAACACAGGATTGCTAAATACTCGATGACCACAAAAACGATGTTGTTCTCCAACGCCACCTGCATGAGCCGCTCCCCTCTGGTACCGCTTCGGTTCGTCTCAGTCCGTCTTCGTTCTGTTCCCGTTCATCCTTATTCGGCGCTACAGCCCGTCGTACCCGAGCCTACAACAGGCCTTGCCTGAGTAGTATGGCCGGGGAGGAAGGGGCCACTAAGACGTGAATAGGATGCAATGACGCCAGCTTGCCGGTAGTCGTTGGCAACTCAGCACCTCTAGGTTTTACGATCCGTGATCAAAAAACATGTATGGACTTAATCGTTGTTGATTTCTGATTCAATCAAGGCGACTTTTTCTTCGACATCACGCAAGCGATTGCGCAGTGCGGACTCGATATCGATGCCGTCAACGCGGGCCTTGCGCACGACGGCGAGGATTTCATCGGCGTAGGCATCGGCCTTCTCCCGTTCAGCGGAATTGTCGCCGCTTGATTCGGATTGGTTCGCCGCTTGAGGATGTACATCATCTCGCTGAGCATCAGCCGCAGCCGACTCATCAAACGCCGCGAACAATCTATCAGCATTCGGCGATTTGGAGATGCGAGAAACGACTTTGGCCGCGCGAGGCAACGCACCTTGAGCGCGGGAAATGCCTCAAGCACGGATTTACGATGCTTTTCCTGCTGTTTCATCTTTTCCCATAGAGCCAGCACAGCTTCCGGGGATTCGGGTTGGGCAGCTTCTCCCCCGTCGTTACTGTCAGCATCAAAAGCATCAGAAGAATCAGAGGAATTGCCGGCATCATCAGCCGCAAACACATGCGGATGCCGAGTGATGAGCTTGTTCACCAACCGATCGGCGACCTCATCAATACCGAACGGGTCCTCAGTATCCGATTCGCAGACCCGCGCCTGAAACACGGATTGCAGCAACACATCACCCAGTTCCTCGCGCATGTTGTCACGGTCGTGAGTCTCCACCGCGTCGACGTATTCGTAGGTTTCCTCGAGCAGATTCTTGAGCAGCGACTTGTTCGTCTGCTTGCCGTCCCACGGGCAGCCGCCCGGCGAATACAGCACATCCACCACGGCCTTGACCCGGTCCAGCGCCGTCGCTGCCTCAGCCACCGGCTTCAATTTCGAGCAGTGTTCGAAGCCTGACGGCAAACGGTAGGCTGAAGCATGGTATTCCGTCATGTCACTCATCTTGCTCATAGGTTTGCTCCTGTTCTCATCTGGATGAACCATAACCACCCCCCGCAACGTGCAGAAGACCTAGATCATATTATTTGTTGCGGAATGTTGCTAAATCCATCTGTATCTCTCTAGCCAAGAACATTTCCAATACGCCAAGACCCTTGGAATTGTTGCTGTTCCAAGGGGTCTTAGTCAGAAACAAAAGGTGCTAGTTCAGCACACCTTCCACATCCAGTTGTGCGGGTCCTCGACTTCGCCGAGCTGGATGCCGAGCAGCTCGTCGCGCAGTTCGCAGGTGAGCTTGCCGGAGCCGCCGTCGGCGACGGTGACATCGAACTTCTCGGACTTGAAGCGACCGATCGGGGTGATGATGGCGGCGGTACCGCAAGCGAACACCTCGGTGACTTCGCCGGACTTGATGTCCTCGAGCAGCTGGTCGAGGGCAATCATGGTCTCGACTACGTCGTGGCCCTTGTCCTGCAGCAGCTGAATCAGGGAGCGACGGGTCACACCCGGCAGAATGTTACCGGTCAGGGACGGGGTCTCCACGTGGCCATCCTTGTGCACGGCCATCATGTTCATGCCACCGAGCTCTTCGAGGTAGGTCTTGGTGGCGGCGTCCACGAAGCACACCTGCTCGCAGCCATTCTCAACACCCTTGTACTCGCCGAGCAGGGAGCGGCGTAGTTGCCGCCGCACTTGGCGAAACCAGTGCCGCCAGGGCCGGTGCGGAACACTTGTCTTCAACCAGATGCTCACCGGCTTGACGCCGCCCGGGAAGTACGGGCCGGACGGGGAGGCGATCACGCAGTAGTCGACTTCCTGCGGGGCGCGCACGCGAGGAACGGCTCGGAAGCGAACATGAACGGACGCATGTACAGCGTGTACTCGCGGCGGGACGGCACCCAGTTGGCGTCGCGCTTGACCAGCGCGGCCACGGAACCGAGGAAGTCGTCAATCGGCAGCTCAGGCAGGTACAGACGCTTGGCGGAGTTCTGGAAACGCTCGGCGTTCGCATCCGGCGGAACAGCCAGGTGGAGCCGTCGGCATGACGGTAAGCCTTGAGGCCCTCGAAGCACTCCTGTGCGTAGTGCAGCACGGAAGCACCCGGATCCATCTTGAGCGGTGCGTACGGTTCGACGCGGCGGTCGGACCAACCTTCGCCCTTGGTCCAGGTCATGTGGGTCATGTTGTCGGAGAACACCTGGCCGAAAGCCGGCTTGTCGATGAGGGACTGGCGCTTCTCATCGGATGCGGGGTTGTCGTTCGGCAGTACGGTGAACGGTTCGGCGAGCTTGTCGAGCGATGCCGGATCGTGGTGCGTGTTTTCAGTCATTACTAGCTACTTCTTCTTGACTTTGGCGGCCCGAAAGCCACCATATGGGGTGTGTGCTGTGCGCTTGTGGCGCGAGCTCTGTTGCATACTTTTGCACACCCATGTGTTACTCGTGTGGCAGAGTTCACATGGTGAAAAAACGAAGAAGCCCGCACCGTTCTCAACGGCTGCGGGCTTCCACGTTTCAGTTATGTTCTGAATTGTTCGCTATCGAAGCGATCGACTCACTTGGCGTCGGCAGCCGGAGCAGCAGCGTCGGCAGCCGGAGCAGCAGCTTCCGGAGCGGCGGTGGACTCAGAAGCATCTTCCGGCACCTCAACGGTGACGACGGACTCTTCCGGGTCCTCAACGTCGAGCTCAACGCCTTCAGGCAGAACAACGTCCTTAGCGAACACCTTGGTGCCGTCGGTTAGGCCCTCGACGCTCACAACGATCTTCTCAGGCAGGTTGGCGACGTCAGCGCGAACCTTGAGCTCCTGAATGTCGACGAATGCCACAGCAGCGCCCTTCGGGGTGCCTTCAACGAAGACCGGCACCTCGACGTCGATCTTCTCACCGGCCTTGACCTCAAGGAAGTCAACGTGCTCGATGATGCGCTTGACCGGGTTCTTCTGCACGTCCTTGACGACGGCCATCTTGGTGTTGCCGTCGAAGGCGATGGTGAACAGGGCGTTGGTGTGACGCAGGGCCAGGGTGGTCTCGCGCATCGGCAAGGTCACGAAGGCGGGCTCTTCGCCGCCGGCGTAGATGGTGGCCGGAATCTTGTTGGCAACGCGCAGACGACGAGCAACGCCCTTGCCGAACTCGGAACGGGCCTCGCCTCAAGCTTAATGGTGGTAGCATAATGGATACTCCTTGTAGTTTCGTTTCGTTCTGTCTCGCTCAGACGCCACGACACGCCGAAAGACACCCTACAAGGAGTGAAATACACCGAGTCGATAACGGAAGCTGTGTCATGTGTCAGCACGCACACTTCCCTCGCCAAAGCAACAATTGTCAAGTATACGCCAACTCCGGACTTTGGCGCGGTGATGCTTCGATGACACTGCATCCCGCCGTCCCAGCCACGTCAACGTACGGTTTCCGCGAAATAATCCCTAACTTTGTGAAGAACGTACGCTTACCCGTTCTCAACGTACGGTTTTCACGAAATCGTCCGCCATTCGTGAAAATCGTACGCTCAGCGACACTCAGTGTACGGTCTTTCACGAAGTTGGGGATGATTTCGAAAATAACGTACGATGGTGAGTACCGTATCGGGAGGTTGATATGACTCGTTCGGACGACGTCGTCAATGAGGATGGCCATGACGTCATCGCCGCACACACTCGCGTTGTCAGGGGTATGGCTGCGGCACTTGCCGCGATAGCCGCCACAGGAGCCGGCGTCACAGCCGCGGCCGCCAACGTCATGTTCACGTTCGCGCTGGACACCAAGGCCAAACGTTCGATGTTCAACATGCCGCACGAGGAGACACCGAAAGGCATCGAATTCGACATGTCCGAGCAGCTTGAGGCCGCCCGGTGGTTCGAGGAGGCCAAGCAATCGGTCACGCTGCGCAGCCATGATGGATTGAAACTCCACGGCTGGCTGTTGGACCCGGATTGTTCCGACCCACAGCCGCATCTATACGCGATCTGCTGCCATGGCTATGCCGGAGAGCCCGCGGAAATGGCCAAATGGGCGCATCGCTATGCGCAACTCGGTTTTACGGTCCTGCTACCCGCGCAGCGCGCCCATGAGTTGAGCGAAGGGCGTTACGTGGGTATGGGATTGCTGGAAAGCGACGATCTGTTGGGCTGGGTTTCGCTGATCACCGCAGCTGATCCGGATGCACGCATTCTGTTGCATGGCAATTCGATGGGCGCCGCCACGGTGATGATGGCGGCCGGCGATGCGCGACTCCCCCGCAACGTCGTCGCCGCGATTTCCGATTGCGGATACAGTTCCGTGGTCTCGCAGTTTACGGATAATGCCGAGGCGATGTTCCGTTTGCCGCACTCGTTGGCCGTGCTGCTGGTCAAAGTGGCCAGTCATGTGTCTGAACGCAAGGCTGGATACCGGTTTGAGGACGCCTCCTGTGTGAAGGCATTACGGCACGCGACTATTCCGATGATGTTCATTCATGGCGGAGCGGATACTTTTGTCAATCCGAAGTATCTGGACATCAATTACAACGCCTGCGCCAGCATCGACCGCGAGAAGCTGCTGATTCCCGGCGCCGACCACACGATGAGCGCCAGCACCGATCCGGACCGCTATTGGCGTCGCGTTAACAGCTTTGTTAAGCGGGTGTTTGGGCTGTAGTAGATATAGAGCTCGGCTCCCCTCTGTGAGGGGAGCCGCCAGCGAAGCTGACTGAGGGGAGCACCCGCGTATGGGCTACTCCCCTCAGTCTCACTCCGTTCGACAGCTCCCCTCACAGAGGGGAGCCAAGAATGGTTACGCGAGCAATTCCTTGACGGCGGCGATAACGGCCTGCAGACTCTTCTTCGCGTCACCGAACAGCATCTGGGTGTTGTCTTCGAAGTAGAGCTCGTTCTGGATACCGGCATAGCCCATACCGCGGCCGCGCTTCATGACCACGACGTTCTGGGACTTGTCGACGTCGAGAATCGGCATGCCGGAGACCGGGGTGCCGGGACGGCGAGCAGCCGGGTTGGTCACATCGTTGGCGCCGACGACCAGAGCCACGTTGGCCTGCGGGAACTGCGGGTTGATCTCATCAAGATCCACGAGCTCCTCGTAGGGCACGTTGGCCTCGGCCAGCAGCACGTTCATGTGGCCAGGCATACGGCCTGCGACCGGGTGAATGGCGTAGGAGACTTCCACGCCGTGGCCCTTGAGCAGTTCGCCGAGGTCAGCGAGCTCGCGCTGGGCCTGAGCCTGAGCCAAACCGAAGCCGGGCACGAAGATGACCTTCTGCGCGTAGACGAGCTGAACGGCCAGATCGTCCGGCGTGGTCTCCTTCATGGTGCCTTCCGGACCGTCGCCAGCAGCGGCGGCGTCAGCACCACCGCCGAAGCCACCGGCCAAGACGGAGAGCAGCGGGCGGTTCATGGCCTGAGCCATGAGGATGGACAGGGTCACACCGGCGGAACCGACGAGTGCGCCGGCCACGATCAGGGCGACATTGTCAATCGCCAGACCGGACATAGCCACAGCCGTACCGGTGCAGGCGTTGAGCACAGAGATGACGACGGGCATATCGGCGCCGCCGATCGGAATCACGAACACCAAGCCGTAGCACAGGGCGAACACGGTGGTCAGAATCGACCACAGCAGACGCTGTTCGGGCTGGACGCACAGCATGACCAGCGAGACGACAGACAGCACGGCGAACAGAATGTTCCATACGCCCTTGCCCGGCAGGTTCAGCTTCTTGACCCACTTGATACCCTGCAGCTTGCCGGCTGCGATGAGCGAGCCGGTGAAGGTCACAGAACCGATGAGAATACCGAGACCAGCGGTGATGAGCACCACGATGTCCGGGGTGCCTTCCTTGGTCAGGATGTCGTTCAGGGCCACGAGTGCGGCGGCGCCACCACCCACGGTATTGAACACGGAGACCAGCTGCGGCATATCGGTCATCTTCACCTTCTTGGCGGAGACGACACCGGCCACGGCACCGATCAGGATGCCGACGACCAGCACCACCACGGCGACAATGTTCACGAAGCCCTTGGCGAAGAGCACGATGAACGCCATGAGCACGGCCACGACCATGCCGAACGCGGAGATCTGGTTACCCTTGCGGGCGGTCTTCGGCGAATTCATGAAATGCAGACCGACCACAAACAGGACGGCAGAGAACAGGTAGACGAACCAAGCGACGATGTCGATGGCGCCAACGGTTGCGGAGGTCATTACTTCGACTCCCCCTTCTTCTCGTTCTTGCTGGACTTGAACATCTCAAGCATGCGGTCGGTGACCACGTAGCCACCAACGACGTTCATGGTGCCCAGCACAGCGGCCAGGAAGATGAACACGTAGGCCAGCGGGCTATTGGCTTCGGCTGCCACGATCACAACGCCGACGATGACGATGCCGTGGATGGAGTTCGCGCCGGACATAAGCGGCGTGTGCAGGGTGGCGGGCACCTTGCCAATGACCTCGATGCCGATGAGCAGCGCGAGGACGAACAGGGTAATGGAAACGACGAGAGTAGGCATGGTATTCCTTCTTCCTTACTTCTCGGACTTCTCGGCATCGGCAGCAGCTGCCGGGGCGGCGGCGCGGCCGGCAACCACCAGCGCGTCGTCAAGTTCTTCGGTGAGATCCTGGCCGAGCTTGCCGTCACGCACGAAGTGCACGAGGATGTCGGCCACATTGCGCGAAAGCAGGTTGGATGCGGTGGCGGCAACGCCGGAGGCCAGGTAGGGAGCGCCGATCAGCTTGACGCCGCCCTCGGTGACCTGCTCACCAACGGCGGAGCCTTCGACGTTGCCGCCGAGGTCGGATGCTGCGCAGTCCACGATCACGGCACCACGCTTGAGACCCTTGACGCCGGCTGCGGTGAGCAGCACCGGGGGCTTGCGGCCCGGGACCTTGGCGGTGGTGATGATGATGTCAAAGCCGGCGGCCTTTTCGTCGACGGCAGCCTGCTGCTGAGCCTGCTCTTCGGCGCTCAGCGCGCGGGCATAACCGCCCTCGCCCTGGCCCTTGGAGAAGTCAAGTCCCAGATCAAGGAACTTCGCGCCGAGGGACTCGACCTCGCCCTGGGAGGCGGGACGCACGTCGTACGCGGTGACGACCGCGCCAAGACGCTTCAGCGTACCGATGGCCTGCAGGCCGGCGATGCCGGCACCGAGCACCAGCGCCTTAGCCGGGCGAATCGTGCCGGCGGCGGTGGTCATCATCGGCAGGAAGGAACCGTAAGCATCGGCGGCGGTGATGGCTGCCTTGTAGCCCATCACGGAGTTCTGAGAGGTCATCTCATCCATGGACTGGGCGCTGGAAAGCTTACGGGGCAGCTTTTCGATGGCGATGCCACCAGACCGGCCTTCTCGAGCGCGGCCACGTAATCGGCATCGGTGAAGGAACCGAGCATGCCAATGACCCACTGGCCGGCCTTGAGCTTGGCCACGGTCTCGGCGGACGGTCGGTCCACAAAACCGAGCGCGTCGGCTTCGGCGAGCACCTCGTCACGGCTGGTCACCTTCGCACCGGCCTTTTCGTAATCCTCATCGGTGTAGTCGGCAGCAATGCCGGCACCTGCTTCAATCAGTGAGGAGACACCGCTCCTCTTCAGCCGGGTGACGATATCCGGCGTCAGCGCGACGCGGGATTCCGTTTCGGACGTTTCGTTCAAAACGCCGAACACCACGGTGGCTTCTGGGTTTTGCGCCATGAGAGCCCTTTCTTGTTCTACTTCAAAATGGACATGGTTATCCGCATGGTAAGTGTAGTCGAAAGGTAAAGACCATGACTTGAGATTCCGCCAATCGAAACAGAAACGAACCCGAAATTAGTAAGAAATACGAATGTGTCCATGTGCATTGCGGATGAATTGCTCGGAAGTCGTCCAACAATCACCCGGCATCGATCAGCAACCAACCGCTCAATAATTATCGACAATCACCGTTTCGTAGCTCACGGTTACTCAACAATATCGGGACCTGTGCAATATTTTGCCACGCACTCCCCTAACCAGCCAGAATCCTACGGTTGCGTAAGGTGACGAGTTCGGTTTGGGCGATTACAATTTGAACTTTGAGAAGCGTTCGCCTCATGGCTGGACGACACTGAAAGGTTTACAGGAGCAAGACTTGTCGGTTATCAATTCCTTCACGCAGCACACTATCAATCTCACCCGTAAGGCGCTCAGGTTGGGATCCGACTTCGTCCACCCGGTCCACGACGACACCCCGGACGAGCCCGATTACCTGTCCAACGCCGACGTGCCGGTCGAGACCAATATCGCTTTGCCTCACAGCGACGATTGGGACGACGGCCACCTGACCGTCACCGACATCGACCCCGCCACCGGCCTGCTCACCACCTCCACCGAAGGCAATCCGCCGCTGGACGAAGGTACGTCCATCTACGACCTGTATGCGGACCGCGCCGAACGTATGGGCGATGAGCCGCTGTACACCTACAAGTCCGGCAACGATTGGGTGACCGTCACCGCCAACGAGTTCCTGGCTGACGTGCGTGCCGTGGCCAAGGGCCTGATTCATTACGGCCTGAAGAAGGGCGATGCCGTGGCATTCATGTGCCGAACTTCCTACGACTGGGACCTGACCGACGCGGCGATCATGGCGTGCGGCGGCGTGCTCGCCACCATCTACGACACCGATTCCGCCGAGCAGATTCGCAATATCGTCAACAACTCCGATGCCCGACTGCTGATCGTGCAGGACACGGACATGCGTAAGAAGGCGGATGGGGCCGTCGAAGAGTGCCCGTCCCTGGAGCACATCATCACCATCGAGACCGGTGGCTTGGACGAGATCAAGGCCTACGGCACCACGGTCTCGGACGAGGAGCTGGACGAGCGCATCGATTCGGTCAAGAAGACCGACCTGTGTTCCATCGTGTACACCTCCGGTTCCACGGCCGCGCCGAAAGGCGTGGAGATGACCCACGAGCACTACTGCCAGACCGCGCTGAATCTGCGGCTACATGCCCGATCTGCTGCACGACAAGAGGAACACCATCCTGCTGTTCCTGCCGCAGGCCCATTCCTTCGCCCGCGCCATCAACTACATCGTCGTCTCCTCGAACGTCCGCATCTACATCGCCACCGGCATCAAGACGCTGATCAGCGATCTGCAGGTGGCCAAGCCCACTCTCATGATCGTGGTGCCGCGCGTGCTGGAGAAGGTGTACAACGCCGCGTCCCAGAAGGCCGGCCACGGCCCCAAGGGCGTGGTGTTCGCCTCCGCCGTGGTGGCCGCGCAGAACTATATGAAGGAGGTCTCCGCCAATGGCAAGGCAGGTGCACTGACCCGCACTCGCCGCGCTGCCTTCGATCCGATTGTCTACTCTTCGCTGCGCGAAGTGCTCGGCGGTCGCGCCAAGTGGATTGTGGCCGGCGGTGCCCCGCTTGACCCGGAACTGCTGGCTTTCTTCCGTGGCGCGGGTGTGCCTGTATACGAGGGCTATGGTCTGACCGAGACCACCGCACCGTGCGCGTTCAGCCGCTGGGTACGCCGTTCCACGCTGGTTCCGTGGGCATCGCATTCCCCGGATTCTCCCTGCGCATCGCCGAGGACGGCGAAATTCAGGTCAAGGGTCGTGCCGTGTTCCCGCGCTATCACAAGAACGACGAGGCCACTGAGCTGTCGTTCACCGAAGATGGCTGGTATGTCACCGGCGACTTGGGCCGTATCGACAACGATGGCTTCCTGTACATCACCGGTCGTAAGAAGGATCTGATTATCACTGCAGGTGGTAAGAACGTCTCCCCCGGCCCGATCGAGGAAGTCATTCAGCGTTGCGAGTTCGTCTCCCAGGCACTGGTGCTGGGTGATAAGCGTCCGTTCATCTCCGCATTGGTGACGCTGGACGAGGAGTCGCTGCGCCCGTGGCTGGCCGCCAAGGGCCTGGACGAGAACATGCCGCTGGAGGATGCCGCCAAGAACGCCGCCGTGCGCGCCGAAGTGCAGAAGTGGTCGATCAGGCCAACGAGGGCGTCTCCCGCGCCGAGTCCGTGCGCAAGTTCATCATCCTGCCCGAGGAGTTCACTCAGGAAAACGGCCTGATGACCGCTTCCATGAAGGTGATTCGTCCCAAGGTCATCAAGCGCTACTCCACCCTCCTCAACACCCAGATGTACACGAAGCGGAAGTAAACCGTATAGCAAAAGCTCCCTCTGACGAGGGAGCTTTTTTCGTCTATAAGCCTTAGAAGCCCAGGCGCTCCAGCTGCTTGGGGTCGGACTGCCAGCCTTTGGCTACCTTGACGTGGAGGTCGAGCTTGGCTTTTTGGCCGACGATGCGGTTGACCGGGGTGCGCAGCTTCTTCTTGACGTAGGTGAGGTTCGAGGCGCCCTTGCCGATGATGATCGGCTTCTGGGAGTCACGCTCCACGTAAATGGACACGTTGACCTGCGCCTTGCCGTCATAGCCCTGACCGGTCTCGTTGTCTTCCGGATAGTCGATGGAATCAACCACCACGGCCAGCGAATGCGGCAGCTCGTCGTCCAGGGTCTCAAGGAACGCACCGCGCACGAGTTCGGCGATGGTGTCTTCCGGACGCTCCTCGCTGATCTGATCGTCCGGGTACATCTGCGGACCCTCGGGCGTGTGCTCAATGAGCACGTTCTTCACTTCAGCCAGATTGTCGTGCTTCAGAGCGCTCACCGGCACGATGTCCGAGAAATCGGCGAAATCGTTGATTTCGATGAGCTTGTTGATGAGTTGCTGACGGCCAAGCTCGTCGATCTTGGTGACGATGGCAATCAGCGGGATGCGCCACTTGAACGTACCGTCCTCACGCTTGGTGGCGAAGTCGGTACGCAGTCGGGAGAGAATACGCTTGTCGCCGGGGCCGATTTCCTGATCGGCGGGCAGCAGGAAGGCCACCACGTCCACATCGGCCAGAGATTCGTCGACCACGTCGTTCAGACGCTGGCCGAGCAACGTACGCGGACGGTGAATACCGGGCGTGTCCACGAGCACGAGCTGCGCGTGGTCGGCGGTCAGGATGCCGCGGATCGCCTTACGGGTGGTTTCCGGGCGAGAGGATGCGATGGCGATCTGCTTGCCGATCAACGCGTTGATCAACGTGGATTTGCCGACGTTCGGGCGGCCGACCACGGCCACGAATCCGGAGCGATACGGCACGTCCTGCTTGGTCACGTTCGCCGTTTCACCGGTCGCGTCGACTTCGGCAACGCCGGCAACATCGGAAGCATCGGTAACGTCAATGTCATCGACGTCGTTCGTGCTGTTGTTCTGATCGGTCATATCACTCCTTGCTGGCGGTATCATCGCCTTCGACGGGCTCGCCGTCAGTTTCCTCATGGGTCTTGTTATTTTCCTCGCCGCCCTCGACGTGCGCCGGTTCTACGACGATGGTGGACACCTTCTTGCGGCGTCCGGCGGAGTCCACGGCGGTCAGTCGCAGACCGCGCGTCACAGCCGAGGCACCGACAATCGGCACTCGGCCAGAATCTTGGTCAGCAGGCCGTACACGGTATCGACATCGTCCTCATCAATGTCGATCTCGAAGATCTCCTCCAGATCGGCAATCGGCGTACGGGCGGGCATCTTCCACTTGTTGTCTCCGATTTTCTCCGGCTCAGTACGCTGGGTGCGGTCGTGCTCGTCTTCCAGCTCGCCGACGATCTGTTCGATGGCATCCTCGATAGTCACCATGCCGGCGATGCCGCCGTACTCATCGACCACCACGGCCACATGCTGGCGGGAACGCTGCATCTCATGGAACAGGTCGTCCACCGGCTTGGATTCGGGAACAAGCAGCGGCTGCCGGACGATGGATTCGACCGCGCGCTCCATGGCCGCCGGGTTGAAGGCGGTGGCACGCACGGCATCCTTCAAATAGGCCACGCCGATCAGGTCATCCACATCCTCACCGATCACCGGCACGCGGGAGAAGCCGGAGCGGGAGAACAGTTTCAGCGCGGAAGACAGTGTGGAGTCGCGCTCCATGCAGATCATATCGGTGCGCGGCACCATGATCTCGCGAGTCAACGTATCAGACAGGGTGAGCACGTTGCGCAACATTTCGGAGACTTCCGGATCGAAGTCGTTGGACTCCACCAGTCGGTCGATGGCGGCCTTGCCCTGCTCGAGCTGAATCTTCTCAAGCTCCTCGTCGTCGGACAGATCGGAGTCCTTGGAGCGGCGGCCCGGTCCCTTGGAACCGGACTTGTCGCCACCGATGCGTGCGAACGGCGTGAGCTTGGTGGCCAACGACACGATGCGCGAGTTGGAAATCATGATGCCGACCGGCTTGGCCATGCCGGCGGTGCGCGGGCGGACCAGTACGGAGACCACGGCTACGATAATCGCGAACAGGAATCCGGAGAGCAGTTCAATCCACAGTTCCGCACCCCACAGGGATGCGATGGAAGACACCAGTACGCCGTCGAGCACATTGCAGGCGATGCGGAAGAACGCACAGCTGCCGGCGGTGGCGTAACGGTCGGCGATGAGCGTTGCACGCGATGAATCTTGTCGATCTTCTTCATCTTGAGGAACTGGCTTGCTTCGGAGTCGGTCTGCACCTCGAGGATGAGATTGTTAAGGCTGGCTCGCGTTACGCGGGCCACGGCGCCTTCAGCGGCGGCCATGGTCAGCGAGAGCCAGACGAACAGGGCCGCCACGAGTACAAGAATGACGGTGATGGCGATCGGCGTGGTACTGGAATACTCCATAATGATTTTTCGGTGTCCTTGAATGTCCTTGAACGGTATCGAATAATCCGGATTTGGTGTGATTGATTTGGGAGCTTATTTGGAATCGAGGTCGCGGCCAGCACCGTGCGCGGCGTCGTACAGGGCCAGCGCGTCGGGTGTGCCGGCGGGCAGCGTGGCCTGCACGTTGGCATCGTGGCGTAGGGCGAAGAAGGTGAGCAGCAGCTGTCGCTGCAGGCCGAACATCTGGCGCTCCTGCTCGGGGGTCACGTGGTCGTAGCCGAGCAGGTGCAGGATGCCGTGGATGGTGAGCAACAGCATCTCCTGCATGGTGCTGTGCCCGGCTGCGGCAGCCTGTTGGGCAGCGACCCACGGGCAGATGACGATGTCGCCGAGCACTCCTTCCATCACGGTTTTGCCGTCGCCGGGGCGCAGCTCGTCCATCGGGAAGCTCATCACGTCGGTCGGGCCTTCGAGGTTCATCCAACGCATGTGCAGTTCGGCGATGGGATCGGGATCCACGAACATGATGGTCAGGTCGGACTGGGTGCTCACGCGCATCTGGTCGAGTACCCAAATACCCAAATCGGAGAAGACCTTGGGGTCGATGACCCACTGGGTTTCATTGGTGACGTCAACGCTCATCGTCTGTCTCGCTTTGGTTGGTTGAATCCGCTTGCTGGCGGGCATCGAAGTCGGTATGGTTGCGGCGGCCCTTGCGTTCGATGTCGCGGTGGTCGCCGGCGATGGCGGAGTGACGGTCGTAGGCGGCCACGATCTGTCCGACCAGCTGGTGACGTACCACGTCCTCGGTTTTGAGATGCACGAATGCGATGTCGTTGATACCGCCCAGGATGCGTTCGATGGTGGCCAGTCCCGAGCGAGGCACGGTCAGGTCCACCTGCGAGATATCGCCGGTGATGACCATCGTGGTGTTGAAGCCCAGACGGGTCAGGAACATCTTCATCTGCTGTTCGGTGGTGTTCTGAGCCTCGTCGAGGATCACGAACGCGTCGTTCAGCGTACGGCCGCGCATGTAGGCGAGCGGCGCCACTTCGATGGAGCCGTCGTCCATGTACCGCTTGAGCTGGTCGGCGCCGAGCATGTCGCCAAGCGCGTCGTACAGCGGGCGCAGATACGGGTCAACCTTGTCATTCAGCGTGCCGGGCAGAAAGCCGAGGCTTTCGCCGGCCTCCACGGCCGGGCGCGTGAGGATGATGCGGCGAATCTGCTTGTCCTGGAAGGCACGCACAGCCTTGGCCACGGCCAGATACGTCTTGCCGGTGCCTGCGGGGCCAATGCCGAAGGTGATGGTGTGCGATTCGATGGCGTTCACGTAGGCCACTTGTCCGGCGGTTTTCGCACGGACCGGCACGCCGGCAGCAAAGGTGATGACGCCGGGAACCGTGGGCTTGCGGTACGTCGGGTCGTGGGAGCCGGCAGAACGTGCATGGGCGCGTTCGTTTGAGGTCGATTGCGCCAGTTTGTCACGCACCGGGCCGTGACCGGGATGTTCGAGGCGCACGTGGTTCTTGAGCACGTTCTGGTCGAGCATGCGACGCACGGTGTCGGCGTCCATAGGCGCGGTGTAGGCGGCTTGGATGATGGTATTGACCAAATCCTCGGCCTGTGCGGCCTGGGCTTCGGTCTGCTTGGAGCGGGAGACGATCGCCACGCGGTTGCCGCGCACGATAATCGTCAGGTCCGGAAAGGCGCGCTCTACCTCGCGAATGACCTCGTCAACCGGGCCGAGCACGGCGACGGGGTCAAGTTGGGGCGGGATGGTGATGGTACGTGTAGTCGTTGCCACGAAGCGGATATTCCCCTACTACTCGTCGAGCTTTTCGCCGGTCATCACGTGCGCGTGCACGTGGAAGACGGTCTGGCCGGCGTCGAGACCGGTGTTGAACACCAGTCGGTAGGCGCCGTGAAATTCCTTGTCGGCGATGTTCTGCGCAATGGAGACGATGTGGGCCAGCTCGGTCGGGTCACCGGCGGCAAGTTCGGCGACGTTGGCGTAGTGCTTCTTGGGCACCACGAGCACGTGGACCTTGGCCTTGGGATTGATGTCGTTGAATGCGTAGGTCGTCTCGTCCTCGTAGACCTTGCTGCTGGGAATCTGCCTGCGATGATCTTGCAGAACAGGCAATCGTCGGATTCGCTCATCATGCTCCTTGGTTTGATGTTGCTACGCACCAGCTTAGCGCGTGGGCGTTACTCGTAACGTCCCAACACCCGAGACAACAGCGACAACGCTACAGGACCGGCCGTCGCGGCTCTCAGAATATTGCGCCCCAGTACGCAGCTCACCGCTCCGGCCTTGACGAAATCAGCTACCTCCTGCTCACTGATGCCGCCCTCAGGCCCGACCACCACACTGACAGTCCGCGGCCGGCCGTCCTGGAGCGTGCGTTCCACCAACTGCGCAACCTTCTCCTCCACGCCGGACCACGTATCGGTAGCATCCTGATGCAGCACAATCACCACATCGCCATGCACGCAGGCCCTGCGGCAGATGGCCACGACCTCCTTGCTGGACGCGCACGCCTCCAGTTGCGGCTTAAAGGCGCGCCGCGACTGCTCGGTGGCGGCATCCAGTACCGAATTCCACTTCTTGTCTGTACGGCCGACCTTCCACTTGGCAATGGATCGGTCCGCCTGCCATGGCACCACTTGGTCGACGCCAATCTGAGTAGCCATATCGATGGCCTGCTCATCATGGCCGGTTTTCGCCAATGCCTGAATCAGCGCCAAACGGGTGAGCGGCTCGGGTTCGCGCCCCACTTCCACGACTTCAGCCAGTCCGGCTTCAGGATCGGCCATCACTGCCTGGATTCTCAAGCCGTTGCCGTCGGAAAGTTGCAGGCTGTCCCCTGCCTTGAGTCGCATGGCCTGCACGGCATGGCGCTTGATGTGAGCGGGCAGGGTTAGCTTCCAGCCGGCGTGGAGTTCGTCGCTGTTCACCGGGACGTCGTCGACCTGCGGGTCGAAAAGAAAAAGGGCATCAGTCATGACTTCAAGGCTACACGCGACACGCCGGGCACACGCGCGAATTGCATCCCTGTAATTTCATGCTAAGCTATCTACTCGTTGTCCAAACGACACCTGCCCGGGTGGCGGAATGGTAGACGCGCTAGCTTGAGGTGCTAGTGCCTATTTTATACAGGCGTACGGGTTCAAGTCCCGTCTCGGGCACAGATAAACCCCTTGCATTGCAAGGGGTTTTTCGTTATCTGCACACACGAAAGGCCACCAATGCAGTTCATCACGCTGGACACCGTCGACGACCCGCGCGTCGAAGCGTATGTGAGCCTCACCGAAATGCAGTTGCGTAATCGCTTGGAACCAGCCAAGGGCGTGTTCATCGCCGAGTCCCCCAAGGTTATCGACCGCGCGCTGGCCGCTGACCGCGAACCGCTGTCACTGCTGGTCGAGGAACCTTGGCTGGAGGGCATGAAAGACACCTTCGACTTCATCGACGGGCGCTGGGGCGCGGATATTCCCGTCTACGTGGCCTCACCTGAGCAGCTCAAGCGTCTGACCGGCTACCGTTTGCATCGCGGCGCCCTATGCGCGATGCGACGCTGGCCGTTGCCCTCCGTAGCCGAGGTCTGCAAGAGCGCCCGCCGCGTGGCAGTAATGGAAAACATCGTGGACCACACCAATGTGGGCGCACTGATGCGTTCGGCGGCCGCGCTCGATGTGGATGTCGTGCTGGTCACACCCTCCTGCGGTGATCCGCTGTACCGACGCGCCGCCCGCGTGTCGATGGGCACCGTATTCCAGATTCCGTGGACCCGTATCACCGGGTTCAACGACGACGGCACCGAAAACAAGCATTACTGGCCGTTCCAGGGCATCGACGAGTTGAAGTCGCTGGGCTTCACCACCGTGGCCATGGCATTGGAGGATCGTTCGATTTCGTTGGACGAACTGACACGCCGTCTGCACGCGCCTGCCGAAGATCCGACGCATATCGACAAGCTCGCGCTGATCTTCGGTACCGAGGGCGACGGCCTGTCCCACCATACGATTGCCCGCGCCGATTTGACCGTGAAGATTCCGATGAGCCACGGCGTGGATAGCCTGAACGTGGCGGCATCCAGCGCAGTGGCGTTCTACGCGACACGCTAAGGAATCGCACGCGCTCCGAAAAGGCCGGATCCTTAACAAATCTACGAAACTGTTCATCGCAAGTTCACGGCACGCGGGGGCGAAAGCCTTGCATGTTCGTTTTTTTCTGCAATTATTAACTATGTAAACCGAATGCAAGGAAGCATCCGGCCCGGCAGTGCGGTGTCGAAAGACGCTCAGTAACAGAGAGGACAGTTACGATGACCAAGAATCCCAAGATTCTGTCGATTGTGCTTGCAGGTGGTGAGGGGACCCGCCTGATGCCGTTAACCCGTGATCGCGCGAAGCCCGCCGTTCCCTTCGGTGGTGTGTATCGTCTGATCGATTTCCCGTTGAGCAACCTGGTGAACTCCGGGTACCGTCAGGTCGTGGTGCTCACCCAGTACAAGTCTCACTCGCTTGACCGCCACATCTCCCAGGTCTGGCGTTTCTCCCCGCTGCTTGGCTCGTACGTCTCCCCTGTGCCCGCGCAGCAGCGTCTCGGCAAGCACTGGTATCTCGGCTCCGCGACGCCATCTACCAGACCATCAACATCATCGAGGATGTCCAGCCGGACATCGTGGTGATCGTGGGTGCCGATCACGTCTACCGCATGGACTTCGAACAGATGGTACAGCAGCACATCGAGTCCGGCGCCGAGTTCACCGTGGCCGGTATCCGCCAGCCCATCGAGGAATCGAACCAGTTCGGTGTGATTGAGGTCGATCCCGATCACCCGAACATGATCAAGAACTTCCAGGAGAAGCCGCCCACCACCACCGGTCTGCCGGACAATCCGAACCAGATTCTGGCCTCCATGGGTAACTACGTCGCCAACACCAAGGCCCTGTTCGAGGCTCTGGCTCTCGATGAGAAGGCTGCCGACACCAAGCACGACATGGGCGGCGACATCGCCCCGTACTTCGCTTCCCGCAACGAAGCCGGCGTCTACGACTTCAACTCGAACGAGATTCCGGGCTCCACGGCCACTGATCACGCTTACTGGCGCGACGTCGGTACGATTAAGCAGTTCTACGATGCGCACATGGATCTGATCGCCTATGTGCCCGAGTTCAACCTGTACAACCAGGATTGGCCGATTTACACGATGTCCGGCAACCTGCCGCCGGCCAAGTTCGTGCACGCCGGCCGCGACCGTCTGGGCCACGCCACCGATTCGATCGTCTCCCCCGGTGTGATCGTCTCCGGCGGTGAAGTGCACCACTCCGTGCTCTCCCCCAATGTGCGTATCCACTCGTGGGCACAGATTGTCGATTCCGTGCTGTTCGACGGTGTAGTCATCAACCGCCGCGCCCGCGTGTACAAGGCGATTCTTGACAAGAACGTGGTGCTCACCGAGACTCCACTGTCGGCATCGATACCGAGCACGATCTGGCCCGTGGCTTCACCGTCACGCCGGATGGCATCACGGTTGTCCCGAAGAACACCATCGTCGATGACTGATTGACCAGTCCAGACATGGAAAAGCCCCGCATCATGCGGGGCTTTTCTCGTATAGAGCTCCCTCTGATGAGGAACTTACTAAGCGCTATCAGTACTTTGGCATATTGTCGAAGCTGAAGCCTAGGGCGGCGAGCTGGTCGCGGCTTCGGGCGTGATGCGCTCCATGGTCCAGCGCGGATCCCACGTCCAGTCGATGCGGAACTCCTCGACCAGACCGGCCAGCGTGGATGCGCATTCGTCCTCGATAAGGTCGGTCAGCGGGCAGGCCGGCGTGGTCAGCGTCATCGTAATAATGGCGCGGCCTAGCTCATCGATCTCAATGCCGTAGACCAGACCCAAATCGATCACGTCGATGCCAAGCTCCGGATCAATCACCTGATGCAGTGCCTCGCGCACGTCTTCGGCAGTGGCGCGGCCGATATCGTCAATCGCCTTGATCGGAATCTCGCTGCCATCGGACTGTTCGTCATCCTGGCAACCGCATTTGCCGTGGTGACCGCCACACGCACAGGTGTCATCGCCGGACGCAGCAGAGTGCTCGATCGGGCGTCCGTTCGGGAAGCCCTTGGCCAAGGCCGGGTTGGCCATCACGCGGCGAGCGGCCTCCTCGTCCTGCAGGACGCCGTTGACAGCATCGAAAACGGACGGCTGTGGTTCGGGAACCAAATTATCGTTGGACATATTTCCTCAGTTCTTTGCAGCGAGGGCTTTGGCGATGGAGTCCTTCAGCCCTTCCCAGCCTAGCAGAGCGCATTTGATGCGCATAGGGTATTTCGACACGCCTTGGAATACCACGGCGTCGCCGAGCTTTTCTTCCAGGTTCTCGTCGTCCAGACCGGCACCGCGCGATTCCATCAGCTTGTGGAATGTCTGTTCCAGATCCATGGCCTCGTCAACGGTTTTGCCGTCCACCAGATCGACCATCACCGACAGGCTGGCCTGCGAAATGGAGCAGCCGTGGCCGTCCCACACCAATCGCTTGATGGTGTGCGGTTCGTCATCGGAGACTTCGACATGGATGGTCGCCTCGTCGCCGCAGGTCGGGTTGAACTGGTGCGATTCACCGGGCGTGCAGTATTCGTGGCTGGCTTGTACGGTGACATTGGCCGCTGCGTCCGCGGACTGTTCGACCGCTGCGTTGGGCGCAAAGGATTCCTTGCCATGCGGATGTTTCGACGCCTCGAGGATGACCTCTTGGTACATCTGTTCGAGGTCATCCCCGCTCATACCGAATTCGTTCATGGTGTTCTGTTTTACTCCACTCCAAAGAACTTACGGATGCCCTTGGCCGCTTCGACCAACGCTTGGGCATCTTCGACCGAATTGTAGACACCGGAGGAGGCACGGTTGGATGCGTATAGGCCGAAGTGGCGGTGTACCGGCTGGGCGCAGTGGTGTCCCACGCGAATCGCGATGCCCTGGGCGTCGATGAACTGGCCCACATCGTGCGGATGCACGCCGGCCACGTCGAACGCCACGGTGCCGATGCGGTCCACGTTTTCGCGCGGCCCGAGGATGCGAATGCCATCGACGTCGCCGAGCTTGAGCAGTTCGGCGGCGATGGTCTTCTCATGGGCTTCGATGTTCTCGAGCCCGATGTTCATCATCCATTCGGCGGCGACGCCTGCGGCCACCACTTGGGCGACCGGCTGGGTGCCGGCCTCGAAGCGGGCCGGAGGGGCCATGTATTGGGCCTCGTGGTCCATGTAGGCGAGCTCGACCATGGAGCCGCCGAAGTTGGCCGGCGGCAGGGCTTCGAGCAGGTCGCGCTTACCGTACAGGAAACCGACGCCGGTAGGACCGTACATCTTGTGCGCGCTCCAGGCGGCGAAGTCCACATCAAGCGCGTGGAAATCGACCTTGAGGTGCGGTACGGACTGGCAAGCGTCCAAGATGAAGATCGAACCTACTTCATGCGCACGCTTGATGATCGGGGCGATGTTGGTGATGGCACCCGTGGCGTTGCCACGTGGGTGACGGCCACGACCTTGGTACGCTCGGTGATGACTTCGTCGAGGTTGTCCGTACGCACACGGCCGTCCTCGGTCAGGTCGATCCACTTGAAGGTGGCGCCGGTACGGTAGGACAGCTCCTGGAACGGCAGCAGCACCGAATGATGTTCCGCACGCGAGACGACGATCTCATCGCCCGGCTTCAGGGCAAAACGCTTGGCGGCTTCTCCCCCACGCCCCAGCGATGCATTGCCGAATGCGGTGGCGAGCAGGTTCAGTCCGGCCGTGGCACCACCGGTGACGACGACCTCCTCTTCACCTTCGGCCGCATTCGCGCCGACCAGCTTGGCCACCTTGGCTCGGGCCTCCTCAAAGGCATGGTGCTACGGGCGGCCAGCTCGTGCGCACCACGGTGCACGCCGGCGTTAATTGTACGGTAGAAGTTCGCCTCGGCGTCGATCACCGCATTCGGCTTCTGCGAGGTGGCCGCAGAATCCAGGTACACGAGCGGGTGCCCGTGAATCTCCTGATCCAGAATCGGGAACTGCGCCCGAATCGCCTTAAAATCAACCATTATGTTCCCCCTACTTACGTAACAATTGTACGAAACGAGTGGGAGTCTGACATGGCCTGTTCGCGACCGTAAAGACCTGGCCTAAGCGGCCCGGAGCGTGTCGAGAATAGGGCATGTCAGACTCCCACGGTCACGGACTCAGGCCAGTGCGGACTCGGAGTCGGCGCCTTCGGGCAGGTACTGGTCGTAGCCGTTCTCTTCGAGTTCGTCGGCCAGCTCAGGGCCGCCGGTCTTGACGAAGTGGCCGTCGGCGAACACGTGCACGATGTCCGGCTTGATGTACTTCAAGATACGGGTGTAGTGCGTGACCATGAGGATGCCGAACTGGTTGGCTTCCTTGGCGCGGTTCACGCCTTCGGACACGATGCGCAGGGCGTCCACGTCCAAGCCGGAGTCGGTTTCGTCAAGGACGGCAAACTTCGGTTTCAGCAGTTCGAGCTGCAGCACTTCGGCGCGCTTCTTTTCACCGCCGGAGAAGCCTTCGTTCACGGAACGGGAGGCGAACTTCGGGTCCATCTTGAGGCGCTTCATGGCTGCGGACAGGTCCTTGGCCCACTGGCGAATACCGGGAGCCTCGCCGTCGATTTCGGTCTTGGCGGTGCGCAAGAAGTTGGTCATGGACACGCCCGGTATTTCGACCGGGTACTGCATGGCCAGGAACAGGCCGGCCTTGGCGCGCTCGTCCGGAGTCATCTTGAGGATGTCCTTGCCGTCGAGGAGGGCCTCGCCGGAGTCGACCACGTACTTGGGGTGGCCGGCCAACGTGTAGGCGAGAGTGGACTTGCCGGAACCGTTGGGGCCCATGATGCGTGGGTTTCGCCGGAGTGGACGGTCAGGGTGGCACCCTTCAGGATCGGCTTGATGCCTTCCTTGGTTTCGACGTGGACGTGCAGGTCCTTGATTTCGAGTGTTGACATTGTTGTGCTCCTAAAAATGCTGTTCTTACTTGTCTTCGAGGACCTGTGCCATGGCGTCGTTTTCACCACGGGCCAGTCGGCGGTCAATCACGGTCATCAGATGTTCGGAGATGGCGGGAATGCCGATCTCCTCGACGAGTTCACCGAAGAAGCCGCGCACCACGAGCTTGCGGGCGTCGGTTTCGGGGATGCCGCGGGATTCGAGGTAGAACAGTTCCTCGTCGTCGAAGCGGCCCACCGAAGAGGCGTGACCGGCACCGATGATGTTGCCGTTTTCGATTTCGAGGTTCGGCTCGGAATCGGCGATGGCGCCCGGGGTCAGGACCAGGTTGCGGTTGAGCTCGTAGGAGTCGGTGCCGGGGGCGGTGGGCTGGATGAGCGCGTTGCCCACCAAGTGGAGTGCGCGCCCTTGCCGTCAAGCGCGCCCTTGTAGACCACGCGGGACTTGCAGTCGGGGTGGTTGTGTACCACCATCGTGCGGTGTTCGATGTGCTCGCCGGGGTCCACGAAGTAGATGCCGAGCATGTTGAGGTCGCCCTGTTCGCCGCCGAAGTCCTGATCCATGCGGATGCGGACGATGTCGCCGCCCAAGGTCACGACGGAGTGGCGCAGGGATGCGCCTTCGCCGACGTGGATGCGGTGGTTGGCCACATGCTTGGCGGTTTTGGCCCATTCCTGAACGAACGTGGTGGAGACGTGCGAGTCCTTGCCGGTGGTGATTTCCACGCCTTCGGCCAGTCGTGCGTCACCGTCGTGTTCCACGACGACGTCCGCATGAGCCTTGTCGGCGGCGGCGATCACCAGATGGAAAGCGTCGAGATCCTCCCCCGCGCCGTGCACCTTGACGAGCACGGGCTGGGCGATCTCACCGGACAGTTCCAGAATGGTTGCGGTGCGGCCGGATTCCCATTCGACTGCGGAGACGCGGTCGTTGGGCTTGGACACAGTGCCGGACAGGCCCTCACCGAGCTTGATCTGGCTGAGCTTCACGCCTTCGGCCAACGGCGAGCCGTCAATCATGGAGACTTCGATCTGCGTTTCGCCGGAAGGCTTGAACACGGTGAAGAACTCGTTGATGCGCTCGATAGGCGTGTAGCGCCATTCGTCCTGCTTGCGGCTGGGCTCCGGGTAGTCGCCTGCGTTGAACGAGCGCACGGCATGGTCCACGGAGGACGGCATAGCGGCCGGAATCGCGTACGGGTCGTTGGGGTCGGCGACCGGAATCTTGATTTCCTTGACGGGTGTTGTGTTGTCGGTCATCGGAATCAGCCCACCGATCCTTCCATCTGAAGTTCCACAAGTCTGTTGAGTTCAAGCGCGTATTCCATCGGCAGCTCACGGCTGATCGGTTCGACGAAGCCGCGCACGATCATGCCTCGCGCCTCTTCCTCCGTGAGACCTCGGCTCATCAGGTAGAAGAGCTGGTCTTCGGAAATCTTGGAAACGGTGGCTTCGTGGGCCATCGAAACGTCGTCTTCGCGAACGTCGACATGCGGGTAGGTATCGGAGCGGGAGAAGTCGTCGACCAGCAGGGCATCGCACACGGTCGAGTTGGACGAACCGTACGCGCCTTGACGATTTTGACCAGACCGCGGTAGGCGGAGCGGCCACCACCACGGGAAATGGACTTGGCGACGATGGTGGAGCTGGTGTGCGGGGCGAGGTGAATCATCTTCGCGCCCGTGTCCTGGTACTGGCCCTTGCCGCGAAGCCGAGGGACATGGTGGATGCCTTGGCGTACGGTTCGGCGAGGATGCAGGCCGGGTACTTCATGGTGGCCTTGGAACCGATGTTGCCGTCGACCCATTCCATCGTGCCGCCCTCGCGCACGTAGGCACGCTGGGTGACGAGGTTGTAGACGTTGTTCGACCAGTTCTGCACGGTGGTGTAACGCACGCGGGCGTGCTTTTCGACGATGATCTCGACGATGGCGGCGTGCAGCGAGTCCTCGGACCAGATCGGGGCGGTGCAGCCTTCCACGTAGTGCACGTAGGAGCCTTCGTCCGCGATGATGAGCGTGCGCTCGAACTGACCCATGGCCGGGGTGTTGATGCGGAAGTACGCCTGCAACGGGATGTCCACATGCACGCCCTTCGGCACGTATACGAACGAGCCGCCGGACCATGCCGCGGTGTTGAGGGCACCGAACTTGTTGTCTTCCGGAGGCACGACGGTGCCGAAGTACTTCTTGACGAGTTCAGGGTATTCGCGCACAGCGGTGTCCGTGTCGACGAAGATGACGCCCTGCTTCTTCAGGTCCTCCTGGATGGAGTTGTAGATGACCTCCGACTCGTACTGGGCGGCCACGCCGGAGACGAGGCGGTTCTTCTCCGCCTCCGGGATGCCGAGACGATCGTAGGTGTTGCGGATGTCGTCAGGCAGTTCGTCCCAGCTTTTCGCCTGCTTGTCGATTGGCTTGACGTAGTACTTGAAGTCGTCTGCGTTGAAGCCGGAGAGATCCACACCCCAATCGGGCATGGGCTTTTCGAGGAACGCCTTGAATCCACGCAGACGCATGTCGAGCATCCACTGCGGCTCGCCTTTGTCGGCGCTGATCGCGCGTACGACGTTCTCATCAATGCCTCGTTTTGCGGCTTCGCCGGCGGCATCAGAATCATGCCAACCATAGTTGTAGTCGCCGAACTGGCTGATGATCTCGTCATCCTTCTTGATCTTGTCCTCGTTGACGCGGGTACGATCAGCCACATACTGGCTCATCTCCACGTCAGCGGCGGCGTTTGGTGCTGTGTTTTCGGTCACCATCCTGCCTTCCTTGTATCACACTTAATCCTATGAAAACCTAGCAGAACCCAAGTGCAAACACTAGCCGCCCTGACGCATATTGGCTGTGGGCTTGATTACACGAATGCGATACAGCGATATTGGAGCCGGGCAAGCTTGTCCCATGCACACCGAACATCGCGTATGCGGCATTATGTGTCGCACCACTGCATGCCGTATTTGTTACATATCACACTGTTGCATATCACACTTGGATATGCACGCTCGTGCCCATATTGCACCAGTTGTAGAACCATTCGGCCACATCCCATCCGATACCCACGCAACCATGAGATCCGTTGGCAATGGAGGGCATTACGGCATCCGCTACATATCCGCCGGCAATACGGTGGATTGCGCAACCGGAGGAGAAGTAATTGACGAAGCCACGTCTTTGACATCCCATGTTTCCACCGTGCCATCGGCAAGATTCAGCGTGCCGCTCATATCTTGACTGGGCAACTTTTGCCATACGTTGAAATCACCTGTCGGCGTACACATCATGCCAACGCATTCGCCGGTGACGTTGTCGTTGCCCTCCGCGACCACGACATTCAATGTCTTGACCACCGTGTCATTCTCATAGGCATAGAGCTTACGGTCGGACAGGTCAATCGCCACGCGATGAGCGACCTTGACTTCCTGTTTGGGATCTACCTTGCCGTCCACATTCACTGAGCCAGTTCCCGTGGCCAGCACCTGAGCCAAGCGAGCACCAACCTCCGTATCCGCGCCATCGGCAATCACAATGCATCATGGCCTTCTGTTTCAGTGCTCAGCACCTCGCCAGCATTATTGACGACGACCTTCTTGTCTTCACGTTCCAATTTGAGATTCGGCTTGATTTGCTCGTCATAGTATTGCTGCAGTTTATCGGCATCAAAGACCACGTAGCCATTACGTACTTCATTGTCTTTCAGCTTTGACTGCTGGTTGGCGTCGATGCGCATGGCCGAACCCAGCATGGACGCATTCACGGTGGCGATGTCTTTATCCGCCACTTGATGGCCACGGCATTGTTCACTAGGGTTTCCAGCGTGGTTTTCGCCTCATCGGCAATTGCATTGGTAATCGTCGGTTCGGTTACGTCGAGTTCCACCCGAACGGTCTGTGGCTGGACACTGCCCAATGACTCCACTGTGGAAATGGCTTGCTTCGCAATGCTGGTGGCGTTGGCTCCCTGGCCATTTTCTCCCGCAATAACGTTGAAGCCACTGTTGTTATCGTTCAATGCGACTTGCGCGTCAACAGGTTCTTGTGCATCATTGTTCAGCGCCTTATCTACCACACTGCCATCAGCGAGCTCGGGATTGATTTGCGGGGCCACATCATGCGTAATCCAGAACGCATACTGTTGCCACCATGCGTCACCGCGTTGGGCATTGATGACATCGGATGCGATTGCTTCACCATCAACTTCGATGCCGAGATCTTTCAGCGTGAACGTCGCCGACTGCCCTGGTATTTCGCTCGTACCGCGGTGTTGTCGACCTGGTCGTTGATTAGGTCGACAATCTCCTGCTCGGTTTTGCCGGTAACTGAATTTCCCCATAGCGTTGTGCCAGGCAGCACGTGATCTTGGAAGAACCAAACACCGCCGCCACAGGCAGCCCCCAAGGCAACCAGCAGACAAGCAATCACCACCCACGGCCAGATGCGGCGCCTCCTCATCTCATCGCCCTGAATGGAATCTGATGCAGCAGCATCCACACTGTCTGCCACAGTGCCGCTGACGGCATTATTCGCACCAAACAGAGGCGCAAACTGCTGGGTCGAGTCATCAAGGTGTTCGGTCATGGTCGGTCTTTCTGCGATGGCCTACTAAGCGTTATCTGCATACTACCAACACACCATAGAAACGGTAATTTTTTACCGTCGCCTTCCAATACATCATGCTGCATGATGCTCATACAACAAAAAAGACGTGGTGGCGAAACATCATTAGATGTTTCGCCACCACGTCTTTACCGTATGTCTTGCGCTACGCCGATGACGGCAGCCAGCACATCATGCCGCGATATTATGCACGGCACAAAAGTGAGTCAGCGTGCCGCCTGATGGTCGAGCGCGGCCTTGACCAGGCCGGCGAACAACGGGTGCGGCTTGGTCGGGCGAGACTTGAACTCCGGGTGAGCCTGGGTGGCCACATAGAACGGGTGCACGTCCTGCGGCAGTTCCACGAACTCGGTGAGCTCGCCGTCCGGGCTCTGGCCGGAGATGCGCAGGCCGCCTTCGCGCAGACGATCCTTGTAGGCCACGTTGACTTCGTAACGGTGGCGGTGGCGCTCGGTGACATGCGTGGTGCCGTACAGTTCGGCGACCAGCGAGCCTTCCTCCAGCTCAGCCGGGTAGGAGCCAAGACGCATGGTGTGGCCCATGTCGCCCTTGCCGGCCACGATGTCCTTCTGCTCTTCCATGGTGGCGATCACCGGGTTGGCGCAATCGGGCTCGAACTCGGAAGAGTTCGCGTCTTCAATGCCCAGCACGTGGCGGGAGTATTCGATGACCATGGACTGCAGGCCCAGGCACAGGCCGAGGGCAGGCAGCTTGGTTTCACGGGCGAACTTCAGAGCGCCGATCTTGCCGTCGATGCCGCGGATGCCGAAGCCGCCGGGGATCACGATGCCGTCGACGTTGTCGAGAGCGGCGGCCGCACCTTCGGTGGTTTCGCAACGATCGGCCGCAACCCACTTGACGTTGACCTTGGCCCAGTTGGCAAAGCCGCCGGCCTTGATGGCCTCGGTGACAGACAGGTAGCGTCCGGCAGATCGATGTACTTGCCGACGATGGCGATGTTGACCTCGTGCTTGGGGTGGTGCACACGCTCCAGCAGGTCGGCCCATTCGTCCCAATCGACGTCATGGAACGGCAGGCCGAGCTCACGCACCACATAGGCGTCGAGGCCCTCCTCGAACAGGATCTTCGGCACATCGTAGATGCTCGGCGCATCCACGCAGTTGACCACGCCTTCGGCATCGACATCGCACATCAGGGAGATCTTGTCCTTGATGGACTGATTGAGCGGGCGGTCGGAGCGCAGCACAAGGCGTCCGGGGAAATGCCGAGCTGGCGCAGCATCATCACGGAGTGCTGGGTGGGCTTGGTCTTGAGCTCGTGGGCGGCGGAAATGTACGGCACCAGGGAAACGTGCACGAACATGCAGTTGTCCGGGCCGAGATCGCGGCGCACTTCGCGGGCGGCCTCAAGGAAGGGCTGGGACTCGATGTCGCCGACGGTACCACCGATTTCGGTGATGATCACATCCACGTCATCGGAAGCCTGGGCGCGCATACGAGACTTGATTTCGTTGGTGATGTGCGGGATAACCTGCACGCACTGGCCGAGGTATTCGCCGGCGCGCTCCTTGCGCAGCACTTCCTGATAGATCTGACCGGTGGTGACGTTGGCTTCTGGCTCAGGAAGACGTCGAGGAAACGCTCGTAGTGGCCGATGTCGAGATCGGTTTCGGCACCGTCTTCGGTCACGTAGACCTCACCATGCTGGAACGGGTTCATGGTGCCCGGGTCGACGTTGATGTACGGATCGAGCTTTTGCTGCAGAACATGGATACCGCGGCTGCGCAGCAAACGACCGAGCGAAGATGCGGTCAGGCCCTTGCCGAGAGAGGAGACAACGCCGCCAGTGACGAAAATATGCTTGGTGACGTGTTCTTGAGAATTACCATGTGTTCTTCTAACCATGGAATTTCACTCTATCATCCGTGTATGACCCGGCGTGTTCACCAGACGCGTCGGCCCCGACATGGCGTACTTGAACAATACGAATAGTAGGCTCGTCAAAAAGCATACGCAAGGTCATAATCACGTCAAACGTCTTATCCGCCAGCTATTGCAGGTATTGGTCGAGACGCACTAGGCCTAACGCATATAGGACAAACGCTGTTTTCAGGTTTTTCAGCGAGGCCCATTCATCGGCACCGTGCGCGTTGCCGGCACCTGGTGCGATGAATGGCGGGGTCTCCAGGTCGATGCCGTCGACCGCCGGCACATGGTCGGCATGGAATTCGGGACCGAAGTTGAGTGCGCGCGGGATAAAGCGGGCGTGGGTGCCGTCGCCGACAGCCACGGGTCGAGCCTCGCAACCGAGCACGTCGTTGTAGGTTGCGGTGAGCAACTGGACACGCGGGTCGTCAGCCTGCACGTAGTATGGGTCATCGTTAAGGATGTCGACAATGCGGCCGCCCGCCGCTTCGGCTTGTGCTTGAATACGCTCGATGATTTGTTCGTGTGCCTGGCCTACCGCATAACGGATGTCGAAGTGCAATACGATGGCATCTTCAGAAGTCTCACCTGATACCGCGCCTAATACCTTGTCTGCTTCAGCGAACTCATTCGCCGGTATAATCAAACCACCATTGGCGGTAGTCGGTCCGCTTTCCGCATTCTCGCAATCGATACCCAAGCCGGTGCCATATGAGTCTTTTGTCCATTGGGCAATTGCGGCCCGACCGGCAGTTCGACATCCACATCGAGCAGTCCTTTTTGGATATTGTTCACCGGGAAGACCATCGGTGACGATGGCCTGGTACGGCGCGCCGATGTTGGCGACGAACCATTTGATGTCGTTGAGCGCGATCTCTTCGGAGCCGCCGAACAGTATACGTACGCGGTGGCGGAAACGGTGGTCGTGTTCCTTGAAGAAACGGAGTAGGAAATAGTTGGTCAGCGCAACGTCGACTGCTACCCGGGATTGGCTGGAGGCTTGGTTCTACTCGCTCAGCAAGTGCGCCACAGCATCGAGCGCGAGCTTGTAGCCGTAGAAACCCATGCCGGTGATGGTGCCGGTGGCCACAGGGCTGATTACGGAACGCTTGCGGAACTCGTCGCGGGCGGACGGGTTGGAAATATGGACTTCCATAAGCGGCAGGTTCTCGTCAATGACCATGTGCGCGGCGTCGGCGAGAGCATACGAATAGTGCGTGAAGGCGGCGGGGTTCATGACCACCGGGGTTTTCTCGTCGGCGGCTTGGTGCATCCAGTGCACCATTTCGGCTTCGTCGTCGGTCTGGCGCACCTCGACTTCGAGGCCGAGGTCCTTGCCCCATTCGGTGCAGAGCTTGCGCAGGGTGTCGAGGTCTTGACGACCGTAGACGTCGGGCTGGCGGACGCCGAGACGTCCGAGGTTAGGGCCATTGACAACGATGACTTTGGTCATTGGGACTCCTTTTGTTTGTGCTTCTCTCCCTCCGCCCCTTCGGGGCACCTCCCTCATCAGAGGGAGGTAGAAGGTAAATCCGACTCCGGGGTACCTCCGTTAGAGGGGAGCCAAGTACTTTTTCTGAGGGGATGGCGAACGGCACGGCCTACGGCCGTTCAATTACTGCTGGATACGACGGAATGCTTCTTCCACGGCTTCGGCGGGCGGGTTGTCGAGGTGTACGACGTGACCAATCTCGTCGAGGACCACGAAGCGCAGCTCATTGCCGCGGGCCTTCTTGTCGCGATGCATCAATGCGAGCACGTCGTCGAACGAGCCGCCATTCCACGACGTCGGCAGACCCATCGAAGCAAGCAACGAGCGGTGATAGTCAACCAGATCCTGATCGATGTAACCGATCAGATGGGCCAGCTCGGCGGCATACACCATACCGACGGCCACCGCATTGCCATGCCTCCAGCGGAAATGTTCGAGCTTTTCGATGGCATGGCCCATCGTGTGCCCGTAGTTGAGGAATTCACGCAGACCCTTCTCCTTCAAATCGGAGGAGACGTGGTAGGCCTTGACCTTTACCGTGCGCTCAATGAGCTCGGCAACCACGTCTTCGAGCGGCGAGCCGAGGAATGTAGAGCCGTCGAAAGCGCGCAGTTCAGCTGCGTGGTCTTCGAGGATATGCAGGATTTCGGGGTCGCGGATGAAACCGGATTTGGCGACTTCGCCGAGACCCTCGATGAAGATGTCATTGGGCAGCGTAGCCAGCGTCTTGGTGTCGGCCAGCACACCGGCAGGCGTGTAGAACGAGCCGACGAGGTTCTTGCTGCGGGGTGTTGATGCCGGTTTTGCCACCGGTGGAGGCATCGACCATGGCCAGCAGCGAGGTCGGGCAGTTTACATAGCGCACGCCGCGCATCCACGTGGCAGCCACGAAACCGGCCAAATCGGTTGCGGCACCGCCGCCAAGCCCCACCACGCATCGGATCGGGTGAAACCTTCGTTGCCAAGGCGTTCCCAAATGCCGTTGGCCACGGTAATGGTCTTGCCGGGTTCGGCATCCGGAATCACGATGTCGGAAACCTCATAGCCGCCCTGACGCAACAGGCGCGGGCACGATCGGAGTGTCGCTGCACCGGCTGAGTGTGGATAAGCGCGATTTTGGCGGGTTTGGGTCCCAGCACGTCGACCAGATGGTTCATGCACCTTCGCCAATGACCACATCATACGGCTCAATTGCCGCTCCGGTAACATGCACTGCTCGCTCAGATACCATATCAATCACTTTCTTCGCTGCGCCCTGAGGCGTAAGCCCCCGGGTATGGACATGAACGTTGGCGACCTCGCGGAATACTGGGTCACGCTGCTTGAACAGTTTTTTCCAACGGGAGTTGCGTTGCCATTGAGCATGGGCCGGCCTCCCCCACGGTTCGCGCGTTCCATGCTTCCGCCGGATCGGCATCAAGGTAGACCACACGACCGCCATGGTCGATGTAGGAGGCGAGGGCATGCTGGGTGGATGGCGTCATGGGAGCGCCACCGCCCAGCGAAAAGATACCGTCGAAATCCTCAAGCATATCGGCGATGAGATCGGCCTCGACCTCGCGGAATGCCGGCTCACCGTATTCCTCGAAGTAGGAGGGAATCTTCATGCCCACTTCACGTTCGATCTCCACATCGGCATCGGCGAACGGCAGACGCAACATATGCGCCACTTCCTTACCGACACGTGTTTTGCCGGCTCCCATCATGCCGATGATGACGGCGCGGGGGCGTGCGGTCATAATCTACGAATCCTCTCGACGATTGGTGAGTACAGTTGCTGATGGTTCCGCGGCAGTCGTCACGAAACCATACGCCCTTCGTTCAGCGCATGTGCTCCGGCCACGAGGCGAGATACGACTCAAGGTTGCGCCGTGTTTCGGCAACACTGTCTCCACCGAACTTATCCAGCGCGTACTTCGCCAAAGTCAGACGCACCATGGCCTCGGCCACCACGGATGCCGCAGGCACGGCGGTGCTGTCGGAACGCTGTTGATGGCTTGTGCGGATTCGCCGGTCAGCACGTCGACCGTACGCAGGGCCTTGGGGATGGACGGAATCGGCTTCATGGCACCGCGTACGCGAATCACCTGGCCATTGGACATACCGCCTTCAATGCCGCCTGCGCGGTTGGACAGACGGTCGATACGGCCGTCGGCGTTGACCACGATCTCATCGTGCGCCTGCGAACCGGGGCGGGAGGCTTCCAGGAAGCCGTCGCCGATCTCCACACCCTTGAACGCCTGAATGCCCATGATCGCGGAGGCCAGAGCCGCGTCCAGTCGGCGGTCGGACTCCACATACGTGCCGATGCCGGCAGGCACACCGTAAGCCAGCACTTCAATCACGCCGCCCAACGTATCGGAGGCCTTCTTGGCCTCGTTGATGCGTTCGATGATGCGGGCTTCGGCCTCTTTGTCCAGCGTACGGACAGGCGAGGCATCAAGCGCTTCCAGATCGTCGGGGGTGGGCAGAGGCAGGTCGGGGTTGGTCTGCACGCCACCAAGCGCCACCACGTGGCTACGGTGCGGATGCCGAACGCCTGATCCAGGAACTGCTTGGCCACCTCGCCCAAAGCCACACGGGAGGCGGTCTCACGGGCGCTGGAGCGCTCCAGTACCGGGCGGGCGTCGTCAAAACCATACTTGCGCATGCCGGTCAGATCGGCGTGGCCCGGGCGCGGGCGGCTCAGCGGCGCATTGCGGCCTTCGCGCGGCAGGTCATGGTCGAGTGCATCGGCGCTCATGACCTCGGTCCACTTCGGCCATTCGGTGTTGGCGATTTCGATGGCCACCGGCGAGCCGAGGGTCAGGCCGTGGCGTACACCGGTCAGCAGACGGACCTTGTCTTGCTCGAACTTCATGCGGGCACCGCGACCATATCCAAGTCGACGGCGTGCCAGTGCGGAAACGATATCGTCCGTGCTAATACGCACGCGGCCGGCAACCCTTCAATCATGGCCACCAATGCTTCTCCGTGAGACTCCCCTGCCGTCTGCCAACGCAGCATAACTTCCCTCGTTTCATGTGTGTACGTCTATGTGTACGTCTAGCTAGGGGTTAATGTTAAGCCATGCCATACCTGTTCACGCTACCCGGTCTGCTATGTGGGCTTGCACTGTCCATTGAGGATGTTCGTCATCGGCGGGTGCCGATCGCGTGGGTGGCTGCGGGCGCGTTGCTTCAGCTGGCCGCCGATTTCGCGTATGGAGTGGTGGTGAACGACCTGTTCGTGCTGTTGCAGGCGCTGTTGTTCACCGTGCTATGTTGCCTGATCCAGTTCGCGTTGGCGTTGCTGGTGCCTCGGTCATTGGGATTCGGCGATGTGACCGCCTTGATACCTATGGGATTGTCTGTCGGACTGTTTGGCCTGTTGCCTGTGGTGGTCTGGTGGCTGGCGATGGGCGTTGCCGGCATCACATGGATTGCCTTGTGGACGCGATTCGACCCACAACGCACATCACCGGCACATGCGGGCAAGGTGCCGTATGTGCCGGTGATATTGGCGGGCGCGATTGTGGCGGTGGCTGTTGGGATGTTGTCCTAGATTTCTTCCATCCGCTTCGCGGGAGCCCGGGCTTAAGTTGAGCGTTACATTCCCTGCAGTGCTCCCCTCAGTCCGCTTTTTTGCGGACAGCTCCCCTCGGCGAGGGAGCCAATGAAGAGACCAACGTCCGATCAGCTTCCCCAAGCGAAGGAAGCTAACGGGATGACTACTGGTTTTCGGCTTGCCACTTGCGTAGTTCGGCCACGTTCTGGTCATGTTCATCGGCGGTTGCGGCGAACTTGGTTTCGCCGGTGTCCAGATTGACCGTGCAGAAGTACAGCCAATTGCCGCCTTCGGGGTGCAGTGCCGCTTGAATGGCGTTATCGCGGGATTGCTGATCGGCGTAGGCGGCAGGCCGGAGATCTTGTACGTGTTGTACGGGTTGGACTCGTCTTGGGTCATCTCGGTGGTCACCTGCGCGGGCTTGACGTTATTGCCATAGGCCACGGTGGAATCCATGCCCAACGACATGCCCTGCTCCAAACGGTTCTCGATGACTCGCGTCACTTTGCCGTAGTAATCGGCTTTGTTGACCTCGGCCTCGGCGATAGAGGCGATGATCATCACCCGTTCGCGGTCACTGCCGGCCGGCACGCCCAATTCATCCAACTTGGCGATACGCTTATCGACCATGGCCTTGAGGATTTCCGAAGCGCTCTTCATGCTCTTGACGTTGTAGGTTCCCGGCTCCAGCCATCCCTCAAAGCTACCGCCCGCTTCATTGGGCAGAATATCCTTACCCTTGTTCTTGATAATCGTGTCGAATTCGCTTTGGGCAATGCCGGAAAGCTTCGCGGCGTTGGCGAACACATCGGTGGCACGTTCACCGGGACGAACCTCGAGGAAGCCCGCCGCCTGGTTGGTGTCGGAGAGAACGTCGATCACTTTGGATGCGGCCATATGCTTCTTCAATGTGAACGTTCCCGGATAGAGTGTCGTGCTATTGGCGTTGACCACGCTGGTGAACGCGGCAGTAGACTTGATGACTTCGGCCTTGAGCAGATTATCGGCGATCTCCGCCGCGCTTGGCCCTCGCTCACGGTGAATTCGACCTCGCCATAGCCCGGTCCCGGATAGTCCACGATGGCCGTCGACTGGTTGCTCCGGCTGTCGCGCCATGCGATGAGCTTGGTTACGCCGAAATAGCCGCCGCCGATAAGCAGGGCGACGATGGCGATAGCGATGATAATGCCACTGATACGCTTGCGCCTGCGCTGTGCACGTCGCTTGCGCATCTCCCTGCGGGATTTCGGCGGTTCTGGCGGCTCGGCCCCGCGCATTGGTTCTGACCCCTGTTCGACCCAATGCGTGTTGTCATCAAAGAACTCGTTAAAATCATCGGTCATAACCGATACCTCACTGCTCCCGGGTACGGTCGAGTGCCGTCTGCAAAATCACCACTGCCGACTGCTGGTCAACCACCGGCCTGTGCTTGTTCGAAGCTTTATGGGCCTCGAACAGCTGACGATGCGCACTGACTGTTGTCAATCTCTCATCTATCAATGATACCTGCGGAATCTGATACTCCGTAGAATCACTGTCTTCACTCTCTGCTTGCAGCCTCTTCTCCAGATTGGCCGCCCACCTGCGCGCTTTTTTGGCGCTTTTGCCTTCTGTACCGTCCATCTGCAGGGGCAGTCCGACGATTACATGGTCCACATGTTCGTCTTCGATGACGTTCAGGACCTCGTCAATAGCAAAGAAATAGTCGCCGCAACATGAATGTTGCCAGCAGGATGTGCAAAGGTAAGCTCCGGGTCGACAGTGCCAGTCCGACCCGGGCATTACCCAAATCAACGCCTAACCACACCACTGGCGGAATCAGGCTTTCTGCGCCTCGTGCTTGAGCGCTTCGAGGGCCTCGTCGATCTTGGAGGCATCGACACCGCCACCCTGGGCGAAGTCCGGCTTGCCGCCGCCACCGCCGCCGAGGACCTTGGCTGCGCCACGCACCAGATCACCGGCCTTGATGCCGGCCTTGCGGGCGGCCTCGTTGGTGGCCACGGCGACCATCGGCTTGTCATCCTCGTTCACGCCGGCAAGGGCCACCACCACGGGGGCGTCTTCACCGAGCTGGGCGCGCACGTCGAGTACGGTCTTGCGCAGGGCATCGACCGCGCCAAAGTGGCCCACGTTCTTGACGGCCACCTTGACCGGGGCCGCGGAGTTCTTGGTGTCAGCAACCAGCGCCGGAACCGAGGCGGCCAGCTGGGACTCGTACATGGAGGCCAAGCGACGATCGGATTCCTTGAGCTTGGCGAGCAGGGCGTTCACACGCTCGGCGAGCTCGTCCGGACGAGCGTTGAGCTTGTCGGACAGCTGGGAGACCAGCGCGTGCTCACGAGCGTTGAAGTCATAGGCACCCTGCCCACGACGCGTCGACACGACGCACGCCGGAGCCGATGGAGCTTCGGACAGGATGTTGACCATGCCGATCTTGCCAACGTGGTCCACGTGGGTACCACCACACAGCTCGCGGCTCCAGCCGTCTTCGCCGATGGAGACCACGCGTACGATGTCGCCGTACTTCTCGCCGAACAGGTGCATGGCACCGAGGGCGATGGCGTCGTCGAACTTCATTTCCTTGGTGGTCACGGCGAGGTTGTCGCGCAGCTTGTCGTTGACGCGCTCCTCGACTGCGGAGATCACGGACTTGGCCGGGGCCTTGGACCACTGGAAGTCGAAGCGCAGACGGTTCGGGGCGTCTTCGGAGCCGCGCTGGGTGGCCTGCGGGCCCAGCTCCTCACGCAGCGCCTTGTGCACCATGTGCGTGGCGGTGTGCGAGCGGGCGATGGCGCCACGGCGGGCCAGGTCGATGTTGGCGTTGACTTCGGCGCCGACGACCAGCGTGCCTTCGGTCAGACGGCACTGGTGGACGATGAGGTCCTTGATGGGCTTCTGCACATCGTCGACTTCGAGCACGGCGCCGTCGTCGGACAGGATCTCGCCCTGGTCGGCGAGCTGGCCGCCGGCCTCCGCGTAGAACGGGGTGCGGTCGAGGATGACCTCGACGTTGGCCGGGCCGGTCACGGCGGGCACGGAACCCTTGCCTTCCTGCATGATGCCGATCACCTTGGCGCGGGCGGACATGTCGGTGTAGCCGAGGAAGTCGATCGGGCTGACGAGCGTCTTCTTGAAGTCGTCGTAAACGGAAAGATCCACGTTGTGACGCTTCTTGAGGGCGTCGGCGCGGGCGCGGGACTTCTGCTCGGCCATGAGTTCGCGGAACTTGGCCTCGTCCACCTTCACGCCCTGTTCGGCGGCCATCTCGAGGGTCAGCTCAATCGGGAAGCCGTAGGTGTCGTGCAGCTTGAAGGCGTCCTCGCCGGCCACGACGGGCTCGGCGGAATCGCTCTTGGCCTTGTTGACGGCCACGTCGAGAATCGTGGTGCCGGTCTCAAGGGTGCGGCGGAAGGCGTCTTCCTCGCCATACGCGGATTCGGACACCTCATGGAAGGTGTCGTTGAGCTCCGGGTAGCTGGCCTCCATGGCGGCCTTGGAGGTCGGGAAGAGGGTGGGCAGCACCGGATCGGTCACGCCGAGCATGCGCATGGAGCGCACGGTGCGGCGCAGCAGGCGGCGCAGCACGTAGCCACGGCCCACGTTGGACGGGCGCACGCCGTCGGACATGATCATCAGGCGGAGCGCACGTGGTCAGCGACCACGCGGAAGCGCACGTCGCGTCCTCGTTCTCGCCGTACTTCAGGCCGGAGAGCTGCTCGGCGGCCTCGATGACCGGGAAGACCTCATCGGTCTCGTAGATGTTGTTCTTGCCCTGCAGCAGGTAGGCCAGACGTTCCAAGCCGGCACCGGTATCGATGTTCTTGTTCTCAAGCTCGCCCACGATGTGCAGGTCGGTCTTGGACTTGACGTTGTCGACCTCGTAGTTCTCGAACACGAGGTCCCAGATCTCGATGTAGCGGTTCTCGTCGGCAATCGGGCCGCCTTCCTTGCCGAAGGCGGGGCCGCGGTCCACGTAGATTTCGGAGCAGGGGCCGCCGGGTCCGGGGCCACCGGTGGTCCAAAAGTTGTCTTCCATGCCCATCTTCTGGATGTGCTCGGGGTCCACGCCCTCGTTGATCCACATGGAACGGGCTTCGTCATCGTCGGTGAACGTGGTCATCCACAGCTTCTCGGGGTCGAAGCCGTAGCCGCCCTCATCCTGCGAGGTGGTGAGCAGCTCCCAGGCGTAGTGGATGGCCTCTTCCTTGAAGTAGTCGCCGAAGGAGAAGTTGCCGAGCATCTGGAAGAAGGTGCCGTGGCGGGTGGTCTTGCCGACCTCGTCGATGTCGAGCGTACGCACGCACTTCTGGTTGGAGGCCATGCGGCGCTTCGGCGGGGTCTGCTCACCCATCAGGTACGGGATGAACGGCACCATGCCGGCGATGGTGAAAAGCGTGGTGGGGTTCGGGGAAATCAGGGATGCCGAGGGCACGATGAGATGGTCGTGCTTGGCAAAATAATCGAGGTATCGCTTTGCGATGTCCGCAGTGCGCATGAGCGGATGAACTCCTTGTTTGGGTAATGGGCGCAGTTGCGCCTGGTATTGGTGGAAAAGACTGGATTATGAGGATTAGTTTGTTCTAGCTGATTCAGTGACTAGATGGCAAGGCGGCATGCGCGTGTCAGTTGGCGCGCTCGATGTACTGACGGTTGAGCTCAGCCTCGCGGGCTCGACGGGTGGCATTGAACTCGTTGACCAACCCTTCGAGTGTTTTCATCGGCACATTGTCCTGATCGGGGCCAAGCAGGAACTGGCGTGCCGCATCAGGCGTATTGGCCTTGACATAGGCCTGTGCCTTGGTGACGGCAACGATTCCGATGGCCACGCCGACGCCGACCCAGAAGATGCGTTTGAACATCACTCCCCCTTCTCGGCGGTGTCGTTGACGGTGGTTTTCGCGGCGTTCTTCGCAAGGAAGGACTGACCCGTGGTTTTCAGCGCGTAGAAGGTGGAAGCGATCTTGATGATGGGCTTACCGAGGAAGGAGCCATACAGATCGGTCAACGCACCAACGTTGTTGGCGGTGGTGGAAGCCGCGGCGGAAATCTTGTTCACGTCTTCGAGCGACTTGTTGACCTGCTTGACGGTGGTCACGCCTTCGTCCAGCGCGGGGATGGCGTGTTCACCGGACTCCCGGACCGTCTGCGATATCTGATCAAACATCTTGCCCAGCCTGATCAGCGGATAGATCATGAAACCGGCCAATACTGCGAACGCGATGGCCGCGATCAGGCCAGCGATCTCTCCGACTCCCATTGTTTCCTCCTTGCGGTCACACTTACTCGCCTAAGGGTAGCACTCCTTCCCTATTTCTTGGCATACCATTGCATGCGCAGGGCGAAAACCGTGCGCGTGGGCGTATGCGGCTATAGGCGAAAGGCTGTCCTGCTGACGCTTTCGTTTGCGGCGTGCCGCCGTGGACCGTACGTGCTATTCGATATGTATTGCTTGCTATTTGCTACTTGCCGTACGAAACGATGGTCACGGCTTCGCCGAACGGCTTGTCGGTGTCGAAGTCGATCACGGTTACCGAACCATTGGCCGGGCGTTCGTTCAGATCGAGGTCAGGGCCGCCGAACCGGTGACCGAGGCTAAGCAGTGTGTTGCCATGCGAAATCTGCAGCACATCGTCGCCGTCCTTGAGATTCGGGTTGTCGGCGATAAGACGGAACGCACCTTCGACGCGCGTCCAATATTCCTCATCGGATTCCGCGTCGTGGAAGGGATCGGCTTCCTTGAGAAAATCACGCGAGGCCCCCAACCCGAACTTCTCGACGATTTGGTTGTAGGTTTTGACGCCGTGAGGCGCTCCCGCAGCGTACCAGGCCATGGCCATGTCAAGTCCCTCGTAGTAGCCGTAGAACTGCTCGCGGAAGTGCATGTCCGTCACGAGTGCGGGGCGCGGGTTACCCGCGGCTTCGTTGATGTCGAGAATTTTCTCGGCCGTCTGCTGGGCACGCGTGGTGTCCGAACAGTAGGCGGCGGCGAACGTCAATCCTTTCAGTCGCTCACCGGCCTTGACGGCATCGGCGACGCCCGACTCGGTCAGCGGCGAATTCGACCATCCCTGCAGACGGTTGTATCGGTTGAAATAGGTCTGTCCGTGACGGACCAGATGCAGATGAAGAATCATGGTTCTGATTATGTCACCATTCCGGCGGTTTCGGTGCGGGTTGCCGGAAGTCATAAGTCATAACGGCATAGGTCACTACCTGAGATATGCGTAATCCGGGCAGTATACCTAACGATTCCTGAGAGTACACTTAGGGTACTGTGAGCATAACCTCGAAATCTGCACCATCTCAATCGTCTGAGCCTGCCCATTTCAGGGGTATCGATGGACTGCGCGCTCTGGCGATTCTTGGAGTCATAGCATTCCACACCCGCCCGTCGCTATTGCAGCGGATTCATTGGCGTGACGATGTTTTTCGTTATCACCGGTTTTCTTGCCACACGTTCGGTACTGAACATGGTGGACCGCACCGGGTCCTTTGGATATGGCCGATATCTGATCCGCCGCATTACTCGTTTATGGCCGGTGATGCTGGCGACCATTGCGTGGTGCCTTGGCTCACTTGGATGTTCGCTCCCAGCCTGTTGCAGAAAGTGGTTTCCGATTCGCTGCCAAGCGCCTTGTTCGCCAGCAATTGGGTGTACATCTTCCGCAAGGTGCCGTATTTCGAGGCGGCCGGATTGCCTTCTCCTCTGACCCATCTGTGGTTCTTGGGCGTGACGATGCAGTTCTATCTGGTTTGGCCGTTGCTGATGGTGGTGCTCGGCAAAATCACCAAGTCCAAATGGGTGCGCTCCATGGCGATTCTTGTCATCATGGCTGCTTCCACCGCGACATGGTGCTGCTGTTTGACCCGGCCAATACCTCCCGCGTGTATTACGGTACCGATACTCGCCTCGCCGAGCTGGCCGCCGGCGCGCTGTTGGCTATCTGGATTGCGCTTCCTCGCGAGGTACGGAAGCTGCGGAAGCTGGAGCGGCTTCGCAAACAGTGCAGATCGAACGTCAGGCCGGCGACAAGACGGCGCCCGTCTCACTATCTCTGCAATGCTCTTGGCACCGCGGCTTTGGCGGCACTGCTGACCGGATTCTGGTTCGCCAACGGGTATCTGTCGTACATGTACCAAGGCGGGTACCTGATTACCGCGTTCATATCGTTGTGCGCCTTGGCCTGTGCCGTGAACAATGACTCAATCTGGTCGCACGTGCTGGGTTGTGCTCCCCTACGCTATATCGGGTCGCGATCGTTCTCGCTGTACGTCATGCATTATCCGCTGCTGCAGTTCATGAACCGGCGACACGAACGCAGCGTTGCCGTGGTGGGGTTGGGTTCTTGAGGCCGTCGTGGTGTTGGCGGCGTCGGAAGCCTTCTACCAGCTGGTCGAGGCGGCCCGTAAATCGGTGCAGATGCCTCGTAGCCAACACGCCAAGCCGCTGCCGAAGCCGGCTACCGGCTGCGCCCGGCGCGTGGGTCATGTCGGTTATCGGATTGGTGACCGTTGTGGCGCTGACGTGGGCACCGGTGGACTGGAATGGCATCGCTCAAGCGCGAGCCATTCAGCTGCGCCCCGAACTCGCGGCACCCGCCAAGCCGGTCAAGAAACCGGCGAAGCCCGAGCCGAGTCTTCTGCCATAAATGCCGCGAACGGCGAAACCAATACCGCTGACGCGAATAAGAACGGTTCGGATTCTCAGCCGCCCATCATCAAACCGATTGCGGAAAAGGTGCCAAACAATCTTGACATTTCGAAGTACGCCTATGATCCGGCAACGGAAAGCTGCAACGCGGATATGATGATGGTCGGCGATTCAGTGACGTCGGGTACTTCGGACGCCATCCAGGCCGCATTCCCGAACGCTTTTATCGATGGCCTGCCGAACCGTCAGCTGCCGCAGGCGGTGGATGTGTATCAGCAGGACACCGCTGCCGGCCACAGTGGCAGTGTGGTGGTGTTTGGCCTCGGCACGAACGGCGTGATTTCGAATGAGCAGGAAGTGCAACAGCTCATTGACCTGACCGGCGGCAAGCCGACATACTTCATCACCATCCGTATGCCATACCCGTGGCAGGAGAACAACAACAATACGATGCTGCGTGAGGCCGCCAAGAAGAACAAGAACGTGGGCATCATCGATTGGCATGGGTATAGCGAAGGTCATAGCGAATACCTCAACGATGACGGCATTCATCCGAATATGACCGGTGCCTATGCGTACGCGACGATGATTCGCCAGGCGGTGTGCGGCCAGTAATCGCCCTACAACGCAGGAACCCCGCGGCTTCTCGAAAGAAGCGCGGGGTTCGAGCGGTATGTCCTGGATTTGTTGACCAGAGGGCCCGGATCAGCGGGCGTAGAATTCGACCACGTACTGGATGTTGACCTGCACCGGAATCTCTTCGACCTCCGGCTTACGGGTCACAGTGGCCTTCAGGGACGGCAGGTTCACGTCGAGGTAGCCGGGGACCGCAGGCAGCACGTCACGGTGCACGCCTTCGGCGGCGATCTGGAACGGAACCATGGTCTGGCTCTTGGCCTTCACCTGAATGGTCTGGCCGGGCTTGACGCGGTAGGACGGGCGGTCCACGATGTTGCCGTCAACGAGGATGTGACGGTGCACCACGAACTGACGGGCCTGGGCGGTGGTGCGGGCGAAGCCGGCACGCAGCACCAGGTTGTCGAGACGGGTCTCGAGGTCGGTCAGCATGGCGTTACCGGTCTGGCCGGCAGTACGGGTGGCCTTCTCGTAAGCGGCGCGAAGCTGCTTCTCGGAGATGCCGTACTGAGCGCGCAGACGCTGCTTTTCGCGCATACGCACCGCGTAATCGGACTCGGTGCGGCGGCGGTCACGGCCGTGCTCGCCAGGAGCGTACGGACGCTTTTCGAAGATGCGCTGAGCCTTGGGGGTCAGTGCGATGCCGAGGGCGCGAGACAGACGCACCTGACGGCGAGAACGCTGAACGTTCGTCATTGGATTAATCCTTCTGTCGTTATCTGAACGGAACGCTTGCCTTGCATATGCCTAACAAGCGCTGAGTCGGGCCTCCCCAGCGCTTCGTCGTGAATAAACACGAACGGGTTGGTTTTCTTGCGATTACCTACCGCCGACCCGCTGATGGGCTATGACTCCAGACGGTATCTACCTGTTGGCAGACACCAGCAGACCATATTACACCGAGGCTATGGACAGCACTCCGGCGTCCATGCGATACACCCGATCTGCGTATTCGAGTGCATCGGGATCATGGGTGACCATGAGAATCGCCGTGCCGTTGTTGGCTTGGTCTCTGAGCAGACGCATTACGATGTCGGTGCTCTCTTGGTCGAGGTCGCCGGTCGCTCGTCGGCGATGAGCAAGCTCGGCTGGTTCATCAGCGCGCGGGCGATGGAGACGCGCCGCATTTCACCGCCGGACAGCTCGCGCGGGTAGCTGTCTGCCAGATCGGCAACACCAAGCTGGGTGAACAGCGTGCGAGCTCGGGTGGCGAACAGGTCCGAACGGCTCGCAGCCGTGTTTGACGGCGTGTTTTCCTGGTCTGTGATTGGCGCAATGACATCCGGCATGAACGGGTCGGCGGCTGAATCGGCGGCCGCTTCATCATTGGTGGCAGCGGCTTGCGCCACGGCATCCGTTGCTTCTGCGTTTTGGGCGAACGGCAGCGGCTCCGGAAACATCGTTGCGGGCAGAATCACGTTGTCGAGCACGGTCAGGTTGCCGAGCAGGGTCTGGCTTTGAGTCACGAATCCGATGGTGCGATTCCTCAGCACGGACAGTGCTTTATCGCCCAAGTCGGCCACATTGCGTCCAGCCACGCTCACGGTTCCCGAGGTCGGGCGAATCAGCCCAGCGACCATGTTGATCAACGTACTTTTACCGTTGCCCGACCGGCCGACGATGGCGATGAATTCGCCGGCATCGACGGTGAGGTTCACGTGGCTGACGGCGTCGAACGGCGTGCCGCGGCGGACGAACTGGCGGGTCAGGTCCGTCAAGGTCAGCAGATGGTCCGGGGAGGGCGTCTCGGTTACGTGCGGCGAATCCGGCGCAGTCGGCGCGTTCGGCTGAGCTGGCGTGGTCGGCTGGAGCTTGGTCGGCTCAACCGTGGTCGGCTGAAGCGGCGTAGTTGTCTCAGTCATATCACTCCCCCTCTCGCAGGTCAGGTAGGCTTCGGGCCGGCCGAGACGCCACATGGTGGCCAGCGAACCGATGATGCCGATGACCGTAGAGCACACAATGGTCACGGCAATGAATCCGATCACCGCAACCGGGCTGGCTTGCAGATACGGCAATTGAAGCTGTTTGCCGATCAGCGAACTGAATGGGAAAATCACCAGGCTGGCCGCGCCGACGCCGATTACGCCACCGATCAGACCGATGATGGCGGATTCCTTCAGAATGATGGCATTCAACATGCCGCGCGTGGCGCCCATGATGCGCAGGGACACGAATTCGCGTTTGCGTTCGTTCACCGACGAGGCGAATACGGCGAGCAGCACAATCACGCCCATTACCCAGATCACCGCCACGAAAATCTTGAGGTAGGTGACAAGCGCGGTCAGCGAAGTTCTGGTGTTGGCGGTGATGCCGCCGGGGTATACGTACCCCAAATCGGCGAATCGGGAATCAAGACGCTTGATGTTCTCAGCTACGGTCTGCGCTTCGTACCCCTGCTGCGTCTTAATCATCACGGTGGAGACGGCTTTGCCGGCATATTCGGCGGACATGACCTGCTTGGAGACCTTGGCCGAGGCGGCGACCATGTCGGGCACGGTGTTTTGGTTGATGAACACCGAGTTGTCGAGGCTGGTGCCGGTGTTGGCGAGCTGGGCGACGACCGGCCATGAACGGCCGTAGAGTTCGATGGTGCCGTCGGTGGACACGTTGACGTTTGCGCCTGCAATCATCTGACCGTCTTCAAGGGGGCCTTCGAACTGGGAGGCGACCCATGGTTCGATGACGAAGTCAGTGTCCGGGTCGTAACCGATGATCTGCAGCTTTTCGGCACAGCAGGCGGCGGCCAGCGATGATATATAGGTCTGTTCGGTGGCCTGTGCGATGCCGTCGGCCTGCATGACCTCGTCGGCGATGTCTTTGGTGAAATAGAAGTGCTGGGATTGCGTTGGTGAGCAGCGCTTCGGCCTTCTGCACGGTGTTTTGCGGCACGACCATGAGGTCGGCGCCCAGGCGCTTTTCCATACTGGTCATGCCAGTGTTGAGGTTCATGGTCAGCATGGTGCCGCCGAAGAATGTCAGCGCGAGGATGGTGACGACGGCGAGCAGTGCGCCGGTGCGGAACGGCTTGCGTTTGAGGTTTTCAATCGGAAGGCCGCGCAATGCGATATGGGATGGCACGATGAATCCTTATGTTGCTTATAGTGCGGTTGCAATAAGCGAGGCCGGAGTCCAGCGTTCGGAATGGCTGGGCTCCGGCCGTCTGCTCGATCAGTTGCGCTTGGCGGCGCGAGAGTCGAGCCAGATGGCGATGGCCGCGAACACGATGGTGAGCACGCCGAGCACGATGAGCGTGGGCAGCATAACCATGCGACAGTGCATCATCGCGCCCTTGCAGATGCCGATCAGAAAGGTGGGTACAGCGAGTAGTAGCAGGGCGTCGGCTGCGGCGGCGATATTGAGGCCGATGCGAATCTGCGGGGCGACGAACAAAGCCACGACGCCGAACACGAGGATGACGACGCCGATGCCGGTGGCCGCCTGCTGCGAGTAGTGGCAGGCCCCCGGCATGTCATGGCCGGTGCAGGCGTGCGCAAAGGTCTGGGGCGCGATGGTGATCAGCGCGCCGAACAGAATATTGGGCACGGATGCAAACAGCTTGTTCTTCATAACTACTTTTTCCTCTCCCTGTTCCCAGGGCTCGTAGGCACAACCTCCGCATTATGCCCACACTGTGATGAAGAACACAAGTCTTGTTTTTGCGAATTTATTTGGTATATAACTCAGCCCCTCGTCAGAGGGGCCAATTTATCTACAACTTCTCAA